>Ga0335080_10003997_pt1 | contig 14981 bp, 15 predicted proteins | sample Lox_Sample_34_FD_206720 | JGI IMG/M metagenome (GOLD analysis project Ga0335080, IMG submission 206720) | Soil microbial communities from Loxahatchee National Wildlife Refuge, Florida, United States - Lox_Sample_3.4 | ecosystem: Environmental > Terrestrial > Soil > Wetlands | place: USA... | reverse complement strand
CTCGGAGTAGAACCGGTGATCCTCGGTCGACACCAGGGACGCTGCGAACCGGGGTGGCACGGCGGGCCCGGGGTAGGCGACGTGATGCAGCCGGTCAAATGCCTGGGCGCGGGCCAGCGCGTCGCCAACCGACGGGATAACCAGCAGCAGCCCGCCCAGCGAGAGGACGCCGACCAGGATGAGCCCCAGGATCACCACCGCGGTGCGGGCCAGCCACCGGTGGCGGCGCCTGGCCCGGCCCCTGGACACGGCGCCCGGGGTGTGCCCGGTATCGCCTAGGTACGGGCCGGGGGGCAACGGCGACGTTGGCGCGCTGTCCCACGAGGATCCATGACTAGCCATGCCCGCCCCGTCATCATCACCGGCGAACCGGAGGCATCACCATTCATACCCTTCCCATCCGGTAATCCAACGATCGCGGTATCGCCAGAAGTGCCCGGTCCCCCGGGCTCCCCTGCGCCGGTGCCTGGCGCGAGGCGGCGCCGTGTTGCGCTATCGTCGTAGGGTCCGTCATGGACGGGCGGGACGTGGCGCAGTTTGGTAGCGCACTTGACTGGGGGTCAAGGGGTCGCCGGTTCAAATCCGGCCGTCCCGACTGGTAGATGGCCAGTTGTGATCAGCACAAGGCTAAGGCAAGAGCCAAACAAAGAGCCAAACTGTTACGATCCAGCCATGGCGACCACGGCCCGCCGCCGCAGCCGCGGCGACGATTCGATCTACTTCGACACGGCGAACAACTGCTGGACAGGCGCTGTCTCCCTGGGCTTCGCCCCGGACGGCAAGCGGCGCCTCCGGCGCAAGGTGACCGGCCGAAGCAAGACCGAGGTCAGGGACAAGCTCAAGGCTCTCCGTCGCGAGCTGGACGCTGGTGTTCACTCCTCGCCGTCTTACACGATGGCTCTTTGCATCGAAGATTGGCTCTGCCAGGGGCTCACGGGCCTGAGCCCTAAGACGGCCGCCAACTACCGGTACCTCGCCGACCATGCCATCGCGAAGCTCGGAGCCGTCAGGCTCCGGGACCTGACCGCCCGGCAGGTCCAGGCGGCCCTGACGGAGCTATCCGGGTCGCTGTCGACGCGATCGCTGCGGCTGGTCCATCAGATCATCGAGCGGGCCATCCGTCACGCACAGGCAGCGGACCTCGTCGGCCGCAACGTCGCGTCGCTGGTGACCGCACCCGAAGGCAAGAGCGGACGGCCGTCACGGTCCCTAACCCTGGACCAGGCCGTAGCGGTCCTGGAAGCGGCAAAGGACTCCCCGCTTCATGCCTACGTGGTTCTCTCGCTACTGGCTGGTCTGCGCACAGAGGAGCTCAGGTCGCTCCTCTGGACGGACGTGAACCTGGACGCGGGGACGCTTGCCGTCTACCGCAGCGTCCGCTCATCCGGAGACACCAAGACGCCCAAGAGCAGGCGGGTATTGAAGCTGCCCGTCAAGGCTGTGGATGCGCTGAGGGATCATCGCAGCCAGCAGGCAGCCACCCGGCTCAAAGCTGGGCAGCTGTGGCAAGATCGCGGCCTGGTCTTCGCATCGGCCGTGGGCACTCCCCTGGACGCTCACAACGTGCGCCGCTCATTCCGCGCGATCACTAAGGCCGCGGGTCTCGGCCAGGAATGGACGCCGAGGGAACTCCGGCATACCTTCGTCAGCCTGCTCAGCGCCAACGATGTCAACCTTGAAGACATCGCGCGCCTGGTCGGCCACAGCGGCACGGCTATCACCGAACGCGTTTACAGGCACGAGATCCGGCCTTCGCTGACTCAGGGCGCCGAGATCATGGATCAGCTCTTCCAGTAGCTCACTCGCAGCAACTCCGGTCTAATCTTAGACCCGCTCAGCATGTATATTGATGGGAGCTGGACTTCGCTGAAAGCCCAGATGAAGGCACCTACCAGGTGCCCTCAGGGAGTCTCCTAAGAGGGATCGGAGAACAGCATATGTGCCAGTCCAGCGTGGTTTACCTGTATGGCGACGGCAAAGGCGTTCTGCGCTATGTTGGTCGCGGTACTTCAGACAGGGCGCAATCTCATGTCAGCGGGACCCATAATACCCGGCTGGCCAAATTGATCGCCAGCGGCAAATATACTCTGGAGGCTATCGACTGCGGCACGCCGGCCGCGGCCGTGGCTGTAGAAACCGCGCTGATTGACTTGCTCGGGCGGAGCGATTTGCGGGCCAGCCTGTACAACGAGGTCCCTGGGCCGAACGCGCGACGGTTCGTCCCACTCGGCGTCCCCGAACGTTTTGCCAGCAGGCTCATGCAGCCGCCTGGGAGTCCAGCCAGCTTGGCCAGAGAATGCGGTATTCTGTTCGTCCGCATAAGCGATGGCAAGCTCAACGACCCGAACCGCGGGACCATAAACCCGCTCAATCCGAAGCCAGCTGATGTGGTCGACCGAATCCGGCGTGAATGGCTACTCGGGGCGCTGGGGCGTCACTGGGAAACGCATCCTGAGCATTCTCCCTCCATCGCAGCGGGTGTCGCCGGGCCACCGAACCGGCGTTACATCATCGGTGTCCTGCAGGTCAACCGCACCGGCTGGGCGAGGCGGATCATGAACGGCGCCTGGTCTGACATCCCGCTTTCGAATCCGTCGGACACCGAGCTTGACGCGGGCGGCCTGCGAGGACGGCGCATCGAACTTGCCTTCACACAAAGAAGCCAGGATCATGCCATGTTCTACGACGCGACGGGGCAAAGACACCCCTACCAGCCCTGAACGTTCGCACATGAAGGATCCTTGCGCCGGAACGTCAAGGGTGCTGTCTCCGAAGGACTTCGGCCATTCGTGTCACGGTTCGGGTTCTGGTTCTTCGCGTTCCGTTTGTTCGGGCTGCCGGAGTAGCTAGACCGCCCGGGGATGGCCGGAGGCGAGCGCGTGGTTGAGGAGTGCAGCGGCGCCTGCTGTCTTGTTCAGCGTGGCCGCAGATGGCCGGTTGTGCATGGAAGGCGCCGGCTCGTGTGTGGCATCTGGATGGGTCACGATGCGGCGTGGGCGAGGAAGGATTCCAGGTGCTGGCGGGTGATGATTCGCCTGCGGCCGACTTTGAGGTAGGCGAGCTTCCCGGCGCGCATCTGGTCATAGAGCAGGTCGCGGGAGAGCCCGGTGATCGCCGCGGCCTCGTCCACGGAGTAGGCGAGCCGGTCCACGGGCTCATTGGTGCTGCCGGTCATTAGTTCCTCCCTTCAGCTTCGATCTGGCGGGCAGGGCCGGTGGCCGCATGGGCGGCGCTCGATTAAGGACCTGGCCGGTCCGTCGAAGATCGTTGTCGTGCCCGCGAAGGCCTCCGCGTTGCCGAGCGTGTACCCGGCCTGGTAGCCGGTGTCTGCCTCGGGTCCTGGTTTGGTGAACCCGGCACCCGCCCAGTCCCGGTCATGTGGCCCAGCCATTTCACCCCGCCTCCGTCTGACGCTCAGCTTCGCTCGCCGTGCACTTCTCGCCGGGCTCCAGCCAGTGCGCGCCGCGGCCGTCCTGGCCGGCGTGTGCGCACAGCACGCGGTGCGAGGCTGCGTAGGCCTTCGCCGCCGCGGGCTGCGGCTCGCCCGCCCGCGCGAGGGCCTGGGCGTAGTCGGCGTCGTTCATGCCGAACGTGCCGCCGCCGCTGTACTCGCTTGCCCACAGCTGATGCTGGCCCTCGGCCCATTTGCGGTAGTCCTGGCGGGCCTGGGCCTGGTCGCAGCCGCGCGCGGCGGCCACCTGGGCCCAGCTCGCGCCCGCCTGCAGGGCCTGGTCCACGTCTGCCGGGTGCCGGTAGCTGCGGGCCACGACCTCGCCGGTGGCGATGACCTCCAGGTGCTCATCCACGCTGAGCGGGTCATGATCTTCTGTGCCGTGCCTGGCCGGGTCGTAGTCGCCGCGGGCTATGAGCGTCGCCCGCGCCTGGGCCAGAATGCGGCGGTGGGTCAGCTCGTCGTGCCGCTCACGCGCATCCCCGGTGTGGCGGTAGGCGCTGGATGCCTGGTAGTAGGTGGCCGGCCGGGACGCGGCCATCTGCTGCCGGGTCTCGGCCTGGTTTTGCCGGTCGCCGGTGGCCATCAGCCTGCCTCCGCCTCGTGCTCGGGTTCGGTCTGGGCGGCATCGCGCGCGGCCTGTGCCTGCTCCGCCTCGGTCCGCTGCATGTCGCGCCAGGTCTGGATCATGTCGCGGGCGGTTTCCCCGGCCCGGCGTGCCATTCCCGCTCGGCCTGGGTGGCGGTGGCGTCGTTGTAGGTGGCCAGCGCCTGGTCCCACTTCGCGGCGATCACCTCGGCTTCCTGCCCGGCTTCCACCTGGCGGATGATCAGGTCGTGGGCGGTCTGCGCGCCCTTCATCCACTCCGTGGCCGGCTGGGTCTTCACCTCGGCCGGCCTGTTCTGCGCCGTGTCTGTGTTCACTTCGGTTCCCTCCAGCGATTGGGCGGGCGCGGTCTGTGCCCGCTCGGATGCGCGCAGCCGCTCCAGGGCTGCGGTGATGACTTCGGCGAAGGCGCCCTGCTCGGCGTCGCCCTCGGGAGTGCGATGGCCCTCGTAGTAGGGGGTCTGCCAGTCGGCCGCGGCCTGCTCGATCTCGTCCGCGCTGGCGACGCGCCACAGGGACAGGAACCGGGCCGCGTCGTCGCGGCCGCGCGCCGCGCGGTTCAGCAGGACCTGGTCGCCGTCGGGTTCGCTGCCGGGTTGGGCTGTGTAGCGACGGGCGTGCCCGGCCCGGATGCGCTCGGCGGCGTGGGCGAGGTCGGCGAGGGCGCCGCGGCCGGTGCCGGGGGTGCAGTCCGGGCATAGCCGCGGCGCCTGCTTCTGCTGCTTGATCGCGCGTTCTTCGTATTTGCCGCCCGGCCAGGTGCGCGTGATGTGCCAGGACCCGCCGCTGTGCGGGCCGGTGGGCAAGCACAACTCAGAGCGAGCCGGGTACCGGCATGGCAGCGAGGCCGGGTCGGTCACCCTGGGCGGGCGCCGGGTGGCGGTGTCCCGGCCGCGGGTGCGGGCCGCCGACGGATCCGGCGAGCTGCACCTGCCGTCGTATGACCTGTTCTCCTCGACCGAGATCCTGTCCCGGCTGGCGATGGAGAAGATGCTGGCCGGGCTGTCGTCGCGGCGCTACCCCGCTGGGCTGGAGCCCGCCGGGCAGGCGGTGGAAGAGGCGGCCGCGGCCACGTCGAAGTCGGCTGTGTCGCGCCGGTTCGTGGCCGCCACCGAGACCGCGCTGGCGGAGTTGATGACCCGGCGGCTCGATGACCTGGACCTGGTCGCGTTCATGGTCGATGGGGTGCACTTCGGCGAGCACACCTGCGTCGTGGCGCTGGGCATCGGCATCGACGGGACCAAGCACCCCCTTGCCGTGGAGGAGGGCTCCACCGAGAACGCCACCCTCGCCACCGGCCTGATCACCGGGCTGCGCGAGCGCGGCCTGGACGTCACCAAGCCAATCCTGGCCGTGCTCGACGGCGCCAAGGCACTGTCCCGGGCGGTCCAGGACGTGTTCGACCAGCCGCTCATCCAGCGCTGTCAACAGCATTATGCCGACCTCCGGATTATGCCGACGTGGCCGGTGAAGCTGCTGGTGGGGGCGGTGCTGGCGGCGTGAAGGTCGGCATAATCCGGTGAGCTGATCGACGCTTGCCTTTCCCATCGTGGAGAGGAGGGCGTCATGGTCAAGGTGTTGCGGTCGTTCGTGCGCGGGCCGCTGGAGCCGCACGCCGCTGGGTTCGCCGAGGAGTTGCTGCGGCGGGGCTATTCGCGGTCCTCGGCCGGGCAGCAGGTGTGTTTCATCGCGCATCTGGATCGCTGGATGAGCGCTGGGGGCGTCGGGTTGGACGGGTTGGACGCCCCGCTGATCGAGCGTTATCTGGCTGAGCGACGCTCGGCGGGCTATGTGGAGTACCGGTCGGTGAGGGCGCTGCGGCCGCTGCTGGAATTCCTCGCGCCGCTGGGTGTGCTGCCGGTCCCGCAGGTGGTTCCGCCGGGCCCGGTGGAGGAATTGCGCGGCCGTTACCGCGATTACTTGATCGGTGAGCGCGGCCTGACGTCGGGGACGGCACGCGGTTACGTGGACTTCGTCCGGCCGTTCGCCGCCACCCGTCTGCACGGTGGGGTGCTCGATTTCGCCAGCTTGACCGCGGCCGATGTCACCGGGTTCGTGCTGGGCGCATGCCCTGGGCGGGCGGTTGGGTCGGCGAAGCTGATCGTCTGCTCGTTGCGGTCGCTGCTGGGCTGGCTGCATGTCACCGGCGCGACTCCGGTGTCATTGGCCGGCGCGGTGCCGTCGGTGGCGGGCTGGCGGCTGTCCGCGTTGCCGAAGGGCCTTGAGCCGGGCCAGCTGCGCCGGCTGCTGGCTGCCTGTGACCGGCGCACGGCCACCGGCCGGCGTGACTACGCGATCATGCTGCTGCTGGCCCGGCTGGGGCTGCGGGCTGGTGAGGTTGCCCACCTCGGGCTGGGTGACATCGACTGGCGTCACGGCGAGGTCGCGATCGTGGGCAAGGGCAACCGCGCCGAGCGGCTGCCGCTGCCGGCCGACGTGGGCGCGGCGATCGCGGCCTACCTGCGGCGCGGGCGGCCTGGCACCGCCGAGGGGCGCAGTGTGTTCGTCCGGGTGCACGCCCCGCACCGGGCGCTGACGGCCGGCGGGGTGACGATGGTCGTCTTCGGCGCCGCGCAGCGGGCCGGGCTTCCCAAGATGCACGCGCACCGGCTGCGGCATACCGCAGCGACCGCGATGCTGCGCGCCGGCAGCCCGCTGCCCGAGGTCGGTCAGGTGCTGCGGCACCGCTCGCCGTTGACGACGGCGATCTACGCCAAGGTCGACCGCGACGCGCTGGCCGTGCTGGCCCGGCCCTGGCCACCGGGTGTGACCGGTGGTGGGTCGTGACCGGGACACTGCGCGACCAGCTGGCCGGCTATCTGGCGCTGCGCCGCGCGTTGGGCTACCGGCTGGCCCGCCCGGAGAAGCTGCTCAACCAGTTCCTCGACCACCTCGACCGGGCCGGCACGTCCAGGGTCACGGTGGCGGTGGCGTTGGACTGGGCGCGGCTGCCAGCCAACGGCGGCTCGAACTGGTGGGCCTACCGGCTGTCGGCGGTGCGCGGCTTTGCCGCCTACCTGCACGCGATCGACCCGGTGCATGAGATACCCGCCGCGGACCTGTTGCCGCAGCGACCGCTTCGGGCCAGCCCGTACTTGTATTCCGACGCCGACATCGCCGCGCTGATCGCAGCCACCTGCGCGCTCCGCACCCCGCTGCGGCAAGCCACCTTCGCCACCTTGATCGGGCTACTGGCCGTCACCGGAATCCGGGTGGGGGAAGCGATCGCGCTGAACTGCGGCGACGTTGACCTCGCCTCCGGGCGGCTCGTGGTGCGGCACGGCAAGTTCGGCAAGGCACGCGAGCTCACCCTGCACCCCACCACCGTCACCGCGCTGCGCCGCTACCAGCGGCTGCGAGACCGGTCCGCCCCAGCGGCCGGGACGGCGGCGTTCTTCGTCTCCCTGGCCGGAACCCGGCTGCTCTACTGCAACGTTCATAACGCATTTCGCCGGCTCGTCCATCTGGCGGGTCTGACGCCGCGATCAGCGTCGTGCCGGCCCCGCATCCACGACCTGCGGCACTCTTTCGCGGTCAAGGCGATGCTCGACGCCTACGCCGTCGGCCAGGACGGGCAGGCCCGGCTGACGCTGCTGTCCACCTGGCTGGGCCACGTGCACCCGGGCAGCACCTACTGGTATCTGTCTGCCTCACCTGAGCTGATGGCCGTCGCCGGGCAACGGCTCGAACAGCATCTGTCCCACCGATCGGCGGCCCGGCGATGAGCGCGCTTGCCCCCACTCTGCAGGCATTCTTTACCGACCGGCTCATCCGGCAGCGCCACGCCAGCAGCCACACCATTGCCGCCTACCGCGACACCCTGCGACTGCTGCTCAGTTACGCCAGCGGCCAGACCAGCTTGGCCCCCTCGGCCTTGGATCTCGCCGACCTCGACGCGCCGCTGATCGCCGGTTTCCTCGACCACCTCGAGCGCGAGCGCGGCAACAGCGTCCGCACCCGCAACGCACGGCTGGCCGCGATCCACTCGCTGTTCCGGTTCGCGGCGCTGGCCCACCCCGAACACGCCCAGAGCATCGCCCGGGTACTGGCCATCCCACCCAAACGCTTCGACCGGGCGCTGATCACCTACCTCACCGAACCCGAGGTCGACGCGCTGCTCACCGCCTGCGACCAGTCGACCTGGACCGGCCGGCGCGACCACGCGCTGCTGCTGCTCGCCGTCCAGACCGGCCTGCGGATCTCCGAACTGACCGGACTCACCCGCGCTGACGTGCACCTCGGCGCCGGCGCACACGTCGCCTGCCACGGCAAAGGACGCAAAGACCGGATCACCCCACTGACCAGCGGCACGATCGCCGCGCTGCGGGACTGGCTCAGCGAACATGACCGCGGCCAGGACATGCCGCTGTTCCCGGCCCGCCGTGGCACCAAGCTCAGCCGCGACGCGGTCGAACACCGCCTCGCCCACTACACCGAGCGGGCCGCCGCCGACTGCCCCTCACTGCACGGCAAGACCGTTACCGCACACGTCCTGCGACACACCACCGCGATGCGGCTGCTGCACGCCGGGGTCGACACCAGCGTGATCGCACTCTGGCTCGGGCACGTCAGCGTCGACACCACGCAGATCTACCTGCACGCCGACCTCAAACTGAAGGAGCAGGCGCTAGCCAGAACCAAACCGCCGAACGGGCGAGCAGGCCGATACCAGCCCCCCGACAACCTCATCGCCTGGCTCGAAGCGCTCTGATTATGCCGACCTTCACGCCGCCAGCACCGCCCCCACCAGCAGCTTCACCGGCCACGTCGGCATAATCCGGAGGTCGGCATAATGCTGTTTATGCCGACGTCGGCATAAACAGCACAAGATCAAAAATGTCCGGGACAAGCTCCCGGAGAAGCTGCGGGCCGTCGCCGAGCGGCGGATGCGCCAGGCCTACCACGCCGAATCAGCTCTCAAGGCCGAGGGCCTGCTGACCGAGCTGGCGGCCGAACTGGACAAGACCCATCCCGGCGCCGCCGCGTCGCTGCGGGAAGGGATGGCCGAGACGCTGACCATCCTGCGGCTGGGCGTGCCGCCCACCTTGGCTAGGACCCTCCGCTCGACCAATCCCATCGAGTCCATGATCGAGATTTGCCGGGAGCACTCCAAGAACGTGAAGCGCTGGCGGGACGGGACGATGGCGCTGCGCTGGTGCGCCGCCGGGATGCTCGAAGCCGATCACCAGTTCCGCCGCGTCAACGGGCACCTGCACCTGCCGAAACTCCGCGCCGCCCTCGAAGCGCACTTCGGGAATGTCAGTGCCGCACGCCAGAATGAGGACCAGAAAGCGGCATGATGATCATAGGGGCCGCCACCGAAGTTCCACGGGACTCGGGACAACCTCCACCGTGCCCCGGCCGCTTGCTATCGAGGTTGCGCACCAGGACATCGACGGAACCACCCGGATCACGGCGTTCGAACGCGGCATGGCAAGGCTCGTGTGCCACGAGGTAGACCACTTGTTCGGAGTGCTCTACCGGTCCCGTATGAGACCAGGAGTCGAGCCGATCCCGGTGTCGAAATACACAGGAACGGGCCAGAAGTGGACCTACCGGTGAGCTCGTGATGGGTCCGGACGTGACTGATCCGCAGCACCGTCCGGCAGCGGGACGGCGGCGCATCGAGGATCTGCGGTTTGTCGTGATCGGGGCCTACGTCGTTGACTGCTTCGTCCGGGTGCCACGCCTTCCGGCCTGGGGCGAGGAACTGGAGGCCCGGTCAATCCGCACCTCACCCGGGGGGAAGGCGCTCAACCAGGCGGTTGCCCTCTCGCGGCTGGGCGCCCAGGTGACAGCGGTCGGCGCCGTAGGTCTCGATGGACCCGGTCAGGACGTCCTCGCAGCATTAGCCCGCGACGGCGTCGATGTGGGATTCATTGAATCGCGCCCGAAGGTTGCGACCACGGTTTGTCTGTGCTTTGTCGGTGACGACGGCGAGTCCTCCATCGTCTGGCATATCGACGACGATGCTGCCGTCACGCCCGAGACGATGCGGGCCGCGTCATCGGCCCTGCAGCGCGCGGATGCAGCGCTCATCACCTTCGAACTGCCAGTACCGGCCATCCGGGAGGCGATCGGTGCCGCGCACCGTTGCGGCGCACGGGTCATCCTCCAGCCGGCCCCTGTGCTCGCCGATCACGGCAGCGCCAAGTCGCTGCCGTGGAGCGACGTCGACTTGCTAGTGCCCAACGAGGCCGAGGCCCGCGCATTGCTCGGCGACACCCAGGCCGACCCCGGTGCCGATGGCCTCGCCAGCACCCTAGCTGCTGAGCTGGGTGTGGGCGCCGTGGTGGTGACACTCGGGGCAGCAGGCTGCGCGGCCCACACGGCCGGTACGACCCGGCACTATCCCGCCCCCCAAGCCGAGGCCGTCGACACGACCGGCGCCAGCGACGCGTTCACGGCCACCCTCGCGGCCCTCATCACCGCGGGCACACCCGAGGACAAGGCAATCCCGGCAGCTCACACTGCCGCCGCCTGGGCTATTGGACACCCCGGCGGATACATGTCCATGCCCCGATGGGTAGACGGCCCAGCTGCCAAGCCCGGCTGAGTCGAGCTACGCACCGGCTTATTTGCCTGGACGTGGCTATAGTGCCGACCAGTAACGTTTGCGCTGCTAGATAGTTCCTGCTGAGAGGCTGGAAAGGCGCGCCTAACGCCGATTCGGGGTGGTCTGTCGCTGCGTCGATCAGACGAGCGGCTGCGCGCAGATCTCCCCGTTCTGTGCCTTCGCCGCAGGCCCCCGACTGAGCGCAACCCCGCGCCGAACGACACCTCTTTCGCCCGCGAGCTCGGCGACCCGCCGGAGCCATACGAGGTGCTGCTGCATGCCGCGATGGCTGGCGACCACCAATACTTCGCCCGGAGGACAGCGTCGAGGAGACCTGGCGCGTCGTGCAGCCGCTGCTCGATCACCCGCCCGACGTCCGCCCCTGCCCGCGCGGGTCCTGGGGACCTGAGGAGGCCGAAACCCTGCTCCGCGGCCGCCCGCGCTGGCGGCAGCCGTGGCTGCCCGAGGAGGGCTGAGTCCGTAAACCGCACGTCACTGCAGGCCGACGACGGCGTCGATCTGCGTATCCGGCTGATAGGTGTAGGCCGCCTCGCGCACGCTCTCGCTGCTCTCCAGCGCCGCGCCGAGCGCGCCGCCCAGCGTCGCGATCGAAGTGGCCAGCCAGGCCAGGTTTACCTGGTCGGCCACGCCGGCCGGGTGCCTGAGGACCAGGCCGAGCAGGCTGCCTGGCACAAGCAGCAGCGCCGCGGCGAGCATGACGATGAACAGGGCCAGGTACAGCGCGGCCACGCCGAGGCCGACGGTGGCCGCGGTGACGATGTTGAACAAGGCCACCTGCTCGCGCGCGGCCGGGTGCGGGCTGTGCTCCCACAGCCCGGTGCTGACCACGATCGTCACGGTGATGGCCGCCACCGAGCCAAGACCGATGGCGACCAGGCGCAGCGGCCCGAGATAATTGGCGAGCCGCCAGATGTCGCTGGTCACCAGCGCGAACACCCCGGCCGCGAAGGCCACCGCCAGCACGCGCATGAGCCGCAGCGCCAGCCGCCACGGGCGGTTGGCGCGCAGCATGCCCAGCAGCAGCCAGACGTTGCCGGTGATGACCCGCGCGACGAAACCCACGCCGTGCTCGCCGCGCTCCGTGCGGGCGCCCAGTTCGTGCATGCGGCGGGTCACGGCCTCAGCCAGCGGGAGCCGTTCGGCGGCGCCCTCGGCCTGCGCCAGGTCACCGAGCATGTGCCCGGCCAGGCGGACGATCGTCTCGGCGGTGCGCTTGCGCACCGAGACCGGGCCGAGCGCGGGCATGGACAAGACCGCGACCCCGTGGGTCGCGCTGACGTGGGCGATCACCGGACGCCGCGCGGTCTGCAGCGGGAGGTCGGTGACGCACACCGCCAGGTGCCAGCCGCGCTCGAGGAGCATCCTGCGCCCCGCCGCGATCAGCTCGCTGAGGTCTGTCGGCGGTTGCACCAGCCGGTCGGAGACGAACTCGACCCGCCACCGGACTCCGGGCAGTTGCCCGGCGAGCCGGTCGGCGATCTCCCCGACCAGGCTCTCGGTCAGCTCCGTCGCGGGTCCAGGTGCGGCCAGCAGGCCGATGACCAGCTCCGGCTGCGGTTTGGTGTCAGGAACGCTCTCCGCGCCAAGGCCCTCCGACACGATCCCATTTACCACCACGGAGGCCATGTTCGCCAAGTGGGCAGGCCGCCCACATCACCAGATCGGTCAGCTGGGCTGGTCGTCGTACGCCAGAGCCGCGGCGTCCCGGATGACGGAGTCGACGAGGAACCCGTGCAGTTGGCGTACAGCTCGATGAACACATTGCCGACTGCGGTGAGGCCGAGCATGGCCTGTTCGACCTTGCTGCCGTCGCCTTGAGCCTGCCCCCCTGATCAAGAACCGAGAACGCGGCGGCGCCGGTGGCCAGGTGGGATACGCGGAACAAGACCAGCTGCATGATCGCCATCCAGCCGAACAGCCCGACCTCGAAGGTGCCCGGGCCAGGAAATCGGCCTTGGCCGCCTGCATGGGCCCTCCCTAACCAGCCGGGGCGGCTATCGTCCGCATCCAGCGGCTGCTCGCACCGGCCCCACGGTCAGGATCCCTGCTCAGGACCGCCGGGTTCCCTGCAGCCCTGACCGCGGCGACGAGCCCGGCCACGATCGCCTGCCTGCCGCTGGCCCTCGCGGCATGCGCGCCCGCAGCGCTAGTCCACCACCGCGAACCAGTACGCGGCCAGCGCGTCCCGGGCCGGGAACACCGCCAGCAGCACCCGGTCACCGGCCCTAGCCCCAGCGGCGCCGCAGCGCGGCCGGGATCACCAGGTACGGCTTGGACGCCATGGCGACCAGCGCCGACCATCGCCACCACTAGGCCGTGCTCCGCACCGGCACCGGGCGCGCTTTGAGACCGAGGCGGAAGCCGGCGTGGACAGCCCGGTGGCCCGGTTCGTCCGCGAGATCGGCGACGAGCATCTGATGCAGATGTCACCGGCCCGGTTCGACGACGCCATGATCCGCACTTACCTGGAGAGCAGGCCCGGGGGCCGGAGCTTCACCGCCGAACAGATCGACCTGATCGCCCGGTTCACTCGCGGACTGCCGCTGGCGGTCAGCTTCACCGCAACGCTGCTCGATGGCGGCCAGCCCGTCGAAGAAGCCTGCCGGGACATCGACGACGGTCACCCCAGCACTGTGATCTCCCAGCTGGCCCGCCGCTACCTCGTGCACGCCGAGACCCGGGAGGTACAGGACGCTTATCCGCCAGGCGACCCGCGCCGCAACGACGTCACCAAGATCCTCGCCCTAGCCCTGGCCTATGGAAACGTGCGCGACGACCCCGACCTGCTTGCCGCGCTATGGGATACCAGCGATCCACTGGCCACGTTCCAGGATCTGGCCCGCCGCCACGACTTCGTCCTGCCCGGCTCACGCCGTCTGCATGACGACGTCCGCGACACCCTGCGCACCGACCTGCTCGATCCCTACCGGCGCCTACGCGCCCGGCCAGTCAACGAGCGAGCCTTGAACCTGTTCACCACCCGCCTTGCCGATATGGGCGGCCGCTGGCCGGGCCTGGATGATCAGCTCGGTCACGCCGAGTTCACCACTGCCCTGCTCGGCGCCTTGTGGCATGCGACCTGGATCAGCAACCAGGACGGTCTGGACTTGCTCACCGCCATCCTGCCTATCCTCGCCGCCGCTGCCCCGCGCACCGCCGACGCCGCCGCTGCGATCGTCGGCCAGTTCACCGGCACGTACACCCCAGACCAGGAACGGCACCTAGACCAGCTCACCCAGCGCCGACCAAGCCTCTTCGACTTTGACGACCTGCCAGACGATTTCCGGCCCCGCCGCAGGAGAACGGCCACCCGGCGAGCGAGAATTACCATGGATGGCCTCGCCGCGCACCCAACAAGCTCCGCCGAGGACGAGCCGCCGCTCGGCCAGCAAGGCGACCACAGGGCCGCGATTCACATCCTGCGGGCCAGGCTTCAAGTGACAGACCACCATGACGCGGCCGCCGTCGCCAGCTTGCAGACAGCCGCAGCCGATACCACAAGTATTCTGCTCCGCCAGGCCATCGGCACTCAGGCACTGGACATCGCCGACCGGTTTATCTGGCCTGATTCCCGGGGAATGGCAGTGCACAGCGAGATTGGCCTGGCCGCAGCCAAGATCGCCGCCGGAATGCTTCCCAATCATGCCATGGCCTGGCGATCCTACGGCTCTGCATTGCGCAAGGCCGGTCGGCTCGAGGAGGCTCTGGCCGCTCACGACCAGGCGGTTACGCTAGAGCCGGACAACGCCGATTTGCACGTCAGCCGAGGGATCACCCTGCAGGATCTGGGCCGGGTTGAAGACGCCCTGGCCGCCCACGACAAAGCGGTCGAGCTCAACCCTAAGTACAGCTATGGGTACACCAACCGGGGGTCCGCGCTGCAGGCGCTGGGCCGGTTCGAAGACGCCCTGGCCGCCTACGACCACGCAATTGCGCTGAACTCCAACGTGCCTGTGAGACACATAAACAAGGGCGTTCTCCTAGCGATGACTGGCCACTTCGATCGTGCGCTGGCTGAATTCGACACCGCTGAACGCCTCGACCCCAGCAGGTCCGGGGAAGCCAGAGCCTGCGCTGGCGCCATCCTCTGGCATCGGCGCGACGCCGCAGCGGCACGCGACTGCTTCGCACGCGTCCGGGGCCACGTGAAAGGGCCCACGCCATTCCAAGCCGCGGAACTAGAGGCGATCGCCCTCTGCGGACTAGGCCAGCTCGACAGCGCAGAACAATACTTGCTCAGCAGGATGCCCCAACGCCATATCGGAGACCGGGCTGACCCCACCAAGATCTACGACTTGCTCGCAGACCCGCCACTCCCCGGCCTTGACCGCTTGCGCGCAATCATCG
>Ga0335080_10003996_pt1 | contig 14982 bp, 13 predicted proteins | sample Lox_Sample_34_FD_206720 | JGI IMG/M metagenome (GOLD analysis project Ga0335080, IMG submission 206720) | Soil microbial communities from Loxahatchee National Wildlife Refuge, Florida, United States - Lox_Sample_3.4 | ecosystem: Environmental > Terrestrial > Soil > Wetlands | place: USA... | reverse complement strand
GGGTTCGCCGATTCGCTTCGAGTTTGGCGATGGTCTGCCGCAACTCGGCGGCCTGCCCCCGCTCGTTCACCGACAAAGCCACCAGCACCCCGAGCAGGATCACCAGGAAGAACGCCGCGACGGCAGAAGCCACCAGCATCGGCCTGGTTCGTTCAAACGGCTCGCTGGCCAGATTGACCGCCATCCTAGGGGTCATTGGATCGTCTCCAGGCACTCCAGGTATCCCAGCAGTCCCGCATTGAACGGGTCGGGCAAGCCGTACCGGGAGCGCAACGGGACGCAGGGTTGCCCGATTTCCGCCGCCAGGTCGTCGCTCGCATGGCCGAAGCCGCAGGTCAGGACCTCTTCCGGCCGGCGGCCGAGTTGATCCTCCATGTAGGCGAAAGTCGGATGCAGGTGCGAGGCGACCTCGGCCATGCCTCCGTCGGCGAGCTCGATCGAGCGCAGCAGCTTGAGCACACCGCCATCGAGGACGGCCAGCGTCAGCGCGCGGCTACTCCGCTTGGCGACCACCGCCACCCCTGTCTGCTTCACCATCTCGAGCGCGCACAGAGTAGAGGTCGTGACCAGGCCGAGGTGGAAGCCGGCGGAGCGGAACGGCATCTCGTAGCGGGTCAGAACTTCGAGCGGCGCCGCCGCCACCACCACGTCCACGCGCTGGCCTTTGGGCTGCGCGTAATAGCTGACGGCGGCCGCTTCAATGTCGAACGGCAAGCCCTTCTTCAGCCGGAAGCGGACCAGCGGGAGCTGCTGCTTGGGATCGTCGGGAAAGGCGTCGAAGTCGAGCACTGAGACGCGCACGCTGTGGTCGGGAAGGATGAGCGCCGCGCGCATGCGCTTCTTCTCGCCGGCCGGCGCCAGCGCGCGCACCTGCTCGGTGAGGGCTTCCATGCGTTGCACGTTATCGCGCACCGGGGAAACCGCGATGACGTCCGCGTCGAGCGGCTGGAAGCCGAGTTCGGGCGGAGCGGCGATGCGGGCCGCCGCGATCCCGCTCTCGGAGATTTCGAAGGCGAACCGCGGCGGCGGGTCGTTCAGCAGTTTTTTCAGAAAGCTCGGCGCCGTCATGCTTAACCCTCGATGAAAGTCACCTTATTGATTTCCTTGAGAGTGGTCACGCCCGCCCTCACTCTTTCGACGGCGCACTCGCGCAGGAACGTCATGCCCTCTTCCCGCGCCACGCGCCGGATCTCGGAGGTGGGCCGCTTGTCGAGAATCATCTCGCGGATGCGCTCGCTCAGATCCAGCAGCTCCGTGATGGCGGTTCGGCCGCGAAAGCCGGTGCCACCGCACTCGAAGCAACCGGCGCCCTCGTAGATAGCGAGGTTGCGCCACTGGACGGGGTCGAGTCCGCTCTCGGTCAGGTACGAATCCGGGTAACGCACCTGATGCTTGCAGTGGGGGCAGATGATGCGCACCAGCCGCTGGGCCAGGATGCAATTCAGAGCCGAGACGAAGTTGTAGGGCTCGACGCCCATGTTGAGAAAGCGCCCCAGCACGTCGAACACGTTGTTGGCGTGAACCGTGGTGAACACCAGGTGGCCGGTCAGGGCGGCGTTGATGGCGATTTGCGCCGTCTCCTGGTCGCGGATCTCGCCCACCATGACCTTGTCGGGATCGTGGCGCAAAATCGAACGCAGGCCGCGGGCGAAGGTCAGCCCCTTCTTCTCGTTCACCGGGATCTGCGTGATGCCCTTGACCTGGTACTCGACGGGATCCTCGATGGTGATGATCTTGTCCTCGTCGTTCTTGATTTCGCTGAGCGCGGCGTATAGGGTGGTGGTCTTGCCGGAGCCGGTCGGGCCCGTCACCAGCACCATGCCGTAGGGCTCCTTGATGTAGCGGCGGAATTTCACCAGGTCGTAATCCGGGAACCCCACCACGTCGAGCGAGAGCTTGGAGAACTTCTCGCTCATCGACTCTTTGTCGAGCACGCGGAGCACGGCGTCTTCGCCGTAAATGGTCGGCATGATCGAGACGCGGAAGTCGATGAGGCGCGTCTTGTAGCGCACGCGGAATCGGCCGTCCTGGGGGATGCGGCGCTCGGCGATATCGAGCTCGCTCATGACCTTGATGCGCGAAAGGATGGTGGAGTGCCAGTCCTTGGCGATGGGCGGCATGGCGTAGTGCAGCACGCCGTCGATGCGGTACTTGATGGCCACCTCGGCGTCGCGCGTCTCGATGTGTATGTCGGAGGCCCGGCGCTCGAGCGCGTTGAAGATGGTGGTGTCGACCAGGCGAATGACCGGGGCGATGTCGCTTTCGCCCGCCGACAGCCGGTCGATCGAGAGAGTCTCGTCGGTGTTGTCTTCCTCGGCCACCACGTCCAGCGCGAACCCTTCTGTGACCTCCTCAAGGACGCGCTGGGACTGCTCGGTCTTCTTCAACAGGTCGGCGATCTGGGAGAGCGAGGCCACCCGCACGCGCAGCTTCTTCTGCAGCAGGACGGTCAGCTCGTCCACCAGGTTCAGATTGCGCGGGTCCGACAGTGCAATCTCGAGCGTGCCGTTCTCCGCCTGGATGGGCACGAAGTTGTAGCGGAACATCAGGTCGACCGGGACGGAGCGGAACAGATCGTGGTCGATGTGCGCGACGGTGAGGTCGACGAACTCGTAGTGGTAGCGGCGCGCCAGTTCCCGCGCCTCGGCGATTTGCTCGGCCGGATCGGCCAGCTTGCTGCGATCGGTGGCCATAATTTACATCGCCTCCGAGAGAGAGAAGATCGGCAGATACAGCGACACCAGCACGAAGGCGACGAAAATGCCCATCACGATCATGATGATGGGCTCTATCAGCGCCAGGCTGGCGGCCATCTTGGTATTGACGTCCTCTTCGTAGAACTCGGCGACGCTGCCCAGCATGGCGGGCAACGCGCCGGTGGATTCACCGACCTCAATCATATCGATGGCCAGCGGAGGAACCAGCTTAGTGGTGGCCAGGCCGGCCGACAACGACTGTCCCTCCTTGACTTCCTTCTGCGCTTTCCCGAGGGCCGTGCGCAAGAGGCGCGAGTTCAGCGATTGGGCCGCCGTCTCAAGGGCCTGCACCAGCGGGATGCCGCCCACCAGCAGCGTGCCCAGGATGCGCGCGAACTGCGCCACCTGGTATTTCACCCAGATGTCGCCCAGGGCCGGCGTGCCCATTTTGATCTTGTCGAGCCTCATCTGCGCCGACTCGCGCCGCGACCAAGCGCGCAGCGCCAGCGCCGCCAGCACCAGCCCGGCGAATCCCACCAGGATGTAGCTGCGGGCGGTGGTGCCGATGGCGATCAGCAACTCCGTCATGTAGGGCAGCTTCGCGTCCATGCTGCGGTAGAGCTGGGCGAAGTTGGGCACCACGTAGGTGACCAGGAACACCACCAGGATGATCACCAGCGAGAAGAGCACCGCCGGATAGATCAGCGAAACGAGGAGCTTCTTCCGCATGGTCTGGGAGAGCTTCTGGTAGGCGATGTAGCGGTCGAGCACCTCGGCCAGGCTGCCGCTTTTCTCCCCCGCCATCACCGAGGTCACGTAGATCGGCGGGAAGACTCCCTGAGCGCGGAAGGCGTCCGAGAGCAGAGCGCCGTTCTTGACTTCGTCGCGGACGGCGCGGATGAATCCGCCCAGCTTGGGATCGGTGAGGCGGTCGGCCAGCAGATCGAGCCCCTTCAGGATGGGCAGGCCCGCGCGAACCAGCGTGACAAATTGCTGGTTGAAGATCAGGAAGCGCTCCATGTTGAGCTTTTGGCGCCGGCCGGAAAGCGTCGGGCTGAGGCCGGCGATTCCGCCCTTGGGCCGGACCGAGTAAACCAGATAGCCCTGGTCGGTGAAGCGTTCGCGCAACTCGTCGGCAGTAGCGGCTTGCGCAGTCTCCCGGTGCACCTCGCCCCGCGCGTCCGCGTACTTCAGAAGGAACTCAGCCATGGCGCCTCCCTATTCCTCCGCCTCCACAACCTCGGCGCCGGGCGGCGGCTGGAACCGGAACAGGCTCGCGGCCAGCGTGGGGTTGAGCTTCTCCTGGTCGAAGCGGAACTCCATGGTGGAGCCGCCCTCTTCGGCCACGATGAGCTGGCGGATTTCGTAAGTCGGGGTCACCAGGAATTCGACCCTGGTGAAGGGCGCCTTCGCGGAGCGGGGCTCGCCGGCCACCCAGGTCCCGCCGTCGCCGGCGTGGTAGGTGAAGCGCTTGAAGTCTTGCTCGAAATTCAATTTGCCCAGGAGGAAGGCGAGAGGGGCACGCATGTCGTCGCTTTCCTTGACCTTGGTCCTTTCCACGCGGTTGTTGGAGGGGGTGTACAGATAGACGAACTTGCCGTCGCTGACGAACAGCTTACCGGCCGGTTGGGAGTAGCGCCATTGCATGCGGCCCGGCTTGCGCAGGAACAGCTCGCCCGATTCAGTCTTGGGGCCGCGCTGGGGAGCCTCGTAAGTCTGCTCGAAATGGACCTGGAGGGTCTGCGCCCGGTTGTAGCGATCCTCGACGCCCTTGAGCAGGGTGGTGAGGTCCGTCGCGGCGCAGGCCGCGAGCGAGGCGAAGAGAAGACAAACCAAGGGCACGAAACGGCTCACATATTGGTGACGCGTAAGGGCTCCGAAGCGTGGAGGGGAAAACGGCGGGCTGCGTCAGCTCAGCCGCATCCGGCGGTGCTCTTTGAGGATGCAGCGGTCCATGACCACCGTAAGACCCGCGGCGCGGGCGCGCTCGGCCGCCTCCTCGTGCACCACGCCTTCCTGCATCCAGACCGCCTTGGCCCCGATGCGGATGGCGGCCTCGACCAACCCCGGCACGAACTCCGAGCGGCGGAAGACATCCACGATATCCACCGGGACCGGCACCGAATCCAGGTCCGGGTAGGCCTTCTCGCCGAGGACTTCGCTTTCCTGGGGATTCACGGGAATGATGCGGTAGCCGGCGCTCTGCATGTACTCCGAGACGCTGTAACTGGGACGCGCGCGGCGGCTCGAAAGGCCGACCACGGCGATGGTCCTGGCGTGAGAAAGCAACTCCGCGATGGTCATCCCAACCCCAGCGCTTTGCGCAGGCGCTCGATCTCGACCGCGGTCATTTGGCGGTAATGACCCGGCTTCAGCGCGCCCAATTCCACGAAGCCGATTTTGATCCGGCGGAGCTTCTCGACCAGCACGCCGAGGGACTTGAACATCTCGCGGATCTGGTGGTGGCGCCCCTCGATCAGCCGCACTTCATACCACGGATTCTCGGCCTTCCGCACCAGGCGCAGCCCGGCCGGAGCGGTGCGCCGCCCGTGCAGCGGGATGCCGTCGCGGAACTGTTTCTCCTGCGGCGGAGTCAGCAGGCCGTTCACCTTCACCAGGTAGGTTTTGGGAAGGTGCGTGGAGGCGGACATGACGGCGTTGGCGATCGCGCCGTCGTTGGTCAGCAGCAGCAGGCCCTCGCTGGCGTAATCCAGACGCCCCACCGGGAACACACGCTCCTTGATTTTGATGAACTGCATGACGGTGGGCCGGCCCTCGGGATCGGAGACCGTGGTCATCACGCCCTTGGGCTTGTTGAGCGCCAGACACACGGTGTGGCCGGGCTGGCGGATGAGTTTGCCATCCACCTTGATATGGTCGCGCTCGGCGTCGGCCTTGGTGCCCAGTTCCACCACCACTTGGCCATTGACGGTGACGCGGCCTTCGACGATGAGCTCTTCGGACTTGCGTCGGCTGGCCACGCCGCCTCGCGCGAGGATCTTCTGGAGGCGCTCTTCAGGCATCCTGGCCCCTAGCCGGCTCGGGCGTGGGATCGGCGACGGGCTCTGCCGCGGGCTCGGCGGTTTCGGGTTGCTCGGCTGCGGCCTGGGCCTCGACGGCCTCCGCCGGCTTGGCCGATCCAGCGGCCTCCGGTTCGGGGATCGCGGCCTCGAGTCGCTCGCTCACCGCCTCCGGCGTCGCCTGCGCCGGCTCGACGTTTTCCGGCTCGTCGCCGGCAGCCAGGCGCCTGAGCTCCTCGAACTCCTTCAACGTCGGCAGCTCGCTCAGATCCTTCAGCCCGAACTGCAACAGGAATTCCTTGGACGTACGGTAAAGAATCGGCCGGCCCACCACGTTCTTGCGGCCCGCCGCCTGGATCAACTTGCGATCGAGCAGGGTCTTGAGCACGCCGGCGCCCTGGACGCCGCGGATCTCCATGATCTCGGGCGCCGTTACGGGCTGCTTGTAGGCGATGGTCGCCAGCGTTTCCAGCGCGGCCAGCGAGAGCTTCAGCGGGGGCTTGAGGCTCTTGGCGAAGGCGCGCACGGCTTCGTGGTGCTCGGGCTTGGTGGCCATCTTGTAGCCGCCGGCGACCTCGCGCACCATCAGCCCATGCTGCGGCGCGGCGAACTCGGCCACCAGCTCCGTGAGCAGGGCTTCGATCCGCTCCGGCGGTTGCTGGAGCGCGGCGGCGATCTGCGCCGCCGTGGCCGGCTCCTCGCACACGTAGACGATCGCCTCGATGGTCGCCTTCAGGCCGGTGTCGTCGATCGGCGGCGCGAGCGGCAACTGCTCGGCGACGGCGTCCGGCTGCTGCTCGGCGACCGCCGCCGGCTCCACAGCTTCTTCAGTTTCCAGCTTCTGGTCTTCTGTCTCCATCCGATCCTACTGATAGTCCTTCTCGATATTCTCAATGGCCCCGCCTGCGGCGAAGATTTCGTCGAAGCGCTTGTGCGCCCTCAACGCGATTTCGCCGAACGCGTCTTTCTGCACCAGCACGATGGCCTGCATCCTGACCATCTCCAGCATAGCGAGGAACAGGCAGATCATCGCGCGCCGGCTGCGTTGCTCCTCGAACAACGCGGCGACCGGGAACTTCTCCCCCCGCGGCTTCGCCTGGAGCAGCGACTTCAGGTACACGACCATGTCGGGCACGCTGACATCGTCGTGGTTGACTTGAAAGACGGGGCGGGTTCTGGCCCGGCCGAGCACCTGCTCGAAGGTCTTCACCAGGTCGATCAACGAGACGGCCAGCTCCGGCTCGTCCTGGTCCCCCAGGAACTGCTTGATTTGCGCGGGCGACCAGACGTTCTCCTCGATCATGCGCTTCTGCTGGAGCATTTCGGCGGCGTTCTTGTAGCGCTCGTGCTCGATCAGCCGCTCCACCAGCTCGCGCCGCGGGTCGTCCTCGGGCGCCAGCTTTTCCAGTTCCGGATCGCGCGGCAGCAGCAGGCGCGACTTGATGTGGATCAGCGTGGCGGCCATGAAGATGAACTCCGAGCTCAGCTCCATGTCGAGGGCGGCGGCGCGGTCCAGATACTCCAAGTACTGCGCGGTGATCCTGGCGATGGGGATATCCCAGATATCGATCTGCTGCTTGCGGATCAGGTCCAGGAGGAGGTCGAACGGCCCCTCATACTTTTCCAGGTGGATGTTCAAAGGTGACTGCGACACAGACTCTTCACGATAGCAGGAGCGGAGAGGTGTGCGAAACCGGGCGTCGTCGGGGCGTCGCTATGCTGGGGTCGGGGCTTCTCGGGCTTGGGAGGCGCGCCCTTGAAGGTCAAGGTCACGTCCACGGTCCGCTTCTGGTCGTCGGGCTTCACCACCGCGTTGGTCTCGCCCAGGTTCTCCAGGTCGTCGCGCACCGAGAGGAGAAAGTTCTGCGGGTATTCGGCATTGAAGGGATCTCCGGCCTTGAGGGCCCACATCTTGCGGATCGCCGGCTCCGTGAAAATGTCCAGGCCCTGGATGGTCAGCTCGCCAAAGAGGTATTGCGGCCCCGGGGTCACGCGGAAGATCAGATCCACTCTCTTCGCCTTGTCGTCGATCCGCCGCTCCACCAGTGTCTGGACGTGCAGGCGGCCGTCGCGCTTCTGGCGCTGCTCGAGCTTGGCCACCACGGCATCGACCGCGACCTGGTTGAAAACCTCGCCGGCCTTGAAGCCCGCAATCTTGTCCAGCTCCGGACGGGGCAGGCTCGCGCCCAGCATCTGGACCGTGCCGAGCTTGTAGACGGGGCCTTCGTCCACCTTGACCGCGATCACCAGGCCTTTGACGTCCTTCTCCGGTTCGATCTCGATCCCTGGGAACGACACCCGCACCAGGCCTCGCACGTCGTAGAGCGGCCGGATCTGCGAATCGAGCAGCCGGCGGAAACGCACGTCGCGATACGGCATGCCGACCGCGACCTCGTTCATTGCGTTCTCCAGGGCCACGGAAGGAACCACGGAATTGCCCGTGAAGTGGACCCGCGCCACCCTGGGCCGCGAGGCCGGCTCGAAGACGACCCACAACTCTCCGGTTTCGCCCGGCGCCAGTCGTCCGGCGACGGTCACGGTCGATTTCCTGGCGGTCAAGACATCCTGGAGGATCTTCGAATAGCGCGCCAGCAGCGGCTCGGTGGCGGGGATCTTCGGCCCGTAGAACGGATCGCTGCGGGCGAGGGCGGCGCGCAACTCCTCCGCCGGCACGCCCAGGTCTTCGAAAGCGACCGAGAATTTCGGCTCGACCTCGGCCAGCTCGAAGGTCACGATGTAGCCTTTGCCGCCGGGCGATGGGCCGAAGCGAAAACCGGCGTTGGTGAAGGCGCCGGTTGCGAGCAGGCGATCGCGCGCGGCCTGGAAATCCTTGGCCGCAGCCATCTGGCCCAGCTTGAGATTCAGCGCGGCGAGCACCTTATCGCGCGTGTAGTCGTGCAGGCCCTCGATGCGGATCTCTTCGATCGGCCATGCGGCTGGCACAGGCGCGGTCTTGCGGACGCCGCCTTTCTGCGCTTCAGCCGCGCCGCCGGCCCACACCGCCAGAAGCAGCACCAGGATGGGACGCACCATAACGTAATTGTAGACGCGCGCCGCGGCCGATCGGCTTCAGGGGAGGTTTCCGGCTATGATTGTCTGAGCATGACCCCCAGGCGATTCGTGCTGCTCGACCGCGACGGCACCATCAACGTCGAGAAGGAGTATCTAAGCTCGCCGGAGGGCCTCGAACTGCTGCCCAATACGGTGGCAGGCCTGCGCGCGATGCGCGAGCTGGGCCTGGGACTGGTGGTGCTCACCAATCAATCCGGCATTGGCCGTGGATACTTCGGCGTGGAAGCGGTGGAGCGCATCCATCGCGCGCTGGCGGGCCTTCTGGCCGCCGGCGGAGTTTCGCTCGATGGGATCTACGTGTGCCCGCACGGTCCCGAGGAAGGTTGCCCGTGCCGCAAGCCTGCGCCGGGCCTGGCCGAGCAGGCCGCGCAGGAGCTGGGGTTCCGCCTGGCGGATTCCTTCGTGATCGGAGACAAGGCCGTCGATATCGAGCTGGGGCGGCGTGTGGGCGCTACTACCATTCTGGTCCGCACCGGGTACGGGCGCGAGGTCGAGACGAATGGGGCGGCCCATCCGGACTATGTCGCCGACGACCTCGCCGACTCCGCGCGCCTGATCGCAGGAATCCTATAATCGAAGCAGCATGCTCTTCCGCAGAAAGCAGCCTATCGAGCGCACCTTCGACGACCGCCTCGGCGCCCTGGGGCAGGCGGGATTTGAGGTCGTCCGCCAACCGGACGGCCGCGTTCGAGTCGCCAGGCACGGTTGCGCGGCCATGATCTCGCCGGGGCCTCCGACGTGCATCGAGCGAGCGGGCTGGCTGGTCGGCGACCGCATCGCGCTGCTGGTGGATGAGGGCTACCAGAAGTTCTGGGATTCGGGAGAGCGCCAGATTCCGGCGCTGGCGAGCCAGCTTCACGGGCTGCACGAGTTCGAAGAGGATCTGCGCGCGGCGCTCGGTGTGGATAGCCTCTACAACACCGCGCTAGGGACAATCAACGACGTGCACAACTACGACCGGGTAGAGGGGCGCTGACGATCCTTCACCCGCCGCCGTACGCGGAGAACAACCGAAGATACGCCTGCGCTTCGTCGCGCCGGCCTTGCCGGGCGGCCAGCGCGGCGCGCACTTCGAGCAATCGAGGGAAACTCAGCGAACCCAGCGGACCTTGCACGGCGGGGTCGGGAGCCTGGTAGCCGATCAGCAGGGGAGTCACCCGCTCAAGCTGGTTGGATCGGATCAGCGCCCAGGCGAGTGGAACCCCGGGCCAGTCCGGCGACGACGGCTGGACCGTATCGTAGACTTCCCGAAGCGGCTCGACCGAGGCGGCGAATTCCTGCGACGAAAGCAAGGCGTAAGCCAGGGCCAACCGGCGAAGACCGGCCTGCTCGGGCGCGGGAAACGCAGTCGCGGCCCGCGCGCTCCACTCGGCGGGGGTGGTGGCGGGCTGGGCGAGAAAGCTCACCAGCAGTCCCATGGGACCCGCGGCGGAAGACTTCCCCGCGTACGCTTGCGCGCCCTGCCTATCGCGCTCGCCGGCCGCCCAGACCGCGAGTTGGGCGTAAGAGAGTGACGCCTCGCCCGGCTGCGCCGAGGCTGCGAACCGCTCCAGCCGCGCGACGGCCTCTTGGTGGCGCCCGGTCTGGAATTCCCACTGTGCTTTGCGGTACTCGACCAGCGAGTCGCCGGCGTTCTTGCGGGCCTGGAGAAACTCGGCGAAGGCGCCGTCGGCCCCCTTCAGATCGCCTTGCATGAGCCGCACCCAGGCCAGCTTGTACAATTCGGAGCCGCCCTCGAACGACGGGTCCTTTGCGTAAGCCGCGCGGTAGGCCCGCTCCGCCTCGGCGAACCGGCCGAACCAGTAGTAAGCATCGCCCAGGGAGTCGCTGGGGTTGGCTTCCTCAGGCCGCAGGCTGCGGTAGCGCTCCAGCGCGTCGACGGCGCCATCGAGATCGCCGGCCCAGGCGCGCAGGTAGCCGAGCTGGTTGAGGAGGAGAACGTTGACCGGGTCGCGCTCGGACGCTTTCTGACACAACGCCGCGGCGTCCCGGTAGGAGTGGGCGGCCGCGTTCAGGTCGCTCAGCCGGCTGTAAACGGAAGCGTCCGCGGGATCGGCGCGCATGAGACCGGCCAGCGCGCGGCGCTCTCCGGCACGGTCGCCCGCGATGGTTGCGGAGGCCAGGTCGAGTTGCGCCCGTTCCAAGGCCTGGAAGCCGGCGGACTTCTGCCGTGCGGCCGCCAGCACCTGAGCGGCACGCGCAGCATCGCCCCGCGCCAGGAGCGATTCCACCCAGGCCAGATAGGCGGCGCCAAACCCCGGGTCGGCGCCCACGGCCCGGTCGAAGCCAACGTCGGCCTGCGCCGGCGGGTTGGCATGGATCGCAGCGATGTAGTCCGCGAAAGCCTGCGAGCTTCCGGTGGGGAGAGGACGCGCGCCCGGATCGATCGCGCGGGCGATGGTTTCGGCCAGAGGCAGCATCTCTCCGCCCGCGGGGCCGCTGGCATGGATGATTCCCAGGTTGCGCACGCTCGCCGCGTCCTCGAGCACGGTTTCGACGCGCAAGCGGCCGCCCACCACGGCGAAATGGCCCTCCAACACTTCGGATGCGCCCACTGCCGGGGCATCGCGCAGAGAACGAATCGGAACCGGTTCGACGCGAGGCGCCCCGGCCAACTGAAGACGGACCGCTTCGGCGAAGCCGCGGCTCATCCAATCCAGATCGGGAGTGGCCAGGTTCTCAAACGGCAGGATTGCTACTCTCTGAGTGCCCCGGTCCCTGCGGGAGCACGAGACCGCAAGGACCGAGGCAATCAGCGCAAGACCTAGTGCTTCACAACGCACGAGGCTCTTGCGCCATCAGGGCCTTGAAGTCAGCGTTGTCTTTCAGCACCGTGAATTCAGGCTCCTCGATGAATTTGTTGCGCTCCTTGAATCCTTCTTCGAGCGCTTTGCGGATGTACTGGACGGCCAGATCGACCATCCCGGCTTGGGCGTAGGTCTTGGCCAGGTAGTAGTGGAAACGCGCCCGTTCGCCGATCGAGCTCTCCTGCAGCAAAACGCCGTAAGAGTCGTGGTGCTCGAACACCTCGGGATCGAGTTTCACTGCCTCCTGATAGGCCTGAAACGCTTCCTTGTACTCCTTCTTGGCGAAGTGCGCCGTGCCGATGTTGCTGTAGACCGACGCGGAAGTCGGGTTGAGCTTGATGGCTTTCTCGTACTGATGCAGGGCGTGGCCGTAGCGCTTCTGGGCATAAAAAACGGTGCCCAGGTTGTTCACGGCCTCGAAGTACTTGGGGTCCCGTTTGATGGCGCGCTCGTAATAGCGCTGGGCGGCTCTGAGGTCGAGCGTCTGGTGGTAGGCGATCCCGATCTTGTTCAGAGTGACGGCGCCTTCCGGCGCCGCGCGATACTGGTCGATGGCTTCGCGGTACATCTTGCGGGCCATGAAGATGTCACCCCGCTCTTCCGGAGTGAGCGACGGCTTGGCCGGGGTAGTTGAGGGCGCGTTTACGGCCAAACCAGGCTCGAGAACTTGTGACTTCTCCGATTGGGGTTCAAGAGCAATGGCGAGAACCGGAACAAGGGCGATGAGAAGGAATCTGTATAACATAACTTACCTCCTGCTACTTGCAGCATAAAAGTCCGTAACCGACACATCTGACGCAAGCAGCCCGTTCGCGGGTACAACCTACAGACATTTAAGCACAGGTCGCCCCGGACGGAACGGCAAAAATCGGGGCCAAAAACTCGGGGTGACGGGCTCGCCCTACTTGCCGAACGCTCCCAGAATCCGGCGGAAGAAGCCCTTCTTCTGCTCCGGCTTCTTGGCCTCCGGTTGCAGGGCCTTGGCGGAGGCTTGGGCTGGCGGCGGCGGCAGGGCCTTGGCGTGCGAGCCGGGTGGAGGTTTCATGGCCAGCCCCGCCGGTGGACCGCTCGTTCCATTGCCGGCCACGGTGGCCGAGGGCGGCGGAGCGGTCTCCCAAGATGCCACCCTGGTGCCGCCGGCGCCGCCGTGCAACTGGCAGCTCTCTACCGGCTGGGTGCCCGACAGAAAGACCTCCGCGACGGGCGAAGGGCAGGAGGGCGTGGCCAATTGTCCGGTCTGGGAATCCACCTCCACGGTTACGATGCCGTCGGGCGCCTGGAAGTCATGGACGTTGCGGTACTCGCGGTACTGATGGGCGCGCTTCATGAACTCCACCCAGACCGGCAGCGCCGAGTGCGCGCCCTCCAGATTGAGCTGTTCGTTGTCGTCGAACCCGACCCATACCACCGAGATCAGCCGCGATGTGAAGCCGGCGAACCAGCCGTCATGCGAAGTCCCGGTCTTTCCCGCGGCGGGCAGGGTGAAGCCGCGCGTACGGACCGAGGCGCCGGTGCCGCTGCGCAGAACCTCCTCCATCAGACTCTCCATCATGTACGCCACGCGAGGATCGAGGACCTCGCGCTTGTCCGGGGTGGCCGAGAAGAGCACGTTGCCCTGGCGGTCGCGGATCAGGCTCACCCAGTTGGGCTTCACATAGGTGCCCTGGTCCACAAAAATGGTGTAAGCGCCGGCCACCTCGATCGGAGTCACCTCGTAGGCACCCAGGGCGATGGCGGGCGTGGCCTGGATGTTGATGTTCATGCCGGCTTGTTTCGCCAGCGTCTCCACCGCGTCGAACCCGATCATTTCGCCCAGCTTGACGGCCGGCACGTTGAGGGATTTCGCCAGCGCGGTCCTCAGCGTCACCTCGCCGTAATACTTCTGCTCGAAATTCTCGGGCGAGTAGGCTTTGTTGTCGAACCAGAAAGTGGTGGGTTCGTCGAGCAGCCTGGTCACCGGGGTGATGGTCGTCTGCGAGCCACCCACCAGCGCCGTGCTCAACGCCGCGGCATAGACGAAAGGCTTGAACGAGGAGCCCGGCTGTCGTTTGGCCAGCGCACGGTTCAACTGGCTGGCGCCATAGTCGCGGCCGCCTATCAGGGCTTTGACGGCGCCGGTTTCGGGATCGAGCACCACCATCGCGCACTGCGCCTGGGGCGGTTTCTCGCCCTTCGGCCAGCGGCGGTGGCTCAGGCGCTGATCCACCTCCTGCATCCCGATGCGCACCGCGTCCGCCGCGGCGCGTTGCAGGTTGAGATCGAGGGTGGTGTAGACGCGGTAAGTGCTGTTCTGGAAATCGTAGTCGCCGAATTCGCTCTGCAATTCATCGTTGACCAGATCGACGAAGTACGGGGCCTCGGTCGATTCCATCTCGGCCGGCGTCAGCTTGAGCGGCTCGTTGCTGGCGGACTGGTACTCGGCTTCGGCGATATAGCCGTTGTCGCGCATCAGCAGCAGCACGACGTTGCGGCGCTCCCGCGCGCGGTCGGGATGGCGATACGGGTTGCGGAAGCTGGGCTGCTGGATGAGCCCGGCCAGCGTCGCCGCTTCGGCCAGGGTCAACTGGCTGATGTCCTTGCCGAAGTAAGCGCGCGCCGCCTCGCCGAAGCCGTGGATCGCGAAGCTGCCGCGGCGTCCCAGGGGAACCTGGTTGGCGTAGAACTCGAAGATTTCCTGCTTGGAGAGCTTCTGTTCGAGCTGCAGGGTGATCAGCACCTCGGCGGCCTTGCGGCTGATGGTTTTCTCCTGGTTGAGCCAGAACATGCGTGCCAGTTGCATGCTCAGCGTCGAAGCGCCTTCGGCCACGCGCCCTTCCCGCAAATCCACGTACGCTGCCTTGAGGACGCGCAGCGGATCGAAGCCGCTATGCAGGAAGAACCGCTTGTCCTCGGCCGAGACCACCGCGTGGACCAGCACTTCGGGGATGTCGGAGAACTTCACCAGCCGCCGCTTCTCCCGGTTCCGGTCGGAGAGATTCGTGATCAGTTCCGGCTCAAGCAGGTACTGGACGCGCTCGGTGTTGTCCCGCAGGGAGATGATCTGCGAGACGTGGCCGCCCGAGAACTTGATGACGCCGGCCTCGTCGTCAAAGTAGGAGTCCGGCCCGGGGAAAATCTCGATGCCTCCGTCCGGGCGCCGGTGATACCAGCCCATGCGGTTGCCGCTGGTTTCCCCATAGTCGCTGCGGTGGAGTTGGGTGATGATTTCCTGGGGAGTGATTTCGTCTCCCAGCGAAACCACCCGCGGCGCGGCGAACACCATCGAAGTGGCCTGGAAAGGCCCTTGCCGGAGCTTGCGATCGATCAGGCGCGAATAGCGGACGTAATAGAAGGTGAACGAGATCAGCAGGACGAGCGTGAGGCCGGCGCAGACGCCTATGGCAATTC
>Ga0335080_10003995_pt1 | contig 14982 bp, 13 predicted proteins | sample Lox_Sample_34_FD_206720 | JGI IMG/M metagenome (GOLD analysis project Ga0335080, IMG submission 206720) | Soil microbial communities from Loxahatchee National Wildlife Refuge, Florida, United States - Lox_Sample_3.4 | ecosystem: Environmental > Terrestrial > Soil > Wetlands | place: USA... | reverse complement strand
TTTCACGCGCCGATGCGGTTGTCCTGACCAGCGGCGCTTCGCCGGAGGCCTTTCCTCTCGACGGAAAACTCGCGTGGAGGGCCAGACGAGGCATTCTGCCGCAGAGCGTGCCCCCGCGTCCGGTGGTGTTTTGCGGAATTGCACGCCCGAAGAATTTCGTCTTGCAGCTTCGCGCCGCCGGCATCGAACCGGTAGCCGAAGCCTTCTATCGCGATCACCACGCATACAATCAGAAGGACATCCGCGACCTGCTCAACTTGCGGCAGCGCAGCGAGGGCGGGGGGTTTGTCACTACCGAGAAAGATGCCGTCAACCTGGGACCGTACCTCTCCGCCCTGGAGCCCCTGGCGGTAGTGTGGGTAAAAATGGAACTGCTGGACGCGGCTAACGCCCTGGATACCATGCTGCGGCGCTTGCGCCGCGGCACGGAAACGGCATGAGACAATCCCACTGAATGACCAAGCACCTCAAGGCAACCGACCGGCTCCGGAAGATCGTGGAATCATTCCCCAGGATCACGGTGACCGTAGTGGGTGACTTGGTAGCGGATGAATTCGTCTTTGGCGAGATTTCCCGGGTCTCACGCGAGGCCCCGGTTTTGATTCTGAAGCATCGGGAACGAACCGTCGTGCCCGGAGGCGGCGCCAACGCCATCAACAACCTCGCGGACCTCGGCGTGAACGTGCTGCCGGTGGGTGTCATCGGCGACGATGAACCGGGGCGCTTGCTGCTGAAGGCCTTTCGCCACAAGCACATTCCCGTGAGCGGCGTGTTGAAGGACAAGAGTTACACCACTGTGACCAAGACGCGCATTCTGGCGGGCATGACGCACACTGCCCGACAGCAAGTGGTGCGGGTCGATCGCGAACCCGCGACCGAACCCAGCTCTCATCTGCAGCGCGAACTGGTGCTGGCAACCCGAGAGTATGTGCGTGCCTCCGACGCTTTGCTCATTTCAGATTATGGTTATGGGGCTGCCAGTCCGGCGATCTTGCGCGCGGTTCGGTCCCGAGGCAGGCTGGACCGCGTGATCGCGGTGCTGGATTCGCGTTACCGCATGCTGCAATATTCCGGTGTGGCCGCGGCCACGCCCAACGAGCCGGAGATCGAAGCCGCCCTGGGTATTCAAATAGGAAATGACTGGCCGCGACTATGCGCGGCGGGCCAACAGGTGATGTCGCGGATGAACCTGCAGTCGCTGGTCATTACCCGGGGCCGGGATGGCATGGCGGCCTTCTCGGGAACCCATAAACCCATCGATATTCCGATATTCGGTTCCGATCAAGTGACCGATGTGACCGGCGCGGGAGATACGGTGATCGCGGCCTTCACGGCAGCGCTGGCTGCCGGCGCCAGTACCGAGGAGGCGGCGCAGCTGGCTAATTATGCGGGCGGCATTGTGGTGATGAAACGGGGCACGGCAACGGCTTCCGGCCAAGAACTTCTGAACGCCCTGCAACATTCGCCGCCGGTAACGAGACCACATTGATGAACGGCGGCAATCCAACCAAAGTGCTCAGCCGCGAAGAATTAAAGAAACGCGTATCTGAGTGGCGGAAGACGGGAGAGCCCGTGACCCTGGCGAATGGCTGTTTTGACTTGCTTCATGTAGGGCACATCCGTTATTTGCAGTCGGCGAAAGGTCTTGGAGGTCGGCTGGTCGTGGCCATCAACTCCGATGAGTCGGTGCGCAACCTGAAAGGCGCGGGCCGGCCACTCATACCCGCGGCGGAACGGGCAGAGATCCTCGCGGCGCTCGAAGCTGTCGACGCGGTCGTGATATTTCCGGAGCCCGATGTGCGTGCCCTGGTGCGTGAAATTCGTCCTGATGTCCACGCCAAGGGTACCGACTACACCACCGACACCGTGCCCGAGCGGGATGTCGTCAGAGAGTGCGGGGGACGGGTGGAAATTGTGGGTGATGCCAAGGATCACTCCGTAACCGGGATGCTGCGATCGAACCCAGGGTTGCGGTCCCGGTGAGTATGGAGCCCGCGGTCGAAGTTTCTGGGTCCAATGTCTCAACGAGGCCCGTTGACCGCCTGCTGGTCGTCCGCCTCGGCTCCATGGGCGATATCGTCCATACCCTGCCTGCGGTCGCGGCACTGCGGCGGGTGTTTCCTGAAAGCGAGTTCGGATGGGTCATCGAGGAGCGCTGGACGGAGTTGCTGTGCACCCCGCGGTCGCTACGTTCCGGCCCGCGCAACCCGCAACGCCCGCTGATCGACTATATACATGCGGTCGACACCAAGACCTGGCGGAAATCACTGTTATCTGCTCAGACCTGGGAGCGGGTCGCGGCCGGCCTCAGCGAACTTCGCGCCCGGAAATACCAGGTAGCCGTGGATTTTCAGGGGGCGCTGCGCTCTGCGTTGATATCGCGCTGGTCCGGGGCCCCGATTGTATACGGAGCGGTTCAGCCGCGCGAAAACGTTGCCAGCATGTTCTACACGCGCCAGGTGATGGCTAAAGGCGAACATGTAGTGCGGCAGAATCTGGCTCTGGCCGCGGCGTTTGCCGGAAACACATTGCCGCTCCCGCCGGTGAGCTTTCCGGTCGATGCGGCGTCGGACAGGAGCATCGCAGAACGGCTCCGAAGCGAACACCTCGAAAGGTTCGCGCTGCTGAACCCCGGCGCGGGCTGGGGCGCAAAACAGTGGCCTGCCGAGCGATACGGGGAGGTCGCAAGAAAGCTGGCAGTTCAGGGGTTGCTATCGTTAGTGAATTTCGGTCCAGGCGAGGAAGAACTGGCGGAGACTGTGGAGAAGGCGAGCGCGAATACTGCCAAGAGAATCGAATGCACTATTTCCGAGTTGATCGCTGTCACCCGGCATGCCCGCGTCTTTATTGGCGGGGACACGGGTCCAATGCATCTCGCCGCAGCCCTGCGGGTTCCCGTGGTGGCAGTGTTTGGTCCGACCAATCCAGCCCGGAACGGGCCGTTTGGGACTCGTAGCATTGTTTTGCGAAGTCCGTCGAGCGCTACCAGCCACGCGCGTCGAACCCAGCCCGACGCGGGCCTGCTTGAAATTACTTCCGATCAGGTAGCCGCGGCCGCCAATCGCCTTCTGGGAAGTTGCCGTGGCTAGATGGCCCCAGGTGGCGCGACGTATCCGAGTGCCTGCGGGCTTTGTTCTGGCGGCGGTTTACCTGTGGCTGGCCCGGCCGAATCGAGGCTCGATCCTGTTGGGTTTGTTCTTCATCGTCGTCGGCCTGGTACTGCGTGGCCTGGCCTCGGGGCACGTTCAAAAGAATGAGGAACTCGCCACATCGGGTCCATACGCCTATACGAGAAACCCTCTGTACCTCGGGTCTTTCATACTCGCCCTGGGCTTCACGGCGGCGGCGAGAAGCTTGTGGATCGCTATCGCCGTGGCGCTGCTGCTGATCGTGATTTACTTACCTGTGATTCGCGCCGAGGAGGAATTCCTGCGGGCCCGCTTTCCCGGCTTCGAGAAATACGCGCGCCGGGTGCCCAGGTTTTTCCCCAGTCTGAGTCCGGCGCAGGACTCCGCGGGCGCATTTTCCTGGGCTTTGTACCGCAAGCATCACGAGTACAATGCCACAGTGGGGGCGGCGGCGATGGTCGGGGCGTTAATTGTGAAGATGCACTTCTATCCCTAACGAGCCGCATCCGCAGGCATCCTGGGACCCGGCATTTACGTCTCACCTGAATTCGAATCACACGGTCGAATCGAATATGCGCATCTGGTCAATCGGGGGTTGGCTTCTATTTGTGGCAATGGCAACGTGTGTCGTGTGGGGGCGACAGCTGTCCGTGGCAACGGGTCAGGCGCCCACGGCCAGTGTCAGCGCCGCGCCTGCGGCACAGATCATTCCTCCTCCGCCGGATTACCACCTGCCCAACGGCGAGACATACGTTTATGGTGTGGAATGGCACATGTTCAGCGCCGGCACCTCCAAGGTCACCATCCTTGCGGATGGAAATCAGGAGCATGTCATCGGCGTGGGCGAGTCCGGGGGCATGATCAGCGCTCTCTACAAGGTGCACGATCACTTCGATGCTTATTTCGATCCTCACACTTTCTGCTCCACCCATGTGTCAAAGCACTCCGAAGAAGGATCGCGTTTGCGGCAAGTAGAACTACGCTTCGACTATGCCCTGCACAAAGGCATCCTCGACGAGAAAAATCTGAAGACCGGAGAGTCGAAGCACGAAGAGACGGAGATTCCCGGCTGCGTCACCGACGTGGTCAGCGGCTTTTACTATGTGGCCTCCCTGCCATTGCGGTTGGGAAACACCTATAGCTTCCAAGTCCACGATGGCAAAACCAGCGAAGTGAAAGCGCAGGTCGAGGGAAAGGAAGAAGTCAAAGTGCCGTGGGGGAAATATCAGACGGTACGGGTGAAGGCGGAAGCGACCTCGGGCAACTTGCAGGGCAAGGGGACGGTGTGGGCGTGGTTCAGCGATGACAACCAGCATCTTCCCGTGCAAATGCGCTCGAAGCTTCCATGGGGGTCGTTGATGTTCAAGCTGCAGCGGATCGAGAAACAGTAGGCGGGCGGTTTTATTGCAGGCGGAAGCGCTCGTTCATCAGGCGTTGAAGGCGGGGTTTGTAGAGGATGTCATAGGCCAGCTCTTTGTCGGGGAACATGGCGAGGGCGGCACGTTTTGCGCCCGCGGCCAACTCCGAGGCTTCTTCCAGCGTAAGATTGGGATCCTGGCTGATAACTGACATCACCATGCTGATCATCACCTGAAGCCGGCGTATCTTTCGCGCTTCCTGTTCCTTCTCGCTGAGATTGGCGGAAGCTCCGGTTTTCTCCGGACTGTTCATGAAGGCCCTCACATCTTGGATGTGACGCTACGCACGAGCGTTGCGCCTGCTCCCGGCTATTGTCCGGGCAATTGAGGCAAGGCGCAATGGCCCCTTGGTGTAGACCTTCAGTTACGTCCTCAGTTTCTCAGCCCGCGTCAGTGCTGCTTGGTGATCACGGCAGCAAGTTTGGCCGGCGCCGGGGGATTGATCTGGAAGGGCTGGTTCCACTGTGAATAGGTAACCACCATTCCGCCCGTGCCCATCACAATCCGGTGTGGCAGGTGGTCGCGGCTGTCGAGACAGACGGTGTACGACATTCCCGCGGGAGCTTTTTCCTTGGTTCCCGGATGCTGGAAGGAAACGACCCATTCCTGACAGGCGGCCCCGTCGATCATTTTGTAGGCTCCGGATTCAACCGTGACCGGAGCCGACGCGTTGCCAGCCAGGTTGGCAAGTACCGTACTCATCTCGCGACCCTCGTTCAGGATGGCCCAAGGAGAAGGTTGTCCCGGCTTGTCACCGCAGGGATAAGCGTCGGGAGAGATTTCCTGCCGGGTCCATTGATCGTTGTCCTGCTTGACATAACCATCCGTACCGACGCGCACGACTTCAAATGTCTTGTCCTGAACGCGGGTTACGATCCGTTCATGGTCCGGGCACGAGACATCGATATCCGTCACCATAACGCTGCCTGGGTGCAGGGAAAGATTGATGGTCATGTGGTAACTGGATACATTCTTCCTGGCCGCCAACATGCGCTGCAGTTCAGCCTTTCCCGTGGTCATACGTGTGGCCAGGTGGGCGTACGCCCTGGCGGCGAAGCTGGGCTCGGCACTCTTGCCTCGCGAACAACCGCCGGTAGCAAGAAGCGCAACTAATAGAGCGGAATAGAGTATTTTCATACTAGTCCTCGTTTGATCCGTTCGGTTCGCCAGAAGGCGCAGTGGCCTCCGAGACCGCCACGCGGCAGAATAAGGAATTTGGGTCGTGGCGAATGTGATCCCGATCACAGCGGTAGAGGACTAGAATCACAGCAGCAAACCGCTCGGCGGGCACGGGCGTAAGGGAGGAAACATGGCAGAAACCGGTTCTCTGGACAAGAAACCCGCACCCAATCCGAACGAGAAGCTGGTACGGGTGTTCGATACGGAGCAGGAGTCAGAGGCGATGGTGGTCCGCGGACTGCTTGAGTCGGCAGGCATCGAGTGCGACCTGACTTCTCTCGATGCGCAGCAGGACATTCTGCCGGGGGTCGGTGGAACCATCATCTTGGTGCGCGAGGAAGACGCTGCCGACGCGAGGCGAATGATTGAGGAATACCAACAGGCCCCGGGCGACGAAACCGCCGAGGTTGAGATCAATGAACAGCGCTCAGGCGAGGAATAACCGACCTTCCATCGAGGTAGAAGGTGACGGCTCCGTGGAGATCGGTGCGATAAGTGCGCACGGCGGATTCTTCAAGCCGTTTCAGCACTTCCAGCTTGGGGTGCCCGTAAACATTGCGGGCGCCGACTGAAATGACCGCGTAATGCGGATGCACCGCCGCCAGAAGCTCAGGCACGGTGGATGTGGCGCTGCCGTGATGCGCGACCTTGAGCAGGTCGGCGCGAGGCTGCTCCTGGGCGATTTGGCGCTCGCTGCTCTTTTCGGCGTCGCCCTCCAGCAAGACCGCGGTCTGGCCGTATCCGACGTTCATCACCAGGGATTCGTCATTGGTCCGCGATGCCGAATTCTCCGCTTCTGCGCCTGCCGCCAAAACCCGGAAATCAGCGCCGCCAAACTGAAAGCGCTCTCCCGCTCTTCGCCGGACTACCGGAATACCGAGATCAGCCGCTTCCACGAGCAGTTGCCGCTCCTCGGAGTTGGCGGGGCCATCGCCCACCCACAACTGGCGGGGATGGAAATTGGCGAGAATTGCCCTCATTCCCCCAATGTGGTCAGCATGCGAGTGGGTGACGGCGACTGCATCAAGGTGATCAAAGCCGCGCGACCACAGGTAGGGCGACACGACATCCTCGCCGATATCCAGTTCGGAGTGCATCCAGCGGGGAGTGCCTCCGGCATCGATCAACAGCGTGAATCCCCGGGGAAGAACGAGAAAGATCGAGTCTCCCTGGCCTACATCGATCGCACTCACTTCCAGGACGCCGGGCTGGGTGTCGGGACGAGGCCGAACCAGGCAAACCCACAGCGCGGAGGCGATCAGTGCCGCCATACCCGCGCGTCGCAGCCATGGCCGCTGGCGCGCCGTGACCATGGCCAGGGCAAGCGCTGCAAGGCTTAGCAAAATCGTGGCCAATCGAGGTGTCGGGACCCGGATATCGGCGATTGTCAGGCGGCCGAGCCAGGTCACCGACCCTGCCATTGCTTTTAGAGCCGCACCTGCAACCTGCGCCGGAAATCTTGCCAGGAAGAAGGATGCATAGCTAAGGGCAAGGGCGAGGATGCAGGCGATGATGGCAATCTCAGTCAGGGGCACCGCCAGGACGTTGGCGGGTAAAGATACCAGCGTGGCGCGATGGAAGTAATAGGCCATGGGCAAGGTAAAACCAGCCTGCAGAACCATCGAGATCACGAGAAACTCGCAGGCGGTAAGGAATATCCATCCCATGGTCGTCAGCAGACGCAGGGGCAGCGATTTTCCCAGGAATCGCTCCAGGCGGGCAGCCGTCATCCGCAAATCGAGGCGAAATTGCACGAGAGCCGGCGGCAGGGCGTAGTCAAAGCTGCTTGAGCCGAGATTCCGCAAAGCAGTGCGTGGCGGCTGTGTAGACCGCTCGAGAATGGGAATCCCCACGGCGGCGATGATCAGCACACACAAAAAGCTCAGTTGCCAGCTTGCGCCAAAGAGCGCCGGGGGATCCAGCAGAAGCAGCGCCAACGCAGCCGCGCCGATGGCGTTAAGGACCGATCGTTCGCGATACAGAAGTCTGACGGCGAGGTAAATCGCCAGCATCAAGGTTGCGCGCCATACCGGGGGGCCGACGTCTGTCAGCAGGGCATAGGCGATGGTGATGAGCAGGGTGATTGTGGCGGCAAGCATTTCACCGGCGCGCAGGCGACGCAGCAGCCAGAATGTGACCAGTGCGAGAATCCCCACCTTGAGGCCGGAAATCACCAGCACATGGTAGGTGCCTGTGCGCTGGAAGTCGGTGAGAGTTTCGCGCCCGACGAAGGAGTTCTCGCCGATGAGCATGGCGGCGGCCAGCCCTGCCGGGTCCGCCGGCCAAAGGCGGTGAATTCTATCGAGAACGCTGCGGCGAGCGCCAGTGCGCCACCGGTCGAAGCGGCTGCCGGCCCTGCCGGGGAGGAGTTCGACCGACTCTGCCTTGGTCGAGGCCGTGGCGGCGATTCCATGCCCCGCGAGGTAGCCGCGGTAGTCGAAGGCTCCGGGGTTATGGAAATTGACTGGGGACGCCAACCTGGCTGGAAAGCGCAGCCGATCTCCGAAACGGAAGGCTCGCGGCGGAGTCGCATCCGGTTCGGCTTGCAACTCGTTCCGTGGTTCACCATCGTAGAGAGTGACCCGGATCCGGGAACGAACCGCGAAAGTCGAGTCGCCGTCAGCGATCTGCTCCGTTTCGACATCTACTTTCTGGCGGGCGCTCGAGGATTTTTCCTGGAGACTCCCTTCGTTGATCACGGTTCCCGTGACAACGACCCCGCGACCATCCGCAAACTCGAGCACGGCCGGATTGTACGAATCCGCCGGTGCTCCTGCCTGAATAGTCAGCGCTCCCACCCCGGCGATTGCAGACAAAACTAGCGCAAATGTCGATCGATGTTGATGGCGAAGCACACAAGCGGCTGAAGCGGAGAAAACCACGGCGGCAGCCAACCACCAAAGAGCCGGTCTCCAGAAATACGAACCTCCGTAGAGTCCGAGGGCGTATGCCGAGGCCCCCCACAGCAGCGGACAGCGGCCGGGAGGGCGCTGCTTCAGAAGCGGCGCCCCTGCATTGACTGGAACGATACCCATACGTCTCCATCTCACGCCGACTGAATCCGGATGTTCTTAGCGGACCAGGTGGATGACGCTCTCCAGATGGTAGGTCTGGGGAAACAAGTCCAGGAGGTGAACGGTATCCAAGCGATAGCCGCCGGCCAGCAGGCCTGCCAGATCACGAGCCAGCGTTGCCGGATCACACGATACATAAGTAAGACGAGGAGCTCCCATGGCCAGCAGACTCCCAACAACCCTTTCGCCCAGCCCGCTTCGCGGCGGATCCATCACGACAAAATCCGCTTTCAATTTGCCGGAGGCACTTTTCAGAAATTCCTCCGCGGTCTGGCGCACCGCTGTCACATTGGTGGGCGAATTGTAGAGGAGGTCGGAGTAAGCGGTCGGTGACGATTCAACCGCCACGACCTGTGCAAAACTACGGGCCAGGAGCTTGGAGAAGAGCCCAACCCCGGCATAGAGATCCAGGGCGGTCTTGCCTGAGGAGTCCGGCAATACGGCGCTGGTCAACTCATCTACCAGGAAGCGATTAATCTGAAAGAAAGCTCCCGCCGTCACCCGGTACGCTGCCGAGCGCGTCTGATAGGCCAGTTCCGTCGTCCCCCATTTCGCTGTGCGGCGCGGTTCAGCGATGCCCGAAGGCACATGGGAACGTTCGGTCGCGAACTGCACGACCCCAATGACCCCGGGCAACGCCTGGTTCAACGACTTAGCCCAGTCTTCGAAGGCATGGTGGTCTGTCCCCGGGCGAAAAATGGAAACCAGCAGCTGGCTGTCGTCGGCGTTGGCCTGGAATTCGATTTCCTCCGTGCCCGGCGGCACACTTCCCGCACGGCCCATCTCCCAGGCTGCCGTGATTGCCCGAGTGATCAGCGGTGAACAGATGGGGCACTGCTCGACCGGCAGGAGAAGATGCGAGTTCAAGCGGTAGAAGCCAAGCGCGAAATCCGGGATAAGTCTCAGTTTCAGGCGGGCGCGGTTGCGATAGTTCCACGGCGGTGACGCGTGAACAATGACGGCTGACTCGAGCTCGAGCTTGGCGATGCGGCGGAGATTCTCCTTCAGAATCGCGGCCTTGGTTTCCAGTTGGTGGTGGTAAGAGCTGTGCTGATAGTGGCAGCCACCACAGTGCCGGAAATAGGGGCAGTCCGGCTCAATACGCTGCGACGAGGGCTGTAAAATCTCCTCCGGCCAGCCGCGGGCAAATCCGCGTTTTTCCTCGGAGATTGAGACGTCCACTGTCTCACCGTCGAGAACGAAGGGAACGAACACGGCCTTGCCTCGCCCGTGCTCGTCGGCCGGAAGGCGGGCAATGCCGTCGCCACCGTAAACCAATTTTTCGATTGTGAGCTGCAAGCAGCAATTCTAACTGTAGTCGCAGGCCGTTCGACGGCTACATATAAAAGAGGCTGAGTCTGGGCAGGCTGTACTTCTCCAACAGGCGTTTGTGGAGAAATTGCTTTTGCAACTGCTCGATTTGCGCCGCCGGCATCTTGCGCCGGTACGGGGCCAATTCGCGATCGGCTTCCGCCCTGACGCTGACGATTTCGCGGTCCGGCGTCGCGGCCAGCAGTGCGGCGAACAGCTTCTCTTCGGCGACGGTAAGCTGCCGCTCCAGGTTCTCGAGGTTGGCGAGCGCCCGGGCCGTCTGCAACTTCAGCGCCAGCGATCGGAGGAGACCGGCGGTTTCTGTAGCGACCACCCGGCCGGAAACTCCATTGCTCTCGGGAAGGCTTGTGGCCTCGAGCCGGTCGGCGTTACGCCGCAGAAAATCCGCAATCTCGGCCTGCTGAAAACCGCCTGCTTCCCTCGCCGGCCGCGCGCCTCCCACAGCCGCTTCTTTCATCTCTTCCGCTGCCGCCAGGACTGCCTGAGAACAGTAGGCGAGACTGTTGATCTTCTGCGATCTCGAGGGGCGCTGGTCGTAGCGATCGAAAGCGGAATCGATGCCCCGCAAGACGGCCCCTAACGGGATCCCAGCATCCTTCCAGGTTTCAATCAGGACCCAGTCCAGGGCAGAGAGGAGCAAGGCATTGCCGCGGCGCTGCTGAAAATGCTCCTCGACTTCGGTGAAGTAGTTGAAATAATTTTCCACGACTGCTCAACCCGGGCGGGCTTTCGACGAAGCGGGAGGTGGAGACGCTGCGCCGGCACTCCGCGGATCCGCCCCCGAGACGGCATGGGCCGGTTTCGCCGCCGCATTGCGCTCCCAGATAATGCGAAGGCCTTCCAGGGTCAGAAAGTCATCCACTTGCCGGATGTACTTCGATCCTGTGCCGATCAGCCCGGCCAGGCCGCCGGTGGCGACGACCCTGGTTTCCGCGCCCATTTCACCCAGCAGCAGTTGAAGAATGCCGTCCACCAGGCTGAGATAACCGTAGTAGAGCCCGGACTGCAGGCTGGCCACGGTGTTGGTGCCGATGATCCGCTGCGGCTTGCGAATATCGACCCGGGGCAATCTCGCTGTCCGTTCGAAGAGGGCATCGGCCGAGACTCCGATTCCCGGACAAATCACGCCTCCCTGATATTCACCCTTGGCGGTCACGCAGTCGAAAGTGGTTGCGGTGCCGAAGTCGACCGCGATACAGGGCCCGCCATATTTTTCGAACGCGGCCACGGAGTTGACAATGCGGTCGGCCCCAACCTCCGCGGGATTTTCATAGAGCACGGGCATCCCCGTCTTTATTCCCGGCCCGATAAACAACGGCTTGGTGTCGAAATACCGCTCGCAAACCTGGCGCAAGGTTGAATCCAGCGGCGGGACGACGGACGAGATCACAATCCCGTGGATCCCTTTGACCTCCAAATTGTCCATGGCAAACAAATTGCGGAACAGGACGCCGTATTCGTCCACCGTCTGGCTGGCGATGGTCGCCACGCGCCAGTTAGCAATAGGAGACTCATGGTAGGACGAGGTCGGCGCAGAGCGCGGCCCGCCCGTCTCGACGGCCTTCGTCAACTTGGCGAAGACGCCCAACACGGTATTCGAATTGCCGACATCGATGACGAGTAGCATGCAAGCAGATCGTACTACTTTGGCCGGACGGTGCCGCTCACAACAATTCGCACGTTTTGTCCGTCTCGAACCTGCAGGAATCCCCGGGCGTCCAGCCCTTCGGTCACTCCGTCGAAGCCGCCGTTCTGCAGAACGCGGACCGCCGCGCCGCGAACTGTCGAGGAGCGCTCCTGAAAACGCTGCAGAATTGAGCTAGCCTCGAAGCCCTTCTCCAGGAGACCGCGGTATTCCCGGTCCAACGACCTCAACAATGCTGCGCAGAGCTCGACTCGCGACCACTCGCTGCCGCTCGCCATCCGCAGGGAGGTGGCGGAGTCTCGCAGCTCAGCGGGCAGGCTGGCGTGATTGACGTTGAGTCCGATTCCGATCACGACATAGCGAACCCGCGTGGCTTCGGCGTTCATCTCTGTCAGAATGCCACAAACTTTCTTTCCGTCAAGCAACACATCGTTCGGCCACTTCAGGTCAGGAGTTACATTTGAGTTGATCTCCTGCAATGCGGCATGCACCGCCAGGCCAGCCGCGAGGGCGATAATCAGCGCGTCGGAGGGCGGGAGCGCCGGCCGCAGAATGACGGAACAATAGATTCCCTTGGATTGTTCCGAATGCCACTCGTTGGCTCCCCGGCCCCGGCCTGCCGTCTGCTCTTCCGCGATAATGACACTGCCCTCGGGCGAGCCGGCGGCGGCCGCATCCATCGCCAGATTGTTGGTGGAACCGGTCTTGTAGTAATGGTGGATGTTTTTTGCGAAGATTGTGCCTTGCAGCAGGGGCGACAAGACATCGGGCAGCAAAAGATCAGGCATCGATTTCAAGCTGTAGCCCGTGGCCGGGTGTCCGGCGATGTCGACTCCAAGATCGCGTAACTGTTGCACCAGCCGCCAAACCTCGGATCGGCCGGTCCCGATCTCCTCGGCCACTTTCGTGCCGCTCACGACCACGGTGGCATGATTCGTCAGAAGCCGCACAATTCGTCCCAGGCGGGCGTCGGTTTGCGTGCCGGGCTTCTGGGGCGTTTTAGGCCGTGTTATCCGTTCTCTCGCGGGTTTACCGATGCTCGAATTATGAAGGATACGACGCGAAACGGCAATTGCCCTGGAAGGGCCCAAGCTTGGCTGATGCCGGAAGGCAATTCACCGTGTGGAGGCAGGCCGCACGAAGAGAACAATGGGGCTGCCGGGTCTGTGTTGCCTCCGCTCGCTATTCCGCGGTCTCCGTAAACTTTGCCACGGGATGCCCCAAAGCAAACTGGCCTTCGGCAGTGACATGAAATGTGCCCGAATTCTGCGGCAGGGTGAGCACGACTGCGGCATTGCCGGACGCATCGGTGGTTACGATTCGGCTGGAGAGCGTTCCCCGCTCGGTCGTGAACAGGACGGTTCCGCCGGTGGCGGCGCCCCCTGATCGGCCGGGGTTCAAGTTGACGGAAAGATTCAGCTGGCTGCCGCGAGATCCCTTCTGATGGTCGCCGGTCTTGGTGAATTTTGCCGGGGGGTTGCCGACGACGATCCAGCCCTGCTGATTCTGAACCAGACCCGCGTTATCGGCGCCGGGGACGCTGTAGTGGTAGAAGCCGGGAGTGTCGCCGGCGGTTACGGCGATGCTTCCATTCTGATTGGAGGTGAGATCGGGCTGGGTCACCGTGAGCGTGATTCCATTGTCGGACTGCGGAGTCCCGAGCGTAACCGTACCGGAGCCCGAAACGATCTTCGGCGCCAGAGTGACCGTTCCACGCTCCGCCACCATGACCGTATCCGGATTAGGATCCCACTCCGCGGTCGGAGTTTGCGCCATGGAACCAGTGATCACCAGCAGAGTCGCGCTGTAGGGAGGAAATTTTCGGGCCGAAGACCACGCCTTTTGCGATGAGGCCACGATTTGCGTGGGCGCTTTCGACGAGAGCGTATAGCTCGTGACTTTCTTGGCGGTAAATCCATTCAAGGCGAACTGAACCTGGGCGGTACTGCGCGGGCTCTTGTTGATGAACATCAGCGTGAGGGCCGTGCCCGAGCCATTCAGTGCCGCATAACTGCTGAACAGGTTTGGATCGCCATCGTTGGTCGCCGAGACGGAAGTGGCAGCAAAGCTGTGATGCTGTCCATCGTAGTTCTGGAACAGCTTCAAGGCCTGGTAGTTCGGATTGGCTGGGTCCGCCGCAACCCAGCGCGAGGCCAGGTACAAGCGCTCCCGCCCAAAGATGCCATAGGCATCGGCGTCGGCCAGGGCGGTGGAGAAGTCCGATTCGCCGGCAAAGGCGGCGCTCCATTCGGTGAAACTCAATGGCGTCCCCGGATAAATCATGTTGGCTATGGCACGCATCCGCGGAATGCGAAAGGGGATTCGCTTCTTTGGCTGAATGAACGTGGCCCACTTCTGGTTGATGGATCCCGATTCGCTGGTGTAGGCCGGATCCCAGTAATCGCGGTAAATGCGCAGCGTGAGAGCCTGTTTCTGCGCCTGCGTGAAACCCGACGTATCGGGTGCGTCGGGGTAGGCGTGAATGTCGAAGATATCGACCGAGCGAGTGCCGGCGATCTGATCCTGCCAGTAGACCTCGTTCAGCCACCAGGGCAGAAAATCGACTCCGGCATGCGCCCCTTTATCATTGTTATTCGCGCCGTTCCAATAAAACCACCAGCAACAGCTGACCGGGCCGAGACGAATGGCGGCCGGGTCCCAGCCGTGTAAGGCGCGAGCCTCCGTTACGAAGGTATCTCGCATCTCGTTGTAGGCTGCGGGCGCGGGATGCACATCCCGATGGGTGCCGCTCCAGATGTCGATTTCGTTGTCCATGTCGTAGAAGTGAGGGGCGTTGCCGAAAGCCGAGGCCAGGGCGGCCGTCCATTGATTGCGATAGACGGTTCCCGGCGGATCGCCCTGTTGCGGCGCGTCGCGCAATGGAACATTGGCATCGTTGGGATCGTTCCCGGTGATGGGCGTTGAGCAATCTGTCTTCAGGCCGTCGCCGGCGTCGGAGTTGTAGGGGTTCACCTGGCACTGCGAACCGTACTTGGCCACCCCGAAGCTGTAGGCGCTGCCGTCATTGACGTCCTTGGCGACCCAGTCGAGCATGACCATCGTCATAAGCGGGCTGCCCCCGGCCGCCTTGACGTCCTGGATGAACTGCGAAGAGTCGGCGTCGCCGATTTCGCTGTAACCGAAGTCCGAGTAGTACCAATCGTTGGCGGCGTTGTAAGTGTCTGCCTGCCAGTTGTATCGCGAGG
>Ga0335080_10003993_pt1 | contig 14987 bp, 11 predicted proteins | sample Lox_Sample_34_FD_206720 | JGI IMG/M metagenome (GOLD analysis project Ga0335080, IMG submission 206720) | Soil microbial communities from Loxahatchee National Wildlife Refuge, Florida, United States - Lox_Sample_3.4 | ecosystem: Environmental > Terrestrial > Soil > Wetlands | place: USA... | reverse complement strand
GGCGAAATCACCGATCAACGCGGTCAAGGCGATCAAAGCGCCGGTGCTGATCATGTACGGGACCGGCGACAGCGTGGTTCCGCATACGCAGTCCACCGAGATGGTCAAAGCGATGCAGGCCGCCGGGAAGAGCGCGACGTTGGTCACGCTGGCGGGCGAGGATCACTGGCTATCTCGCACCGAGACGCGCATTCAAGTGCTGCGCGAGCTCGAGAGCTTTCTGCGCGAGCATCTGTAGCGGCTCAGCGAGCCGCCGGCCCGCGCCGCCAGGTGCGTATCGCCGGCGCCGGCCGGACGCGCCTACTTGCCGATGCAGAAGCTCGCGAAGATCCTCGTCAGCAGGTCTTCGCTCGTGAACCGGCCGGTGATCTCACCGAGCGCATCGTGCGCGAGCCTGAGTTCCTCGGCGACCAGCTCCGCGCCGGCGGCCGTCGCCAGGTGCGCGCGCGCTGCGGCGAGGCGCTCGCGCACGCGCCCGAGTGCATCGCGATGCCGTCGCCGGGCGCTCAAAGTCCCCGCACTGGCACCGAGGTACCCGACGGCGGCCTTCAGGTGCGCACGCAGCGCCGGGAGGCCCGCACCGGTCAGAGCCGACACCGCGAGCCCGCCTGATGGCGCCGCGGCGCGATCGGTCTTGTTGTAGACGACGCCGACCGGCACGCTCGTGCCGAGGGCCTCGAGTTCAGCCGGCAGCGCCGTGAGCGCTTGCGGATCGGTCGCATCGACGACGTAGAGCACGTGGTCGGCACGCGCAAGCGCCGCGCGGGCACGACGGATCCCCTCCGCCTCGACGCGCTCGGGGTCCTCGCGCAGGCCCGCGGTGTCCTGCAGCTCGAGCGGCAGCCCGTCGAGGTCGATACGCTCGCGCAGGACGTCGCGCGTCGTGCCCGGGATCTCGGTGACGATCGCGGCGTCGTGCCCGGCAAGCGCGTTCAGCAGGCTGGATTTTCCGGCATTCGGCCGCCCGGCAATGACGACCGTGCAGCCCTCCTGCAAGAGCCTCCCCTGCTCCACCGCCGCCGCGAGCGCAACGAGCGACTCCTCGAGCGCCGCGAGGCGCTTCGCGACGCCCGACTCCGCGATCAGCTCGAGGTCCTCGTCGGCGAAGTCGATCGCGGCCTCGACATGCATGCGCACTTCCACGAGCCCGGCCTCAAGCGCGTGCACGCGCGCCGAGAACTCGCCGTCGAGCGATCTCAGCGCCGCCCGGGCCGCGGCGGCCGAGCCGGCATCGATCAGGTCGGCGATCGCCTCGGCCTGCGCGAGGTCGAGCTTGTCGTTCAGAAACGCGCGCTCCGAGAACTCACCGGCCCGCGCCGGCCGGGCGCCGAGCTCGAGGCAGCGCGCGACCAGCAGGTCCTGCACCACCGCTCCGCCGTGGCCGTGCAGCTCGAGCACGTCCTCGCCGGTGAACGACGCCGGCCCCGGAAAGTAGAGCGCGAGGCCCGCGTCGATCGGCTCGCCGGCGCCATCCCGAAAATGCCGCGCGACCGCCACCCGGGGCGGCGGCAGCTCGCCGAGCATCCCGCGCCCGACCGCCGCGGCCGCCGGTCCCGACACGCGCACGATGCCGATGCCGCCGCGGCCCGGCGGCGTTGCGATCGCGACGATGGTGTCGGTCATGGGTCTCCGGGTTGCCGGCGATGGCCGGCGCGCCGGCACGACGATACACTCCGGCCGATGCACCCTGTCCATGCCCAGGCGGGTGATGCCGACGAACGACGCTATCCGGCGCCGGTCGCGGCGCGGCGCGCGCGGGCGGTCGCCGAGCTCCTCGAGCTCGCACCGGGCGGCTCGGTGCTTGACTTAGGCGTCGGGCCGGCGGGGCTCCTGTTCGACGCGATCGCGCAGCACCGCTGCGAGGGGACGCGCCTCGTCGCGAGCGCGGCGGCGGCAGAGGCGGCGCGCGCCGCGGCCGAACGCGAGGGGCTCGCCGGGCAAGTCGAGTTCCGGGTCAACGATGAGTACAGCCCGGGACGACGCCTCGACGCGATCCTCGGCGTCGCGGCGGATCCGGCGACGCTCGTCGAGGAGGTCGCGGCGCGCTGTCTCGGGTGGCTCAAGGTCGGCGGACTGTTCGTGTACGGGGAGCCCTTCCTTCGGCGCCCGCCCGCCCCGCCCTATCGGGAGCTCCTCGGGGCCGCCGCCGACGGCCTGCGGCCACCCGGGGTGAGCGCCCGCTCGATCGTCGCGGCGGGTTTTGAGCTGACGCTCACCGCGGTGCTCTCCGAATCGGAGTGGGATGCGCACGAGACCGCCAGCTACCGCGCCCGCCTGAGATTCGCGGCGGCGCACGCCGACCGCGCGGTCGCGGTCGAGTTGAGAGCCGAGGCCGAGCGTTGGTACCAGGCGTACTGGCGCTACGGGCGCGACACGCTCGGCTATGCGCTGCACGCGTTTCGCAAGCCGCGCCACGCGCTCTACGTTGTCTAGTCGCGCGTCTTCTGCTCGGCTTCGACGATCTTGTTGATGCGCCACTGCTGCGCGATCGAGAGCCCGGTGTTCGTGATCCAGTAGAGCACGAGGCCCGCCGGGAAGAACGCCATCATGACGGTCATCACGAGCGGCATGAACATGAACACCTTCGCCTGCACCGGGTCGGGCGGCGCGGGGTTCAGCTTGTACTGGCCGAACATCGCCGCGCCCATGATCGCCGGCAGCACGAAGTACGGGTCCTTTATCGACAGGTCCTGCACCCACAGCAGGAACGGGGCCTGGCGCATCTCGACGCTCTCGAGCAGCACCCAGTAGAACGCGATGAACACCGGGATCTGCACCACGATCGGCAGGCACCCGGCAAGCGGGTTCACCTTCTCGCGCTTGTAGAGCTCCATCATCTGGCGCCCGAGCTGCTCGCGGTCGTCCTTGTAGCGCTCCTGGATCGCCTTCATGCGCGGGGCGAGGTTGCGCATCCGCGCCATCGAGCGCCCGCTCGTCTGCGCGAGCGGATAGAAGCAGAGCTTGATCAGGAACGTCACGATGATGATCGTGAAGCCCCAATTGCCGACGAAGCGGTGCACCTGCGCGAGCAGCCAGAAGAGCGGACGCGCGAGGATCGTGAGGCTGCCGTAGTCGGCGGCGCGATCGAGCTCCGGGGAGGTCGCCGCGAGCTGGTCCTGCAGCTTCGGGCCCACGTAGAGCGTGTCCTTGAACTCGACGCTGCCGCCCGGCGCGACTTCGCGCACCGGCCCTGCGACTCGGAGCTGGAAGTCCTTGTCCTTGACCGCGAGCGAGTACTCGGCGTTCGCGTCGCGCTGCGGCACGATCGCGGCGACGAAGTGGTGCTGCAGCGCTGCGGCCCAGCCGCCGGCGAGCGGCGCTTTCGGCAGCAGGTCCTGGGTCGCCTTCTCGAGGTCGAACTTCTGGAACTTCTTGCCGTCGTAGATCGCCGGCCCCTTGAACGAGGAGGTCGCCGGGTTCCACATCGAGCGCTCGGACTTCTGCCAGTGGCTGAGGATCTGCGCGTAGGCGCGACCGTGCCAGGGCTGCGTGCCCGAGTTGACGAGCGTCTGGTCGAGGCCGATCGCGTAGCTGCCGCGCCTGAGCGTCAGCGTCCGCGTGACGGTGAGCCCCGCATCGCTCCAGCGGAGCGGCACGACGAGCTCGTCCTTGCCGTCGGCGAGCGTGAAGCTGGTGGCGTCGGCGCTGAAGAGCGCCTTGTGATTGGGCTCCGGCGCCGCGCCGCCCGAGGTCAGGCCCCACTGGAACACGGCCGGCGCATCCGGTCCCTGCGTCTCGAACAGCCGCATCAGCTCGTTCGGCGCATCCTTCGCGCGCGGATACTTCAAAAGCGTCGCCTCGCGGATCTCGCCGCCCTCGGTGCTGACGGCGAGATCGAGCACGTCGGTGCGCACGTGGATCACGGGCGCGGTCGCGGGCGCCGCGGCACCGACGGACGGCGTCTCGGGCGCGGCGGCCGGCGTCGCGCCCGGCGTCGCGCCGACCGTCGGCAGTGCGTCCGAGAGTGAGGAGCCGGCCGACGGCGCCTGCGCCGTCGCGGGCGCGCTCGTCGTGCTCGGCGCCGCCGGCGGCGGCGCGTAGTCGTGCTGCCACGCCTGGTAGTTCAGGAACAGGACGAGCGCGAGGCCGGTCCACAGAAACAGGCGTTGGTTATCCATTGAGCGGGCTCTTGCAGTCGTGGTCGGCGCAGCGCGCGGCGTGCGCGGGAACGGGATCGTAGCCGCCCGGATGCCACGGGTGGCAGCGCGCGATGCGGCGCGTCGCGAGCCACAGGCCGCGCAGCGCGCCGTGCACCTCGATGGCCTCGAGCGCGTAGGCCGAGCAACTCGGGTAGAAGCGGCAGCGGGGACCGAGCAGCGGGCTGATCGCGTAGCGGTACGCGAGGATCAGCGCGCGCGCGAGCAGCGCGAGCGGCGAACGGGACGGCTGGCGAGGCACGGCGCTCATGAGTGGCCGGGCGGCAGCCGGCGCGCCGCCGCAGCGAACAGGTGCTCGAGGCTCGCCTCGATCGCCGAGCGGTCGGCGGCGCGCGCGCCGGCGCGGCTCGTGACGACGTAGTCGACCGGCGGCAGCGTGGCGTGCCGGATCCGGAACAGCTCGCGGATGATCCTGCGCACGCGGTTGCGGCGCACGGCGTTGCCGACGGTGCGCGCGCTCACGCTCATCCCGAGCCGCGCGAAGCCAAAGTCGTTTGAGAGCGCATTCACCGCGAAGAGTCCGTCGCCCGCGCGCGAGCGGCTACGGTAGACGCGCTCGAAGTCGGCGGCGCTGCGCAGCCGGTGGCGAGGGAGGAAGCGGAAGGGATGGGTCACGGCGACGCAAGATTCGGCGTCGCGCGCCGGCGCTCAGGCGTCGGCGCTCAGGGAATCAGGCGCTTGCGGCCCTTCGCGCGGCGGCGCGCCAGGACCTGGCGACCCTTCTTCGTCGCCATGCGCGCACGGAAGCCGTGCGTGCGCTTACGCTTGACCCTGCTCGGCTGGTAGGTGCGCTTGGTCGCCATGGGAAAATCGTCCAAAAACAGAGAGATGCCGGATCGGCGAGAGCCGCGCACTGTACGGGGGCGAGCGCGCCTTGTCAACGCGACGGCTTCGCCTTCCGGCGTTCCTGTGCGCCGACCCACGGTATAGACTCGCTCCCCCTTTTTTAAGACCCACGCGCCCACAGGCAGCGGATGCAAAGCACGGCGACACTCTGGAATCGCTGCCTGCGCCAACTCGAGGCCGAAGTGCCCGAGCAGCTGTTCAACGTCTGGGTGCGCCCGCTGCAGGCGGTCGAGGACGACGGCGTGCTGCGCCTGCTGGCGCCCAACCGCTTCGTCGTCGAGTGGATCCGCCAGAACCTCTACGACCGGATCGGCGAACTGCTGCGCAGCAACGGCGAGGCCGCCAACGCGCCCCAGGTGCTGGTCGAGGTCGGTTCGCGCCCGGCGGAGGCGCCTGCGGTGCCGGCGCCGCCCGCCGCCGGCAGCCGCCCGGCGCGCGCAGCGCCCGTCGTCAGCGGCGGGCGCATCAACCCGGACTTCACCTTCGACACGTTCGTCGAGGGCAAGAGCAACCAGCTCGCGAAGGCCGCGGCGCGCCAGGTCGCCGACAACCCGGGCCGCGCGTACAACCCGCTGTTCATCTACGGCGGCGTCGGCCTCGGCAAGACCCACCTGATGCACGCGGTCGCGAACGAGATGAAGTCGCGCCGACCGGAAGCGCGCGTGGCGTACGTGCACTCGGAGCGCTTCGTCGGCGACATGGTGCGCGCGCTTCAGCACAACACGATCGCCGACTTCAAGCAGGCCTACCGGACGCTCGATGCGCTGCTGATCGACGACATCCAGTTCTTTGCCGGCAAGGACCGCTCGCAGGAGGAGTTCTTCCACACCTTCAACGCCCTGCTCGAGGGCCAGCAGCAGGTGATCCTGACCTGCGACCGCTACCCCAAGGAGGTGACGGGGCTCGAGGAGCGCCTGAAGTCGCGCTTCGGCTGGGGACTGACCGTCTCGATCGAGCCGCCGGAGCTCGAGACCTGCGTCGCGATCCTGATGAGCAAGGCGCACGGCGCGCAGATCGAGCTGCCCGAGGAAGTCGCGTTCTTCATCGCCAAGCGCATCCGCTCCAACGTCCGCGAGCTCGAGGGGGCGCTCAGGCGCGTGGCCGCGAACGCGCAGTTCACCGGCCGGCCGATCACGCTGGATTTCGCGAAGGAAGCGCTCAGGGACCTGCTCGCGCTCCAGGAGAAGCTCGTCACCGTCGAGAACATCCAGAAGACGGTCGCCGAGTACTACAAGATCCGCGTCGCGGACCTGCTGTCCAAGCGCCGCAGCCGCTCGATCGCGCGGCCGCGCCAGGTCGCGATGGCGCTCTCGAAGGAACTGACGAATCACTCGCTGCCGGAGATCGGCGACGCCTTCGGCGGCCGCGACCACACGACCGTGCTGCACGCCTGCAAGCGCGTCAAGGAACTGCGCGAGACCGAGCGGCGCCTGTCGGAGGATTTCTCAAACCTGTTGAGAACCCTGACCGGTTGATGTGCACAATCTGTGGAGCGGGCCGCGGGCCAAAAAGCGTGGCAAGATATCCACACGAGTCCCACAGCGTGTGAGCGGCTTGCGCGCGATCGATCCAGAGACTTCACCGGGCGATAAGCGCACGACGGGGCTCGGGAATTTCCGGTTATCCACGGCTTCGGGGCTGCTTAACTGCTACAGCAGTTATCTTAGATCCGAAGATCAGCAAGAAAGAATTAGAGCAGTCCCGGGCGAGCGCGGTGCGCCGCCTCTGAAGGTGCAGCGATGAAATTCACGAGCGAGCGCGAACGAATCCTCGAACCCCTGCAGGCGGTCATAGGCGTCGTCGAGCGGCGCCAGACGATGCCGATCCTCGCGAACGTGCTGTTGTCGGCGAAGAACGGCCGGCTCGCGGTCACGGCGACGGACCTCGAGGTCGAGCTCGTCGCGGCCGGGGAGGTCACGGTGCAGCAGGCGGGCGACATCACGGTTCCCGGACGCAAGCTCCTCGACATCGTGCGCGCGCTGCCGGACAAGGTCGGCGTCACGTTCGCCGTCGAAGGCGAGAAGGCGATCGTTCGGGGCGGCAAGAGCCGCTTCACGCTGACGACGTTGCCGGCGGCGGAGTTTCCCGCGGTCGAGGAGATCAATCCGCAGCTCTCGTTCAAGGTCGAACAGGACGCGCTGAAGCGCCTGATCGACAAGACGCATTTTTCGATGGCCCAGCAGGACGTGCGGTACTACCTGAACGGCATGTTGCTGGAATCGGACGGGAAAGTGCTGCGAACGGTCGCGACTGACGGCCATCGTCTGGCTTTGTGCGAGATGGAGCTCGTGACGAAGTCCGGCCAGCAGCAAGTCATCGTGCCGCGCAAGGGCGTCCTTGAGCTGCAGCGCCTGATGGGGACGGAAGGCCAGGTGGCGGTCGAGGTCGGCAGCAATCACATTCGCGTCACGATCGGCGATATTCGCTTCACTTCGAAGCTCGTTGACGGCCGTTTCCCGGAATACGGCCGTGTCATCCCCGCCGCGCCGCCGCGGGCGATCCGTGCCGACCGCGAGGCCCTTCGCAGGGCCCTGCAGCGCACCTCGATCCTCGCCAACGAGAAATACCGGGGCATCCGGCTCGCGCTCAAGCAGAACATGGTCGTGCTGACGGCGCACAACCCGGAGCAGGAAGAGGCCGAGGAAGAGGTCGAGGTCAGCTACCAGGGCGAAGAGTTCGAGGTGGGCTTCAACGTCAATTACCTCCTCGACGCGCTCGCGGCCATCGATGGCCCCGAAGTCGAAGTCGGTCTGACCGACGCGAATTCGAGCTGCCTCGTGCGTGCGCCGGGCGGCGGACCGAGCCGCTACGTCGTGATGCCGATGCGCCTCTAGAGAGGGGAATGACGCTCGCGCGTCTCGAGATCGACGCCTTTCGCTGCATCGAGCACGCCCACCTCAAGCTCGATCCGCGCTACAACCTGTTCGTCGGACCCAACGCCTCCGGTAAGACGAGCCTCCTCGAGGCCGTCTTCTTCCTTGGTCGCGGCCGTTCGTTTCGCACGCGCCGGCTCGACCGGCTGGTCCGGCATGGCGCCGAGGGATTTCGGCTGGTCGGCTGGGTGGCCCGGGACGGGCGTGAAACGGTCCTCGGCGTCGGGGGCGATCGGCGCGCGACGGAAATCAGGATTGGCGGCGCGCCGGCGCCGGGGGCGGGCGAGCTTGCCTTGCACTTCCCGCCGCAGATCATCGATCCGGAGGTCCACAAGCTCCTCGAGGAGGGCCCGCACCGGCGGCGCCGGTTCCTCGACTGGGGCGTGTTCCACGTGGAACAGGGCTTTCTGGACACGTGGCAGCGGTTCCATCGGGCGCTTCGGCAGCGAAACGCTGCCCTGAAACCGGGCGGGGACCCGGCGGCCATCAGCGCCTGGGAGCCGGAGATCGTGGCGGCCGGTGCAAGGCTCGACGAGATCCGCCGCAGCTACCTCGAGCTGCTGAAGCCGACGCTTGCAGACTTCGGAGAGCGGCTGCTGGGCCTTCCGGTCACGCTCGGCTACCACGCCGGCTGGGCGGCCGGGGAAAGCCTTGAGGAGGCGCTCGCGAAGAGCCTCGAGCGGGACCGCCGGCACGGCATCACCCACGTCGGGCCGCACCGCGCGGACGTGACGGCGAGGGTCGACGGACACGTCGCGAAGGAGCGCATCTCGCGGGGTCAGCAGAAGCTCCTTGCCGCGGCGCTGACCTTGTCGCAGCTTGCGGTCCAGGAGAAGAGGGCGCCGGGGAGCGGGGCGCTCCTCCTCGACGACCCGGCGGCCGAACTCGATGCGTCGAACCTCGAGCGCTTGCTCGGCGTCGTCCGCGCGCTCGATGTGCAGCTGTTCGTGACGGCCCTGAGTCCCGGCCTGCCGGGCCTCGGGGAACCCGGGGCGTTGTTCCACGTGGAACAGGGTCGGATCGAGCGCGACGGGTAGTCCGAGACGCAGAGCAATCTGTGGATAAATCGGCGCCGCGACACGGCCGCTGGCGCCCGCAGCGGCCCTTCGCCACTCGTTCATCACCGGGTTCTTCGCCTGCGATTCGCCCGGCCGGGAGGGCCTCGGCGGGGCGTTCCGGCCGCCCTTCTAACCCCTTGAATGCTATACTTCCTCGTTGCTCCGCCAAGGGTCCTTCATGTCCGCGAACGACGTCTACGACTCCAGCAAAATCAAGGTCTTGAAGGGTCTCGATGCGGTGCGAAAACGCCCCGGCATGTACATCGGCGATACCGATGACGGCACGGGTCTCCACCACATGGTTTTCGAGGTCGTCGACAACGCAATCGACGAGGCCCTGGCGGGCTATTGCAACCGGATTGTCGTCACGATCCACGCGGATGAATCGATCACCGTGTCCGACAACGGCCGTGGAATACCTGTGGATATCCACCCCGAGGAGGGGGTCTCCGCCGCCGAAGTGATCATGACGGTGCTGCATTCGGGCGGGAAGTTCGACGACAGCTCCTACAAGGTCTCGGGTGGGCTGCACGGGGTCGGCGTTTCGGTCGTGAACGCGCTCTCCGAGCAGCTGCAACTGACGATTGCCCGGGACGGCCAGATGCACCGCCAGGACTACCGTCACGGGGAGCCCGTGGCGCCGCTCGCGCCCATCGGGCCCACGACCGAGCGCGGCACGACGCTTTACTTCAAGCCGAGCGCCGAAACCTTCACGCACATCCACTTCGCGTACGAGATCCTCGCGCGCCGTTTACGCGAACTTTCGTTCCTGAATTCCGGTATACGCATCGAGCTCGTCGACGAGCGCGACGAGAAGCACGACGTGTTCGAGTACGAGGGCGGCATCGCCGCGTTCGTGAAGTACCTGAACCGCGGCAAGACGCCGATCCACGAGACGATCTTCTACTTCCGCGACCTGCAGGGCCCGATCACCGTCGAGGTCGCGGCGCAGTGGAACGACTCCTACGCCGAGTCCATGTTCTGCTACACGAACAACATCCCGCAGAAGGACGGCGGCACGCACCTGCAGGGCTTTCGCGCGGCGCTGACGCGCAAGCTCTCGGACTACATCGAGAGCGAGGCCAAGAAAGAGAAGATCGACATGACGGGCGACGACGTCCGCGAAGGCCTGACCGCGATCCTGTCGGTCAAGATGCCGGACCCGAAGTTCTCGTCGCAGACCAAGGACAAGCTCGTCTCGAGCGAGATCCGCAGCATCGTCGAGAGCGCCGTCGCCGAGCGCCTCGAGGCGTTCCTGCTGGAAAAGCCCGCCGAGGCGAAGGCGATCGTCGCCAAGATCATCGACGCCGCGCGCGCACGCGAGGCCGCGCGCAAGGCGCGCGAGATGACGCGCCGCAAGGGCGTGCTCGACATCGCGGGGCTGCCCGGCAAGCTCGCCGACTGCCAGGAGAAGGATCCGGCGCTCTCCGAGATGTTCCTCGTCGAGGGCGACTCCGCAGGCGGCTCGGCCAAGCAGGGCCGCGACCGGCGCACGCAGGCGGTGCTGCCGCTGAAGGGCAAGATCCTCAACGTCGAGAAGGCGCGCTTCGACAAGATGCTGTCGAGCGTCGAGGTCGGGACGCTCATCACCGCGCTTGGCTGCGGCATCGGTCGCAACGAGTTCGACGTCGCGAAGCTGCGCTACCACCGCATCATCATCATGAGCGTCGACGGCGACGATCACGTGTTCGTGCGCGAGCGCGGGCAGGGCGTGCGCATGGTGCGCATCGGCGCGTTCATTGACGCAACGCTCGCCGCGCACGCGCCGAAGGTCGAGCGCGACGCGGCCGGGCATTGCGAGAAGCTCGCCGGACAGCCGCTCGGCGAGGTCCTGTGCTTCGGCCTCGACCGCCACGACGTGCGCTTCCGGCCGATCAAGGCGGTGCTGCGCCATCCGCTCGCCGACACGCTCTACGCCGTCCGCACCGCCTACGGCCGCTCGGTGCGCGTGACCTCGAGCCACAGCGTGTTCGTGCACTCGGGCGGCCGCGTGGTCCTGAAGCGCGGCGACGCACTCGAGGTCGGCGACCGCCTGGTCGCGCCCGCCCGGATCCCGTTCCCCACGAATGCGCCGCGGCGCCTCGACCTGCTCGAGCGGCTGTGGCGCGTGCCGGCGGCGGCCGGCCAGATTTGGGTGCGCGGTCCGGCCGTCGAGGCCTGGTGCCGGTCAAGGGTCCGCGCGCGGCATTCCCCGCACTCCGCTTTCACGGCGGCACGCGTCGAGATCCCGGCGCCGCTCGGGCGCGAGCTCGCGGCACGTCGCCGCGCGAGCGGCGTCACGAACGAGGCGCTCTGCACGGCGGTCGGCATTCGCCAGCCGGTGACCTTCTATGCCTGGGAGCAGGGACGCTCGCGCCCGACGGTGCCGCACCTGCACGCCTACTTGCGCGCCGTCGGCGCGGACGAAGGCAGCGTGCTCGCGCGCGCCCGCATGGTCCCGAGCCGTCTCGATCGCATCTGGGCGGATCAGTACCGCGGCTCGGGCCGCAACGCGGTGCGCGACCGGGTCCGGCTGTCGGAGCTCGATGAAGCCGACCTCGCCTGGTTCGCGTCGCGCGAGGATCTGACGCTGACGCCGGAGCACTACCGCGGCAAGGGGCTGCCGCGCTACGTCGCCGTCGACGAGGATCTCTTGACGCTGCTCGGCTTCTACGTCGCCGAAGGCTCGTGCTCGGATCGCAACGGCCTGCGCTGGTCGATCGGCGCCGGCAACCAGCGATTCGCCGGTGAGATGGCGGAACGCATCGCGCGTGTCTTCGGCCAGCCGCCGGTCCTCTACGACAACGGGGAGCGGGCGGCCGAGCTCAGGCTCGTCAATCGCGTCGCGGCGCTCGCCTGGCAGCACCTGTTCGGTTTCAACGGCGCTGACTCGTGCACGAAGCGCGTGCCGGATCTCGTATTCAACGTCGACGAGACGCTGCGGCTCGCATTCCTGCGCGGCTACCTGCTCGGCGACGGCACCGCGAGCGCGGGACGCGTCGTGTTCTCGACCTCCTCGTACGACCTCGCGAGCGGCCTGATGTATTGCCTCGGCTCGTTCGGCATCGTCGCCTCGCTGCAGCGCCGCGAGCCCGACGGCGTCACGCGCGAGATCCGCGGCCAGCCGTGCACGACGCGCCATCCGCACTTCACGATCACCGTCTGCGCGCGCGCCGACCTCGAGAAGCTCGAGCCCGCCTGGCGCGATCACGCCGGCGCGCCATCGGTCCGCGAGCGCCTGCAGTCCGACGCCGCGATGAACATCAATCGCGCGTTCGAGCCGATCGACGGCGACCTGCTGGCGCTGCCGATCGTCGCGATCGAGCCGACCGCACCCTCGAGCGGCTACGTCTACGACTTCTCGGTCGAGGGCGACGAGAACTTCATCGCCGGCATGGGCGGGCTCTGCTGCCACAACACCGACGCCGACGTCGACGGCTCGCACATCCGCACGCTCCTGCTGACTTTCTTCTATCGCCAGATGCCGGAGCTGATCGAGCGCGGCCACGTCTACATCGCGCAGCCGCCGCTCTACAAGGTCAAGCGCGGCAAGACCGAGGCCTACGTCAAGGACGACACCGAGCTTAACGCCGTGCTCCTGAAGAACGCGCTCGACGAGGCGGCGCTGCACGTCGATGGCTCGCGCGTGATCAAGGGCGTCGAGCTTGAGACGCTCGCGCGCCAGTACGTCGACGTCCAGGCGATCTTCGCCAAGTGGGCGCGGCGCTACGATCCGCGCGTCCTCGAGCAGCTGCTGAACCTGCCGGTCGTGCGTCACGAGGACCTCGCGAACGCGCCGCTGCTGACGTCCTGGGCGCGCCAGCTCGAGGAGCGCCTGAACGCGGACAAGCAGTCGCGCACCTACCGCGTGGAACTCCAGGTCAACGCCGGCGGCGTCCCGGTGCGCTTCAACGTATTCCGTACCGAGCACGGGCTCACGACCGAGAAGCACCTGCAACGCGAGTTCTTCGACTCGGCCGAGTATCGCCGGATCGCGGAGCTGACCCGGGCGATCGACGGCCTGCTCAAGCCCGGCGCCGCCGTCGTCAAGGGCGACGAGCGCCTCGAGATCGGCAGCTTCAAGGACGCGATGACCTGGCTGATGGACCAGGCGAAGAAGGGCCAGTCGATCCAGCGCTACAAGGGGCTCGGCGAGATGAACCCCGAGCAGCTGTGGGACACGACGATCAATCCCGAAACCCGCCGGCTGATCCAGGTGCGGATCGAGGATGCGGTCGCCGCGGATGACCTCTTCACGACGCTGATGGGGGATCAGGTCGAGCCGCGTCGCGAGTTCATCGAGAAGAACGCGCTCGCGGTCGCGAACCTCGACGTCTAGTCGCCACGACGCGTACGGCCCGGACGCCCGCGAATCCCGCCGCCCGCTCACCCCGACTGACGCCCGTCAACAGGGGGCTGCCGCCCCGGCGCTGATTCGCGGCTCGCGCGGCGGTGCGATAATTCGGCCCTCGCGCGCCGAGGGATGCTGCCGTGATCGAGCTCTTCTACTGGCCGACGCCGAACGGCCACAAAATCACGATGTTTCTCGAGGAGACCGGCCTCGACTACCGCCTGACGCCGGTCGACATCGGCGCCGGCGAGCAGTTCAAGCCCGCGTTTCTCGCGATCGCGCCGAACAACCGGATGCCCGCGATCATCGACCACGCGCCCGCCGACGGCGGGGCGCCGATCCCGGTGTTCGAGTCGGGTGCGATCCTCGTCTACCTCGGCGACAAGACCGGCCGCTTCCTGCCGTCCGCCGTTCGCGAGCGCACGCAGGTCCTCGAGTGGCTCTTCTGGCAGGTCGGCGGCCTCGGGCCGATGGCCGGCCAGAACCATCACTTCAACCGCTACGCGCCCGAGCCCATTCCGTACGCGCAGGAGCGGTACACGAAGGAGACCAACCGCCTCTACGGCGTGCTCGACCGGCGCCTCGCGACCGGCCCGTTCGTCGGCGGCCGCGACTACTCGATCGCCGACATGGCGATCTACCCCTGGATCGTGCCGTGGCAGGCGCAGCGCCAGAACCTCGAGGACTTCCCGAGCCTGAAGCGCTGGTTCACCGAGATCGCCGCGCGGCCGGCGACGCTGCGCGCCTATGCGCGCGCCGACGAGTTCAAGCGGCCGGCGACGCTGACCGACGCGGCGAAGAAGATCCTGTTCGGCCAGACCGCCGCGAGCACGCAGCCGCGGTGAGCGCCGACGGCAACCGCGCGGCCTCGCTGCATCGCATCGTCATCGTCGGCGGCGGCGCCGGGGGCCTCGAGCTCGCGACGCATCTCGGCGAGCGGCTCGGGAGGCGCGGCCGCGCCGCGGTGACGCTGATCGACCGCGCCCGCACGCACGTCTGGAAGCCGCTGCTGCACAAGGTCGCCGCCGGCACGATGGATCCCGGCGACCACGCGCTCGACTACCTCGCGCAGGCGCACTGGCACGGCTTTCGCTACCAGCAGGGCGAGATGGTCGGGCTCGACCGCGCGTCGCGCCGCGTCAACCTCGCCCCGGTCGTCGACGAGGAGGGCGCAACGGTCGTGCCGGCGCGCAGCGTCAGCTACGACACGCTGGTGCTCGCGATCGGCAGCCAGACGAACGACTTCGGGACCCCGGGCGCCGCGCGCTACGCGATCTCGCTCGACTCGGCCGAGCAGGCGGCGCGCTTTCACGCGCGGCTCCTCAACACCTGCCTCCGGGCGGATCTCGAGCCGGGAGCGGGCCCGCCGGGCGCGCTCGGCATCGCGATCATCGGCGCCGGGGCGACCGGCATCGAGCTCTCGGCGGAGCTTCACAAGGTGGTGCGCGAGCTCGTCGCCTACGGGCTCGACCGGATCGACGCCGAGCGCGACCTGAAGCTCACGATCATCGAGGCGGCGCCGCGGATCCTGCCGGCGCTCCCGGAGCGGCTCGCGAACGCGACGCTCAGGCTGCTCACGCGGCTCAACGTCGAGGTGCTGACCGGTGAGCGCGTGGTCGAGGTCGACGCGCTCGGCGTGCGCACCGCGAGCGGCCGGCGCGTCCCGGCGGCGCTCGTGATCTGGGCGGCCGGCGTCAAGGCGCCCGAGTTCCTGAAGGACCTC
>Ga0335080_10003992_pt1 | contig 14989 bp, 15 predicted proteins | sample Lox_Sample_34_FD_206720 | JGI IMG/M metagenome (GOLD analysis project Ga0335080, IMG submission 206720) | Soil microbial communities from Loxahatchee National Wildlife Refuge, Florida, United States - Lox_Sample_3.4 | ecosystem: Environmental > Terrestrial > Soil > Wetlands | place: USA... | reverse complement strand
CACCGCCACCACGGGCGCGCGCAGCGCGCCCCTACCCACGTCTAGGGAGTAGCGCAGGCAGCCGCGCGGTCGAGTAACAGCGTGCGCTCGCGGGCGTTGCGGGTGAGGGCGGCGGCGCGCTCGAATTCGCCGCGCGCCTCGGCGTGACGGCCGAGCTTGACCAGCAGGTCGCCGCGCACGCTGGGCAGCAGATGATAAGCCTTGAGCGACGGTTCCGCGATGAGGCCATCGACGACGGCGAGGCCCGCCGCGGGACCGAACGCCATCGCCACCGCCACGGCGCGGTTGAGCTCGACGACTGGCGAGGGCGCAATCGCGGCCAGCACCTCATAGAGCGCGGCGATGCCCCGCCAGTCGGTTTCCGCCGCCGTCCGCGCGCGGGCATGGCAGGCAGCGATCGCCGCCTGCAGCGCGTAGGGTCCCGGCACGCCGCTCAGCGCCTCGGCGCGCGTGAGTGCTGCGAGGCCGCGCCGGATGAGGAGCTGGTCCCAGCGCGCGCGATCCTGGTCGAGCAGCAGCACCGGCTCGCCCGACGGCCCGGTGCGCGCGCCGATGCGCGAGGCCTGGATCTCCATGAGCGCAACGAGGCCGTGCACCTCCGGCTCGTCCGGCGCCAGGCCGGCGAGGATGCGGCCGAGACGCAGCGCTTCCTCGCAGAGCGCCGGGCGCATCCAGTCGCTGCCGGCCGTCGCCGCGTAGCCTTCGTTGAAGACGAGGTAGATGACCTCGAGCACCGACGACAGCCGGGCCGCGAGCTCGGCGCCGCGCGGCACCTCGAAGGGCACGCGCGCCTCGGCGAGCGCCCGCTTGGCGCGCACGATGCGCTGGGCGATGGTCGGCTCCGGCACGAGGAAGGCGCGCGCGATCTCGTCGGTCGTGAGCCCGCCGATCAGTCGCAGCGTGAGCGCGGCGCGCGCCTCCGTCGACAGCACCGGATGGCAGGCCGTGAAGATGAGGCCGAGCAGGTCGTCGCCGATGTGGTCGTCGAGCGCGGCATCGAGGTCTGGCGCCGCCATGGCCGGCTCGATCTCGAGCTCGCGGCCCAGCTCCTCATGCTTGCGTGTCATCAGCTTGTGCCGGCGCAGGCGGTCGACCGCGCGGCGCTTCGCCGTGGCCATGAGCCAGGCGCCCGGATTGTCGGGCACGCCCGTCTCGGGCCACCGTTCGAGCGCGGTGACGAGCGCGTCCTGCGCCAGCTCCTCGGCCAGCCCGACGTCGCGCAGCATGCGCGCCAGCCCGGCGATGAGCCGGGCCGATTCGATGCGCCAGACCGCCTCGATCGTGCGATGGGTGTCGGTAGCCGTCACGGCTACCAGTTAAAGCATCCCCTCCCGCAACGGTCGAGGTGGTCCGCCCGTTCTCGGCCTATGCCGTGGCCGACGCGGGTTCCTGCCGCGACGCCGCCTGCCCCGTGCGCACGAGAACGGCGCCGAGCACGGCCGCCGCGCCCGCGAAGGCGGCGCCGATGGCGAACGCGACGTGGTAGCCGCCCGTGAGCGCGGTGGGCGCATTCGCTCCTGCCGCAACGAGGTCGTTCGTGCGCGCGGCAGCGAGGCTGGCGAGCACGGCGAGCCCGAGCGCGCCGCCCATCATGAAGGACGTGTTGACGACGCCCGAGGCCAGGCCCGACTCGCTCGGCGCGACGTCGCTCATCGCCGCGAGCAGCACCGGGTTGAAGGCCATGCCGGCGCCGAGGCCGAGCAGGGTCATGCCAGGCAGCACATGGGCGATGAAGTTCCCGTCGACCGGCGCCAGGGCGAAGAGGGCAAGCCCGGCCGCGGCCAGCAGCAGCCCGGCCGCCAGCGGCAGCCGGATGCCGAAGCGCATCACCATCTTCGCCGAGAGGCCGAGCGAGAAGGCGCCCATGATCAGGTTCGACGGCAGGAAGGCGAGCCCGACCTGCATCGGGCTGTAGCCGAGCACGAGCTGCATGTAGAGCGCCGAGATGAAGAACCAGGCGAACATGGCGGCGGCCCAGAGGACGCCGACGATGTTCGCGGTCGAGACGTTGCGCAGCCGGAAGAGGCCGAGTGGCATCAGCGGCGCGCTCACCGTCGCCTCGATGCCGAGGAAGACCGCGAGCAGAACCGCCGCCGCGGTGAGCAGCCCCAGCGTCTGCAGCGAAGCCCAGCCGGCCTCGTTGCCGTTCACGATCGCATAGACGGCGAGCAGGAGCGACAGAGTCACCGTGACCGCGCCGGCGACGTCGAGACGCGCCGTCGCCGCCGTCGCGCGGGCGGGCGGCAGCAGGATCAGGCAGAGCGCGAACACGGCGACGCCGATCGGCAGATTGACCAGGAAGATCCAGTGCCAGTTGAGCGTATCCGTGAGCAGGCCGCCGAGCAGCACGCCGATCGAGCCGCCGCCGGACATGACGAAGCCGAAGATGCCCATGGCCTTCGCCCGCTCGGCCGCCTCCGTGAACAGCATCATGATGAGCGACAGCGCCACCGCCGAGACCACGGCGCCGCCCAGCCCCTGCACGGCCCGCGCCACGATCAGCGGCGCCTGAGCCGTCGCCAGCCCGCAGGCGAGCGAGGCCAGCGTGAAGAGCGTGATCCCCAGGAGGAACAGGCGGCGGTGGCCGAAGAGGTCGCCCAGCCGCCCGCCCAGCAGGAGGAAGCCGCCGAAGGTGAGCATGTAGGCGTTCACGACCCAGACGAGCGCCGTCTGCGAGAAGCCGAGGTCGGCCCGGATCGACGGCAGGGCTACGTTCACGATCGTCGTGTCGAGGACGATCATCAGGTCCCCGAGGCAGAGGACGATGAGGGCCAGCCAGCGCTTCCTGCCGTCGATCTGCGTCAATGCTTCCTCCTTCGCCCGCCCGTATCCATCACGCGCCCTTGCGCTTCGATTTCGCCGGCAGTTCCGGCAGCCCGGCCACCAGCTCCTGCACCGCGGCCGGGAAATCGGACACCTCCTGCACCTGGCGCACCTCGATGACTTCGTTGTCCGTCGCGGGGCAGAGCTTGGCCCACGCGATCGCCTCGTCGCGCGACTTCACGTCGATCACCCAGTAGCCGCCGAGCACCTCCTTGGCCTCGGCGAAGGGACCGTCGGTCACCTTGGGCGTGCCGCCCTTGAACGAGACGCGCGCGCCCATCGAGGGCGGATGCAGCCCGTCGAGCGCCAGCAGCACGCCCGCCTTCTGCAGCGACTCGTTGTATTTCATCATCGAGCCGATCCGTTCGGCATCCTCCGGCATCGTCCCCGGCTTCGCCGTCTCGTAGCCCTTGGGAATCATCAGCATCATGAATCGCATCGTCTTCTCCTTCCGGTTCGAGCGGGGCGCCCGACCGGTACGGCCGGAGCGATCCCGCTCTATCCGTGCGACGAACGAAAGTCTCTCGAATCGACGCCCCCGCCCTTTTATCGGGCAGGCTGCACGATGACCATCCAGCCGACGCCGAAGCGGTCGGCGACCACCCCGAAGCGCGGCGAGAAGAAGGTCTTGGTCAGCGGCACCTGCACATTGCCGCCGTCGCCCAGGGCCTTGAACGCCCGTTCGGCCGCGGCCTCGTCCGGTACCGTGAGCGACAGCGAGAAGCCCTGGAAGCCCGCCTTCCCCTGACAGTGACCGTCGGATGCCATCACGCGCGAGTCGCCGATCTTGAGGCAGGAATGCATCACCTTGTTTTCGGTGCCGGGCGTGATCATGCCGGGCTGCGGATCGGGGCAGTCCTTGTAGCGCATGAGCATCTCCACCTCGGCGCCGACTGCCTTGCGATAGAACTCGATCGCCTCTTCGCAGCGGCCATCGAAGGACAAATAAGGTTGCACGAGCATGACGTCTCCTTGTCAGGGGATTGGGGTTGGGGAAAGGACGGAAACGGGGGCGGCTTCCCGATAAGGCAGGCGGCCGACCCCCCGTTCCGTCTATGAGTCGAACGGCACCCTACGGATTCGACAGGCCTGCAGATCTTTTTCCCTCCAACTCTTCATTGATTCCCCCGCGCAAGCGGGGGCCCAGGGCCAACGCACCGTCGCTTGCTCTGGACCCCCGCTTTCGCGGGGGAATCAGGAAGGGGAAGAGAACTCTCGGGGCAGGGCTGGCCTGGAGACCCGCCCCTACAGCATGACAGCGGTCTACCGCTTCTTCTCCATCTGCTGGCGCAGCCGCTCCTCCTGCTCCCGCAGTTCGGGCGTGAATTCGGCGCCGAAATCCTCGGCGTCGAAGACCTGGCGGATCTCTATCTCGGATTCCTGGCCGGGGAAGGGATTGGGCGAGCGCTTGATCCACTCGATCGCCTCCTCCTTCGATTTCACCTGCAGCAGCCAGAAGCCGGCGATCAGCTCCTTCGTCTCGGCGAAGGGGCCGTCGATCACCGTCCGCTTGGTGCCGGAGAAGCGCACGCGCGCGCCCTTGGCGCTCGGATGCAGCCCCTCGCCGGCCAGCATCACGCCGGCCTTCACCAGCTCCTCGTTGAACTTCCCCATCTCGGCCAGCAGCGTCTCGTCCGGCATCTTGCCGGCTTCCGAATCCCTGGTCGCTCTCACCATCGCCATGAATCGCATCGTCGTTTCTCCTTTGGTTCCGGGTCTTTGAGCCGGACTGCAGCCGCGCTCCATCGATGCGACGAACGAGGCCTATCGGGATCGACAGGTCGAACAACTTTTTTGTGGCCGGGTACGCCAGCCGCCCCGCAGCGGGCATCGGTCGCGATTGCAATCCAGGTGTCGCGGAGGGATGCTGGCATCGGCCCATCGCGGAGGCGCCTGCCATGCTGAACCCGACGTCGATCATGGCCGGACAGTTCGGCGACTATCTGGCGGACTTGTATCTGCAATATTTCTCGAATCGTCGGCCGGAATATGCCGCCTATCTGGGTGGTGCTGCGCGCCTGGTCCTGGAGCGGATCGGCAACAGCGATGCGCTCTATCACAACGTCGAGCACACCATGATGGTGACGCTCGTGGGACAGCAGATCCTGCGCGGCCGCCTGCTCTCCGAGGCGCTCACGCCGGAGGACTGGCTGCACTACAGCTGCGCCCTGCTGATCCACGACATCGGCTATGTCCGTGGCGTCTGCAAGGCCGACGGGACGAAGGACGTCGTCGCCGACGAAGCGGGCCGCCGCGTGACGCCGCCGCGCGGTGCCTCGGATGCGTTCCTGGCGCCCTATCACATCGATCGCGGCAAGATCTACGCGCGCGAACGCTTCACCCAATCGGAGTTCATCGACGAGGAGCGGATCGTGCGCTCGATCGAGCTCACGCGCTTTCCCGTCCCGAAGCACGGCGACTATCTGGAGACGGAGTCGGAGGCGGCCCTCGTCCGGGCGGCCGACCTCATCGGGCAGATGGCCGATCCCTTCTATCACCGCAAGATCAACGCGCTCTATCACGAGTTCGTCGAGATCGGGCTGGCGAAGGAGCTGAACTACCAGAACCCCGCCGACCTCGTCGACAAGTATCCCGATTTCTTCTGGAGCTGCGTGCAGCCCTACATCAGGCCGGCACTCCGCTATCTCGAGCTGACGACCGAGGGAAAGCAGTGGGTCGCCGGCCTCTACAACAACATCTTCCAGGTCGAGCACCGCATGAGCTATATCGGCCCGTTCCCGGGCGACTAGCGGCGGAGGCGAATGTGACGAGCGCAGCGGCCACTCCAGCATCGACCTTCATGGCCGGCGACGGCGCCGGCTATGAACGGCAGATGGGACGCTTCAGCGCCAAGCTGGCGCCGCGCCTCATCGACTTCGCCGGCATCGGCGACGGCGAGCGCGTGCTCGACGTCGGCTGCGGGACCGGCAGCCTGGCCCTGGCGCTCGCGCGCAATAAGCGGCACACGCGCATCGACGCCGTGGATTTCTCGCCGATCTACGTGGCGTACGCGAAAGGCCGCAGCGACGACCCGCGGCTGCAGTTCCAGGTCGCCGATGCCTGCGCGCTGCCCTTCGCCGACGCGACGTTCGACCATACCGCTTCCCTGCTCATGCTGGCGTTCGTCCCGGAGGCCGACAAGGCGGTGCGCGAGATGCGGCGCGTCACGCGTCCCGGCGGGACCGTGGCGGCGGCCATGTGGGATGCGCGCGGCGGGCTCGTCTTCGCGCGCATGTTCTGGGACACCGCCGCGATGCTCGACCCGGGCGCGGTCGAGCGGCGGGCGCGCGCGCAGTCGCGGCCGATGACGCGACCTGGCGATTTCACGCGCGCCTGGAACGCGGCCGGGCTGCAGAACGTCGTCGAGGACGCCCTCACCATCCGCATGGAATTCGCCTCGTTCGACGACTACTGGTCTCCGTTTCAAGGGAAGGACGGCCCGTTCGCCGAATACGTCGCCACGCTCGACGACCAGCGGCGGACCGCGTTGCGCGAAGCCCTGCGCGCCGCCTATCTGAGCGGCGAGGCCGACGGTCCGCGTTCCTACGCGGCGACTTCCTGGGTCGCGAAGGGAACGGTGCCGCGCTGAGCGCTCAGGCGCTGAGAGAACGGAAGCTGAGGTCCTGGCACCAGCGCCACGCCGGCAGGGTGAAGCCGACGGTCGTGCCGACGCCCGCTTCGCTGTCGAGCCGGATCGTTCCGCCATGCTGCTCGACGAGCTTCTTCGTCAGATGCAATCCGAGACCCGTGCCGCTATGTCGCCGGGCGTAGGAACCATCGACTTGGCTGAAGCGATCGAACACCTTGTCGATGTCTTCAGGCGCGATGCCGATGCCGTTGTCGGCAACCTGAACCAGAAGGCTCCCATCCGAGGCAACCCTGGCCGTAGCCGTCACCGTGCCGCCCGACGGCGTGAATTTGACGGCATTGCCGAGCAGATTGAGGAGGATCTGCCGGCAGACGCGCTCGTCGGCCATGATCGGAAGTAAGCCGGGCGCCACATCTCGTTCCAGCGTCAGGCCCCCGCGCTGCGCCCGCTCCTCGACGATCCGCATGGCGGCCTCGACGATGTCCGCGATATCGCAGGGGCCCTCGTCGAGCTTGAAGCTGCCGGCCTCGATCTTCGACGTGTCGAGAACGCTGTTGACGATGCCGAGCAGGTGCTCGCCGCTGTCCCAGATGTTGCGGGCGTATTCGAGATACTTGTTCGAGCCGACCGGACCATAGAGCTGCCGGCAGGTGATTTCGGAGAACCCGAGGATCGCGTTCAAGGGGGTGCGCAGCTCATGGCTCATGTTGGCCAGGAACTGGCTCTTGGCCTGGTTGGCGAGTTCGGCCTGCTCCTTGGCGCGCAGCAACTCCTGTTCCGTGTGCTTCTTCTCGGTGAAGTCGAGCGCGACGCTCCCGACGGCGACCACGCGGCCGTTGCCGTCCTTGATCGGAAACTTGACGGCATAGGCCCATTCGCTGCGCCAGCCCGGGAAGTGGATCTCCTTGGCCACGCTGCGACCCGTCTCGATGACCTCCCTATCCATCCCCTCGGCGATCGAGGCGCCGTCGGTCGCCATTATGTCGCTGGCGCGGCGTCCGAGAATGTCGGCGGCCCGCCTGTCCCATATCTCTTCGACCGCATGGCTGATCATGAGATAGCGGCCCTCGAGGTCCTTCACCGCCATCTCGACCGGCGCGTGCTCCATGAAGCCGCGGAAGCGGGCCTCGCTCTCCCGCAGCGCCCCCTCGCTGCGCCGCTGCTCGTCCAGCGCGCGCCTGGCGCGGGCGGCCGACTGCACGGCGTGGGACAGGCCGCCCGTCAGCACGAGGCCGCCGAGCAGAACGGCCAGCGGCCACCCCGGCCGATCCGGGGCCGGCGCCGACGCGCGGGTCAGCGCCAGGGTCAGATCGAGACCGGCAACGGTGACGACCCGATTGCCCGTCCCGTCCGCAGGGTTCTCGTCGTCGCCATCGACCCGGCGCAGGTCGCCGATCAGCTGGTTCGGCTGGAGGCGGGCGACGACCACGCCGGCGATCGGTTCCCCCGCACCGGCGCTCGGCGCCGCGATCGGGATCGCCACGAGCAGGGATGGCTGGTTCCCCTGTCGCAACATGCCGGTCGTCTCGAGCGTCGCCGCGCGGCGTCCGGTCGACAGCGCCTTCGATAGAACGGACGCCAGGTCGACCGTCGCTGCGTCTTTCCCCGCTTCCCGGCCGGCGCTGATCCCCTCCGCCTCCGGTCTCGCGTACCAGACGATGCGCGTCGCGCCCGGCGGCAGCAGATCCTGCGCCGTACCGCCTTCTCCGGCGATGACGGCTGTCGGTGCGTTTGACGCTGCCGCCGATCGGCCGACGAGTTCGAGATTGCGGACCAGTCCGTCGATCTCTGCCTGGATGTGGCGGACCTCTTGTTCGGCCTGCCGAGAGACGACCTGCGCCGACGCCCTCTCCTCGAACGTGCGAGCCAGGAAGAAGCCCGCGAGCGACAGCAGCACGCCGACGGCCGCGGTCATCGCGGTCAGCCGCGACAGGCGGGGCGACAGGGTTCGCCGGGTCATGGCCGCGCGGTTCTGCTGGGGGATTGGCGCGGCAGATTCCTGCCGTCGCCTGTGGCGTCACGCAAGACACACACTCGCTTATCTACAAATACGGCGCTGTGCTGCGTGCTGAGCCGCCTTTGCCAACAGCCCTGCTTTATCGGGCTCCAATGGTTAAGAGGCGCTTACGCCCGAAGATCACATCAAATGCCGCGGGAATTCGCCGAAGATCCGCCGGATTCGTATCTGTCCGTCCATCGAGGAAATCCGAAGGGCGGCCTCACGTTAGCGGGCTACGATCGCCGAGCTTTCCGTATCGACGCTTTCCCACCCGGCGCGCTCCAGCAGCGGTCGCGTGTTGTCCTCCGCGGGCTTACCCACGCACAGATATGCAATCAAAGTCCAGGTCGGCGGCGCATCCAGAGTCCTTTTCACGTGATCCGGATCAAGGATGGAGACCCACCCGACCCCGATTCCATGGGCCCTGGCAGCGAGCCAGAAGGCGTGTATCGCCATCGCGGCCGAGTAGTGAAGCATTTCCGGCATCGTCTTGCGCCCCAGCCCCCGCCCGGTCGTCGTAGCCTCATCGACGAAGACAGCCAGATGAACAGGCGCTTCATCCAGGCCGGCCAGTTTCAAGCTGGCATACAGCTTCGCCCGCTCGCCCTCGTAGTCGCTCAGTGCTTCGCGGTTGCACTGTTCAAAGTTCGCTCGGATGGCGTTGCGGCGATCGGACGATTCGACCAGCACAAAGCGCCAAGGCTGGCTGAAGCCGACCGACGGCGCGAGACAGGCGAGCGAGACTATCTTCCTTAGAACGGCGGGATCGATCGCATCGCCGTTGAATCGGCGCACATCGCGGCGCCAAACGAAGAGCTGTTCCAATTGTTCCCGGAAAGCTTGGCTGAATTCAGGCGCGTTCTGCATCGAGAGATCCCTCAGCTGCGTGGCCGCTGCCCCCGCAACAAGCAGGGTACTGGCGAGGGGCGCCCGCAGCCTAGCACGGGCGTCCAACAGTCTTCCGCGCGACGAATGGCCACTCAAGGGCCATTACACGCGTCCCTCGGTTGCTGAGCGCTTCTTCCCGACGGCTCCTGCTATTTCGGCACCATCGCGAAGTACGGCTCCTCTTCCCTGGGCGCCCGCGCGAAGGAGGGGCGCTCTCTTAGCCGCTGCAGATACGCCGCCAGCCGTCGCTTCCGCATTATCGTCATACCTGGCCGGCCCGGCGGCGCGGCATAGCCGTCTTGTTCTCGAAAATGCCCGATGTTTGAAGGGACCACGTCCTGATCCAGCATCGGACAAGTCGTTTGGCACTGTTTCCGAGCGAACAGCATCATTCCATGAGCCCCGCCTTGCGCATGCCGTGGATCATGTGCTCGGCTTCGGCACTCTTCCACTCTGGGAGACGCAGGTTCGCGAACCGAAAGTCGGGCCGCAGCCGATGCACCTCGGCCACTACGGCTGCTGCTTTGTCCTTCAAGCCCATCTGCGCCAGGGAGGCGGCGAGAAAAGATAGTGTCCAAAACCCTGGCTGCGTCACGCGGCCAAAAGCCTCGGCGCTATCCGCGTACCGCCGCGTGACATATAACGCTTCGCCGAGATAGTGCCAGTACCACTCGGGGTGGTAAGGATTGAGGCGCATGGCCTCGCGGATTCGATCGATACCTTCTTCCGGATATCCCAGAGCAGCGAGCAGTCCGCCGAAGCCGGCGACGGCATTGGCGTCGTTCGGATTGAGCGCAATGGCCCGTCGATAGTGGTGTTCGGCGCTCTGCAAATCGCCGCGATAACGGTGAATGCTGCCCAGGAAGCAGTGGCATCGGCTGTCGCAGCCGTCGAGGGCCACCGCGCTCGCAGCCAGAGCCACAACCGGTGCCCAAGCGGAGTCCGGGATATCGGCATAGTGGTCCATCAGGACATTCATTTCACCCAGGGCCACGTACGAGCGGGCGAGCGCATAGTCCGGATCGAGATCCATTGCGCGCCGAAACAGCTCGACCGCCCGCCTGTTGTCGTCCGGGCCATAGGCGCGCAGATGCTTGATGCCACGCAGCACGCATTCATAGGCCGCCAGCGTCGGCTTGCGCCGAGCCTGCTCCAGGAGAGAATCCTCCACGCGACCCTGCAGGGTCGAGACGATCGCTCCGGTCACCCTGTCCGGAATGGCGAGAATCTCGGCCATCGGGGAGTCGTAGGTGTCGCCCCAGATTTGCGCACGGCTCCCGGCGTCGACAAGGCGCACTGTGATGCGAATGCCCTGGCCGAGCCGTTTCAGACTGCCCTGTACGAGATACCCGACGCCGAGCCGTCGCCCGATGTCGGCAGCTTCGGGTATCTGCCGCGACACGGCCGCTGACGAATGCTGGTCGATGACGAAAAACTGGCGAAAGCGGCCGAGGCCCGTGATGATGTCCTCGGTGAGTCCTTCGCAGAGATAGCCAAGGGCCGTATCGTCGCTGAGATTGCCGAACGGCAGGACTGCAATCGACGGTCGTGTGGTCACCCGTTCGATTTCAGGTGCAGGCGGAGGTGCGGACAGACCATCCGTGAGGATGTCGCGGTAGAGTTCTTCTGTCTTGGCGTCGGGTGCGACATCGAGTTCCTGCTTCAGCGCGTCGCGGCAGGCAGCATAGAGCTTTAGTGCCTCCGCACGCTCGCCGCGATGGACGTGCAGACGCATGAGGGCGCGATAGACCGGTTCGCGTACGCGGTCGCGCGCGAGCAGACGGCGACCAACCCGAAGTGCTTCGTCACTGATCTCTTGCGGGCCTGGCGCCTGCACAAACTGCTCCAGGACTCGCACAGCGAGATCGCTGAGTCGCTCGCGTTCCGGCCGCAGCCACGCCTCGAACTCGCTGCTCGCGCCATCGATGTCCTCCAGGAGATCGCCCCGATAGATGGCGATAGCCGTCTCCGCTGAAGTCGCTTGGCCAGCCAGCCTTGCGAATTCGCTGGCGTCGATCGCGATGTCTGCGGAATCCAATGCCACGGATTCGCGATCGGCGCGCAAAGGGTCCAGACTGGCCTGCCGGAACGCCTGGCGGATCCCCGCCAGGGACTGTTTCAGGCTGTCGCGCGCCTGCGCCTCGGAGCGATCGGCCCATAAGAGGCCAGCGAGGCGCCCGCGCGGGTGCGCTCGTCCGTCGGAAAGTGCCAGGTAGGCGAGCAGCAGCCTGTCCTTGCGGGTCGGCAACGTCAGCTTCGTGCCGTCCACAGATTCCAAGGAAAATCCGCCTAGCAAGGTCAGCCTGCACGCCGCCACCGGAAGCCCCCTCCCGCGGGCAGCCCGACGTCCCGCGGCAGCCGATTTTACTCACTTTTTACGGCAGAGGTATCGCCGGGCACAGGCGCGACCTTCGATTTTTACGGGCAGGCCCGGCCGCCTTTACGACCCGCGCTCACTCTCCCTGTCGTCGCAGGACGCGACCAACGCCAGGGAGCAAGCACATGTTCGGATTATTTCGCCAGATTTGCAGGTCGATTGTGCATTCTCTATCCCGGGAGCCGACCATGCGGTTTGGCGCCCATTCGAGCAGCGAGGGACTGCCGCCCGTGCTTGGCCCGCACGATTGGTCTCAAGGGCTCCTGCAGAGCATGGCGGACAGCGGAACCGCTTGGTACTTCGATCGGCGATAGGGAATTCGATCTATGAAGTCTCCGATGGTTCTGACTCCAGAGTTGGTGGCGCAGTGCGAGTGGCCGGAGCCCGACCCTGGCCCCGAGGAGGGATACGCCGACCTCACCGACGAGGAATACGGCGCGGCGGCTGCAGCGCTGCTGCAGCGCAAGCCGCCGGGTCCCTTGTGGATATTCGCCTATGGATCGTTGCTCTGGAAGCCGGCCTTCATAGCCGTCGAGCATCGAAGGGCGACAGCGTTCGGCTGGCATCGTGCCTTCTGTCTCGAACTCACGCGCTGGCGTGGCTCGCCGCAACAGCCCGGCCTGATGATGGGCCTTCTGCGCGGCGGCTCTTGTCGGGGTGTCGTCTATCGGCTGCCGGACGCGCATCACATCGGACAAGTCGCCCGGCTGCTGCGCCGTGAAGTCGGCGGCGAGGACGAATTGCGTACCGTCCGCTGGATCAGCGTCGAGACGGCGGCGGGCAAGCTGTCGGCACTGACATTTTGGGCAGATCCCACCGGATTCGACTACAGCGTGCGATTGCCCTTGGAGCGGGTCGCGCAGATGCTGGCGCGCGCCTGCGGACATATCGGTTCTGGAGCGGACTATCTGTATCGGACCGCATCCGCCCTCGAATCGTTCTGCATCCGCGACCGGAATCTGTGGCGCCTGCAGCGGCTCGTCGCTGCCGAAATACGGCAAATGATGGCGCCGGCAGGCCGGACTGAATCTTTCCCTATCTCGGCACCATCGCGAGATACGGCTCCGCCTCCTTGAGCGCCCGCGCGAAGGATGGGCGGCTGGCGAGGCGGCCCAGATAGGCAGCGGCGTTCCGGTGCGTGTCGCCGAAGGGCATCAGCATGTTGACGAAGAAGAGTGGCGGGCCGGCGGCGCAGTCGGCCATGGTGAAGGCCTCGCCCATGGCCCAGCGCTTGCTCGCGATGTCCTGGTCGAGCATGCCGAGGGCCGTCCGGATCATGCCCTTCGCCTCCTCGACGCCGTAGGCATCGTTCTTCCCGGCGGGGCGCAGCTTGTCCGTCACCACCTTCTGCATGGGCAGATGCAGGTAGAGGTCGAAGAAGCGATCGCGCAGGCGCGTCTGCCGCGCGAGGTCCGCGTCCTCGGGTACGAGCCGCGACTTGCCCGGGTAATGCTGCGCCAGGTACTCGATGATGATGCTCGATTCCGGCACGGTCCGGTCGCGCGCCTCGTCGCGCAGCACGGGAAACTTGCCGATCGGCCAGATCTTCTTGAATGCCGCGGCCGAGGCCTCGTCGAAGAGATTCACCATCGTCGGCTCGAACGGCGTGTCGTTCTCGTAGAGCGCGATCAGCGCCTTCTGACAGAAGGACGAGAGCGGATGGAAGTAGAGCTTGAGAGACATTCCTTGCGGACTCCTTGCCGATGAAAATCGCCCGTTGCAGGCGCGGATCTTGGGACATCCTCGTGCCGGCGATGTTTCGTTCGTCGCCGCCACTGAGGTGGGCGGTCTGCAGACCGACCTAGAGGAGTGCGCGCGCCGGCTACGTCAAGTCCCGCTTGAAGCACCAAGCAGTTCCCAAGGCACTCTTCGTGCCTGGTTGCAGAAAAAAGTAAATTTGTTCTATTTTGTGGAAACAACATCACGGATGCTTCGGTCCGAAGGACGGCCGATCTCCAGTAAAGGGACAGGACTGCATGCGAAAGCTGATTTTCACGACCGGCTCGCCGTTCGCGCGCGCCGTGCGCATCGTGCTCGACGAGAAGGGGCTCGACTGGGAGCGCCAGGAGGAGATCACGACGCCCAGTGTCGAGGCGCGCGCCAAGACCTCGCCGACTCTCCAGGTGCCGACCCTGATCGACGGCGACCTCCGCCTCTGGGACAGCCACGTCATCCTGGACTATCTCACCACCGCCTATCCCAGCCGCGATGTGCCCGGCACGGCCCACCGCTATGCCGACCAGTTCGTCCGCCCCGACCACGAATGGGCCGACAAGCTGGCGCTCGCGACGCTGCAGACGCTCGGCGTGGCCACGACCGTCGTTTCCCAGCTGCAATGGGCCGGGGTGAAGCACGAGGACAATGCCTATGCCGGCCGCTGCGCCGCCCGCATCCAGCATGTGCTGGACTGGTGCGAGGCGCAGCTCGCGAGCAACGACGAAGGCTTCGTTCCCGGCGTCCTGTCGGCGCAGGACGTCCTGCTCGCCGTCATGATCATGTTCATGGAGAACCGGCCTTTGCGCCTGAAATGGCGTTCGCCGGAGCGGCGGAAGATGGCGGCGCTCCGCGAGCGCCTGCTGTCCCGCCCCTCCTTCCTGCAGAACCCGATCCTGTGGTGGGAGCCCGGCGTCGTCGGCTACGACGGCACGACCCCGCGCTACGCCGAGTCGCCGGCGCTGACGCAACGCCAGGTCGGTCGCGTCAAGAGCTCGAAATCCGCTTGATTGTTCTCTAAATGTTCCATATACTGAAGGCGCTGTTGGCCATCGTGAATCCCTGCCCAGAACCGTTCCGTGTTTCGAACGACCGACGACCCGCGCCTTGCGTCAGGACTACCCTCTCTGCGACATCCGGACGTCGTTAACTTCCTTTACATGGGTTGTTTGCTCGATTCGCTGATCGCGTCAGGAATGTTGTCCTATGCGTAAGGTTATTTTGCACGAATCACCGTTTTTCGATGCGTCGGGGCGAGCCGCGCTCGCCCCTCTATGCCCAGGCCACCGGCGAATAGCGGAGGTAGCGACAAGCGCGAGCCGCGCTCGCCCCTCCCGCTGGACATGGGGTCCATCCGCCATTTTCGCGGCGGCGGCCCCGGCTAGAGCGGCGCCGGGTCGAAGAAGCGGCGCAGCACGTTGCCGGTGATGCGGGCCACGTTGTTGGCATAGCCGTTGTGGGCCAGGCTGCCGGCCCAGGCGATGGAGCCGGTCGAGAAAACGCCGCCGCCGTTCGGCGTCTCGAAGAACACCATGTCGGCCCGCACCCGCGGGTCCTCGATGCCGTCCAGCCCGGGATAAGTCGAGATAATCTCCTCGGG
>Ga0335080_10003990_pt1 | contig 14995 bp, 11 predicted proteins | sample Lox_Sample_34_FD_206720 | JGI IMG/M metagenome (GOLD analysis project Ga0335080, IMG submission 206720) | Soil microbial communities from Loxahatchee National Wildlife Refuge, Florida, United States - Lox_Sample_3.4 | ecosystem: Environmental > Terrestrial > Soil > Wetlands | place: USA... | reverse complement strand
CAGCTGGTTGGGCGTGGCCAGCGCCGGAGCGGTACCCAGGTTGTTGTCGGCCGAGATGCTCAGCGTGCCACCGTTGATGTTGGTCGCGCCTCCATAGGTGTTCGCACCGGCGAGCGTCACGGTGCCCGCGGTGGTCTTGGTCAGCGCTCCGGCTCCCGCGAGGATCGCGCTGATCGCGCCGTTTTGCACCGCATAGGAAGCACCCGTGAGCACGCCGGTCGTGCCGGCGATGCTGCCGCCTGTGAGCGTGACCGCGCCTACCGTGTCGGAGAACGCTCCGATATTCCAGGTGCCGCCCGATACCGTCACCGCTCCAGTGTTCAATGCGTTGGATACGCCGTAGGACAGCGTGCCCGCGCTCACCGTCGTCAAGCCGGTGTAGCTGGTGGCGGCGTTCAGCGTGAGCGTGCCCGCCCCGTCCTTGGTCAGCGTGCCGGTTGTAATGCCGATGTCCGTGTTGAGCGTGGTATTGCCTGCGCCGCCCACCGAGAGCACCTGTCCTGCACCCGAGATCCCGCCGCCCGAGATGGTCAGCGTTCCCGCATCGGAATTGATCCGCGAGGCGCTCGCAAGCGTGAGCGCGCCGCTCACCGTATTGTTGTTGGCGAGGTTGCGCAACGCGCCGCCGGCGCCGACCCCGGTGCCGTTGAGAGTGAGGGGCTCGGCGATCGTCAATCCGCTGCCGTCGATTTGCAGCGCCGCACCCGAAGCCACCGTCGTGCCTACGCCTGTGCCGCCCAGGGCCGAGCTGTTCTGAAGATCCAGGACTCCCGCGCTCACCGTCGTCGCACCCGTGTAGGTGTTCGCACCGGAGAGCGTGAGCGTGCCGGTGCCTTGTTTGGTCAGCGTCGTCCCCGCGCCGCTGATGACGCCCGAAGCGGTGGATGCAGTCCCGACGTTGAGCGTGATTGCGCCGCCCGCGGTCGCCAGGCCGCCTAGCGTTGCTCCGCCGGTGGTGGTGATCGTCAGCGCACCCCCGGCCGTCTGGATGGTGTCGCCGGTGTTCATGGAAAAACCGCCGGCGCCAGAGGAGAAAGTGACCGAGCGCCCCGCCGTTTGCGCGAGATTCAGGACATTGCTGGTGAGATTGTTGATGGTGATGCTGTTCGAGGCTGCGAGCGAAATGTTGGTCGTGGCGGCGATGCCTTCGAGCTCGGACTGGAAAAGCGTGGTCGGCGCGGTGTCGCCCGCGAGGACCGTTCCGACTGCGCCGGAGGGAGTGCCTGCAAACGAATTGTTCGCCGCGTCCGCGTCGTTGCCATCGCCCGTGCCGTTCTGAATCGTGATGTTCGCGGGGTCGAGGAGAAGCGTGCCCGCGCTTCCATCCTTCGCGCGCGTGTCCACAGCGCCCTTGAATACCAGGTGCTCCTTCCCGGAGATTTCGACAAAGCCGCCACCGCCGCCGCTCGCACCACCCGTCGCGGAAATGCTGCCGTAGTAGCGCGTGTCGCCATCGGCCCATACCACCACTTTTCCGCCGCTCCCTTCGCCGCTGGCGTCGGCCTTGATGCTCGCACCGGGTCCGACGTAGGCACGCTGCGAGTTCTGAACGTCGGGATTCTTCCCCTGGAAGTCGCCGCCGACGAGCACTGTTCCACCGCCCGTCCTGCCCGAAGCGTCGAGTGCCGTCTGCCCGAGAAGACCCACGTTCGTACCGAGGAGTCTGATCGACCCGCCCGAGGATTCCGAGCCGATCGCTTCGATGCGCCCGTCGGCGAGGAGCGTTCCCGCTTTCGCTTGTACACTCACGTCGCCGCCGTTCGCACCGCTCGCCGCGATCACGGAAGATGGGGCCAGAGTGACGTCGCTCTCTGCCTGAAGCGCGATTCGCCCGCCGCCTGTGGCGGAAATCGTGCCGCTGTTCGTGATCGTGCCGCCTTCGAGGCGGATCACGCCGTTGCTCGAGGTGATGGTGTTCGCCTGGATGATCCCGGTATTGTTGACCACCGAACGCGCAAGCGCATCGGCCGACCTGGCGCTCAGAAGAACCTGTCCGCCATCGGCGCTGATCAGCTGGCGGTTGCTCGCGAGCGCATCCAGCGCGCCTCGGTCAACAGCGATGCTGACCAGGCTCCTGCCGCTCAAGTTGAGCGTAACTTGCTCGCCCGCAGCGAGCGTTACCGTGCCGAGCTGGGCATTGATGACGCCCTCGTTCGCGACCTGCGGCGCGATCAGCGCGACATACCCGCCGCTCGCCGCGGTGATCGTGCCCTGGTTGAGCACCGCTCCGGCACCAGGGACCTTGGTGAAGGCGTAGCGTCCTGCCAGAAAATCCGCGTCGGACAGGTTCAAGGTGGAGGCGACCAGCCCGCCGACGTTCACCTGCGCGCCCTGCCCGAACAGCACCCCATTGGGGTTCAGAATGAAGACTTGGCCGTTGGCTGACACACTGCCGAAGATCTGCGAAGGGTCCTGACCGAGTACCCGGTTGAGTACGACCGAAGAAGCAGTGGGCTGGTTGAATCGCACCCCCTCGTTCGCGGCGATTCCAAAGGTCTGCCAGTTGATGGCTGCGCGGTCTGTCGCCTGGGTGACGGTCAAGCCGGTCCCCGCGCTCTGTATGCTCGCGCTTCCCGCTACGACATGGCCCCCCTCCGGAAGCGCGAACAGCGGACCCGGCGAAAAACCAGCTATCACCGTGCCCGCAAAAGCTCCCAGCAGCCTGGACCACGCCCAATACCGTGTCCGCCGCATCTTCCTTCGGAAACCCCTCCCAGGGTATCTCTTTATATTATAAGCACTAATTCCAAATCCTATGGAGCAAGGCAGCGCTAGCTTCAAAGCAACTATCGTACCCAGGTGCCTTATCGGTGCCCGGTGACACGAGATGCTCGAATTTCCCCGTTTGGCGGTTAAGAGCCACCAATCGGATACGCAGGCGGGAAGCGCGAACCGTGGGGAGTCAGGCCACAGGGGCAGCGGTGCGCAAATATTTCAATGGAATCAATGCCCAAAGACGCGGCCTCGCGACCACTTGGCAGGGTCGCGCAGGGGATGGAGGTGACTTCGGATTGCTATTTCTTCGGGCCGATGTCAAGCTTAGTATGTACGTACTCGGTATTAATGCACGAGCGTATCCGGTACTAATACACAATTGCCCGAACTGAGTAGGGGCGCATAAGCCGTAGCTAAAGGCGGCGCATAGTGCGGGCAGTTGTTGCTGAAGCACCTTTTGCTGGCAGTAAGGGCCCTGGAGGGGTTAGCGGCCGTGAAGCCGTTAGGTGTGCCCGAATGTCCGCGGCGCCGCGTGTGGTTCCGCACGCTCGCGGTGGGTATTTTCTCTGCAGCTGGAGAAGCGGCCGCGCGTAGCATGCCCGACGCGCCGTTCAGTGAGTTCTCGCCAGGGCAGCAGATACAGCACCTCTCAGGGCTCGTACTGGTGAATGGGTGTCCGGCTACGCTCGCGACGCCGATCGTCCCCGGCGACATCGTTGAAACGTCGAATGACGCAGAGGTGACCTTCGTGGTCGCTTCGGAAAAATTCGTCCTGCGCGGCGGCAGCCGCGCAGTGGTAGGGGTACCGGTGCGTTCGCCGTTAAAGAAAGTGCTGCGCGAGATTTCAGGCTCGATCGCCAGCAGTAATTCGCAGCAGCAGCGGATAGCAGTCGCGACGAGCACCGCTGGCATCCGCGCCTGAGTCGGCTGGAGCCTCCCGCCCCCAGCGCCGAGCGACGCGGCCACGCCCTGGGGTTTAGAGCGTCTACCTGACAACGATTGGAGGGAACACCCTACATACTAAGGCGGCGCCCGCCGGTACAGTGATGGGCACGGCAATGACATCCAAGAGCAAATCGCCCGGCATCGTGTTCGGCATCCTGACCGGCCTGTTCTTCATCTGGCTCGCCCTCAGCGCTCCGCTGCCCTGGGACAATCAGCTTCCCGGTGTGATGCGGCTTGCTCTCGACTATTTCAGCGCCATGACTCAGATGCGACCCGATCCCCCCTAGGCCGATCGACGGGAAGAACCGCATGAATGCTCGTGGATTGGCGGAGAGGGTGGGATTCGAACCCACGATACGCTTGCGCGTATTCCGGTTTTCGAGACCGGCACGTTCAACCGCTCCGTCACCTCTCCGGTCGCGCGCATTTTACCAGCGCGCTCAACCCGACGGCGCGATCTCCTTGCGATTCCCCATGTAGGGCTGCAGCGCGGCGGGAATGTCCACACCGCCGTCCCGGCGCTGATAGTTCTCCACGACCGCCACCAAAGTCCGCCCAACGGCCAGACCGGAGCCGTTGAGCGTATGAACGAGTTCCGGCCTGCCTTTTTCGTTCCGGAAACGCGCCTGCATGCGCCGCGCCTGGAAGGCCTCGAAATTGCTGCACGAAGAGATCTCCCGATAAGCGTTCTGCCCGGGCAGCCACACTTCAAGATCGTACGTCTTGGCCGCGGCGAAGCCCATGTCGCCCGTGCACAGGGCCATCACCCGGTATGGTAGCTCCAGGCGCTTGAGAATTTCCTCGGCGTGCGCGGTGAGCTGCTCCAAGGCATCGTAGGAATCCTGCGGCTTCACGATCTGCACGAGCTCCACCTTGTCGAACTGGTGGTTTCGGATCATCCCCCGCGTATCTTTCCCGTAGGAGCCGGCTTCGCTTCGAAAGCACGGCGAATGGCAGACGAACTTGAGCGGCAGCGACTCCAGCGGGACGATCTCGTCGCGGACGATATTGGTGACAGGCACCTCGGCGGTGGGAATCAGGTAGAACTTTCCTTCGTCATCCCGCGGCACCACGAAAAGATCCGCCTCGAACTTCGGGAGCTGCCCCGTGCCAGTCATGCTCCTCGCGTTCACCAGATACGGCGCGTAGACCTCCGTATAGCCGTGCTCCTGCGTGTGCACGTCGAGCATGAATTGCGCGATCGCACGGTGCAGGCGGGCAAGCGGTCCTTTCATCAGCGCGAACCGCGTGCCGGCGATCTTTGTTGCCGCATCGAAGTCGAGTTGCTTCAGACCAACTCCTAGATCTACGTGGTCTTTCGGCGCAAATCCGAACGTGCGGGGCGAACCTCCGCGACGCTCCTCGCGGTTGTCTGCAGCCGACTTGCCTGTCGGCACCGATTCGTGAGGAATGTTGGGAATGTCGAGCAGGAATTCGTCCAGCCTTGCCTCAACTTCAACGAGTTCCTTCTCTGCGGCCTTCTTTTCCGCCGAATCGGAGACGGCCCTCCGTTTCAGCTCCTCTGCTTTGTCTTGCTCTCCTGAAGCCTTGAAGCGTGCAATTTCCGTAGAAGTTGTATTGAGGTGAGCCTGGAGATCCTGTGTGCGCGTCTGGATCCGCTTTCGATCGGCTTCCAGCTCAAAAAATCTTGCTTTCGGAAATTCGGGGCCGCGGTCTTCGAGACGCCGTGCCACGCGGTCGATGTCAGATCGAAGCAATTGTTTATCAAGCATGACGCCCTTACTTATTCTTCGCTTCCCTGTCGAGGCTACGCAAGTGCGCGAGCTTCTCCCGAATTTTCTCCTCGAGCCCTCGATCACTCGGTTCGTACCATTTTACCGCGGGCATACCTTCGGGAAGGTAGTTCTCGCCCGCAGCGTAGGCATCCGCTTCGTCGTGGGCATAGCGATAGTCCTTGCCGAAGCCGAGCTTCTTCATCAGCTTGGTCGGGGCGTTGCGCAAGTGCGGGGGAACCAGACGCGAATCGTCGCCGGAGACGAAATCGCGTGCCCGGTTATACGCGGCGTACACGGCATTCGACTTCGCGGCGCAGGCGAGATAGATCGCGGCCTCGGCGAGAGCGAGCTCACCCTCGGGGCTCCCGAGCCGCTCGTAGGTCTCGCTCGCATCCAACGCAATCCGGAGCGCTCGCGGATCTGCAAGCCCGACGTCCTCGACAGCCATCCTCACCAGGCGCCGCGCAACATAGAGCGGATCGGCGCCGCCGTCGAGCATGCGGACAAGCCAATACAGGGACGCGTCGGGGTCCGAGCCGCGGACGGACTTGTGCAACGCCGAGATCTGGTCGTAGAAAGCGTCCCCGCCCTTGTCGAAGCGGCGCAGGTTGCGCGCGACCGCGTTTTGCACGAACTCGCCGTCCAGTGTCGTGACGCCGGCGCTCGCAGCGGCCGTCTGAAGTATCTCGACCACATTGAGCAGACGCCGCGCGTCTCCGTCGGCCAGCCCGATCACGCGTTCTCGAGCGCTCGAGTCGAACGAAAGCGTCCCGAGCGAGCCCTTTGTGACCCGATCGAACAATTCTCCGAGCTCCGACTCGGAAAGACTGTGCAGCACGTAGACCGCCGCGCGCGACAATAGCGCGCCGATCACCTCGAAAGAGGGATTCTCGGTGGTCGCGCCAATGAAGGTCAGCAGACCCTGCTCGACGAAAGGCAGAAAAGCGTCCTGCTGCGCCTTGTTGAACCGGTGGGCTTCGTCGACGAACAGTATCGTACGCCGCCCGGAGGTAGCGAGCGTCTCCTGCGCCCTTTGCACCGCTTCCTTGATGTCCTTCACTCCGGCAAGGACGGCCGAGAGCGAGATGAACTCCGCGTCGAAAGCGTCGGCCATCAGCCGAGCGAGCGTCGTCTTGCCCACGCCGGGCGGCCCCCACAGGATCATCGAATGGGGCTTGCCCGACTCGAAGGCTAGGCGCAGGGGTTTGCCCGGACCGAGCAGGTGCTTCTGTCCCACGACATCGGCGAGCGCCTTCGGCCGCATCGCCTCGGCAAGCGGCGGCGCGGGACTGCGCGCCGGAAACAAGTCGGTCATTCGCCTCCTGTCGCGGGCTAGTCCACGTCTCCGATGACGTCCGCGCCTTTGGGAGGCGAAAAGCGGAACAGGCCGGGAGCGAGCTCCGGATTGCGCTCGAGCGCCTTGAACCGCAGTACCGTGGTTTGTCCGAACGTGTCGACGAGTTCCATGGCCCGCAACCCGGACGCATCGAAGCCCATGCGGATCCTCGTGAAGCTCGCATCCTTGTCGCGCGGGAGCGCCTCGAGCCACTCGACGCCGTCCTTCGTTCCCCCGTCCGACAGGTTGAACGCCCGCATCGCCTCGTTGTTGCCAGCGAGGAGCGCCGCAGGCGTGGAGCCCAGCGCCTGATCGAGCTTCTTGACCGTGACCTGCTTGAGGTCCTCGTCGTAGATCCAGACCTTGCTACCGTCGCCGACGATGAGCTGCGCGTAAGGTTTCACGTAGGTCCAGCGGAACCTGCCTGGACGCGAGAAGGCGAGAACGCCACGCGACGCCTGCAGGAGCTTGCTGTTGCTGTCGAATATCTTCTGCTCGAAATCCCCCCGCGCCGTGCGGGTGGCTTCGATGAATTCGGAGAAGCGTTCCAGGCTGGAGGCCGAGGCGCAAAGGGGTGCGAGAGCCAGCGCCAATCCCGACACCGCGGCGTGGAGCCACCTCATGCGCTACTCGATCTTCGCGGGCACGAGAACCTCGCGATTGCCGTTCGTCTGCATGGCGGACACGAGCCCGGCCTGCTCCATCTGCTCGATGAGGCGCGCCGCGCGGTTGTAGCCGATGCGCAGGTGGCGCTGCACCAGTGAAATCGACGCTCGCCTCGTGCGGAGAACCATCTCCACCGCCTGATCGTAAAGGGGGTCGGACTCTGCGTCCTGACCCACGGGGAACTCGCCTCCCGCGTCGGGCTCCTCCTCCAGGACTCCGTCCACGTATTCCGGGTGCCCGAGGGACTTGAGGTACTCCACGACCTTGTGAACTTCGTGGTCGGCGACGTAGGCGCCGTGCACCCGCTGCGACATTCCCGAGCCGGGCGGGAGGTAGAGCATGTCACCCTGCCCGATCAGCGACTCGGCCCCCTGCTGATCGAGTATGGTCCGCGAATCGACCTTGCTCGACACCTGGAATGCAATGCGCGTCGGCACGTTGGCCTTGATCAGCCCCGTGATGACATCCACGGACGGCCGCTGCGTGGCGAGAATGAGGTGTATCCCAGCCGCGCGCGCCTTCTGCGCCAGGCGAGCGATCAGCTCCTCGACCTTCTTGCCCGACACCATCATCAGGTCTGCGAGTTCGTCGATGATCACGACGATGTGGGGAAGCCGCTCAAGGTTGTGCGGCTCGGGCAGGTCGAGCGTTTCGGGATCCTTGAGCGGCGTGCCCGATTTCTCGGCGTCGGCGACCTTATGGTTGTAGCCGGACAGGTTGCGCACTGAAACCCAGGTCATCAGCCGGTAGCGCCGCTCGACCTCCCCCATGCACCAGTTGAGCGCGTTCGCCGCCTGGCGCATGTCGGTCACGACGGGGGCCAGCAGGTGCGGAATTCCCTGGTAGGCAGACAGCTCGAGCATCTTCGGATCGACCATTACCAGCCTTGCTTCGCGCGGCTCCGTCTTGTACAGAATCGACAGGATCATCGCGTTGAGGGCGACCGACTTGCCCGACCCCGTCGTCCCTGCGACCAGCAGGTGCGGCATCCTCGCGAGGTCGGCGACCACGGGGTTTCCGGCGATGTCCTTGCCGAGCGCGAGTGTCAGCGGCGAGTGCATGTCGTGGTAGGCGCGCGAGCTCACGATCTCGGACAGGCGGACGATCTGGCGGTGAGGGTTGGGGATCTCCAGCCCCATGCAGGACTTGCCCGGAATCGTCTCGACGACCCGGATGCTGTAGACGGACAGAGCGCGCGCGAGATCCTTCACCAGATTGACGATCTGGCTGCCCTTCACGCCCACGGCCGGGTCGACCTCGTAGCGCGTGATGACCGGCCCGGGGTAGGCCGCGAGCACCTTGACCTGGACGCCGAAGTCGCCGAGCTTCTTTTCGATCAGCCGGGAGGTGTACTCCAGCGTCTCGGGGGAGAGGACCTCGATGTCGCTGCTCGCCTCGTCGAGCAGCTTCAGCGGCGGGAGCGGCGTATCGGGTAGATCGCGGAACAGCGGCTCCTGCCTCTCCTTCTGTACCCTAGAAGACTTCGGGATGTCCACCACCGGAGCCTCGATCCGGATCGGTGCGTGCTCCTCGATCAGCAGTTCGCGCTTCTCCTCGACCACGGCTTCGCGCCGCTCGGCGGCGATCGCCCCGGCCTTGCGGTCCTGCCAGCTCTGCAACCTTTCTAAGGTCCAGAGGCAGGCGTGCTCGAGGCCAGCCCCCAACTTCTCCATGACCGTGAGCCACGAGACGCCCGTAAACAGCGATAGCGTCGTTGCAAAGATCGCGACCAGGATGAGCGTCGCGCCGGTGAAGCCGAAGCCGGACTGCAGCACCCTCGCGACGACGTCACCGATCATGCCCCCCGGAGCAAGGGGAAGCGCGACCTTGAGCGAATGAAGCCGCAGCGCCTCGACCCCGCTGGAAGCGACCAGAAGGGCGACGAAGCCAGCGATGGCTATGGCAACGGAGCGACGATCGCTCGCCGATCCCCCGTCCAAGCGGCGCAACGTCCATACTGCGGCAAGGCCGAGCAGCGCTACCCACCACCAGGCCGACAGGCCGAAGAGGTACAGCAGGCCGTCGGCGATCCAGGCCCCGACCTTGCCGCCCAGGTTGCGGATTTCCCCGGCCGCAACGCTGTGCGACCACCCCGGGTCAGCGCGGTTGAAAGTTCCGAGGATGAGCGAGAGATAAAGCGCCGCCGCGACGAGGACGAACAGTCGCGATTCGCGCAGCAGCGCCGCGACCTTGCTGGGAAGTGGTGCCTGGGTCCGTTTCAAATTGCCTCAGTTGCCGGGTACTCCGATCGCCCCCTCAATCGATCGTAAGGATGGATTCGTGCAGGTGGATCGAACCCGGGCGCACGTCGATGTACCCTCCCGACTGCAGGTCCTTCATCACCCGACTCACCATCTCGCGCGACGCTCCGATCATTTTGGCAATGTCCTGCTTGGCGAGTTTCCTGGTGACCACCTTCTGCCCGTCGATCGTCTCGGCCATCTCCAGGAGCAGGTGGGCCACCCGGCCATAGACGTCCATCAAGGCGAGGCTGCCGATCTTCTGGTCGGCCTCCCGAAGCCGCTTTACCAGCCCCCGCATGACCGTCATCGCCATCTCGAAATTCTCAGCCAGGCAACGCTTGAAGTCCCGCTTCGAGAGGCTCAGCAGCTCGCACGCCTCGAGGGCGGCCACGCTGGCCGAGCGGGGTGCGTCGTCGATCAGTCCCATCTCCCCGAAGAACTCGTTCGGTCCCAGGATGGCCAGGATGACCTCGCGGCCCTCGTCGTCGCTGATCATGACCTTGAGGCGGCCGGAGATGATCACGTAGAGTGATTCGGTCACGTCCCCCGTCGCGATGATGGTCGTGCCGCGAGGGAAGCTCTTTCTGCTGACAGCGCTCGTCAGCAAAGCCAGCTGGTTCTCGGGCAGCACCGAGAACAGGGGCACGTTGCGCAACAGCAGCATGGACACACTGGCCGGGGCCGTCATTTCACCATCCTCCCAGGAACATCCTGGCGTCATATCTTATCACCAGACCGTCGCGGCCCGTCGCAGCGGGAAAGCGCGAGAAATCTCGCAAGTATCCCGGGTTATAATCGCCCGCGCGAGAACGATTGAATTCCGGCGCTTCTGTCCCCACCCTGTCATTTATGTCCAAGAAAACCAGACATTCGCGCCTGCTCGTTCTCGGTTCCGGTCCGGCAGGGTACACGGCCGCGGTCTACGCGGCCCGCGCAAACCTGAAGCCGGTCGTCATCGCGGGCCTGGAGCCGGGCGGCCAGCTCATGACCACGACCGACGTCGACAACTGGCCCGCCGACAGCATGGGCGTTCAGGGACCGGAGCTGATGGAGCGCTTCCAGAAGCACGCGGAGCGCTTCGAGACGGAGATCGTGTTCGATCACATCCACACCGCGCACTTGACCGAGCGCCCGATCCGCCTCGTGGGCGACGCCAGCGAGTACACCTGCGACGCCCTGATCATCGCCACCGGTGCTTCGGCGCGCTATCTCGGGCTGGAATCGGAAAAGGCGTTCATGGGAAAGGGGGTTTCGGCCTGCGCAACCTGCGATGGATTCTTCTACAAGGGCCAGGATGTCGCGGTCGTCGGTGGCGGGAACACGGCGGTCGAGGAAGCCCTCTACCTTTCCAACATCGCGCGCCACGTGACGGTCATTCACCGCCGCGATAAATTTCGGGCCGAGAAGATCCTGCAGAAGAAGCTGCTCGAGAAGAGCAATGTCTCGGTGCGGTGGAACCATGTGCTCGAGGAGGTGCTGGGCGACGCCAAGGGCGTGAACGGAATCCGGGTCAAGGACGTCAATAGCGGCGCGCAGCAGAAGCTCGACGTGCATGGGCTGTTCGTCGCGGTCGGCCATACGCCCAATACGCGTATATTCGAGGGACAGCTCGACATGAAAGGCGGCTACATCCTCACCCGCGGAGGCAGCGAGGGCAATGCCAGCGCGACCAGCGTGCCCGGGGTCTTCGCCGCCGGGGACGTGCAGGACCATGTCTACCGCCAGGCGGTCACGAGCGCCGGGAGCGGCTGCATCGCGGCCCTGGACGCGGAAAAGTTTCTGGACGGGATGCACTAGGGCCGCCCGCCGGGGCGGACCACCGCGCGGCGCTCATGCGTAAGCCCCCGACCCGCGGGATCCCGGAAGACGATGCCGCGCTGTTTCGCCAAGCCGTGCGCGACACCATCCCCATCAGGCCCGCGCCACGCGTCCTGCACAGGGGCAAGGCGCCGCCGCCAGTGCCAGTCCAGTCCCTGCTCGACGGCCACGAGACCGTCGCTGAAAGCCTGGACGGCGCTCTATCGGGGGAGCAGTCGACCGAAACCGGCGAGGAACCGTCGTACCTGCGCGCCGGCCTCGGTGGCGATGTGCTGCGCAAGCTCAAGCGCGGGCACTGGGTCGTCCAGGACGCCTTCGACCTGCACGGAATGAACCGCGACCAAGCGAGACTCTCCCTAGCGGATTTTCTGGGACGATGCCTCAAGCGCGGACTGCGCTGCGTCCGCGTCGTCCACGGAAAAGGCCTGCGCTCCCCGGGGAAGGAGCCGGTCCTCAGAGGAAAGGTGCAGCTATGGCTGCTGAAGCGCGACGAGGTGCTCGCCTACTGTGAGGCGCCCCGGAACCAGGGCGGGAGCGGCGCGCTGCTAGTGCTGCTCCGGTCCTAGGCCAGGGCTAGACCGCGGCCTCGTTGGTTTCGCCGGTCCGGATGCGCACGACCTGCTCCACCGTGCTCACGAAGATCTTGCCGTCGCCTATCTTGCCTGTGCGCGCCGCCTTGACGATTGCTTCAATCGCCCCGTCGAGCATCTTCTCGGTCACCACTACCTCGACCTTGACTTTCGGGAGGAAGTCCACCACGTATTCGGCCCCACGGTAGAGCTCGGTGTGGCCTTTCTGGCGGCCGAAACCCTTCACTTCGGTCACGGTCAGCCCCGTGACCCCGACCTCGGCGAGCGCCTCGCGAACCTCATCGAGCTTGAAAGGCTTCACGACGGCTTCGATCTTCTTCATGGCTTTCCTCCAGCGTTGACCTGCGCCGATCAGTATACCCATTCGGCGTGGATGCCGGCTATTCGTACGGCTCTCGGTAGCGCGAGGTGATCGGGTAGCGCCAATCCTTGCCGAAGCCGCGGTGTGTGATCCTGATTCCGATCGGAGCCTGCCGCCGCTTGTACTCGCTGCGGTGGATCATTTCCACGACCCGCTTGACGCTCCCGGCGTCGAGACCGCGGCCCACCATCTCCGCCGGGCTCAGGTCGTTTTCCATATACCCCGAGACGATTGCATCGAGCACGTCGTAGGGCGGCAAGCTGTCCTGATCGGTCTGGTTGGGCCTGAGCTCCGCGGACGGGGCGCGCGTCAGAATGCGGTCCGGGATCACGCGCTCGACGGCGTTCCGGTACGCGCACAGGCGGTAGACGAGCGTCTTCAGGATGTCCTTGATCACGGCGAACCCGCCCGCCATGTCGCCGTACAGCGTGGCGTAGCCCACCGCCATCTCGGACTTGTTGCCGGTGGTGAGCACGATGGTGCCGAACTTGTTCGACAGGGCCATCAGCAGGGTGCCCCGGATGCGGGCCTGCAGATTCTCCTCGGTCGCGTCGACCGGCCTGCCCGCGAACTCCTTCGCAAGCATCCCAAGGAAGGCGTCGAAGGCGGGGCCGATGGGAATCTCGTCGTAGCGCACCCCGAGATTCATCGCCAGCCCCCGAGAATCCTCCAGGCTCATCAGCGCTGTATATTTGGAGGGCATCTGGACTGCGCGCACCCGTTCGGCGCCCAGCGCATCGCGAGCGATGCATAGCGTGAGCGCCGAATCCACGCCGCCCGACAAGCCGATAATCGCGCCGGGGAAACGATTCTTGCCAACGTAGTCACGAACGCCCAGGCACAGGGCCTTGTAGACCTCGGCTTCGAGGGATTCCGCTTCGGCGATGGCGCCGCGCAGGGCCTCGCCATCAGCGAAGGTCACAAAACCGAGCGCCTCCTCGAAGCGCGGTAGCTGACCAACCACCTCACCTTGCCTGTCGAGCGCGAACGAGGCGCCGTCGAACACCAGCTCGTCTTGGCCGCCCACCATGTTTGCGTAGACGAGCGCCATGCCGGTCTCGGCTACGCGCTCGCGCATCACGTCATAGCGCGATGCCTGCTTGCCCATGTGGTAAGGCGAGGCGTTCAGCACCAGCAGAACCTGGGCGCCCGCCCCTCGGGCCGCCTTGGGCGCTTTGGCCTCCCAGGCGTCGGCGCAGATATTGATGCCGAGCTGGACGTCGTCCGGGCGTGTTTTGAGCGGCCCAAGGGGGCCCCAGGTGTCCTCGCAAATGTTCAGGCCGAAGCGCGTTTCCCCTACCTGGAAAACGCAGGGCCGATCGCCGGGATCGAAATAGCGCTCCTCGTCGAAGACGGTGTAATTGGGCAGGGCTTGTTTGTAATAGGTGCCCACGATTTTTCCTTCGCGCACGACCGAGGCCGCGTTGTGGCGTTTCCCCTCATCCTGATGCGGGTGGCCAACAATGAGCGTGATTCCTTTCACCTCCCGGGCGAGGCGTTCAAGAGCGCTGGCGCAGTCTCGGTAGAAGCCCTCGCGTAGCAGTAGGTCTTCGGGCGGATAGCCGCACAGCGCGAGCTCCGGCGTCAGCAGGAGGCTCGCGCCGGCAGCGCGCGCCTCCTCGCAATAGCGCAGGATCTTGGCGGCATTGCCGGCGAGATCGCCGACGACGCAGTTGATCTGGGCGACCGCGATCTTGACTATGTTCGCCATCGGAGAAGTCTACCTCGGGAAGTGGAGTCCCGCGCTGCGTATAATCGGACGGCATTTCGCCACCGTGCGACGCTCCGCTTGAAGGAAGACGCTCCCATACTGAGAATCGCCGATTCGCTTCGGGCGATCGAGCCTGAGGCCTGGAATGCGCTCGCTGCGGGCCACCCTTTCCTGCGGCACGAGTTCCTCCACGCGCTCCACGAGACCCGTTGCGCCTGCGACGACACCGGCTGGTCTCCCCGCTACCTCACCCTGTGGCACGACGCGTCGCTGGTGGGCGCGATGCCGCTCTACGCGAAGACCCACTCGTACGGCGAATACGTCTTCGACTGGGCCTGGGCGGACGCATACCACCGCAGCGGGCTCGCGTACTATCCCAAGCTCCTCGCCGCGGTGCCGTTCTCGCCCGTCACCGGGCCAAGGCTCCTCGCACGGGATGCCGCGACGCGGTTGCTGCTCGTCCGCGCCGCCCTCGGGCTCGCGCTCGAATTGTCCTCCCTCCACGTGCTCTTTCCGGCCGAGCCCGAGGCTCGCGAAATGGAATCCGAGGGGATGATGCTTCGCAGCGCGGTGCAGTTTCACTGGGAGAATCGAGGCTACGCGAGCTTCGATCAGTTCCTCGGCGAGCTCGCCTCGGCAAAGCGCAAGAAGATCCGTCAGGAGAGGCGCCGCGTCCAGGACACGGGGGTACGACTGCGCCGGCTGGTCGGGAGCGAGATCACGGACGAGCATTGGCGATTCTTCACACGCTGCTACAACGGCACCTACCGCGCGCACCATTCCACGCCCTATCTCAACCTCGACTTCTTCAGACGCATCGGCGAATCCCTCCCCGAGCACGTGCTCATGGTGCTGGCCGAACTCGATGGAAAGC
>Ga0335080_10003989_pt1 | contig 15001 bp, 10 predicted proteins | sample Lox_Sample_34_FD_206720 | JGI IMG/M metagenome (GOLD analysis project Ga0335080, IMG submission 206720) | Soil microbial communities from Loxahatchee National Wildlife Refuge, Florida, United States - Lox_Sample_3.4 | ecosystem: Environmental > Terrestrial > Soil > Wetlands | place: USA... | reverse complement strand
ATCGCCGGCATGTTGCTGGCCGTTGTCAGCTACCGTTTTTTGTTCGGCCAATTGTTGGATGCCGCAGATACAAAAAACAGGGTTGAACTTACAGACAGGAAAGAAGTAAAGACAACGCTGACTCCGATTGCTAAAACCAATTCTTCGCTGAGAACAGTTGTTACGAGTTCTTTTTTTGAAGATGGGATGATTGTTTCCGAAACAAAAAAAGATACAGTAAGAGAAGATCAGTCACCTTCCAAATCCAGTACCAGGATATCCAAAATATTGGGGACCTCATCTTATTGGAAAATGGTGCTGATTGTATTTGTGATGATCATTTATGTTACGATGGTGTATGGGCCGATTGCGGCATTCTTGGTTGAGTTGTTTCCGACTAAAATCAGGTACACATCCATGTCGCTTCCTTATCATATCGGCAACGGGATATTCGGAGGATTGACTCCCTTTTTTGCCACTTTACTGACAACAATCTATGTAAATGATAAACTGGTGGGATTAACCTATCCGATTATCATTGCAACGATATGTCTCGTGATTGGCATATTATATTTAAGCAACAAAACAGACAAGAGTTTAACTGATTAAATAAATTGATTCGGGCTATCATTAAAAATATCAAGTCATGAACAGCATAAAAAGAATCTTAGGAATTGTATGGATCGTATCGGGCCCTTTGGCTATTTACTATTTGATTAAAACCGGAATAGGAGAAATCAATAAAAAACACGATATCGATACCATGATCCAGTGGGGAGTTTTCATCATCGTATTTATTCCCATTGCTATCGGCATAATTATATTCGGCTATTACTCGTTGAAGGGAGAATACGATGGTAACGGAAAAAATTAAGGATACCAGCCACAACAATTTAATTCATTACTGTCTTCATTTTCACATTTCCATATTTTCATATTTTCATATTTCCACATTCATTTCGCTATTTTCGCAGCGTAAATCAAGTGCATGTCCATTGAAGTCAGGGATCTCACCAAAATATATATAGAACAAAAAGCCATCGATTCCATTTCTTTTGCCGTCAACAAAGGAGAGATTGCAGGATTCCTGGGACCAAATGGAGCCGGCAAATCCACTACAATGAAGATCATTACCGGCTACCTCAGGCAAAACAGCGGATCTGCATTCGTATGCGGTATTAACGTACAGGAACAACCGCTGAAGGCCAAACAAAAAGTCGGATACCTGCCGGAAGCAAATCCTTTATACCAGGACATGTATGTGAGAGAATATATCCGTTTTGTAGCCGATATCCACCAGATAGCAGAGAAAAAAAAGCGAATTGAAGAAATTGTAGCCCTCGTTGGGCTCAGCCCGGAAAGCAAAAAGAAAATTTCCCAATTATCAAAAGGATATAAACAAAGAGTTGGTCTGGCTGCAGCGCTCATTCACGATCCTGAAGTGCTGATTCTTGATGAACCTACCAGCGGATTAGACCCGAACCAGATTGTTGAAATCCGCGACATCATAAAGAATCTGGGCCGAAATAAAACGGTTTTATTTTCTTCCCATATCCTCCAGGAGGTCGAAGCGATTTGTGACCGGGTAATTATTATTAATAAAGGGAAACTGGTAGCAGACAGCAAGCTGGCTCAATTGAGGGAAAGACAAAACAACAATATCGTGCAGGTCACATTCAGGGAAGCCCTGGAACCTGTTATGCTCAGCAGACTAAAAGGAGTGCAGTCTGTCAATAAAACAGATGCCACCCGTTGGGAATTACAAAGTGATGATCCTGCTGAAGTGAAAAAACAATTGCTTGAACTGGCTTTGCAAAACAACCTGAACATTGTTTCTTTGCAAAGTGAAAACAGGAGCCTGGAAGATGTGTTCAGGAGTTTAACCAACGAAGAGAATAGCGCTCAATAGTATTACTGAAGCTGAAGGGAGTGACACAAGGATGCTGAACAGCATTCCGACAGCCGATCAAACAAATTAAATCATCATCAGAAAACAATAACCGATTATGAGTTACATTGAAGAAATTCATGCGAGACAGATTTTAGACAGCCGCGGCAATCCAACCGTGGAAGTAGATATCGTTACGGATGAAGGTGCCATGGGACGGGCTGCGGTGCCGAGTGGGGCCAGTACCGGTGTTCATGAAGCAGTGGAATTGCGTGACGGAGATAAAAAAATATATCAGGGAAAAGGCGTATTGAAAGCAGTCAATAATGTGAACAGTAGCATTGCAGAAAAAGTGCTGGGGCATGATGTTGCTGACCAGGTTGGTTTGGATGAGTTGCTCATCAACCTCGACGGCACAAAAAATAAATCCAAGCTCGGAGCAAATGCCATGCTTGCCGTGAGCATGGCTGCTGCAAAGGCTGCCGCACAGGAAGCAGGGCTGCCTCTCTTCAGGTATATCGGGGGAACCAATGCGAAGACGCTTCCGATTCCCATGATGAATATTCTTAACGGTGGCGCCCATGCGGATAACAAAATCGATTTTCAGGAATTCATGGTCATGCCCGTTGGCGCTTCATCTTTTAGTGAAGGATTACGTTGGGGTGTTGAAATTTTCCACACACTGAAAAGTGTATTGAAGAAGAAAGGATATTCCACCAACGTGGGCGACGAAGGAGGATTTGCCCCGGATATCCAAAGCAATGAAGAAGCGATTGATACGGTAATGGCTGCCATCACCACTGCGGGGTTCAAGGCCGGAAAAGAAGTGGCTATTGCGCTTGATCCTGCAGTAAGCGAAATGTATGACGGTGCAAAAAAACAATACCATTTTCATAAGTCTGATGGACGCAAATTGTCAATCGAAAAAATGGTCGATTATTGGGCAAACTGGGTAAAATCCTACCCAATCGTTTCTTTAGAGGATGGAATGGCCGAAGATGACTGGAAGGGATGGAAATTGCTGACTGATACACTGGGGAAGAAAATCCAGCTGGTTGGAGATGATTTGTTCGTAACTAATGTAGAAAGATTGCAAAAGGGAATTGACGATGGAGTGGCTAATGGTTTGCTGGTAAAAGTAAACCAGATAGGTACCATTACGGAAACTATCAATGCCGTTACACTGGCCCAGCACAATGGCTATAATACGATTATGAGCCACCGCAGCGGGGAAACAGAAGATACCACGATTGCCGACCTGGCCGTGGCATTGAATTGCGGACAGATTAAAACGGGCTCGGCTAGCCGAACAGACCGGATTGCCAAATACAACCAGCTGATCCGGATTGAAGAAATTCTGGGGAAAAATGCTGTTTTTCCAAAAGGAAAAATTAAATTTGGAAGATAAACGAGCAGTGGAATAAGGCCCAACCGCCTTGTGAGTACACGAAGGATGAGCCACTGAACCACAATACAAGGAGACTTGAAGATAATTCAACATATCCCATCCTGGCTTAAAAACAAGTACCTTTTAACAGCGGCGGGCTTTGCCATATGGATATTGTTTGTTGATGACAGAGATTTTATTACTACCCATTTCAGGCATAAAAAAGAGCTCAGAAAGCTGGAAGAAAGCAAAAAGTACTACCAGCAACAGATCGCTACCACCAAAGCCGAGCTGGATAAACTGAGGTCCAATCCAAGCACCCTTGAAAAGTACGCCCGGGAGAAGTATTTCATGAAAAAGGATAATGAGGACGTTTTCCTGATCCATGAAAAATAAGGTCTTACCGACTGCAACCGGCCAATTGGCCCTTTTAAACTAGCAAAAAGCCCGGGTATCATTTATTTTAAATAAAGGACAATAACAAGGTTCAAATGCCGTTTTTATAACGGACGTTTCATTTTTACTGCTTCGGAAAATTAGGACATTAAATGGTTTCGCCTATGACACTCTTTACACCGGAGGATCTTTTACTGTATTTGTATAAAGAGTCTTCCCCCGAATTAACCGCTGCCATTGATGCAGCGTTAAAAGAAGACTGGACGCTTCGGGAAAAAATGCAGGACTTGCAATCATCTGCTAATCAATTAGAAAAAGTCATTATTGCGCCCCGCATGGAAGTTGTGCTGAATGTGCTCAATTATGCACGGGAAACAGCCGCAGAATCGGTTCAACACAGCTGATTTTCTTCCCGATATTGATTCCTGTAAATTCGTGGTCATTATCTCAAAATGACCAGAAAACAGCGTTACGGTTTTGTTATCGACTACTTTCAGCAACATGCACCTGAGGCCGAGACAGAATTGATTTATGAAGACCCGTATCAACTATTGGTTGCCGTTATCTTATCTGCCCAATGCACCGATAAGCGGGTGAATATGACCACTCCCGCGTTTTTTGAAAAATATCCTGATGCCCAATCTCTATCCCGGGCCGGTTTTGACGATTTATTCCCCCTGATAAAAAGTATTTCCTATCCGAACAACAAGACTAAACATCTTATCGGCATGGCCGATATGCTGGTAAAAAAATTCAATGGGAAAGTACCGCTGACCATTGATGAGCTGATGCAGTTGCCCGGAGTAGGCCGCAAAACGGCCAATGTAATTACTTCCGTAGTGGATCGGCAACCTAACATGCCCGTAGATACGCATGTTTTTAGAGTAGCTGCGCGGATCGGATTAACGGTCAATGCCAAAACACCACTCGCTGCAGAGAAACAATTGATATCGTTTATTCCCCGGCATCTTATTCACAAAGCCCATCACTGGCTTATTCTGCATGGCCGCTATGTTTGCACGGCCCGTCAACCCAAATGCGATCTTTGTGGGATACAACCTGCCTGTAAATATTATGGAAAGATCATCAAACCAAAAGTTGAAAAAGATAAAAATAAAGTTCTCCCATAGCTTACAGATTTCGTTAATTATTTATTTTCTTTTGCAGGTATTCGAACCGAATGGACTATATCCGGGAATATAGAAGTTTTATCAACAGTCATTACGTAAGTGAGGGAATTCGTATCACCATCGGGCTCACCTTGCCTGCGATCCTGTTAAGTTATTTCCATCAACTTGCTGCCGGCATTGTTATCTCCCTCGGAGCAAGCTGTGTGATCATGGTTGACAACGCCGGTCCCATACATCATCGGCGCAATGCGATGTTCATTTGCGATGGAATCATTTTTTTTGTTGCCCTGGCAACCGGTTTTGCCAACCATTCTCCCATTATTCTTGGTGTGCTGATTTCATTGTTCTGCTTTTCGTTCTCCATGATCGGGGTATACGGCAGCAGGGCCAGTTCGATCGGACTCGCGGCACTGTTTGTAATGGTATTGAATATTGACCGCAATCTTCAGGGAAAGGAAATTGTTATAAATGCTCTTTATGTTTTTTTAGGAGGAATCTGGTACACGTTATTAAGCCTGTTTCTCTACAGTTTCCGACCGTACAAACTTACACAACAGGCTATGGGAGACTGTATCCGGTCGACCGCAACCTTCCTGCGTATCAAAGCAGCATTTTATGATAAGGATACTGATTATGATAAAAATTATCAGTCCCTGCTACAACAACAGGTAACTGTACACGAAAAACAAAACCTTCTCAGGGAATTATTATTTAAGAGCCGGAATATTGTGAAAGAATCCACTCCCGTAGGAAGAATCCTGGTCATGATTTTCCTGGATACTGTGGATCTTTTTGAAAGAGTGCTGAGCTCACACCAGGATTATCAGCTGATGCACCGGCAATTCGATAAAAGCGATGTATTGCAGCAATTCCGTCAGGTAATTCTTGACATGGCAAATGATCTCGACGAAATAGGCACAGCTGTAATGAGCGGTAAATCATCTGAAGACGATGGTTCGATCCATGAAGAAATAAAAAAATTAAAAAATAATTTCAATGCATTCAGGGATGGAAACAGAACGGCAGATAATGTGGAGGCTTTTATCAGTCTGCGACAGATACTGGATGGCATAGAAGATATCGGCGACCGTTTACATACTTTGCATACCTATACCGGTTATGACAGCCGGATCGGGAAAATGGCTGACCAGAAATTGGAATATGAGCAGTTCGTCTCACATCAGTACATCGATCCAAAATTACTTCTAGATAATTTCAGTTTACAGTCGAATATTTTCAGGCATTCTCTTCGCGTAGCCCTTGCCACTACTGTGGGTTATATCGTTTCAAAATTTTTTCCATTCGGTCATAGTTATTGGATTTTGCTAACGATTATCGTTATTCTCAAACCAGCTTATAGTCTCACAAAAAAAAGAAATTATGACCGATTGCTGGGCACACTGGCCGGCGCAGCGATTGGTTTTACTATTTTATATTTTTTCAGGGAAAGAAATGTAGTCCTTGTTTGCATGATCATCCTCATGGCCGGTGCCTACAGTTTCATGCGTACGCGCTATTTCATTTTCGTACTCCTGATGACTCCCTACATCCTGCTACTGTTCTATCTGCTTAATTCGCATGATTTCAAAACGATCATATTGGACAGGGTCATTGATACATTTATCGGTTCAGGGATTGCCTTTCTGGCCAACCTGTTCGTCGCCACATCATGGGTGCATGAACAATTCACCGATTATCTGGTTGAGATGATTGAAGAGAATATTAATTATTTCCGGGATGTGGCCGGTGTGTTTGCAGATAGGCCCGTAACGATCACACAATATAAGCTGTCCCGAAAACGGGCCTTCGTTGCACTCGCTAATTTATCGGACGCATTTAGCCGGATGCTGTCCGAACCCAAACGAAAACAGAAAAACATGATCGGCAATTATCAATTTGTTGTGGCGAATCACATGCTCACGTCCCATATAGCTACTTTATCATCTTATCTGCAACTACTGGCAAAAAAATATCAGTCGGATGACTATCTGCCCATCATTAACCTGGTTGTATCGAAACTCAATCACGCAAAAGCATTGCTTCAGCAAAAAAATGCAGATCAGGACGGTCCGGTCAACAAAGATGCCTTACGATACCTGAATGATAAGGTAAACGTTCTGATGGAACAGAGAAAATCAGAACTCAAGAATGGAGTTATTGAAAGTAATACCAGGAAAAGTTTATCGGAACTGAAATTTATAACCGATCAGTTCAATTTCATTACAAAAATTGCAACCGACATTGAAAAGCTGGCTTATACAATAAATTAAGTAGAAAGAGGGGTAATTACTAGTTATTCGATCCGAGCATTTCATGCAACTTCATCACCAATTCTGTTTTGGTGATCGGAACACCCATGATTTTATTGTATCCCTTCGCATCAATGAAATACTGGTCGCGAATGATTTTGATTAGTTGCCCGTTATTGATTTCCGGTATCAATACCCGTTCGAAATTTTTAAGCATGGCTCCCAAATTTTTAGGGAAGGGTCTTACATAACGGAGATGAGCATGCGAAACTGCATATCCTTCATATTGCAATTCAGCGACAGCGCTTTTGATTGCGCCATACGTGCTTCCCCATCCGAGTACCAGCAATTTTCCTTTTTCCGGGCCGCTATCAAGTTTTTGAAGAGGAATATAATCTGCAATTTTTTCGACTTTCTCCTGTCTTATTTTTACCATGAGATGATGGTTCTCCGGATCATAACTCACATTGCCCGTAATATTCTGCTTTTCCAGTCCGCCGATACGGTGTTCTAATCCGGGAGTTCCGGGAATAGCCCAGGGTCTCACCAGTTTTTCGTCACGCTGATAAGGCTGGAGTTTCTCCTCATCTTTTCCCAGTTCCGTTTTGAATTTTACTTCGATCGGCCGGAGATCCGCACTGGACGGGAATTTCCAGGGTTCGGCCCCATTGGCTATATAACCATCACTCAGGAAAATGACCGGTGTCATATGTTGCACGGCGATACGGACCGCTTCATATACTGCATCAAAACAATCGCTCGGAGTAGAAGCAGAAATGATTGGCATTGGGCATTCTCCATTTCTTCCATAATATGCCTGCAAAAGATCACTCTGCTCGGTTTTGGTAGGCAAGCCTGTGGAAGGGCCTCCGCGCTGGATATCACAAATTAGGAGCGGAATTTCCAGCATTACAGCCAGTCCCATAGCTTCTGCCTTGAGCGCCATACCTGGTCCGGAAGTCGTTGTAACGCCCAGTGAACCGCCATAACTGGCTCCTATAGCCGCAGTGACGCCGGCAATTTCATCTTCTGCCTGGAATGTGCGCACACCAAATCCTTTGTAACGACTGAGCTCATGAAGAATATCAGATGCCGGGGTGATGGGGTAAGACCCCAGGAAAAGGGAAAGGCCACTTTTTTGTGAAGCGGCAATCAGTCCGAAAGCCAGCGCCTGGTTACCCATGATGGCGCGATACACACCGGGCTCCATCTTTGCCTTTTCAACCTTATATGTGGTAGTAAAAGTTTCTGTCGTATCTCCGTAATTGTATCCCGCCTGCAGGGCTTTGACATTGCTTTCAAAGATTTCAGGTTTCTTACCAAACTTATCTTTGAGGAAATTAATGGTGCTTTCCATATTCCGGTTATACATCCAGTATAGAAAGCCCAGCACAAACATATTTTTGGCCCTGTCTTTTTCTTTCATCCCCATCGTGATATCTTTCAACGCTTCTCTCGTCATCTTGGTCACATCTATCTTAATCACTTCGTAATTATCAAGACTATTATCTTCCAAAGGATTTACTCCTTCGGGGTAATTGGCGAGGCGCAGGTTTTTTGAATCGAACCCGTCAACATTAGCAATTATCTTTCCACCTTTCTTTAAGGTCTTAAGATTTGACTTCAATGCCGCTGCGTTCATGGCAACCAATATATCGCATTCGTCTCCGGGAGTGAAAATATGATCGCTTGAAAACCTGAGCTGAAAGCCGCTCACTCCGGGAAGGGTTCCCTGGGGCGCTCTGATTTCGGCAGGGAAATCGGGGAAAGTGGCGAGGTCGATTCCCAGCAGGGCGGTATTATTTGAAAACTGACTGCCTGTCAACTGCATCCCGTCTCCGGAATCGCCGGCAAATTTGATCACAACATCTTGAAGAACTTCCTGTTTTCTATTCATATCTCAAAGTTAGTGCAAGTTAATATGATTCTGATTCATTAATAACTCAGGAAATCAAATTAACCATATATTAAGTCCATAAATTATTTTCGAATCCATATCTTTTGCTTATGGTTGCTTTGCTATATATCTCAACGGAATAATGCAGCAGGTGGTTGTGCTGGTGAATTCATCAATGCCTTTATTGCTTTATTTGTCGACTATCGCACTGTATATCGCCTCCATTATATTGCCCCTCACACTCAAATCGGATAATTTATTACTTCCATTGGGATTGACGCGGTTCGACAAGAAAATAAATATCAGATTGTATTTAGGATCAACCCAAACACAGGTGCCGGTAAACCCGGTATGTCCAAAAGTCTCCGGTGATGCCGATAAACAGGGATAGGGTTCTTTGCGGGTAGCATTGTCCTTTTCAGGTTTATCGAAACCCAACCCCCGGCGACTGACATCGCTATGATAGGCCGTAAAAAAATCAATGGTTTCTTTTTTCAAAAATCTTTTTCCATGCATTATTCCGCCATTGAGCAGCATTTGTTCAAGAACTGCCAGATCATAGGCGTCGCTGAACAATCCGGCATGACCTGATACGCCTCCAAACATGGCAGCACCAGGATCATGCACGTCACCCCAGAGCAACTGGTGCCTGAATACCTGTTCGTTTTCAGTTGGGGCAATGCGATCAAGTGTGAACCTGTACCGGGGAAGAAAACCGGTGGTGGTCATTCCCAGCGGATCGTAAAACACCCGCTTTACGTATTGGTCCAGCGGCTCTCCGCTGATGGTTTCAATTACCTTGCCCATAAAAATAAAATCGTTATCGCTGTAAATATATTTTCCTTCCTGTCCAAGATCACTTTGCAAAATGCGTCTATACATCGTATCCTGCCACCTGCTGCACATATATAAATTATCTGCGACTCTCACGCAAAAAAGGCTGTCGCCATTTCTTCCATAAATTGCCGATAACGGATATTCTTCTTTGTTTTTGGTAACGGTTTCCTCGTAAAAAGGAATGAATGCTTTTAGTCCTGCCTGGTGTAAAATGATGTCCCATATTTTTATAGATTCCTTATTGCTTCCCCTGACCCATGGCAGATAATCGCCCAGTGTTTTCTGCAGGTCGAGTTTTCCTTCTTCATACAATTTCATCACCGCCATCGTAGTTGCACATATTTTAGTAACAGAAGCCAGATCGTATATTGTTTGTGGATATACCCTTTCAGTCTTGTCATATGTCATGTAACCAAATGCTTTTTCATAAGCAATCTGACCGTTCCTGGCAACGAGCACCACACAGCCGGGTGCCGCCTGTTTGATGATGGCTTCTTTGCAGATAGAATCAATAATCAGCAAACGTTGGGGATTAAATCCAAGATCAATTGCAGAGGCAGTGGGCAATGAATTATTAGCGGTTGTGATCCCATCTCCATATTTCAAAGACGGACATATCGTGACCGGTAATTTTCCTTTCGCAACAAATTTCCCATTCATCCAATCCGCCGTTACCTCCTGCGTGATATCATCATCATCGTAGCAGGCAGCCAATACAGGGCCGTCACAAAAGTTTTTTATTGCATAAGGATTCCCAAATGCAAGCGTCAGCGTTTTGCCCTGTTGCTGTAAGCGCTGTATGAGCCATATTGCAGCATTACTGATGCCAAAATTATTTGGAGGATACCTGTTATAATTGTGTAACCCTATGATCACTTCATCGTACCTCCCTTTCAACAATTCAGCAATAGCCATTGCTTTTGTGCTGTCAAGGGAATAATCAAAATAATACACCTGCGCATGATAGTCTTTTCTCATTCTGCGTGCAAAGACATTGTCTTCAGTCAGCCCGATACCTACATAGGCCAGCTTTTTTCCGACAGAAACGTTTAGCGGATAGGCATCTATATTTTTATAACGGAGCAGGGTAATCGCTTTTTCACTGACCTCCTTGTATAAATCACTGATGTCCTGATTCAGGTCATCAACAAGATGATTCGTCTCGATGGGTTTCAGGTTAGCCAGTCCATACTGGTACTTTGCCAGTAGCACTTTTTTTACATGCTCGTTGACAGCTTTCCATTTTATTTTTTTCTGGTGTATCGCTTCTTTTATTTTCTGAATGCTGAGTCCCACATCACCCGGAAGGCACAGCATGTCATTCCCGGCCAGGAGGGATTGCACGGCTGCCTCACCGTCCGGAAAATATTTTGCCACGGCTTTCATTTCAAGGGCATCAGTAAAACTGAGTCCCTGGAATTTGAGCTGCTTTCGTAATAATTTAGTGACATTGTTATAAGAAAGCGAAGTAGCCGTATTTGCTGTATGATCAATGGAAGGAACATAGAGATGGGCAATCATGACACTGGCAACTCCTGCCTTGAATAATTCTTTAAAAGGATACAACTCGACCGTATCCAATTCTTCGCGTGATTTATTGATAACGGGTAGGTCTACATGAGAATCAACAGAAACATCCCCATGCCCCGGAAAATGTTTGGCGCATGCCATTACGCCTGCATCCTGCAGGCCTTTCATGTATTGTAAAGCATATTGTGCAACCCTGTATTTATCTTCTCCGAATGAACGGTCATTGATTACAGGATTATCAGGATTTATATTGATGTCAACCACAGGTGCATAATTGACCTGAATGCCCATTCTCCTGCACTGTTCTCCCACGATATGTCCATATTGATAGATGAGTGCCGGATCCTGCAAGGCTCCAAGCATCATTTGCCTCGGCAGCCCCTTGACACTGTCAAGCCGCATACCTAATCCATTTTCAGCATCTATCGAAATCAGGATCGGAGTTTGAGAGATGCTTTGAAAGTGGTTAATATAATTTGCCTGCGTTACCGGGCCGCCCTGGAATAGACAAATGCCGCCAACATCGTATTTGCTCACGGCTTCTTCCACCTCTGTATCATAAAAAGTAATTTTTTTTGTTAATGGATCGATGGAAGAAAGGCGAACGATGATGAGCTGTGCAATTTTCTGATCATCCGACAAAGTTTTGAAAACACTATCCACCCAATGATCGGCATTGGGTGAACTTGAAAATTGGGAGAATCCATGCAGAACGAGGGCAAGCAGCACTGACAGAGCAAAAGTTTTCTTCATATCGCTAAACTTAAAGGGCTTACGATTAATCGCGTAAATTGCAGCTCCAAATTAATACAGAATTGCCAGACATTATTCAATTATTGCCTGATCATATCGCCAACCAGATCGCTGCGGGGGAAGTGATTCAGCGGCCGGCCAGCGCCGTAAAGGAATTGTTGGAGAATGCCATTGATGCAGGAGCTGATACCATAAAACTGTTTGTTCAGGATGCCGGTAAATCCCTGATTCAGGTTGTGGACAATGGAAACGGAATGAGTGAAACCGATGCGCGGATGGCGTTCGAACGGCATGCTACTTCCAAGATAACAAATATTGAAGATCTTTTTCACATTCGCACAATGGGTTTCCGTGGTGAAGCACTTGCCTCCATCGCAGCAGTTTCCCAGGTTGAATTGAAAACAAAAAAAGCGGGTGAAGATACAGGTACTTTCATTACCATTGAAAACAGTATTGTAACAAAGCAGGAACCTGTTGCTTGTCCAACAGGAACGAACATCGCAATGAAAAATTTATTTTTCAATGTTCCTGCGAGAAGAAATTTTCTGAAAAGCAATGCAGCGGAGATGCGTCATATCATTGATGAATTTATCCGCATTGCACTGTCATTCTCCGATATCACGTTCCTATTAACGAGCAATGGCCAGGAAGTATTTCATTTAGACAAAGGAACATTGAAACAACGTATCATCCAGGTACTTGGAACCAGCTATACTTCAAAACTGGTCTCTGTGCAGGAAGAAACGGATTACCTGAATATTTATGGATTCGTCGGCAAGCCGGAGACCGCAAAAAAAACAAGAGGCGATCAGTATTTTTTTGTGAATAACCGTTTTATCCGCAGCGCTTACCTGAATCATGCTGTGATGAGCGCTTACAAAGAAATGATCAGCGCCGACAGTTTCCCCCTGTACATCTTATTCATCGACCTTGATCCTTCCAAAGTGGATATCAATGTGCATCCCACCAAGCAGGAAATAAAATTCGAAGATGAGAAAATCATTTATGCCTTCGTGCATGCTGCCGTGAAGCATGCGCTTGCTCAATTCAGCATCACTCCAACACTGGATTTTGATCTTGATCCCGATATTCAGAAACTGGATGCGATAAACAAACCACTGACCGAAGAAAAAAGAGCAGCTGTGGCAACTTCTTCGTTGTATCAAACATTCACTCAAAAAAATCAGGCCCATATCATAGAACCCGAAAGCAGTAGCGAACTGGGGCATTGGAAAGCCGAAAATCCGCAAACGTTGGTCACCGGTCATGAGTCATTTGAACATGTTGAATCTTCATTCAGTAATCATTTCGATAAACAGGTAACGGAATCAAAAGGACCGCAATCATCGTTTCGCATTCTTACTGATATAGCCCTTCTTCAATTACACAACAGTTTTATCATAGCTGCAACAAATGGAGGGTTTATCGTCATCCATCAGCAGCTGGCACACGAACGTGTTTTGTATGAAACCTATCTTAGCGCACTGAGCGGAAAACCCATTGCCACACAACGAAGTCTGTTTCCGGTAACCATACAGCTTTCCACACCGGATGCTGTTTTGCTACAGGAACTGTTGAAAGATCTTTATGAACTGGGTTACCAGATTGAATCATTCGGAAAAGACAGCTTTATTATCCATGGAACTCCTGCCGATACAGGCCAGGGCAATGAAAAAAATGTGATTGAAAATCTGCTCGAGCAATTCAAACATTCCAGCGGAAATAAAATCCTGTCAACCCGTGAGAAACTAATACGATCGCTGGCCTGGCAACATGCGATCAAACCTGGGAAATCATTGGGCAAACAGGAAATGAACAGCCTGGTGGAATCTTTGTTCAGCTGTTCCCAACCCAATATCTCGCCGAATGGAAGGCCGACCTATCTCGAGTTTACACAGGATCAGCTGGAGAAATTATTTGGGAGGTAAAATCAATATTTTCTGCGGAGAGCCTCGATAAATTTTGCCACAGCTTTTCGAATTGAGGAACTGCCTGCATTGTGATTATTCACAAGTACAGAGAAAATCAAAAGCCTGTTTTTATCAGTATACAGATAGCCGCTCAGGCAAATGACCCCTGATAAGGATCCTGTTTTCGCATAGATATAACCGCTATCCTGTTTATAATAACTGCCAAGTGTACCCTTGCCCCCGGTGGGTAAAATGGTTTTCATCCGGTTCATCCCGAATTCAACCTTCATCGTATTGAGCAGCCAGACAAAATCCTGTGGAGTAAAGAGGTTGTAACGGCTCAGGCCGCTGCCATCCACCCAAGCGGGCCGCTGTGGCAAATTATTCAGATCATTCTTCAATAAAGTATCGATGATCCTGCGGTCGTTCATTACACCCAGTTTTTCATTGCTCACCATCAGCAGGGTTTGTTCGGCAAAAAAATTATCGCTCTTGTGCATCATCGGAGTAAAAAGAGAATCGAGGAGTTGTGAATGAATAACCACAGGATGAAACAACAAATGATCTCCGCGTAAATGACTGATGACCGAAATTTCTTTCCCAGTGGTGTCTTTCAGCAATTCGATGGCCGAAGCCACACCGTTCGTGACAAAAGGAACATCCTGCTCTTTATGATCCTCATTGCCTTCCGTGATCTCAAATATATTTTCACCGATATGCCGTTGAACGAAAAAATTTTTCTGCCCTTTACCTGTTGTGAACGTCACTTTCCAGTTTATATCCGGAATGGAATAGACAACAGGCGAAGGGGGAAAATCTTTTTGCTGATCCGGCTTCTTTTGATTTTCCTGTATCCATTTTATCAGATTCCCATACACCGGGATGGAGCTTCGCTCCGCTGAATAATCATCATTGTAGTCATCCCATGCCCAGCCTGCTCCCAGCGGCTGTTCTTTCCAGTTAGTATCAACCAGATAAATCGGCTTCTTTGTATTTTTCAGGAAATCAACTACGGGTTGCCTGCTAAAATCAGGATGTAATAAAG
>Ga0335080_10003988_pt1 | contig 15001 bp, 13 predicted proteins | sample Lox_Sample_34_FD_206720 | JGI IMG/M metagenome (GOLD analysis project Ga0335080, IMG submission 206720) | Soil microbial communities from Loxahatchee National Wildlife Refuge, Florida, United States - Lox_Sample_3.4 | ecosystem: Environmental > Terrestrial > Soil > Wetlands | place: USA... | reverse complement strand
GGGCCGCGGACGCGGCGGGCACAGCTGGCACTCGGCGCAATCTTCGGGAATTTACTGTTCGGTGGTGTTGCGGCCGGCGCTGCCGCCCTCCGACGCTCTGATTCTCTCGCTGGCTGCCGGCCTGGCGCTGCATTCCGCGGTGCGGGAAATTGATGCCAGCGCGAATCCCGACCTCAAGTGGCCCAACGACCTGCTGCTGGCGGGCAAAAAGTTTGGCGGCATCCTGACCGAGATGAACGCCGAGGCCACGCGGGTGCGGCATTTGGTGGTAGGAATCGGCGTCAATGTAAACCAGACGGCATTTCCTGCGGAGCTGCAATCCACGGCAACCTCGCTGCGGCTGGCGACGGGCCGGGAATGGTCGCGGGCGGAGCTGTGTGTGGCTTTGCTAAAATCGCTCGACCGCGAATATCGCGCGGTGCTGGCAGGCGGGGAGGCGCGCGCGGCGATCGTACAGCGCTTTGAAGCGCGCTCCAGTTCGGCGCGTGGCCGGCTGGCCCAGGTGGAGGAAAATGGAAGCCTGGAAGGCATTACCGATGGCCTGGATGCGAGCGGCTTTCTGCGGCTGCGCACGGCCCAGGGAGTGCGCAGCGTGCTGAGCGGAACAGTACGATTGAAATAAGCGGTTACACGATGCTGCTGGTTCTTGATGTCGGCAATACGAATACGGTGCTGGGGGTTTTCGCGCGCACGGCCAAGGTGCAGGCGGCCGGCGGCGCGCCTGAGGCTGCGCCTCACTACGAACTGCTGGTGGCGCATTGGCGGGTTACGACCACGGCCACGCAGACGGTGGATGAATATGGCGTGCTGTTCCGCAACCTGTTTGCCATGGCCGATCTGGAAGCCAAGGCCATTCGCGGCATCGTGATTTCCTCGGTCGTGCCTCCACTGGATCCTACGCTGCGGGAGGTCTGCGAGCGCTACTTCAACACCCGGCCTCTGTTCATCGAACCGGGCGTCAAGACGGGAATGCCGGTGCTGTATGAGAATCCCGGCGAGGTGGGCGCCGACCGCATTGTGAACTCGGTGGCTGCGCTCGAAAAATATGGGGCGCCCTGTGTGATCGTGGACTTCGGCACAGCGACGACTTTCGATTGCGTTTCCCCTAAGGGCGAATATATGGGAGGCGTGATTTGCCCCGGGATTGGCGTTTCGGCCGACGCCCTGTTCGAAAAGACGGCACGGCTGCCGCGGGTGGAAATTCGCAAGCCGGCGCGCATCATCGGCACGACCACCGTGGGCAGTCTGCAGTCGGGTTTGTACCACGGCTATCTCGGCCTGGTGGACGGCCTGCTGGAGCTGCTGCTCGGCGAAATGGGAGTGGAGACCAAAGTGGTGGCCACCGGGGGCCTGGCGCCATTAATTGGCTCCGGCTCAAAGTACATAAAGCAGGTGGATGAATTTCTTACCCTCGAAGGCCTGCGCCTGATATGGGAGCGCAATGCGGTGAGGGTTCCGCGCGAGGCTGCGCCGGCAAAGCCCGAGGGCGCTTTTTCAACCCGCGCCTCACGGCCCTGGCCGGGCAAGGTACGCTCGCGCTGAGTGCCGTGGAAAACTATTTCAACTACTTCACCGAAATTGAGGAGCACTTTCAGCGGCAGCGCGGCGCCACGCTGTTGCTTTCCACGCTCGATTGGGCGCTGATCGAAACCTGGAAAGACGCCGGAGTTCCGCTCGAAGCCGTGCTGCGCGGAATTGATACCGCGTTTGAAGGCCACGCGAAGCGGCCTTCTAAAACAAAGGTGAACAGCCTGGCCTATTGCGCGCAAGCAGTGCTGACTGCCGCCGAAGCAATGAAAGAAGCGGCGGTGGGCGCCTCGCGGGAGAGCGAAGAGAAAACCGGCGGCTTTCAGCGGGGCGAGATTGCGGATTTTCTCGAGCGCAATGCGGCGGAGGTGGAAGGGGCGGAACTGCCCGAGGCTTCCGGCGTCTCGGGCTCGCACGCGGCGAAGGAGGCCGCGGGCGCTTTGCGCCAATTGGCGGAGGAAGTCGCGGCCGGCAAGCATCCGCGTCTTGAGGACCTGGAGCGGCGGCTTACGGTGCTGGAAGAGAAATTGTTCGCAGTTTTGCTGGCTGCTACCTGCAACGAAGAGCTGGTCGAAGTGCGCGCCCAGGCGGACCGCGAAATGGCGCCCTACCGGCGCAAGATGCCCGCCGCTCAGATCGAGCAATTGCAGAAGCAGTACGTGCACAAGCGCCTGCTGGAGAAATACCGGCTGCCCCGGTTGAGCTTGTTCTATATGTGATTACGGCTGACAATTTGCGATTGCCGATCCAGAAAAAAACTTGCGCCTTTCCATTGAAAAACTGATCTACGGCGGCGATGGGCTGGCCCGCCTTCCTGCTAACGAACACGGCCGCGGCAAGGCTGTGTTCGTGCCTTTCGTGCTGCCGGGCGAAGAGGTCGAGGCTGCGCTCACCGAAGAGAGGCCGGGCTTTGCCCGCGCCAATGTTGAGCGCATGCTGCAACCTTCCGCAGCGCGAATCGAGGCCAGGTGCCCGTACTTCGGGAGTTGCGGCGGCTGCCATTATCAGCATACCGACTATCAGCATCAGCTTGAGATCAAGGCTGCGATTCTGAACGAAAATCTTCGCCGCATTGCGAAGATCGAGCTCGATCAGGAGCTGCAGCAGGTCCATGCCTCGCCGCCGTGGAATTATCGCAACCGCGCCCGGCTCAAGGTGCAGCACTCGCCCGAATTCGCGATTGGATATTACAAATTCAATTCACACGAGCTGCTGCCCATCGAGCGATGCCCCATCAGCTCGCCGTTGATCAACCGGGCAATCGTGGAGCTCTACGCGCGCCGCCGTGAGGGGAAAATTGGCGAGTGCGTGCAGGAACTGGAACTGTTCGCCGATTCGAAGGACTCTGCCTTGCTGGTGAGCGCATTCTGCCCGCGGGACGCCTCGGCGCCGGCGGTGGGCGAATCCATCGAGGCTCTTCGCCAGGCTTTGCCGGCAGCGGTGGGCGTGGTTGGGTTCGAGAGCCGGCCGGGACGCACCCCACTTCAGGAGAATTCTGCCCTGGAAAAAATCTCGGCTTCCGGTGAAGAGCAACTGACCTACGAAGCTGAGGGCGCAAGATACCGGGTCAGCGCAGGATCGTTCTTTCAGGTCAACCGTCACCTGTTGGGTCATCTGGTCGAGTTGGCTACCGGCGGTCTCTCCGGAGAGCTGGCCTTGGACCTTTACGCAGGGGTGGGGCTGTTCTCAGTCGCATTGGCGCGAAGTTTTGCACAGGTGATTGCGGTCGAGCCGTCACAGACCGCGCACGCAGACCTGCGCCATAATTGTTCCGCCAATGTAAAGGCGGTGCGCTCCACGACCGAGCAGTACCTGGAAAAGGCCGCGGGCAAGGTGCGGGCGGATATAGTGGTGGTGGACCCGCCGCGCAGCGGCCTGGGAATGCGTGTCGCCCGGAGTGTGGGCGAACTCGGCGCGCGGCAAATAGTTTACGTTTCCTGCGACCCGGCGACCCTGGCCCGCGATCTGGCTTCGCTGCTCGCGGCCGGTTATCGCATTCAGAAGGCGCATCTGGTGGACTTGTTTCCCCAGACTTACCACCTGGAGAGCGTCTTTCATCTCGGCCGGAGTTCGTAAGACTACTTCGCGGGATTTCTTGTGGCGCCGCTTAGAAAGGGAGTTCCACCTCCGCCCCAACGCCGGCTACCAGGCTCAGGCGCGGCCGTTAATTGCGACGGGGGCCTCCCGCCCGGAACTGGGGGGGTTCTAAAGACAAACCGTAGTTATCTCAGCCCTCATGGCTCGCCTGCCTTCTGATACTCCGTACGTTCCACCTTCTGCGGTGCAATTTCCCCATCGCCGCCAGCCACTGCTGTGGGCAGCGCTGGCGTTTGCGGCGGGCATTCTCTTCGGCAATTTCGCGTGGCGGCCGCCTTTGTGGTGGCTGATCGCCGCGGTCGGATTCGCTCTCGGTGCGGTGTACTTCCTGAGGCGCCGGACTGCGGCCGGGGTTGGTCTGGGTTTGTGCGTTCTGTTTGCGCTGGGCGCGCTCAATCTTGAGACTCGCGCCCGCCCCGGGGATTCCCGCGCCCTGGCCTTTGCCGATGGACGCGAAGTGAACGTGACCGCCCACGCGCTCGCCGAAGACACGCGCTTGCAGTTTGGGTTGAGCCGCGACGTTCAGTCGGTTGACATGGAAACCGAGCAGATTGCGACGGAGGGTGCGGCTTTCCCGGTTCACTCTGGCCTGCGAGTCCGCTTCTATCCCGAGCGTGGCAAGGTCATGCCAATTTTCCAGTACGGAGAGCGGCTGCGCTTTCCGGCCAAGCTCTCTCCGCCGAGAAACTTCCGCGACCCCGGCGTCTTCGATTACGCGGGATACCTGACCGATCACGGAATCGCCGTTCTGGCCTCGGCGAAGGCGGAAAACGTCGAGTCTCTGCCCGGCTTTGCCGGCAGCCGCTTTGAGTTCTGGAGGGTTGGCATCCGGCGCAGCATCATGCGCAAGGTTGCGGCGCTGTGGCCGCCGCAGGAAGCGCCGCTTATGGACGCGATGCTGCTGGGCGATGCATCTCTGGTGCATCGTGATGTGCTGGCTGACTTCCAGCGCTCCGGAACCTACCACGTGCTGGTGGTTTCCGGGCTCAAAGTCGGAATTCTGGCCTTGCTCATCTTCTGGCTGCTGCGCCGCCTGCGCGCCGGCGAGCTGGCGGCGAGCCTGACTACCCTTGCGTTCATCGTTGTGTACGCCGTGGTTACCGGCGCGGGCGCGCCGGTCTGGCGGGCGACCCTGATGCTGGCTTTTTACTTGTGCGCCCGCCTGCTCTACCGTTCCAGCTCGATTCTGAACACGATTGGGGCGGCGGCCATGGCTTTGCTGGTCATTGATCCCACCGTCCTGCTCGGCGCCAGCTTTCAACTCAGCTTTCTCAGCGTGCTGCTCATCGCGGCCATCGGGCTGCCCCTTCTCGAGCGCACTACCGAGCCCTGCCGGCGGGCATTGCGGCAACCCGGTTCTCTCGGTTACGACCGCGCGCTGCCTCCCAAGCTGGCACAGTTCCGGCTGGATCTTCGAATGATTGCGCAGCGGCTCGATCTGCTGGCTGGCAGAAAAACATCGCTGCGCGCGCTTTGCCGGGCGGGGCGCACGGGATTGTGGATTTGCGAGTTCCTGCTGATCTCGGCCGTGCTGCAGGCCGGGCTGGCGCTGCCTATGGCGTATTACTTTCATATGGCGACGGTGGTCGCCCTGCCCGCCAACATTCTGGCCGTGCCCCTGCACGAGGTGGTGATGATCAGCGCCATTGCCGCTGTGCTGCTGGGGTATATCTGGCTTCCGCTGGCGAGAGTCCCCGCCGCGCTTGCCGGAGCGGCGCTTAACTGGATGGCTGGCGGCCTGCACTGGATGAGCGCGTGGCGGCCAGCCGAGGTTCGCGTTGCCACGCCGGAGACTGCCGTTATGGTGGCCGTGGCAGCGTCATTACTGCTGGCGATGTTGCTGGTTCGCCGGCCAGCGATCATGGCCGCGCTGGGACTGGCGGCTCTGGTGGGCAGCGCGGCGTGGATTTGTGCGGTGCCCCCGCATCCTCGCCTGCGCTCCGGAACGCTGGAGGTCACGGCGATTGACGTCGGCCAGGGAGATTCCATTTTGCTGGTCTCACCTGAGGGCCGCACTCTGCTGATCGACGCCGGCGGCATGCCGGCCTGGACTCACTCCGGCTTCGATCTGGGCGAAGAGGTGGTTTCGCCCTACCTGTGGGCGCGCCGCATCAGCCACCTTGATGCGGTGGCGATCACTCACGCCCACGCCGACCATATCGGCGGCATGCCCGCCGTCCTCGAGAATTTTCATCCCAGCGAACTGTGGCTGGGGGTGGAGGTTCGCAGCCCCGAACTGCAAAGAGTTCTGCTCGAAGCGAAAAAGCTGGGAGTTGCCGTCATCCCCCACCATGAGGGCGACAGCTTCTCCTTTGGCGGCGCCGGTGTTCGCGTTCTTGCTCCGCCGGTTGATGCCGATGCGTCCGGCGAAAACAGCCGCCGCCGCAACGACGAATCGCTGGCGATGAAGGTGAGCTTCGGGCAGACTTCAGTCTTGCTTGAAGGCGACGCCGAAAGGCAGGAAGAAAGAAGAATTGCCGAAGAAGATCCGCAGGCCGACCTGCTCAAGGTCGCGCACCACGGCAGCGCGACTTCCACCATTCCCGAGCTTCTGGCGGCGGCGCACCCGCGCTTCGCGGTAATTTCGGTGGGCGCGAGAAATGTCTATGGACATCCTAAGCCGCAGGTCCTGGAGCGGCTGGGAGACGCGCACATCGCAACCTACCGCACCGACCTGGATGGCGCGGTCACATTCTATCTGGATGGGAAAAAAGTTACGCCTCGGCCGGCGGATCTTCAATGATCTCGATTTCAGCCGTGTCGTCAGGACCAGGGGCGCGGCGATACTCCTCGATCACACGCCGCGCTTTTGCGGCATCTTCCTCGCGCACCAGAATGATGGTGCCGCCCACCCCCGGCAGAACGTCCTGCGGCGCATCCAGAGCGGTGAGGTCAGACTGAATGCCATTGGCCTCCAGCAGGCCGTGCACCACCATGGCCTCGGACTCCTGCTCGCTGTCGAACACCCGCACCAGCTTTTCGTTGGGGTTGGGCCGGGGGCGAGACTTGCCGGCTGAACTCGAGGACTCTGACATGGCTCCTCCGCAAAGGATGAAGTCGCAGGTGTGATTGTAACCCGCGGGCTGCTTTCACTGAGTGTGTTTTGTGGCGCGGGTGAATTGACTAGGCTTTGCTGCGCTGTAACTCGCGGTAGGCGGCGCTCTTGGAAATGCCGTACTCCCGTGCCAGCTTCTTCAATGCCGCTTTCTCATCGAGCTTCTCCTGGGCCATGATTTCGGCGAGGCGTTGGCGCACGGCCGGCAGGCGCGCCGAGGCCTGCGCAACCTGCGCCTCCGTGCTTTCTGCTTTTCCGATTAGCAGGGTAATTTCACCCTTAACTTCGCCGCGGGATGTCAGCGCCTCGAGCACCTCCGCCGCCGTGCCTCGCAGAAATTCTTCGTGGATCTTGGTGACCTCGCGGGCGAGCACGATATGACGCTGCCCGCCGAGGGTCTCAACGAGATCCGCCAGCGCCTCGCGGACCCGGTGCGGCGCCTCGTAGAAAACCAGGGTTTGCTGTGAGGCGCGCAAGCCTTCGAGCAGGGTCCGCCGCTCGCCGCTCTTTGCGGGAAGGAATCCGCCGAAGTGGAAGGAATCCGTGGGCAGGCCGCTGGCCGCAAGCGCGGCCAGGAAGGCGGAGACGCCGGGCACGGGCACCACCGGCAAGTGATGCCGAATGGCCAGCGCCACCAGCCGGTAGCCGGGATCAGAAATTCCCGGCATACCCGCATCCGTGACCAGGGCGATGCGGGCGCCCTGCTCCATCTGCAGAACCAGCTCGGGTGCCCGCATCATTTCATTTTGCTGGTAGTAGCTGACGGTGCGGGTGGTAATGCCGTAGTGGTTCAGCAGCTTCTGGGTATGGCGCGTGTCTTCGCAGGCGATCAGGTCAACTTCCTTCAGAACCCGCAGCGCGCGTAGAGTGATGTCTTCCAGGTTGCCGATCGGCGTTGCCACCAGGTAAAGCCCCGGCGCCAGGGAAGCGGACTCCGCGCTTTTCGCCGCGCCGCTTCGGCCTTCGCTCACAAAAGCCGCTCCGGATGGAAGTCGGCGGCGGGGATCTTGTAAAGGAAGCTCTCGCGGCCCGCAGCATCGAGCCGCGACCCGGCGCGGACTCCGCCGATTTTTTCTACCGCCCGCTGCGAACGAAAATTCTGCGGGCCGACCAGAAAAATCACGGTGTTCACGAACTGGAAAGCATGCTGCAGCATGAGCCGCTTCATTTCGCGATTGTAGCTGCCGCCCCAATGCGAGCGGGCGAGGAAAGTCCAGCCGATTTCTATTTCGCTCTTTTCCGCATCGTAGCCGTGAAAGCGCGACCACCCGATGACTCGGTGACTGCGGCGGTCCACGGCCACCAGCGCCCCACCCGACGCCAGCGACTCGCGAAAGAGTTCCTCGAACACCGGCTCCTGATAGCGCTCTTTGACCGGATGCTGCTCCCAAATGAGCGGATCGGAGGCGGCCGCGTAAAGCGCGGGGAAGTCCTCGGGGCGAAGCGGCCGCAACTCCAGGCGTTCGCCTTTCAGGGCCGGTTGCAGGTCGAATGGCATGGCAAGTGAACCGTCGCGCCCTCAGTGGCTCTTGGCCCAGGCCTCGGCTGCCGCCACCCGCCGCGAAATCGAAGGATGGGAGTGAAACAGCCACTCCACAAAGGCGGAAGGCGTGCGCTCAGCCAGATTCTGCTCTGCCAGCTTGTTCATCGAAGAGATAAATGGCCCAATGCTGGCGATCGAGCGGAAAGCATAGCGGTCCGCCTGGCGTTCGTTGTAGCGGGAGTAGGCGTTGAAGGCGGGCATCAGCAGGAAAGAGAGCACCGTAGAAACCAACACCAGCAGCGGCAGGTTGGCGAAATCAGAGAGCAGCTCGAACATCTGCAGGCGGTCAATGGCATACCGCAATACGAAATTGGCCGCCCAGAAACCGACAAAGGTGGTGGCCGCCTGCACCGCCATGCTCTTCAGGATGTGCTTGTGCACATGGTGCCCAAGCTCGTGCGCCAGCACGGCTTCGATCTCATCTGGCGAATAATTATCCAGCAGCGTATCGGCCAGAATGATGCGCCGGGTATTGCCCAGACCGGTGAGCGCCGCATTCGCTTTCTTGCTTTTTTCCGAGAGCTTCCATTTATAGACGCCGCGGACCCGGGTTCCGGCGCGCTCTCCCAGGCGCACCAGGCGGGCCTTCAAGTCGTCATTATCCAGCGGCTCGAACTTGTAGAAGATGGGAAAAAGCACGACCGGCGCGATTTGCGCCAGCAGAATCATCAATCCCAGAAAAACCGCCCAGGCCAGCAGCCACCAATGCTGGGGATATTCCCTGATAATCAGATAGAGCAGCTCGATGACAATAATACCCAGCACGGCGCCGACCAGAAAACCTTTGGTCTCATCCCACAGCCAGGCCCCGAGCTTCAGATTGGAGAGATGAAAGCGATGCTCCAGGCGGAAGCCGTAATAGTCCAGGGCGAATCCCAGCAGCTTCGCCAGCAGCAAAAGCATGAGGACATAGAGAGCAACCGCCAGCGTGTAATTCTGAAAAGCCGCCCGGTAGGCGAGATCACGCAGAGCGCCAGTCCAATGCGTGGCAAGAAGCACGATCAGCAAAACCAGCCCGAGCACGAAGTCGGCAATCCCCAGCCAGCGCTTGATGCGGTTGTAGCGCCGTGCCTCCGGCGAGTCGGCGGGAGCGCCCGCTATGGCCAGTTCAGTACCCATCCACAACAATTATCCAAGGAATGGAGAAAAGCCGCTACTGGCAAAGTGGAGGATGCCCAAGCGCCCGAGCGGGGTATTCAGCCATGCTTCACAAAAGCTTCGCCAGCGGCCAGCATCTCTTCCACCACTTCGGGGCTTGCCCCTTCGGCGTACACCCGCAGCAAAGGCTCAGTGCCTGACGCCCGGAACAGAATCCAGGCTTCAGCGCCGTTGCCGTTGGTCGGAGCGGCGAGGAAAAACTTAACTCCATCCAGGTTTTCTTTCTTCGTTATGGAATACGAACCCAATCGGCTCGTCGCTGGCGAGGCGGCGCGCGCAATGGCAGCCCGTTTAGCCTCATCCGGAATGTGCAGGTCGCGCCGGCCATAATAATGAGGCCCGAAATCACGCTGCAGGTCGGCGACGAGCTGGCCCAGAGGTTTTTTCTCTTCCGCCATTGCGTTGGCCAGCAGCAGGGAATTCAGAATTCCATCGCGCTCAGGCAGAAAACGCGAGTACCCGATTCCTCCCGACTCTTCGCCGCCGATAAGAATCGCCCGCTCCATCATGAGATCGGCGACGTATTTGAATCCGATGGGGCACTCATGCAAACGCCGCCCGTAGCGGGCCGCAATGCGGTCCACCATGCGGGTGGTGTTGAAGGCGCGCACCACTTCTCCCGGCCACTTTCTGCGCTCGAGCAGCCAGCGCAGCAGCACGGCAAAAATCTTGTGCGCGTCCACGAAGCCGCCGTCTTCGGCTACGGCCCCAATGCGGTCGGCGTCTCCATCGGTCGCGAAGCCGGCGTGGCAGCCGTGTTTCAGCACGGTCTCGCGAAGCAAAGCGACGTGCGGCTCGATCGGCTCCGGATTGATGCCGGGAAACAACGGGTCCACGTTCTGCCGAATGGCGACGTTCTCAATTCCCCGCTCCCCGAGAATCTGCGGCAACACGCCCCGGCCCGAACCATACATGGAGTCCACCGCGAAGCGGAATTTGGCTTTGGCTATGAGATCGAGATCGGCAAAGCGGGCGATCGCCTCGCCATAGGCCGGCTTGAAGTCGGCCTCTTCAATTTCGGCGGTTTGCCCTTTGGGCACAGAACCCGCGCTAAGCTCGGCTTCGATCGCTTTCATGATCTCGGGCGTGGCCGAGCCGCCGAATTTGCCTTTGAACTTGATTCCGTTCCAGTTCCAGGGATTATGACTGGAAGTGATTACGATCCCTCCCGCGGCGCCTAGATGCTTCACCGCGAAAGAGACCGCGGGAGTCGGTACATAATCGTTCGACAATTTGACGGGAATGCCGGCTGCGGCCAGTACCTCAGCGGCTATGCGGGCGGCCTGGGGCGAGGCAAAGCGGGTGTCATAGCCGACGATAACGCCGCGTTGCGCATCTTCCAGCTTAAGCACGTACGCGGCAATTGCGCCGGCCACGCGGCGCACGTTCGCAAACGTAAAATCATCGGCAATCACCGCCCGCCAGCCGTCGGTGCCGAACTTGATTGCCTGGGTGTCGGTCATTGATCCATTCGCTGAAATGCTCAGGCAGGCCGCATCAGACCAGCCGGCGCAGCTTCTTTTCGTCCAGATGCTTCACGATCTTGCCCACGTCCTGGGCGCGGCCGCGGGTCGTGATCAGCAGCGCGTCGGCGCTTTCCACCACCACCAAATCACTGACTCCGACTGCCGCCACGAATTTGCCCGGGGCATGAATGTAGTTGCCTTCGGCGTCCAGGGTGAAGACGCCGCTGCCGGAAATCAGGTTGCCGCCCGCCGGCTGATGTTTCTGCGTGCGGTGCTCATGCAGAGCATTCCACGAGCCCAGATCGTTCCAGCCGAAGTCCGCAGGCAGGCAATAAATGTTTGAGGCGCTCTCGCCCTTGGCCGAACGCGGTTCCAGGATGGCGTAATCCACGCTGATGTTTTCGCACCTGGGGTACAGCCGCCGGAAAGTCCCGGCAAATCGCCGGCTGGCGTGCGCCGCCGCAATCTGCTCCAGCAGGCCCGCGGTTCTTGGCAGATGTTCCTTCAGGGCGTTCACCAGCGTGCGCGCGCTCCACAGAAACATGCCGCTGTTCCAGAAATAATTGCCCGCTTGCAGGAAGTCGGCGGCCCGCGCGGCATCCGGCTTTTCAGTGAAACGGCGAACGCGCAAAGCGCCATGTTCGGCGACGCCCGCCTCGATATACCCATACCCGATCTCCGGCCGCGTGGGGCGTATGCCCAGCACCACCATGCTTTCTCCGGCAGAGGCGATGGCAATGCCGCGGCGCAGGATTTCATGGAACTTCGCTTCATTGCGGATCACGTGATCGGAAGGAAAAAGCCCCAGCACGCACTCGGGGTCGGTCTTAACCAGGAGAAAGGCAGCCAGCCCGGCGGCAGGGGCGGTGTTCCGGCCCACGGGCTCGGCGATAATCTGCTTGGGCGACAGGCGCGGCAACTGGCGCACCATTTCGCTGCGCAAATGCTCGTTGGTAATCACCCGGAAACGCTTCGCCGGGGCCAGCGGCAGCAGGCGCGCCACGGTTTGCTGGATCATGGTCCGGCGCCCATCCAGCGCCAACAATTGCTTGGCCCGGCGCTGGCGGCTCAAAGGCCAGAAACGCGTGCCGCGCCCGCCGGCCAAAATCACAGGATAAAAGTTGGGACTCGTTTTCGCCACCATGAAGCGCGCCGCGCCAGCTTGTTTATAGCATTCTTCGCGAGGATTACCCCGTGCCGCGGCAGCTAAAGCCTGACTTCAGGCTCGGGCAGTCTCGCGCCCGGCACCTGGGCCTTCAGAAATTCCACCCGCCACTGCGCCCGCACGCGAAACTCGCCCAGGCTGGCCGGTACCGCCACGGCATCGCCTTTTGCCATAGTCACGGGCGGCCCTCCGGCTGCTTCGATGATGCCGCAGCCCTCTACCGCCACCAGAATCTGCACCGAATTCTTGCCGCCATCTTCCGCGGTAAAAAATTCCTGCGGCTGGTTCAGTTCGAACATCTCCACCACGAAATAAGGAGCGGCGATCAGAGGCGCCCGGCGGTTTTGCCCCCCGTTGATCTCCACGGGCGCAGGTCTCAACACTTTGCCGGAGGCTACTTTTTCTTTCACCGCCGCCAATCCCTGTTGCAGATGCAGTTCCCGCGGCCGGCCATAGTCGTAAAGCCGGTATGTCGTATCCGACTGCTGTTGCGTTTCTACGATCACCGACCCCGGGCCCAGGGTGTGCACCGTGCCTCCGGCCACATAAATCATTTCGCCGGGAAATACGTTGATCCAGTTCAGCAGGTCTTCCGCCCGCTGTTCGTGGACCGCCCGCTCGAACTGCCCGCGCGTCGCCCCTGCCTTCAGGCCTAAAGCGATCTGCGCCCCCGGCTTGGCGTGAGCGATATACCAGCACTCGGTCTTGCCCCAGGGCTGGCCCACCCGGCGCGCGGCTTCATCATCGGGATGCACCTGCACGGAAAGCTTCTCGTGAGGAAAGAGAAACTTCACCAGCAGTGGGAAGCGGTTGGCCTCAGGCGCGGAGTCTCCCACCAGCTCCCGGCCGAACATGGAGCTGAGTTCGGCCAGCGAGCGCCCCGACCAGGGACCGTTCGCCACCTTGCAGGCATCCCCCGTCAGCCATGCCTCGCCGATTTTCTGCTCGAAACGATGATTGGGGTAAATCGGCGCAAGGTCTTGCGAGCCCCACGGCCGCGGATCGAAGGCCGGCTGCATCAGCAGTGGATAGAGTTGGCTCATGGCGGGCCGGATCTCTGTGTGACTCTGGCTCCTCTGTTGTGAGGCCCTTGAGGATGAAAGATAGAACCACAGAGGACACAGAGACCACGGAGGAAAGCTCGTCTACAGTGATGCCACAAACTTCCGCAAACGCTCCAGGCCGCGGTCAAGCTCTTTCATGGACGTCGCGTAAGAAACCCGGATGTGCTCGCCAGTGCCGAATCCTTCCCCGGGCACGGTGGCCACGTGCGCCTCGCGCAGCAGCCGGCCGGCAAAATCAGCCGGGGACTTCACCCCACCGCGGCCGAAAAATGCCGAAATATTCGGATATACGTAGAACGCACCCTCCGGTTTGCTGCATTTGATCCCGTGGATGGCGTGCAGCCCCTTCAGCACGTGGTCGCGCAGCATGACATATTCTTTCCGCATCTCTTCCACGCACTCCTGCGGTCCGGTGAGCGCCGCCACCGCCGCCTTTTGCGCGATAGAAGTCGGGTTCGAGGTGGACTGGCTCTGCAGCTTCGCCATTGCCCCCGCCACCGGCGCCGGCGCCAGGGCAAAGCCCATGCGCCATCCCGTCATGGCGTAAGTCTTGGAGAGTGAGCCGGCGATCACCAGCCGCTCGCGGCACTCGCGCAAAGCGCCCAACGAAAACTGCTTCCCGGTGTAATTCAGGTACACGTAGCATTCGTCGGAGAGCACCCAGATTCCGCGCTGCGCCGCCAGCCGCATCACTTCCGTCTGGTCCTCCGGAGACATGACCCCGCCCGAGGGATTGGAGGGCGAATTCAGAATGATCAGCTTGGTGCGCGGGGTGAGCGCGCGCGCCACCATGTCTGCCGTGAGGCGGAAGCCGCGAGCTTCATCCGTTTCGACAAAAACGCATTTGCCCCCGGCGTAGCAGACAATGTCTTTGAACGAAACCCAGTAAGGCACGGGCACAATCACTTCATCGCCGTGATCCACCAGCACCTGAATGGCGTTGAACAACACATGCTTGCCGCCTACGGAGATCACTGCCTCTTCGCGGCGGTAGTCGGAGTCGAAATCCAGGGCATGGCGCTTGGCCACGGCATCGCGCAGCTCGGCGGTGCCCTGGGCCGCCGTGTACTTGGTGAAGTTCGAGTGGATGGCGGCAATGGCAGCTTCCTTGATGTGCTGCGGGGTGGAGAAATGCGGCTCGCCCACGCTCAGATCCACCACTTCCACGCCCTGCTGGCGCAGCTTTTCCGCCTCCGCTACTACCGCCATAGTGGCCGAGGGCTCGATGCGGCCGATGCGTTCGGTCAACTTGATCGCCGGAACTGCTTCCGTTACTGCGCTCATGCTCGTTTTTCCACCTTCAGTTTTCTGTGCTCAAACTTCAGCGCCGGGTCCAGCTTTTCCTTGAGCCGCTGCTCGACCTTCTCTGGAACCAGGTCGCTGATGGACCCGCCCAACTGGGCCACCTCGCGCACCAGGCGCGAACTGATATAGGAATACTGCTCCGCCGGCATCATGAAAACTGTCTCCAGCTCAGGATGCAGCTTGCGGTTCATCAAGGCCATCTGCAGCTCATATTCGTAATCGCTGATGGCGCGAATGCCGCGCAAAATCGCTCCCGCTCCTACCCTGAGGGCGTAGTCCACGGTCAGCCCCTCGAAGGTATCTACGCTGACGTTCTTGTACCCCTCGGTCAGCTCCTCCAGCATGCGCCGCCTCTCGCTCAGGCTGAACAGCGGGCTTTTTTCCGCGTTGCGCAGAATCGCCACAATCAGCTCGTCGAAAATCTTGCTGCCCCGCTCCACCAGGTCGAGATGGCCGTTGGTGGGGGGATCGAACGAGCCGGGATAGATAGCGATGACCTTTTTCACGGACCCTCGTCGCTGGCGCGCCCCAGGCAATAGAAGATTCTATGCGGCGGCAAGGAAAGATGGCAAACGAAGGTTTTTGGGATTGAATTTCCCCTCTGGACCTTCGCACTCTTTG
>Ga0335080_10003987_pt1 | contig 15001 bp, 14 predicted proteins | sample Lox_Sample_34_FD_206720 | JGI IMG/M metagenome (GOLD analysis project Ga0335080, IMG submission 206720) | Soil microbial communities from Loxahatchee National Wildlife Refuge, Florida, United States - Lox_Sample_3.4 | ecosystem: Environmental > Terrestrial > Soil > Wetlands | place: USA... | reverse complement strand
CGCCTACCGCCGCCGTGAGCGCTTCTCTCGTTCCCCGTGCCTCGAGCACGTCGACCCCCTCGGCCGTCATGCCCCCGGGCGTCGCGATCGCCGTGCGCACCGCCACCGGATCGCCCTCGCGAGCTACGAGGTCGGCCGAGCCGGCGACGGCCGCGATCGCAAGCTCGCGGGCCATCGTCTCGTCGAGCCCGTGCGCCACGCCGGCCTCGGCCAGCGCCTCGATGAACAGCGCCGTGAAGCCCGGCCCGCAGCCCGCCACGGCCGTGGCCGCGTCGAACAGGCTCTCCGGCACCTGTACCACAGTTCCCGAAAGCTCGAACAGGTCGCGCACCGCGGCCACCTGGTCGGCCCTCAGCGTGCCGACGACGAACAGAAAGACGCCACGACCGATGGCGGCGGCGACGTTGGGCATGACGCGCGCTACCGCGGCGCCGGGCGCGAGGCCGCCGCGCAGGTCGTCGAGCGGCACCGCTGCGGCCAGCGAGACCAGGGCGCGCCCTTCGAGGACCGGCGCCACCTCGCCGAGGGCCGCCGCGACGTCGGACGGCCGCATGGCGAGGATCACGACGTCGCAGGCCGCCACGAGCTCGGCCGGCGAGCCGCACACACGCGCGCCGTACTCAGCGCCGAGAGCCGCGCTGCTCGAGGCCTGAGGGTCGTAGACGTACAGGAACGGGCTGCGCTCGCCCGAAGCCCGGCGCCAGCCCTCAGCGAGGGCGCGAGCGATGTGCCCGGCGCCGAGAAGCCCTGCGTTCATGTCAAAACTGATTGAAGAAGCCCTTCTCGATCAGCCGGGCGCGCTCCTCGGCCGACACCTCGACGTTGCGCGGCGTGAGCAGGAAGACCTTGTCGGCCACCCGCTGCATGCCGCCGTCGAGGGCGTAGGTGAGCCCACTCGCGAAGTCGATGAGGCGCTTGGAGAGGTCGGTGTCGGAACCCTGAAGATTGACGATGACCGGGATGTCGACCTTGAACTTGTCGGCGATCTGCTGGGCGTCGTTGAAGTTCTTGGGGATCACGAGATGCACCTCGACGCGCTGCGGCCGCGGCGCCTCGATGGGGCGCACGACGCCGGCCCGCTGCTGTCGCGCGGGCGGCTCGTCGGCGAAGATGTCGTCGTAGTCGGCCTGCCGACCGCGAGAGCCGCGGGAGAGCTTGCGCACGTTCGGCCGGTCCTGGTAGGAACGCTCGAGCTCCTCGGGCGGGGCGAGCGTCTCTTCGTCGTCGTACTCCTCGTCGTCGGAAATGCCGAAGTAGACCATCACCTTGTGCCAGCTATCGCCTAGGCCCATCGTTCCTCCCGGTCCGGACGTCAGAAGAGCACGCTTCCGACGCGGACGATCGTCGCACCCTCTCGCACCGCCACCTCGTAATCGACACTCGTGCCCATCGACAACTGCGCGAAAGTATATCTTCCGGCCCAGTGGGCCGAAAGGTCGGCCGCCAGACGTCTGGCCTGCGCGAAGTACGGCGCCGCGTGCCGCGGGTCGGGCATGAGCGGCGGCATGCACATGAGGCCGGCAAACGACACCTTGTCGCACGCCGCCGCCTCGTCGAGGAAGCTCTCGACCTGATCGAGCGCGACGCCCGACTTCGATTCCTCCGCGGCGATGTTCACCTCGAGCAGCACCTCTGTGGGGTTCTGCGCGCGGGCCTGCAGTTCCTCTACGACGCTCTTCGTCGAGACCGAGTGGATGAGGCGCACGAGGGGCAGCACGACCTTGACCTTGCGGCTCTGCAGGTGGCCGATGAAGTCGAACGTGAAGTCGCCGGCGAAGCGTTCGTTCTTAGCGGTCAGGTCCTGCGCGCGGTTCTCGCCCACGAGGGCGATCCCGGCCTCGGCCAGAACGCCCATGTCGTCGGCGGCGACGTACTTGGTGGCGACCAGGATCTCGACCTCGCCGGGGGTCCTCCCCGCCTCGCGGGCGGCCTGGTCGACTCGCTCGCGCACCTCGGCGAACCGTTGCCGCACCTGCTCGGCGGTGCCGCTGAACTGCTTCACGCGCTCCCTCCTGTCATCCAGGCGATGGCCGCCTGCCTGCCGGTGACGCCGCGCTCGCGGCGGTGTGAGAAGAACTGGAGGTCGTGACAGGTGCACAGCCCGCTCGTGAGGATGGCGCCCGGCGCGAGGCCGGCGGCTGCCAGCTCCTGCCGCGCCGCCTCCCAGAGGTCGACGTGCCCGTCGCGCCAGGTACCCGGGAAGGTCGCCTCGAAGCGTTCGCCGACGTCGGCCGAGACGGCGAAGCAGCAGGGTCCGATGCTCGGACCGATGACGGCGGCGCGGGCGGCGCCGTAGGCGCCGAGCGCCCGCGCCGCCTCGGCGACGATGCCCGCCGCCATGCCCCGCCAGCCGGCGTGCACCAGGGCGAGCGCGCGCGCCGGGCTTCCCGCGACCAGCAGCACGGGCACGCAATCGGCGAAGCTCACGAAGAGCGGCAGCCCCGGTTCACGGGTGAGCAGGCCGTCGGTCTCGGCGACCACGCCGGCGCGGTCGAGCGCGCCGCGGCCCCGCTCCCCGTTTCCCACCTCGGCCACGGTGACGCCGTGGACCTGTCCGGGCACGACGAGGTCGCGGCCCGACACGCCGGCGGCGGCGGCAAAGGCGGATCGGTTGCGCCGTACCGCCTTGGGGTCGTCGGCGGTCGTGAGGCCGAGGTTCAGTGAGTCGTAGGGCGGCGCTGAGACGCCGCCCAGCCTGGTCGAGAAGGCGGCCTTCCAGCCCGCGCCGCGAGCCTCGTACCACACCGGCCCGCCGGTGTCGTGGCGCACGAGGCCGGGATCGATCGGGCCGTTCGGGCCGCGGAACTCGTGCCCGGCATGATGGGCGCGGCTCACCGGGCCGGCGCTCGCCGGTCGGCCTCGTGCAGGCTGCGCGCCGCGGCCAGCTCCTCGCGCCGTCCCGAGATCTTGCCGTCGAGCTTGAGGCGCAGCAGGGTTCGCAGCACCTCACCCAGGTCGGCCGACTGGCGATACCCGAGCTCCAGCAGATCGCGCCCGGTGACCGCGAGGCGCACGCGCCGCGACGCGACCAGGAAGTGCTCGAGACGCGCGCCCGCCGGGCCATCTCCGGCTACGGCCATGCCGACCAGCACCGCCTCGAGCGGCTCGCCGTGCGCGATCTCGTAGAGATCGGCCTCGCTCATGGGTCGCTCGAGGCGCCGCGCAAGGCGGGTGCCCACGAGCCAGGCCCGCACCAGGACCTTCGCGTCGCGGCGGCGGAACTTCATGCGCGCGACCCAGTCGTCGAGCTCCTCGGGCTCGAGGTCACGCAGGGTCACGACGAGCCGCGTCCGCCAGGCGGGCACCTCACTCGCCAGGTCGAGCCGCCGGCGGATCTCGTCGACGGCGGCGATGAGCTCGTCACTGCGGTCGTCGAGGGCCAGGCGCGGGTGCAGCGCGTGCTGCAGGCCCAGGTCCTTGAGGCGTCCCAGCGTCGAGGAGATACGCGGCTCGTCGAGGAGCAGCACGAGCTCGTCGCGCAGCCGCGCCGACGAGAGATCGCCGATCAGGTCCATCTCGGCGCAGGCACGCGCCAGCGCCACCGTGTGACGGTCCATGCGAAAGCCGTACCGGTCCTCGTAGCGCACGGCCCGGAAGATGCGGGTCGGGTCTTCGATGAAGCTCAGGTTGTGCAGCACGCGGATGCGCTCGTGACGCAGGTCGTCGAGCCCGCCGAAGAAGTCGAGCAGCGTGCCGAAGTCGCGCGGGTTGAGCGAGACGGCCATGGCGTTGATCGAGAAGTCGCGCCGCGAGAGGTCGCCGCGGATGGTGGCGTGCTCGACCTTGGGCAGGGCCGCCGGGTAGTCGTAGAACTCGGTCCGCGTCGAGGCCACGTCGACGCGCAGCGCCGCCCGCCGCCCCGCGCCGGGGCGCTCGACCACGACCACCGCCGTCTGGAACTTGTCGTGGGCGCGCACGCGGCCGTGCAGCCGCTCGCCGAGCTCGCGGGCGAACTCGATGCCGTCGCCCTCGACCGCGATGTCGATGTCGGAGACGGCCTCCTCGAGCAGCAGGTCGCGCACCGCGCCGCCGACCAGGTAGGCGCCCCGGTAGGCCGCCGCCACGGCCTGCACCTCGACGAAGACGTCGTCGAGGCCCAGGCGAGCGAGGTGGCCGGCCAGCGAGGTGCCCCCGTGCCCGCCTTCGGGCGCGGCCGCGGGGTGCAGCGCCCGCAGGACGTCGCTGCGCGTGACGACGCCGATCACGTCCGCCACCGACACCGGTCCATGGACATCGCCGCGCACGACCGGCACGCGGCCCACCGGGTCGCGCGCCAGGACGTTCGTGACCTGGTCGAGCGCCGTCGTGGCCGGCACGGTCGTGGTGGTCGTCATCATCACGGCCTTCACCGGCGCGTGACCGAGCTTGTGCCGCACCGCCCGGTCGAGATCGCGCCGCGAGACCGCGCCCACGAGGCGGTCGCCGTCGGCCACCGACAGGCCGCCGTAGCCGTGACGTTCGCAGGTGATACGGGCGCTGTCGACGGTCGTGTCGACCGTCACCCAGTGGACCGGCTGTGACATGAGGCTGGCGGCCGTCGGAGCCGCCGCGCGGACGCGCCTGAGAGCGGCGACCACCCGGCGCCGCGCCATCGCGAGCGACAGACCCTTGACGATCGCCGAGGCGGCGGCGGCGTGACCGCCGCCGCCCACCGCTTTCAGCACCTGCGCCATGTCGAGCGCCGCCACCCGGCTGCGCGCGGTGACGAAGATGCGCTGCTCCATCTCGACCAGGAGCGCGAGCGCGTCGCAATTGGTCACATCCATGGCCTTGTGCACGACGAGGCTCACGCCCTCGACGTACTGGTCTCCGGCAAGCGCCACGACCAGTACATCGAGGCCGCCGGCCTCGACCGGCCGGGCGCGCTCGAGCACGCGCAGCAGCAGCTCGCGCTGGGGCGCGCTCAGCGGGTTGTGCAGGAACCGCTCGATCACCTGCTGATTGGCGCCCTGCCTCATGCAAAAGGCGAGCGCCTCGACGTCGCGCACCGTGGTCGTGGGAAAGGTGAGCGATCCGGTGTCCTCGTGGATGCCCAGGGCGAAGACCGTGGCCTCGAGCGGCGTCACGTCGAGCTCGCGCTCGGCGATGATGCGCAGCATGAGGGTGACCAGCGAGCCGTCGTCGGAGGTGACCACGTTGGCCGGGTCGACGAACGGCGGCAGGTCGCCCGCCGGGCGATGGTGGTCGAAGACCAGGATCTCGACGTCGGGACGCTCGACGAGCACGCCCAGCTCGCCGAGCCGGTTCGCGTGATAGGTCTCGACGAGCACGAGCCGTCGCACCCGCGCGAGGTCGACGGCGCCCGCGTCGATCAGCGGGATCTCGTCGGCGAACAGGGTGCGAAACTCACGCACGTTGCGATTGACGGCGCCGCTCAGGACCATGCGGGCCTCGGGGTAGAGCTTGTGCGCCGCGACCATCGCGGCGAAGCCGTCGAAGTCGGTGTTGGAGTGGGTGGCGATCAGCTCGATGGCGCTCATGTCAGGCCCACCATACCCCCGCGCTCACGCCTTGAGCAGCCAGGCGAGCTCCTCTCCGAAGGCGCCCCGCACAGCGTCGGCCAGCGGCGCCGCCGACGGTGCCTCGAGACGAGGGTCGCCGGCGAGGATGTCGCGGGCCAGCCGCCGCGCCCGCACGACAGCGTCGCGATCGCGTGTGAGCTTGGCGAGCTTCAGGTCGGGCAGGCCCGATTGCCGCGTGCCGAAGAGCTGCCCCTCGCCGCGGATCTCGAGGTCGCGATCGGCCAGGGCGAAGCCGTCGGTGGTGGTGCGCAGCGCCTTGAGGCGTGCGTCGGAACGCTCACCGGGAGTGCGCTCGCGCCGCGGGCTCGTGAACAGCAGGCAGTACGACTTCTCGGTGCCCCGGCCGACCCTGCCGCGAAGCTGGTGGAGCTGGGCGAGCCCGAAACGCTCGGCTCCCTCGATGATCATGACGGTCGCGTTGCGGACGTCGATGCCGACCTCGATCACGCTGGTCGCGACGAGCACGTCGGTCTGCCCGGAGCGAAACGCGGCCATCGCCGCGTCGCGCTCGGCCGCCTTCATCTGGCCGTGCAGCACGCCGAGCCGGTAGGCGCGAAACTCGCCGCCGCGCAGGCGCTCCGCCTCGGCCAGGGCGGCGGCCGACTGCAAGGCCTCGGATTCCTCGATGAGCGGACATACGACGTAGGCCTGCCGCCCCTTGTCGAGCTGCTTGCGCACGAACTCGTAGCCGGCGGCGCGATGGCCTTCGGAGTAGAGGCGCGTGGCGACGGGTGCGCGGCCGGCCGGCGAGCCGGCGATCACGGTCACGTCGAGGTCACCGTAGAAGGTGAGCGCCAGCGTGCGCGGAATGGGTGTGGCCGTCATGTACAGGGCGTGTGGCGCGCTGCCTCCGGCCGCTGCCCTGCGGCCCATCTCGTCGCGCTGCACGACACCGAAGCGATGCTGCTCGTCGACCACGACCACGGCGAGGTCGGCAAAGGCGACGTCGCCCTGGATCAGCGCGTGCGTGCCGACGACGATGGCCGCCTCGCCCGAGGCGATGCGCCCGAGGGCCGCCCGTCGCTCGGCCGCGGTCAGCCGCGAGGTCAGCAGGTCGCAGGCCGCGAGCGGACCGAGCAGCTCCTGCATGGTCTCGAGGTGCTGCTCGGCGAGCGTCTCGGTGGGCGCCATGAAGGCGCCCTGATGGCCGGTCTCGACGGCCCGCAACAAGGTGTGGACGGCGACCACGGTCTTGCCCGAGCCGACGTCACCCTGCAACAGCCGGCGCATCGGCGTGGCCCGGTCGAGGTCGGCGTCGATCTCGGCGATGGCCGCGGCCTGGTGGTCGGTCAGCGCGAAGGGCAAGCCGGCCAGAAAGGCGGCGACCTTCGGACCGGGCGCGCCGAGCTCCGGCGCCCGGCTCACGCGCTGCTCGGCCCCCTTGTGGAGCAGCAGGCCGAGCTGCATGAGCAAGAGCTCTTCGAGCACGAGCCGCTCCCGCGCGACGGCGGCCTCGGCGTGCGACCGCGGCGCGTGGATGGCCAGCACGGCGTCAGCCTTGGCCGGCAGGTCTTCGGCGGCCAGCAGGGCGCCCGGCAGCGGATCGGGCATGCTGCGCGCCGCGCGCCTGACCGCGTGCACGAGGTCACGCAGCACGCGCGTCGAGATGCTCTCACTGGCCGCATAGACCGGCACGATGCCCTCGGTGTGCACGGTCTCGCCCTCGCCGGCCAGGATCTCGTGCGCCTTGACCACAAAGGAGGCGCCGCCCCCGGAGAGCCGCACGCTGCCCCGCAAGCTCAGCTCCATGCCCGGCTCGAGCACCTTCGCCAGCCATGGCTGGTTGAACCAGACGCCGATCATCACCCCGGAGCGGTCACGCAGCACGACCTTGAGAAGCGTCACGCGCCGCCGGCGGCCGTGGTCGAGCGTGACCCGCTCGACCGTCGCCCGGACCGTCGCTTCCTCGCCTACCTTGAGGTCGGCGATGGGCTTGCGGTCGGTGAAGTCCTCGTAGCGGCGTGGATAGTGGGTGAGCAGGTCGCCCACCGTGGTCAGGCCGAAGCCTTCGAGGCGCTTGGCGAGGGCCGGCCGCACGCCGGCCAGCTCCGAGAGGGGCCGGTCGAGACCCGAAGCGTCGGGGGCAAGGAGCGGCGGCCGCGGCCACCCGTCGTAGCGGCCGCCGGCGAACCCTACCGGAGGTCGTCCGTCGCTCACTCCACGATCATCGCGAAGGCGAACATGCCGGGCCCGCCGTGCGTGCCCACGACGGCCCCGACCCGGCCGTGAAGCATGACCTCGCTGCGCGGCCGTGCGGCGAGCAGCGCCGCTTCGAGGGCCGGCAGCTTCTCGTCGGCGTCGGAACTCCAGGTGGCGAGCTTGACAGGGTCTTCGGGGTCGCTGTGCTCCCCGAGGAACTTGGCCATCGCCTCGAGCGCACGACGCTCGCCGCGCACCTTGGCGTAGGCCCCGAGCTCGCCGTCGACGACCGTGATGAGCGGCCTGATGCCGAAGACGTCGCCGACCATCGACTGCGCTCGCCCGATGCGCCCGCCGCGACGCAGGTACTCGAGCGTCGGGACCTGGAAGAGCATGTGGTTTCGGGCCATGAAGTGGGCGATGTAGTCGCGCGCCTCGTCGTGCGGGATGCCCGCCGCGAGCCTTGCGCGCACCCGCTCGACGAGCAGCGTGATGGTGGCCGAGACGGTCCGCGTGTCGTAGACCTCGACGCTGGGAAACGCCTCGGCGGCGCGGTGAGAGGCTTCGTAGGTGCCGCTCATGGCGCTCGAGAGGTGGAAGGCGAGCACGTGCTCGTAGTCGCGCGTCAGGGCGGTGTAGACCGACGTGAACTCGCCCACGGTGGGCTGCGAGGTCGTCGGCAGCACCGGCGACGAGGCCAGCTTGGCGAAGAACTCGGGCGGCGACAGGTCGACGCCGTCGCGGTAGGTCTCGTCGCCGAAGTTGACCTTGAGCGGCACCATGGCGAGGCCGGGGCGGTCGAAGTAGCCGGGCGGCGGGTCGCAGGTGGAGTCGACGACGATCGCGGTGTTGTCGAGGGTCAGCCGCGTCATTCGGCGCCGATCAGGATGGGGTACAGCGGCTGGCCGCCCTCCTGGAAGAGGAACTCGACGAGAGGGCAGTCGCTCGCGCACGCGGCGGCCGCCGCCTCTTGCAGGTCGGCGACTGTGAGGCCGCAGCCGTTCAGGGCGGTCAGGATGGTGATGAGCTCCGCGCCCTCCGAGCCCAGCGTGCGCACGATCTGTCCGAACACCACGCGCAGGTCGTCGCCGCTGGCGGCCAGGCGCCCGTCGACCAGGCCGATGACCTCGCCTTCGCGCACCGCCACGCCGTCGATCTCGGAATCGCGCACCGCGTGCGTGATCTCGGCGCTGCGCACGTGGTCGAGCGTCTCGTTCATGGCGGCCGCGATGCCGGCGGCGTCGCCGGTCGCGTCGAAGGCGACCATCGAGGCCAGGCCGGCCGGCAGCGAGGTCGAGGCGACGACCGCGACCCGGCGGTCGCACATGGCGGCCGCCTGCTCGGCGGTGAGCACCACGTTGCCGTTGTTGGGCAGCACGACGACCTCGGCGGCGTCGAGGCTCTCGACGGCGGCGACGAGCTCGGCCGCGCTCGGGTTCATCGACTGACCGCCGTCGATCACGGCCTCGCAGCCGAGCTCGTGGAAGAGGGCCTTGTTGCCCTCGCCGGCGGCCACGGCCACGCACGCCACACGCTGGTCGAGGCTGAGACGGCGGCGGCGCGCCCGCGTCTGCTCGCGCATGTCGGCGACCTCGACGTCGTCGATCGTGCCGTGCGCCGAGGCATACGAGAGCAGCGCTCCGGGGTGGTCGGTGTGCACGTGGATCTTGAGCAGGCCGTCGCCGCCCACCACCAGGGCGCAGTCGCCCTGAGTGTTGACGAACTGCTCGAGATCGGCGCGGTCGAGGTCGTCGCCGAGCAGCAGGAAGCTCGTGCAGTAGCGAAAGCGCGAGTCCTCGAGCGCGTCGGGCGGGATGCCGGCGATGTGGCGCGTGGCGCGGCCGCGACGCCGGTCGCTGCCGTCGGCCGTCACCGGCGTCGCGGCCGCGCTGCCGGTCTCGGCCTTGAGAAAGCCGGCCACCGCACCGCGCAGCAGGATCAGCAAGCCGTAGCCGCCGGCATCGACCACCCCGGCGCGGCGCAGCACCTCGAGCTGGTCGATGGTACGCTCGACCGCCTCGGCGCCGGCCGTGGTCACGGTGGTCACGAGGGCCGGCAGCGAGATGGTGTCGGGCGTGTCGGCGACGGCCTCGGCCATGGCGCGGATGACCGAGAGCATGGTGCCCTCGACCGGCTGGCGCACGGCGCGATAGGCGGCGTCGGAGGCGCCGCGTAGCGCGTCGCGCACGACGGTCGCGTTGAAGGCCTGGGCGGCGGCGATCGACTCGCAGGCGCCGCGCACGATCTGCGAGAGGATCACGCCGGAGTTGCCGCGCGCGCCCATGAGCGAGCCGCGGATGACGACGCTCATGAGACCGGCGAGATCGTCGGCCGGCGCCGCGCGGACCTCGTCGAGCACGGCCTGCACCGTCAGCAGCAGGTTCGTGCCGGTGTCGCCGTCGGGCACAGGGTAGACGTTGAGGTCGTTCACGTAGTCGCGCTCCACCTCGAGGGCCGCCACCGCTCCCGCAAGCACCTCGATGGTGTGGCCGCGAACGCTCATCGGCGCACGTCCTCGACGCGGACGTGCACCTCACCGACCCGTACGCCGGCGACGCGCTCGACCTCGAAGCGCACCTGCTCCTCGAGCGTGCGCGTCACTTCGGCGAGGTTGAGGCCGCGCTCGATCACGACGTGCAGGCTGATGTCGGCGTGCGATTCGTGGGCGTCGACCTCGACGGCGCCGGCGAGCTCGTAGCCCAGCAGGCGGGTGAAGCCGGACAGCCACGAGCGGCTCAGGTCGACGACCCCGTAGGTGAGCAGCGCGGCGCGGCCGGCGAGCTTGACGATGACGCCGTCGGCGACGGTGACGTCGCCCTCGAGCTCGCGCCCGGGCAGGTTCGCTTTGAGATCGGGTTGGGCCACGTCGGCGCCGGTCGTGCCCGCGCCTAGTCGGCGGCGATCACGCGGAGCCCGTTCAGCTCGGCGATGATCGCGTCGGGATCGACCGCGTGCATGATGGCCCCACTCTCGATGCTCTCGAGCTGAGCGCCGATGCAGAGGCTGCACCCCATGCCCCAGCGCGCGAACACGTCGCGGGCGTCGGGGTGCGACTCGAGCGCTTCGAGGATGGACATCTGTTTGGTGAACCGGTCCATGAGCGACATTACGACAATGGCCGCGGTTGCGTCGCGCGGCCGCGTGTAGCATAATTCCGGCCCATCACCCTTCGCAAGCGAGGACCTCGCATGTCACGAATCTGCGTGAGCTGTGGCAAGAAGCCCGCCGTGGGCAACAACCGCAGCCACTCAAACAGAGCTACCAAGCGGCGTTTCGAGCCAAACCTGCAGCACGTTCACATCGTGGTCGACGGCCGCCGCCAGGCGGCCTATGTCTGCGCGCGCTGCCTCAAGTCGGGCCGCGTGACCAAAGCCCTCTAGGGCAGCACCCGCAGCAGGTTCGCCATCTCGAGGGCGGTCAACGCGGCCGCCCAGCCCTTGTTGCCGGCCTTCGTGCCGGCCCGCTCGACCGCCTGCTCGACACTGTCCGTCGTAAGGACGCCGAACACGACCGGCACGCCGGTGTCGAGGCCCACCTTGGCGATGCCCTTGGCGACCTCCCCGGCCACGTAGTCGAAGTGCGGCGTGCCGCCACGGATCACGGCTCCCAGGCAGATGACCGCGTCGTAACGGCCGCTGCCGGCGAGCTTCTGGGCGACCAGCGGCATCTCGAAGGCGCCCGGTACCCAGACGATCTCGATGTCGGCGTCGGCCGTCTCGTGGCGCCGCAGGTTGTCGAGCGCCCCGTCGAGCAGGTGCGTCGAGATGAACTCGTTGAAACGGCCCACGACGAGCGCGAACTTCATGCCCTTGCCCGTCAGCCTTCCCTCGTAGGTCGTGCCCATGTCCTGGTGGCTCCTTTCGCCTGTTCCTTCTGGAGGATCGCCCGCGCAACGATCGGCGCAGGTGCGCGCGCCTAGCCCTCGTCGCCCTCGGCCGGAAGCAGCTCCTCGTGCTCCAGCAGGTGGCCCATCTTGTCGCGCTTGGTGCGCAGGTAGGTGACGCTGTGCTCGTGAGGCGGGACCTCGATCGGCACGCGCTCGGTGATGGTCAGGCCGTAGCCTTCGAGCGCGATCAGCTTCTTGGGGTTGTTGGTCATCGTGCGGATGCTCGAGAGGCCGAGGTCGACCAGGATCTGCGCGCCGATGCCGTAGTCGCGCAGGTCCGCGGGGAACCCGAGCTCGAGGTTGGCCTCGACGGTGTCGCGGCCCTTCTCCTGCAGGGCGTAGGCGCGCAGCTTGTTGAGCAGGCCGATGCCGCGACCCTCCTGACGCATGTACAGCACGACGCCGAGCCCCTCGGCTTCGACGCGCCGCATGGCGAGGGCGAGCTGCTCGCCGCAGTCGCAGCGCAGCGAGCCGAAGACGTCGCCGGTGAGGCACTCGGAGTGCACCCGCACGAGCACGTCGCTCTTGCCGACGACGTTGCCCTTGACGAGCGCCACGTGGTGCGAGCCGTCGATCAGCGACTCGTAGCCGATCGCCCGGAACTCGCCGTAGCGGGTCGGCATCTGGACGACCGCGACCCGGCGGACGAGCTTCTCGGTGCGCCGCCGGTGCCGGATGAGGTCGGCGACGGTGATCATCTTCAGGCCGTGCCGGCGGCAGTAGTGCACGAGGTCGGGCACCCGCGCCATGGAGCCGTCGTCGTTCATGACCTCGCAGATCACGGCCGCCGGCTGCAGGCCGGCCAGACGGGCGAGATCGACTCCCGCCTCGGTCTGTCCGGCGCGTTCGAGCACGCCGCCCGGCTGAGCGATCAGCGGAAAGACGTGGCCGGGCTGGACGATGTCCTGCGGTCCGCACCCGGGATCGACCGCCACCTGGATCGTATGCGCGCGATCGGCCGCCGAGATGCCGGTGCTGACTCCCTCGCGCGCCTCGATCGACTGCGTGAAGGCGGTCTGGAAGCGGGCCGAGTTCTGGGCCACCATCGGGCCGAGGCCGAGCTCGTCGCAGCGCCGTGGCGTGAGCGTGAGGCAGATCAGGCCGCGGCCGTGGGTCGCCATGAAGTTGATCGACTCCGGCGTGACGAACTGGGCGGCCATGGTGAGGTCGCCCTCGTTCTCGCGGCCCTCGTCGTCGCACACGACGACCATGCGGCCGGCGCGCACGTCGGCCAGAGCCTCGTCGATCGTGGCAAAGGGCGACGGCGTGACGGCGTCGTCGGCCGGCCGCTGGCCGCGGGCCTGCGCGTCGTGGTCGGCCGCGCTCTCGGTCGCAGGCGTCTTGGTGGTGCTCATAGGAACCCCGCTTCTGACAGCTTCTCGAGGGTGAGGCCCTGGGTGGACCCGGGCCGGACGAGATAGGCGTGGACGTACTTGCCGATGAGGTCGGCCTCGAGGTTGACCTCGGCGCCGATGCGCAGGTCGCGCAGCGTGGTGGCGGCCACGGTGTGGGGGATCAGCGACACGCGCAGACCGTCGCGCTCGAGATCGACGATCGTGAGGCTGACGCCGTCGATGGCGATCGACCCCTGCGGCACGCTCACCGTGACGACGGCCTCGGGCGCCGTCAGCGTGACGATCGCGGCGTTGCCCTCGTGGTCGATGCGCGACACGGTGCCGACCCCGTCGACGTGGCCCTGGACGAGATGCCCGCCGAGCCGCGACTGCAGAGTGAGCGCCCGTTCGAGGTTGAGCCCGTCGCCCGGGCGTTTGCGGCCGAGCGTGGTGCGCCGCACGGTCTCCGGCTGGGCGTCGGCCCAGAAGCGCCCCGCCGCGAGCCGGGTGACCGTGAGACAGGCTCCGCTCGTGGCGATCGAGTCGCCGACGCGCGTGCCTTCGAGCACGACCGCGGCCTCGACCTCGAGCACTGCGCTGCTCCCCCCCACCACGAGGCCGCGCAGGCGGCCCACCTCTTCGATGACGCCGGTGAACATCAGTCGTCGACCTCGGTCGCACCCTCGGCGGGCAGCGCCCTGGGCCGCCACTCGGGCTGGGCTTCCGCCGGCGAGGCGAGCGCGGCCCGGCGGCTCTTGACGACGCGCGCCCGGCAGACGGCGTCGCGCCCGGCCGTCTGCCACGAGACGTCGGCCAGCGCAAGGCCTTCGGCGACCGCCGCCGGCGCCGCCAGGGCGACGAGGTCGGGCGCCCCGCGACCGAGCACGAGAGGCGCCACGAACACGACGAGACGATCGATGAGCTCGTCGGCCAGCAGCGCACCGGCCAGGGTCGGGCCGCCCTCGAGAAGGATCTCGACGAGTCCCCGCGCCGCCAGCACGGCGAGGCCGTCGCGCAGGTCGCGGGCGCGCACGACCTCGACGCCGTGACCATCGAGCACGTCGCTGGCCTCGGGGGCGATGTCGCCCGTGGCAAGGAGGATGGTGGGCACCTCGCGCGCCGTCGTGAACACGAGGGCGTCGAGCGGCAGCCGCGCGCCGCGGCTCACGACCACGCGCACGGGGTCGGGCCCGTCGGCATCGCGTGCGGTGAGCCGCGGATCGTCGCAACGCACGGTACCGGCGCCGACCATGACGGCATCGGCCTCGGCTCGCAGGTCGTGGGCCCGGCGGCGGCTCTCGGGCGACGAGATCCAGCGGGCGTCGCCGCCGGCCGCCGCTACCTTGCCGTCGAGCGACACCGCGGCCTTGAAGGTGACGAAGGGCAGACCCTCGCGGATGAACCGGGCGAACGGCTCGTTCAGCGCGACGCAGCGCCCGTGCAGGTCGCCGTCGTCGACGACGACCTCGATGCCGGCGGCGCGCAGCGCGGCGAGACCGCGGCCGTCGACGGCCGGGTTGGGATCGCGGGCGCCGACCACCACGCGAGCGACGCCCGCGGCGATGATGCGCTGCGTGCAGGGCCCGGTGTGGCCGTAGCTGCAGCAGGGCTCGAGGGTCACGAAGAGCGTCGCACCGCGGGCTCGGGCGCCGGCCTGGTCCAGGGCCACGACCTCGGCGTGGGGCGTGCCCGGTCCACGATGGTATCCCTCCCCCACCGTCGAATCGTCGGCCACGAGCACGGCGCCGACCCGCGGGTTGGGGTGCGCCTCGCGGCGGCCCAGGAGGGCCAGCTGCAACGCGCGCTCGAGATGTTCGTCGTGTGGTACCAAAAAAGCCCCGTCGCTCGCGCTCCAGGGCTTCACATGCCGACCATGCGGTCTTCTCTCATCCGGACTGTGACCGTCGGCCCAGGAATCTCACCTGGTCGGCCCCACCTGCGTGGGGTTCGCGGGCTCTCACCGCCGGTGGGGACTTTCACCCCGCCCTGAAGACGTACGTTCTGTGCAGCAGTATACCGCAACGCCGCGCTCCTCGCGAGGCGGCGCCGTGGCGGCGCTATGCCGCGGCGACGGCCGTCGCGAGCTCGCGGAAAGCGGCGGCCGGATCGGCCGCGCCGTA
>Ga0335080_10003986_pt1 | contig 15002 bp, 15 predicted proteins | sample Lox_Sample_34_FD_206720 | JGI IMG/M metagenome (GOLD analysis project Ga0335080, IMG submission 206720) | Soil microbial communities from Loxahatchee National Wildlife Refuge, Florida, United States - Lox_Sample_3.4 | ecosystem: Environmental > Terrestrial > Soil > Wetlands | place: USA... | reverse complement strand
TCACCCACCTCCTCGCGAAACCGTTCCTCGGTTCCCCGCGCTGGACCGACGTTCTGGCTGACGTACTCAAGCCGGATTTCCGGGAACGCCGGATGCAGAAAATATTCCGCGGCCATCAGACTCTCGTCGAACAGGTTGACAACCACGATGGCGGACATCTCGCGCGCAATCTTCAGCGCCGCGGAGAGATCCGCGGAGTCCGGCGGCCGTGTATACGCGGCTCGGTTCGCCAGAACATTGACTTGCACATCATTCACCAGGTGCGGGTGCTCCTCGAGCAGAAGATCGAAGAACGATTGGGCATCCATTTCCTTCGCTTTGGCGCTGAGGTTATCTACCGGCTCTGCACGCCGGAAATGTTGGTACATCGACCAGAGCCGGTCGAGCGGGTCTCGAAGCACGCAGAGATCGAAGAACACCAGGCCTGGCGCTAGCGGCTTAGGGTATTTCAGATGATGGCTGGATATGGCCACGATTTCCGGATGGGCCAACAGAAAGGGAGCTGTATCCTCGCCGGTCAGAATCGAATTCGCCTCCGGACCGTGCAGTTGCGCGAACCGCTCCTTAAAACAGCGGCTCAGCGCGTACTCGATGGTGGTGCCGGCATTCTTGAAAATATGGTAATGGAGCAAGACGAATCGCGTCTGGGAAACCGGCAGAGTATATTGGCCCACACTTGCACCGAAGGTTCGATTTTACATCCTGGGAATTGATATTCAGACCAACAGCGCGCCTCAGGGCTTCTGAAACTGGATCTTCAGGCCCCATCGCTTGATCTGCACACGGCTCTCGATCGTAGGTGGAAGCGCATCCGCCATATGACGAATCGACGCGCGCGCACCCGCTCCCGGAATCGGTGCGATGGGCACCGGGGTCTGCGGATGAGTTTGCCCTTCGCGGGGTTGCAGGCCCGCTCCGAAAATATCGGGCGGGAGCCACACGGTGGTGGGTCCTTCCTTTTCCAGGTGGAGAATCTCGGTCAACTCCTGCGCCACCGCGCGGTCGCTCACCACGATCGACGGCGCCATCTCCATCTCAGCCGGGGCGGCCTCCGGAAGCCCGGCCGTCATTGGCAGCGCATCATGAGTCGCGGGTGACGATTCAAGCTTTGACGGGGCAACCGGCGTCTCACGAACAGGAGCCGGAGCGACATTTGTTGCCAGCTCACCCACGACTTTCTGCAAGCGCGCCCGGTAAAGCTCGCGATGTTTGCTGCTACAGAATTCTTGGTCGCTTAGCCAGCGGAACGGACGCCAAGATGATCCACCGCAGTATAAGCATCGCGTTGCCATATGACTCCTATACAGAAGATAACTGATGCGCGCTCGTATTGATAATACTTACTTTGGTTAAGAGTTGACAAATCGTCATCGGAGTAACCCAATCTAGCGCGAACGGCCATTTAAGTCCCATCGGAAGTAAGTCTATTTGTTCAGTTACTGGTCCGGTCCGGCCTTTGCAGCCTGCGAATCGTGGTGAAACGGATGCAAAACGCGGCTGAAGGCACGCCGGAATGCGTTGTGCTTCGCGGCCGCCTGACGCCTCACCTCGGAAACGCCTCGCCGTTCCGGCGCCTTGGAATAGTTAAGATCGGGAGCTTGCACCAGATCAGCCGGCCAGATGAAAGGCAGGTCGGCGAGGTCGATTGATCGCGAGCCCGCCGCGCGCTCCCGCAGTGCCTTGAAGGCCGGCAGGTACAAGCCTCTCATCGCAACTGCGAGCACGGCGGCCACAGCCATTGCTGCGATCACGTGCCAGTATCGCCTGAAGCGCGTCGCATGTGCCCCGATCCGGGCTGGGGTCGCCGGCGTCGGCGCGGTACAGGATGTCGGCGCCTCGTTATCACCACCCGGTTCCAGCTCGTGCGCCAGTCCTTCCAGCGCCTCGCAAAACAGCGCCGCGGATTGAAATCGCTTCTTCGGATTCTTCTCCAGCGCCGTCAGGAGAACTTCATCCAGCACCGGCGGCAGGCTGCCATCCACTTCGCTGGGCCGCCGCGGCACTTGATCCACGTGCGCGAGCATCAGAGTGAACGGGTTATCGGACCAGAATGGTTTCACCCCCGTGGCCATCTCATACAGCACCGCGCCTACTGAATAAATGTCGGAACGCGCGTCGGCTTCCGCGCGCCCCCGAACCTGCTCCGGCGATGTGTAATACAGCGACCCAAGGAGAGTCCCGCTCTGGGTTAGCCGCACATCTCCCACCGATTTCGCAAGCCCGAAGTCCGTTAGCTTCAACGTACCGTCCTCTGCCACGATCATGTTGGATGGCGAAATATCGCGGTGAACTACGCCATGCTGGTGAGCGTGATCCAGCGCCGCCAGTGCCTGGGACGCGTAGTCTATGCTTTGCCGCAACGTGAGTCTGCCATCCTCCAGCAGGCTTCTGAGCGAACAGCCGCGGATCAATTCCATGATCATCACCAGGTGCCCGTTTTCCCGGAACGCATGGTGTACCGCTGCAATATTGGGGTGACTCAGACCTGCCTGGAGCTGGATTTCGCGCAGGAACCTGAGCTCCTGCTCCGGTGTGCTGGCTGGTTCCGCGGTCAGAACCTTCAATGCCTCCACCCGTTTCGTAACCAGGTGTTCGACCTCAAAGACCTCGCCCATTCCTCCGCTGCCGAGCTCGGCGACGATTCGGTAGGTGCCCACCATGTCCCCTGGTTGAAACGTCATCGCGCGCTCACCGTCTTGCGCTCAGCCTGCCGGCAGACTAACTGGAGTTCAGTGGCTTGCCATTTCCATGTAAGCGAACACAGCCGCCGTTCCTACCAGAAACGTGACGGCGGCGGCGGCCAGGGAGATGGCCAGCTTCAAGAAAAGGGAATTCCCGAAACCCGCTGTGGAATCAGCCACTGCGGGTGCGATCGCAGCCGGACTGTTGAACGCCGCTGCCACCGGTTGTTGCCGCGACGGCTCCATTTCTGTGGCCGCAGGCTCGAGCGAGTGGGCCACGACATCGGCCGCGGCGCCCTGGTTTCCAAGCGCTGCTTCGAGCACCGCACGAAATTCCTGCGCACTTTGGAAACGCTGCCCGGGTTCCTTGGCCAGCGCTTTGAGTACGAGATCCCCTAGCTCACGAGGCACCTCAGCTTTCACTTCGCTGGGATGCTTGGGCGGCGTGTTCACATGCGCCAGCATCAATTCAAATTGGCCCTTGAAATCGAACGGCAGCCGCCCGGTCAGCATCTCGTACAGCACCACGCCCAGGGAGTAAATATCGCATCGCGCATCCAGAGTCACACCCTTCACCTGCTCTGGAGAAATGTATCGCAGTGCGCCCACCACCGTGCCGACCGCGGTGAGTTGTGGATCAGACACTGCTTTGGCCATGCCGAACCCGCCCAAGCGGGCAATGCCCTCTGGAGTGATCACCAGGCACGAAGAGGACAGGCCGCGGTGGATGACGCCGTTGGCGTGCGCATATTCCAGCGCTGATAGCGCCTGGCAGGCGTACCCGCTCGCTTCCCGCCACGCGATCGGACCTGCTTCCAGCCTCTCCTCGACCGTCATGCCGGACACATACTCCGTGGTCATCACGAGCTGGCCTTCGATTTCCCGCGCGTTGTAGAACGTTACGATGTTCGCATGGACCAGGCGCGCATGAACCTTGATCTCGCGCAGAAAACGGATGACTTGTTCTTCGTTACCGCCAACATCCTTGGGCAGGACCTTGAGAACCTCGAACCGCTGTGCAAAAACATTTCTTACTTTATAGGCAACGCCCGTCTTATCGCTTCCCAGGATTTCGAGTATCTCGTAGCCAGCGACTGTCTTGCCAATTTCAAATCCCATTGCTACCCCAAACCTGTGTCAGATAGAAGATAACTACTCGCGATTGTACGAGACACGCTGGCGTGGGTCAATTGAACGACTTACAACGTGAACTAATGTGATTAGTGAGCTACTAACTGCAGATAACTGAGCCGCGAGCCAAAGGGAGCGGTTATGCCTCCCGCCGCCGCAACGGATAGGACTTCTGCTGGCGCGGGTCGATCCACGGCTCCGCCCCTACCACTCCCAGCGCGCCCTTGACCATCTCATCTTCCACATCCAGCGACCAGCCCACGGGGCACGTGTATTGCACGCGCAGGGCCTGCGCCTGATACAAATCCAGCCGCACATTCTCGCGTGTCGGAATATACAAATTATGCTCGGCAAAGTAGCCGAACACCATCGCCGGTCCTCGCTGCCGCAGCGCCTCTTTGATTCGCATCCCGATCTGCGCCAGCGGCTCGCCCTGAATCGCCACCAGCGTCAGGCGCCCGATTCGCGCGCCGAGCACCTCAACAAACCGGCAAGGATACTTGCGCGGCGCATCGAGTTTCTTGACAAGATACTCCTCGTCGGTACAGATATACTCCGAGATGCGCCTCGGAAACGGAAGTCCATCCTTATAATGTTGAACCAGCGCGCGGATCCAGTTGGTGTCGCGGAGTGGGTCAGGGAATGCCTTGAACCCGATATCCATTGGGATGTCGCGCGCCAGTTCGAGCGCCTGCTTGTAGGGGATTGGATCCGCCAGCGGCAAACTGACTAGTTGGATGTGGCTTTGAATCGGCCCGGAAACTTCCTCGAGCTTGCCGCCCGCGATATCGAGCGCTGCCTGCGCCACTTCGTGCCCACGCGCTTTGCACGCTGCCAGAAAGTCCGTCGTGCCTTCGGGAGCTAGAGTGTACTGGTTCCCTCCGCACGCATCCGCGTAGATCGCCGCCGCTCCGGGAAATTTTTCTTCCAACTCCTCCATGGCGAAACCCGGATGCGACGCCCCATACATCTTTCGCGGGCCGAGTTGCGGGTGCGTCGGGTAATTGAACACGAGCGCCGCCACCTTGCTGTCGCGCATGACTTTGAGCAACTGCATCTCGTAATCCGGCGGCTGGCTGAGCTGTGCGCGGGTGAAATATCCATACCCGTTTCCGAAGAGCAGCTCGGCAGGCCCGTCTTCACTGGCGATCGCCTCGCGGATCGCCGTGAAGATTTTCTCTGCAAGCTCCCGCCCGTAGTCGAAGTTTTCCGCTGCAATTTGAATCGGCCCTTGATGATTGTGAGTAGCCAGTAGCACCAGGTATGGCGGCGCAATGCCGAGCTCTCGCTCCACCCGTTCCCGCAGGATCGGCGTCGCCACATCCAGGCAGTTGAGATCGTAATTGACGAAAACAATGCGCTTGGTGCCGTCAAACAAAGTCAGCACCCGCGAGTGCAGCCGCGCGTACGCCACCGGTGGATCCGGCCTGTCGCCGCTGGCGCAAAGACGCGGCCGGTCCGGCGTAATATCGACCTTCGCCGTCCCTGCCTTCAACCTCATCGGGCTCGACTGCGCGGCCAGAGGCGCCGCCGCGCCTAACGCCAGAAATTCCCTTCGTCGCATCCGTTCAATGTAACTCAGGTTCACGCGACTCTTGTGGGGACTGCAGCGAATACTTCGCGCCGCTCGATAAGTGGCTCGTCGAACAGAACCAAGGTGAGCTGCGGCTGGCCAAGCCGCAGCGGATTGCGGCATCCTCACCGAGTCGTCAAACGTCGAGTTTCACCGGCCTGCTGTGTTACCTTGTGGGGAGGAATGCGCATCTCCCACCTTCGAACCGGCGTCCGGTTCAATGTAGCTTTGACCGCCGCACTCTTTCTGTGTGCACAGGAACAAGCCACGCAAAGCAAGGACACGCGGCCCGCAGAGACTCAGGGACTCCCACCCCGAGCGGCCCCAACCGATTATCAGGCCCAGGGCCGCGCAGGCGCAGTGATGATTGGTGCTGAGTTCGCGGGACACTCCGTCCCCACAGAGCAAGGGCCGCTCACCACAGAAGACTTCGTCGTGGTCGAAACCGGTTTGTTCGGCCCCGCGGGAGCTCATATCCGCATTTCCCAGGACGACTTCTCACTTCGTATCAACGGCAAGAAGGCGCCATTGCCGAGCCAGCCCTACGGTCTCGTGCTTTCTTCGCTCAAAGATCCCGAATGGGTGCCGCCGGAATCGACTCAGCCGAAATCCAAGACCACCATCGGTGGAAGCGGCAAGGCTGATTCGAACAGCCCGCCGCCGGTGGTGCACATCCCCATCGAGGTCCAGCGTGCCATGGCTCAGCGTACGCAAAAAGCTGCGCTCGCGTTGGGCGACCGCGCTCTTCCCCAGGCAGGTTTGCTTTTCTTTCCATACCGGGGTAAGGCTGAGAAAATCAATTCGCTCGAGTTGACTTACAGCGGTCCCGCCGGCAACGCCACACTGACACTGCAACCCTAACGGGTTTCATCTGCATTCGAGCCTCAGCTCGAACCTACGCCCCTGTCGCTTTGCTCCCCGCGGCCGCTGCCAACCGTTCCTGCATCTGCCGCGTCAGGTGCGGCACGATACCCAGCATCCGCTCGACCAGCATCAGCTGCGCTCGGTGATGCATTTCGTGCTCTTTCGTTCCCATCAGCATCTCGAAGCGAGTCTTGCTTGCGGGCATCATTCCCGGTGGCATTTGCACACGTTCGGAGAGAAAATCGTCAGACTGGCTCTCCAGCCACTTGGCCCACCGCTCCCCCTCCTCGCGTAGCAGCGCAATGATCTGCGATTTGTCGAGCGGCTTCTGCTCCTCAGCCATCAAACGCTGCATCAGCGCCGGAAAATCGAACCCCTCCAGCGTGCTGCGCCGCTCGATCGCGTGAATCTGTTCCTGCACCTTCGGCGCCGCCGCCACATGCAGTAGCGTCTGCGCCACCGTCCGCGTCTCCGGCGTCGCCCGAAAACTGTAGTGCTGCTCCGGGATCTCCTCGGCGATGACGATCGTATTCTTCCGCACCGTCCGAAAACTCTCCGCCAGATCCTTAGCTCCGTAGTACGTCATTGATGATCTCTCCTCCACGCCCCTCAGTCTAATACACCTGCCCCGCATGGGTCTTTTCCCCGCCCTCGTTCGTATACCGCTATGGAGTATGATCCTCGCAGCGCTCATGAACTCCGAATCCGCTCTCTCCGCGGTGGATGAGGCCGTCAGACTTAGGCGCGGCGATCCCGATGCGTTGGCGGCCGCCATCTCGCGCTATCAGCATCGGCTGTATCGCTATCTGCTGCGGTTTGTCGCCGATCCCGCCGCCGCCGAGGACCTGTTCCAGCAGACCTGGTTGCGCGTGATGGAAAGTCTGCGCCGCTACGACGCGCGCAGAAGTTTCGAGGCCTGGCTTTTTTCAGTGGCGCACAACCTGGCCGTCGATCATCTTCGCAAGCTACGGCCGGAGAGTCTTGAAGACATCCTGCCCTCGGGCCGCCCGCGTGCAGACGAGGTCGCCGAGACTCATCCGGACGCACTCGAACAGGTACTCGAATGGGAGCGCGCCGGCGCCGTCGCAGCCGCGATGCTCGAGCTGCCGGCGATCCATCGCGAGGTATTGACGCTGCGCTTCGAAGAGGATCTGAAATTGGAACAGATGGCCGAGATCGTGCAAGTCCCGCTATCCACCGTGAAGAGCCGCTTGCAGCGCGCTCTCGAAGGGTTGCGGAAGAGATTGGACTATCGGTTTCGCCCGGGAGGAAACCAGTGAGCGAACACGAATCCATTCGCGAGTTATTGAGCCTGGCCGCGGCTGGCGTGCTCTCGGCTGACGAGCAGCGGCGCGTCGAGCAGCACGTAGCCGCTTGCGATGCCTGCCGGCGCCGGCTCGAAATGTGGCAGAGCTACAGCCGCGAATTGGTCCGGATCCCTGCGCCCATCGCGCCCAAGCACCTAGCCGAGCGAACCTGCGCCCGCATTCTGCAGCAGCGCGCCACCGCAGCCGAACGGCGTTGGGACGACATCGTTCTGGCCGTTCTGGTGCTGTTCGGCTGGACCGTGACGCTGGTTACCTGGATCCTGTTCCGTCTGTTCACCGGCGGCCTGTTGTCCGTCGTGGAGTACGGCTTCATCAGGATTGTGATTTGGTCGGGTGCCTCCACCGTGTTCGCGTGGTTGACCGCGGCTGTGGCGGCGGTGATGCTCGGCAGCCAGCGCCGGGCGACGAGGAGGGTTATATGAATCGTTTTTCTCGTGAGTTGCGCATCATCCCAGCCGTGGCATGGCTCGTGGGCATACTGTTTTACCTGGGATTCGCCGGCTTCTCGATGTTTATGATGAGGAGCGATCCAGGACTTCGCACGTGGCCTTCGTGGGGAAAGGCGCTGTTTACCGGCCTGATGCCGGCCCTGTTCATTCCCTACGTGGCCCTGATCGGCTACGTCAATGCCGACGCCCGCCGGCGCGGGATGCGCTACGTGCTGTGGACGCTGCTCGCCATCTTCATTCCCAACGCGCTCGGCATCATTTTGTACTTCGTGCTCCGCGAGCCCCGAATGTCGACGTGCCCGCAGTGCGCCACACCCGTCAGACACGGCTTCGCCTTCTGTCCGAAATGCGGAACCGCGGTGGGCAGCGCCTGCCCGCAATGCCGCAGGGCGGTTGAGCCCGACTGGTCCCACTGCGCCGCCTGCGGAGCCCCGCTAACCGCTACCGAGCCGCGACCAAAGGAAGCGGTCTAAGCTACGAATCGGACTGGCTCCACGGAACCCGCCGCCTTGATAGCATGAGCTTTAAAAAGGAGATCAGCATATGAAATCGCATCTCATTGTCGTGGCCATAATCTCACTGCTCGCGGTGGTTGGAACATGGATGGGAGTACGCCGCGCGCAAGCGCAGACGGCCACACCCATTCCCTACCCTCTCGTTCTCCAACCGCTCACTCTGGGTATGGTGGGACTGGCGCCGGGACAAACCGCGCGGCTCTACGCTCTGAACCTGCAAGGCATCCCGGCCGCGCGTGTCAACTTGCCGCCGTGCAATGTAACCCTGTCCTTCATTGATGACCAGGGGGCAACATTGAAGACCGCGGCCATGAACATCGACCCCGGCAAAGCCACGCATCTCGATCTGGCACACGACGACGTCACGCGCGATTCCACCCGCCTGCAGATTCGCGGAGTGGTGCAACAGACCGCGAGCGCGACGCCGCTACCTGTTGGTACCGGAGCCCTTCCACTGGTGCTGGGTTGTCAGGCAACCCCCACGCTCGAGATCTTCGATAACACCACCGGCGCCACCGCGGCCGTACTCGAATCCGCAAAAGGTGGGTTTACGCTTGTTCCGGTGCTGACCACCACTCCTCTTACGCCGTAGTAGCAGGTGTCAGTTGCCAGGCGCCAGGTGCGTGGAAGTCGTTGCAGCCCGAAAAGGAGGTTTCACGCAGCAACCGCGGGTGAAAAACCCGAGACCCCTCACACCTGACGCCTGGCGCCTGACACCTGCCTTTCAATGAATCGTATCTGCCAGCGAAAATATCGGCATGTACAGCGCGATCAGCACAAACGCTACGAAGATCCCCATGAAAATCATGATCGCCGGTTCGATCAGTGAAAGCGCCGCCGTCATCTTGGTGCTCACGTCGTCTTCGTAAAATTCCGCCACGCTCGTTAGCATCACCGGAAGCGCGCCCGTCGATTCCCCAACCTCGATCATGTCGATCGCCAGCGGCGGAAAAATTCCCGTCGACGTCAATGACCCCGAAAGCGCCTGCCCTTCCCTCACCATCTTGCCGGCTTTTTCCAGCGTGCGCCGCAGCAATGCCGTGCCCAGCGAATCCGCCGCCGTCTCCAAGCCCTGCACCAGCGGAATCCCGCCCGTGAGCAGCGTGCTCAAGACTCGTGAAAACTGCGCCACCTGGTACTTCAACCAGATATCGCCCAGAATCGGCGTGCGCATCTTGACCGCGTCCAGCTTTTCCCGCGCCGATTCCCTCTTCGACCACATCATAAACAAGAAAATGCAGCCCACCAGCGCCGCGAAAAACACCAGTACATAGCTGCGCGCCGTCGTACCCACTGCAATCAACACCTGCGTAATGGTGGGCAGCCGCGCCGACATGCTGGAGTATAGCTGCGCAAAGTTCGGCACCACATACGTCACCAGGAACACAATCAGGCACAGCACCAGAAAAATCAGCACCGAAGGATACAGCAGCGAAACCAGAATCTTCTTGCGCACCGCCAGCGACAGTTTTTGATACGTGATGTAGCGGTCCAGCACCTCCGCCAGGCTTCCGCTCTTCTCTCCCGCCATCACCGATGTCACGTAGATCTTCGGAAACACACCCTGCATGCGAAACGCTTCCGAGAGCAGCGTGCCCTTCCGCACTTCGTCACGCACCGCTTTGACGTGCACGCCGAGCTTAGGATCTGTCAGCCGGTCCGCCAGCAGATCCAGTCCTTTCAGAATCGGAAGGCCCGCTCGAATGAGCGTCACGAACTGCTGGTTGAAGATGAGGAATTTTTCGAGGTTGAGTTTCTTGCGCCGGCCCAGCAACGAGACTTCCGTCGACAGCCCCCGCGCCACCCGTCGCGGCCGGATCGAATAAATCAGGTATCCCTGCTGCGCGAACCGCTCGCGCACTTCCTGCTCGGTCGGGGCCTGTGCCACTTGCTGGTGGATCTCCCCCCGCGCATCGGCGTATTTTAAGACCCAGTCAGCCATTGAAATATCAGCCCGTTACCGAGCCGCGACCGCCGCGAGCGGTTAATTCTTAGTTAAAACTCCCTCGCCAGAATGACGCAGACAGCCCTTAGACCGTGGAACAGAACTTGCTAACCGCCCTCCACCACCTCAGCCCCCGCCGGTGGCCGGAACCGGAACAGCCCGTTTTCGAGCGGTGGGTTCACCTTCTCCGCCTCAAAAACGAAGTCCAGCACCGATTGATCCAGGTTGTGTATCCGTAGCTTGCGAATCTCGAATGTGGGCGAGACCACAAACTCCACTTTGGAATACGGCAGGTTACCCGTTTTCGGCTCCGCGGTAATTACCGTGTCATCGCCTTGCGGCCTAGCCTGAACGTTTTGAAATTCCTTTTCGAAATTCAGCTTGCCCAGCAGAAAAGCCATCGGCGCCCGCATGTCTTCGGTTTCTTTCAGCTTCATGGTCTCGAACCGGTTGGAACTCGGTACGTACAGGTACACTTTCTTCCCATCCGATCCGAAAAGTTTCCCCGCCGGCGACGCATAATCCCACCGCATCCGCCCCGGTTTTCGCAGGTACAACGTACCACTTTCGGTACGCGCGGCCCGGTTCGGCGCGCTGTAAGTCTCCGTGAACCCGACCTGCAGCGTCTCCGCCCGGTTGTACCGCCGCTCCACCTCTTTGAGGATGTGTTCGTTCGGCCCCTGCGCCCCGAAAGCCGCCACTGCTAAAAACAACGCTAAATATCTCACGACGATCAGTCTTGGTAGGGACGGGCAGATTCGAACTGCCGACCTGTCGCTTAGGAGGCGACCGCTCTATCCAGTCTGAGCTACGTCCCCGGTCACCCCCCATTGTGTCAAACCCGGGACGGAGACCTCAAATCCCGATTTCCGACCGCCCCTTAACCCCGCCCATCGAAGCCGAATCAGTATAATGTGCCAGCCATGCGACATCCGAACGCTTCGCGACTTTCACTGCTCTTGGTGCTCACCCTCTGCATTCCCCGCCTCTGGGGCCAGACGCCACTCACCGCCATCAAGTGCGGCCGGTTTTTCGATGGCAAGACACTAACGCTTCAGGACAACATAGTCATCTTGATCCAAGGCGACAGGATCCGCGAAGTGGGCCGGTCCGTGCCCATCCCCGCCGATGCGAAAATCATCGACCTCACCCAGGCCACCGTGATGCCCGGCCTCATTGACTGTCACACGCACATGTTTCTGCATGGCATTAAGTACGCGGACTCCCTGCTCAAGAAGTCTTTGCAGTATCGGGCCATCTGGGCCACGGTTTCCGCGCGCAAGGCCCTCCTCGCGGGCTTCACCACGATTCGAGATATGGAAACCGAGGGTGCCGGCTACGGCGACGTCGCGCTGCGTGATGCCATCAACGCCGGCATTGTGGTCGGTCCTCGGATGCAATGCGCCACCCGGGCCCTCTCCATCACCGGCGGCTACTCCCCGTACGGCTATTCGCCCGATGTGGAAATACCGAGAGGCGCGCAGATCGCCGACGGCGTGGATGGCGTGAGAAAGGCGGTTCGAGAACAACTCTCAAAAGGTGCCGATCTTATCAAGATCTATATTGACCACCCCCGCCGAACCACAGCCAACCCCGATATGCTCACCGCGTTCCCAACCTTCTCGCTCGACGAAGCCAGAGCCATCGTGGAAGAGGCTTCCAAGGTTGGCGCCAAGGTGGCCGCCCACGTGTATAACAGTGGCCCGGCCCAAACCGCCATTCAGGCTGGCGTCGCTTCCCTGGAACACGGCATCTACCTGGATGACGTCACCTTCAAAATGATGGCCGAAAAGGGCGTCTATTGGGTTCCCACCCTCATGGCTTATATGCAATTCATGGACGATCCGAATGTGACGCCCGAGCAGCGCCGCCTAATGAACGGTACAACCCAGCGCCACCGCGAGACATTCCAACGCGCCTTGAAGCTTCCCGTCAGAATAGCTTTTGGCACCGACCTGGATGGAAATCACGAAAGAGCCGCGGAAGAGTTCCTCTGGATGGTTCGCGACGGAATGGCTCCGCTCGTCGCGTTGCGATCGGCTACCAGCGAAGCGGCAAATCTGTTGGGCTGGCAGGACCGCGTGGGCAGCCTCGAGCCCGGAAAGCTCGCTGATGTAGTGGCCGTCAACGGAAACCCCGCCGACGATATCACCGTCATGAAGCACGTATTCTTCGTCATGAAAGACGGCATGGTCTACAAACGCGAAGAGTAGGTGCAGGAAAACCAGGGACGGAGACCTCAATTCCCGATTCCGACTCCCCTTGCGAACAGCCTCGCCACTACCCTCCTCCCACCCGGTACCTCCTCAACCCCTTCCTCCCGATATCCCTCCGATAATGCATCCCCGCGAACTCGATCTTCCCCACCGCCTCATACGTCCGCTCGATCGCGCTCCGCAAATCTCCGCCCGCCGCCGTCACCCCCAGCACGCGCCCGCCCGCCGTCTCGAGTCCCTGCGCTCCCATCCGCGTCCCCGCCTGAAACACCGTCGCGCCCGCCGCCTCCGCGTCTTCAATCCCCCGAATCGCCGCACCCGTCGCATACGACCCTGGATATCCGCCTGACGCCATCACCACGCACACCGACGCCCCGCGCCTCCACTCCAGCCGGTGCCGTCCCAGCTCCCCGCGCGCTGCCGCGTCTAACACCGGCGCAAAATCCGTCGTCATCCGGTGCATCAACGGCTGCGTCTCCGGATCCCCCAGCCGCACATTGAACTCCAGCACCTTCGGCCCATCCGCCGTCATCATCAGCCCCGCGTACAAAAATCCCGTGAACTTCGTCGCCTCCACCGCCGGGCGCATCACCGTGTCCAGCACCCTCTCCGTCTCCGCCTCCGTCAGAATCCGCGAATCGCAGTACGCGCCCATCCCGCCCGTGTTCGGCCCCGTGTCGCCGTCGTTCACGCGCTTGTGATCCTGCGTCGGCGCAAACGGCAGAATGTCGCGCCCATCACACAACGCGATGAAGCTCACCTCTTCCCCTTCCAGGCACTCTTCGATCACCAGCTGCGGCCCCAGCGCTTCAATCGCCCGCTCCGCCGCCGCCCGATCCTCCGCAATGACCACTCCCTTCCCCGCCGCCAGCCCGTCCGCTTTCACAACCACCGGAAACCGAAACCGCCCCAGCGCCCGCCGCGCCTCTTCGTGCGACTCAACAGCGACAAACTCCGCCGTCGGAATCCGGTGCTGCTTGAAAAACTCCTTCGCGAAAATCTTGCTCCCCTCGAGCCGCGCATTCTCCTTCGTCGGCCCCACAATCCACTTCCCCGCCCCGCGAAACTCATCCACCACCCCCGCCACCAGCGGCGCCTCCGGCCCGACAACCGTTAGATCCGCCCCGACTCTTTCCGCCACCTCCAGATACGACCCCTTCACCTCAACACACGTCCCACACCGCGCCATCCCCGGATTCCCCGGCGCCGCCCACACCCGCACCCCCGGACTCTGACTCAACTTCCACACCAGCGCATGCTCCCGCCCGCCAGACCCGATGACCAAAATGTTCATAGAGAGTCAATGATAACGTTGTCAAGCCGCCGAATATCTTCGCGGAAACCAGGGAAACCAGGGACGGAGACCTCAAATCCCGATTTCGGAGCCCAGACCCTGGCGATATCCCCAACAGACGGAACGTCTACCGGGAATTAGCCGTTCGTCAGAGCGATCACGAAGTTGGTCCAGCGCGACTCCACCACCCCCTACGCCCTGCGCCGCCCCTTCCCTGCCCGCACAAATCGAACCTCCACTCGCCTGTCGAGCGCCGCGGCAACGCGCTTGAGGAGCGAGAGCGAGTGCCCCTCATAATCGCCGTCTTCCAAACGGCAAATGGCCGACGCCGACGTTCCCACCCGCTCCGCAAGATCCCGTTGCGACAATCCCGCCCGCGTTCGCATGACGAAAATCTGCCGGGCAATCTCCGCGTTCAGAACCTCCTGCTCGTACGCCGCAATTTGTTCGAGATCGTCGCCTACGCAGCGCTCATAAAGGTATTGTGCGGCGCCGGACTCACGTTTCTTTCTCGGGCGGCTGCATCTACCCCGGCCGAAACGTGTAACGGTCGAAATTTCTCTGGACTTGCTCTTTACGTTGGATCGCACGTCTATCTCCCCGCAACTGATCCGTGCACTTGAGCTGCACGTTCTCCGGCAACCGGTCATGTTCTCAATATTGAGAACAAACGTCAACTGATCGGCTAACAACCGTCAATGCGATGATGGCTGTCCGTCTACCCGAGCAGCCCCACAAATTCGCCTGCTCAAAGCCGAACCGGTCGCAGCGCCTAACACTCCGTCTCTAGAAAATGCCTGTGACCGATTGATTCTCCGAACCCACACGTTGCGAGATGGGGACTGGCTTGTGCGTCCTTAGTCGAGCCCATCTCAGCCTTGCCGACACTCTCTCCGGGGACGCACCGGCCTGTTTGAATGTATAAGTGCATGAAAAAGGGTTCTCCTGAAGGCTACAATGCCGAGACCGGCTCAGCAGAGCCGGCTCAGAAACCTCAAACAGGAGA
>Ga0335080_10003985_pt1 | contig 15003 bp, 12 predicted proteins | sample Lox_Sample_34_FD_206720 | JGI IMG/M metagenome (GOLD analysis project Ga0335080, IMG submission 206720) | Soil microbial communities from Loxahatchee National Wildlife Refuge, Florida, United States - Lox_Sample_3.4 | ecosystem: Environmental > Terrestrial > Soil > Wetlands | place: USA... | reverse complement strand
CCACGCAGCGCCCCTCCGTCGACGTCATCACCGGCCTGATCAAAGCCAATTTCCCGGCCCGGGTTTCCTTCCGGGTGGCGACGAAAGTCGATTCGCGCACCATTCTCGACGCCAACGGCGCCGAATCACTCCTTGGGCGCGGCGACATGCTCTACCTCCCCTCCGGTTCGGCGCGCGTACACCGGCTGCATGCGCCCTTTGTCACTGAAAAGGAAATTGCCGCCGTCGTCGAGTTCTGGAAGTCACAAGGGATAGCGCAGTATCAGGAGAAGTTTCTCGAGGCTGCTCCCGAAGACCGCGAGGGCGGCCTCGCTGCCGATGGCGAACCCGGCGAACTCTCCGAGGACGAAAACGATCCACTCTTCAACGACGCCGTCCGTCTGGTGGTCGAGTTCGGCAAAGCCTCCACTTCCCTGCTCCAGCGCCGCCTGCGCATCGGCTATGGCCGCGCCGCTCACCTGATCGACCTGATGGAGCGCGATGGTATCGTGGGCGCCGCCGACGGCCCCAAACCGCGTGAGGTTCTCAAGCGGCCGGACTGGATCTCGGAAGTTGAAGAGTCAATGCGCTAGCAAAATCTTGTTCGCTTCGGGTCGATTTGTGCATAATGTTCGCAGCGTGATTTTGGGGTTTTCCGAAACAAATGTTGACTCCTCCCCCTGGTTGGACCACTCTGCAAGAACGTGCACGACGCACAAAAGATCCCAAAGAGCTCGCGCGCCTTGTCGATGAAATGAATCGGTTGCTCGTGGATGTTGAAAAAGCGGCGCAGGGCCTCCCAAGAAAGAAACCGCCGAAAGGCCGCGACTCCGGCAAGGAAGACTAGGTATCCGGTCTTCTGGTCCTCGCGTTTCTTGGGCTGGGCCCGTAGGTCTAGAACCCACCGCTGGCGTCCCTCGTAAGCGGTCCTTTCGTTTTCGGAACGATCTTCGAAGTTCCGGCCCTGACTGGCTTCCACCTGCCAATCGGGCAGGTCGCGCGCAATCTGCTCCAATCGAGTGGCATTCATCCACCAAGGCTTACAATAGGCGAGCGCGTCCCCTTGTGAGATCGGGCATGCGGCAGAGTAATATTTCTCACACGCTTTCGGGTCGAACAAGAATGAAATTTCATACTGAATACATCACCCTCCGCACCAAAACGAAGCGCGCTTATGTGCGCATCACACCCCAGGTCGAGGCTGCGCTCAAGAAGGCGGATATCAAGGACGGGATGATCCTGGTCTCCGCCATGCACATCACCGCCGGCGTCTACGTCAACGACAACGAGAGCGGTCTGATCGAAGATATCGATCAGTGGTTGGGAAGCCTCGCTCCCTTCAGGCGCGATTACAAACACCATCAGACAGGCGAGAATAATGGCGACGCCCATTTGAAATCGTTGCTCGTTCACCATGAGGTGGTCGTGCCGGTCACCAATGGACGGCTCGACTTCGGCACCTGGCAGCAAATCTTCTACGCCGAGTTCGATGGCCAGCGGGACAAGCGCATTCTGATCAAAGTGATGGGGGAATAACCTTTGCGTGCTTCCCCGCCTTGCAGGGAGCGCGCCGATTGGCCTCGCTCAGCCGGTTAGTTTATCCTCTTACCTCCAGCAAGAATGCACCGCCATTCGATCTGATGAGTCCATTCCAGGAGCGCGACGACATGAGCGAAGAAATCCACGAACTGCACGAACACGCCGAGCATGCGCGCGAACACCCCGAAACCGCGCCCGTCACCCTCACGATGGCCGTGTTGGCCGTGCTCGTGGCGACCGCGTCATTGCTCGGCCATCGCGCGCACACAGAAGAGGTAATCCTGCAGAACAAAGTCACCGACCAGTGGAACTACTATCAGGCCAAGAAACTGCGTCAGCATTTCGACGAACAGTTCGCAGGGCTGGCAGGCATCGTCACTTCGAAGGATGCCGAGGCGGCTGCCAAATTGCAGGAACAATCTCGTGGCGAGGCCGAGCGCTATAAGGAAGACCAAAAGGAACTGGAAGCCAAGGGACACGAGTTGGAGCAGGAGTTTTCCCGCACCCAGCGCAAGGCGGACCGCTTTGACCTGGGAGAAGTGTTCTTGGAGATCGCACTCGTCATCACCTCGATCACTCTGCTGTCAGGACGGCGTATTTACTGGCATCTGGGGCTTTTACTGGCGGCAGGAGGGATTGTAGTCGCCTGCTCGGCGTGGCTGCTGACGTAGTGTTCCACGTGTGAACATTGTGCGTATTTTATTGTATTTACATATCGCCTAAGTCAGCCACATTGGGTTGCGGATGACGAGGTTAAGCCAGAATGCAAGCCTTCAGGGTTTCGAAGGCTCAGGGTTTCGAAGGCTCAGGGGTTCGCTGTCAAGCCGGTCCCCGTGCTCCGCTCAGGATGACAAACGGGAGGAGCCAAAGGCAGCCTTGAGTGGAGCGCCGAGAAAGCAAGTTTAAGGTACAATTTCGGGCATCTTTGGGCGTCGTTCCGCGGTTGATCTCTGCGTTCGAAGCCCGGGGTCGCGGATGGCCCGGGCTCGCGGCGGGAGATTTGCGTGGAACCAATCTTCTCAACGAATTTTCTCTGTTCAACAATTCTGCAAGGAGAGCACCATGAAACCAACGGTTCGTTTGCCTCGAATTGCCCGCATCGCGATGGTGGTCGGTTTCGTTGCGGCCTCGTTTTCCATCACCTTCGCCGGAGAGCCCGTGAGCGACGCCGAAGCTCACAACCAGTCCGTTTGGCGCGATGCCATCGCGCGGACCGAGGTTCCGGCCGCGGGATGCTTTGAAGCATCGTATCCAAGCATGGCGTGGGCCAAGGTTGAATGTACGGTCGCGCCCAACATTCCGTATGTGCCGCGGCGCGGGGCCGTAAGTCAAACGGTGGGAGACGGCCATGATTATGCCGCCCAGGTCGCGTCGGGGCTGATTAATACCACTGTCGGATCCTTTCCCACGGTTACGGGAGTGAAGAAGGAAACGGGCCTGCTGGGCGCCAACGATTACTCCATTCAGCTCAACTCGAACTTCATGAACACGTCGACCTGCAAGGGCGCGAGCGATCCGGCGCAGTGCCTGGACTGGGAGCAATTCGTCTACTCGTCGGGGTACAAGGTCGCTTTCATGCAGTATTGGCTGATCAACTGGAATACAGCCTGCCCCGGCGGCTGGTTCAGTTTCCAAAACGATTGCTACACGAACAGCGACGGCGTGACCGTGCCGAAGGAAGGAATCGCGAAGCTGAAGACGCTGCAGCTATCGGGTGCAGCGAAGAAAGGCGGCATCGACACGCTGGTATTCACGGTGGGGACAAAAGCCTACAGCGTGACGGGGGAGGATAGCGTAGTTGGGCTGGCAACTGCGTGGAAGGAGTCGGAGTTCAATATTATTGGCGACGGCGACGGCTCGGAGGCCACCTTCAATGCGGGCTCGACGGTGACGGTGAAGGTCGCGGTATCGAATGGGAAGACGAAGGCACCGAAATGCGCGTCCAATGCGGGAACGACCGGCGAGACTAATAACTTGAACCTCGGAAGTTGCGCCGGTACGAGCGGTTCGGCGCCGTATATTGAGTTCAAGGAGTCGAATTAGAGTTAAGGCTAAGGGTGCAAGGAATCCCACCCTCCTAAACGCGGCCGCGGCGCCGCGTTTGGGATGGGGCATCCGGCCGGCTTTTTGCGCGCACAGGAGTGTCCGCGCCACACAGTCCTCGATCTTCGCGGGCGAGGCGCCCGCGCCACACAGTCCCCGATTTTCGCGGGCGAGGCGCCCGCGCCACACCTAACCCGCGACACAATCAGCCAGCTCTTTTGCGCGGACAGGTGTGTCCCCGCCATATGTGCCCCACCGCCACACTAGTGGGTTGTCGCAACTGGCTCTTTCGCTTCCAACTCCTCCAGCAGGTCGCGGAGAGTTTCGAGGATGGCTTCGGCGCCTAAGACGGGGCGAAGCCCCGTCTCCACACTGGTTTTGACGGTGAATTTCAGCGTGCCGTCGGGCGAGAACTGCGCTTTGGGCTGGCTGGCCACGAAGCGGGCGAGTTTGCCGGGATCGATTGAGGCGGTTTGGCTGAACTTGATGTTCACGATTTCGCGCTTCCGCTCGATGGCGGTAGCTCCGACGCGCATGGCCTCCAGCTTGAGCGCCGCATAAGCGAGCAAGTTTCGGACCGCTGAGGGCGGCTCGCCGTAACGGTCGATGAGTTCGGCGCGGACATCGTGCAATTGTGATTCGGTTTCGACTCCAGCAACGCGCTTGTACATCCGCAGACGCTGGTTCTCTTCTTTTATGTACTCGGCGGGGATGCGGATGTTGAGGCCGAGATTGAGCTGGATTTCGGTGACGTCGATTCCCTTCTCACCCTTCATTTCCCGCACGGCGCGCTCGAGCATCTGGGTGTAGAGTTCGAAGCCGATGGCTTCGATGTGGCCGGATTGCTCCCCGCCGAGCAAATTCCCCGCCCCGCGCAACTCCAGATCCAAAGCCGCAATCTTGAAACCCGCACCCAGGTCGGAGAATTCCTTGAGGGCGGCGAGTCTCCGGCGAGCGACGGGCGTGAGTTCGATTTCGGCGGGAAGCAGGAGATAGGCGTAGGCGCGGCGATTCGAGCGGCCCACGCGCCCGCGGAGCTGGTAAAGCTCAGAGAGGCCGAAGCGATCGGCGCGGTTGATGATGATGGTGTTGCAGAGGGGAATGTCGAGACCGTTTTCGATGATCGTGGTGGAGACGAGGACGTCGGCTTCGTGGTGCATGAATTTCAGCATCACTTTTTCGAGTTCGCCTTCGCCCATTTGACCGTGGCCGACGATGATGCGCGCGTTGGGCGCCAGTTTTTGCAGCTTAGCGGCGATCTCCCAGATAGTCTCGACGCGATTGTGAACGAAATAGACCTGGCCCCCGCGATCTAACTCCTGCTCCATGGCGGACTGGATAAGCTTTTCATCCCAGTTGGCGACAACGGTTTGAATCGCCATGCGATCTTTGGGCGGACTTTCGATGACGCTCATGTCGCGCAGGCCGACAAGCGACATATGCAGCGTGCGCGGAATAGGAGTGGCCGACATCGTGAGGACGTCCACTTCGGTGCGCATCTGCTTGATGCGTTCTTTGTGGCGGACGCCAAAACGCTGTTCTTCATCGACGACAAGAAGGCCAAGGTCGGAGAACTTGACGTCTTTCGAGAGCAAGCGGTGTGTGCCAATGAGGATGTCGACTTTGCCCACCGCGACCTTCTCCAGGATTTCCCTGATCTGCTTCGCAGTGCGGAAGCGGCTGATCATTTCGACCTTCACCGGAAAAGCGGCGAAGCGCTGTTTGAACGTTTCGTAGTGCTGGAAAGCAAGAACGGTGGTGGGAGCAAGGACGGCGACCTGCTTATTGTCGCTGAGGGCTTTAAAAGCGGCGCGCATAGCGACTTCGGTTTTGCCGTAGCCGACGTCGCCGCAGAGCAGGCGATCCATGGGGAGTTGCGATTCCATGTCGCGCTTGACGTCGGCGATGGCCTGCGCCTGATCTTCGGTTTCGCTGTATTCGAAGGCGTCTTCGAATTCCTTCATCCATTCGGTATCGGCAGGAAAAGTGTGGCCCTGGGCGGACTGGCGCTGCGCGTAGAGCTTGAGCAGTTCGTCGGTCATGTCTTTCATGGCCTTGCGGACGCGGGCCTTGGTCTTTTCCCATTGACCAGTACCGAGACGATTGAGAGCCGGCTTGGCGCCTTCCTGGGAGCGATATTTCTGGACCAGATCGAGGCGGGTGAGCGGAACGTAGAGCCGAGCGGCCTCAGCGTACTCGAGCAGCATGAACTCGGAGGTGCCATCGCCCTGGTTGATTTCCTTGAGGCCGTGGTACTGGCCTATACCGTGCTCGACATGGACAACGTAGTCGCCGACCTGAAGATCGCGGAAGTCGGACAGGAACGCGGAGACCTTGGATTTCTGGCGGCCGGGGCGCGAGCTGACGAGATCAGACTCGTCGAAAAGATCGTGGGCTCCGAAGACGGTGAGATGCGCGTCGGGCAGGATGAAGCCGTCGGGGAGGTAAGCCTTGAGGAGCGTGGTGGTGAAAACTTCGCCGGCGAAGTAGGCGGTTTCATCGGCGTAGCTTTCGCCGCTGCGGGTGCGGCTTCCGAGACGATAGCCGGTGTTGTATTCGGTGAAGATGTCGGCGAGGCGCTCGACTTCTCCGGTGTTGGGGAGAGCGAGGACAACGCGGTTGCCGTCGGCGGTAAGCTTCTTAACCTCTTCGATCATGGCAGGGAGATTGCCGTGAAAGCGGGGAGCGGGCTGCGAGAGAAAGCTCACCTGTCGCTGTTCGCTGTTCGCTACCTGGATTTCGGTGGCTGCGGTCGCGGGCGAGGGCGGCGCCGCACGCGTGACGGCGAGGTATTCGAGGTCAGCGCCGGGAAGAGCATCGACTGTTTTGCGCCAGGATTCAGGGGTGAGGTAGAGATCGGCCGGGCGGACCAGATTGCCGATGCCGCTGCGCTCATGCGCCTCTTCGATGCGGGACCAGATCTTGTCCAGTTCCTGGGCCAGGGATTCGGGCTCGTCAAGAATGACGCGCACGTCAGGAAGCATCGAGAAGATTGTACGGTCAGCGCCCGCGACGGGCGCATAGAACTCCCAACCAGGAAAGACACCAGCGCCGGAATCGCGGGCGGCCTGCTCGACGGCTTCGATGGCGCCGGCGATGCGCTTGCCGGAAAGGCGCGCATTGACTGCACCCAGCAACTCATCGTTGATCGGCGTTTCGGTCAGCGGCAGCAGAAGAGCTTCGTCGACCGGGTTCGAGGAACGTTGGCTAGCCGGATCGAACTTGCGCATCGACTCGATTTCATCGCCGAAAAACTCAACGCGCACTGGGCGATCGGCCTCAGGAGAGTAAACATCGAGAATGCCTCCGCGCGCAGCATATTGTCCCGGCATCTCGACGGCATCGGTCGGCGTGTAGCCAACAGTATTAAGGTGTTGAAGAAGTGTCTCCAGGTCGAAGGTCTCTCCCCGTCGAAGAATGCGGGCGAGGTCGGCGTAATAGTCGGGAGCGCGGAGAAGTATCGTGGTTGCGCTGACCGGCGACAGGACGATGGAAATGCGACCGGTTGCAATCTTCCATAAGGCGGTGGCCCGTTCCTCCTGAATTTCCGGATGGGGGGAGAGATTCTGGAAGGGGAGCACGTCGCGGGCGGGCAGGGTGACGATGGATTCAGGATCGGCCGTTCCCGTGAGCTCGGCAAAGGCCCGTAAAACGGGAAGCAGGTCTTCGGCCGCGCGGTTATCAGCCACCACCATCACAAATGGGCGCTCCGTGCGGTGTTGCAGCAAGACGGCAATCAGGGCTTTGGCTGGGGCAGAAAGGCCGGTGACACGAATCCTCCACTCGTGCGGGCCCACACCAGGCTGGCTGGGGACTCCCCTGCGCCCCGCGCTCTCCCGGAGATGGGAGGTCACACGCCGGAAGCCCGGAAGTTGTTCCACCTCCGCGAAAATCTCGCGGACGAACGGGAGGAGCATGCTGATTTGATTCTATCAAGTCTGCCGTGGGGCCGAGGGGACCGAAAATGAACTATGGCCTTACCCGCGGTCCAAAATGGAGCTCCACGGTGGACGGGATTTGGCGTAATGGAAGTGAGGCTTCTGCCGTCGCCCTCGTTACGCCGCACATGAGGGTGCGTCTATCTAGATTTCTCTTGATTTCAAAATGCGCCACTACCCATTTTGGGATGTTGCTGACGGGCCAGCGCGACATCGGTAACCTCGGAATACATGACGGAAGTGCTTGTGTTCCATGAACATTGGACGGGGCGTCCGGGTCACGCTTGGACGTGACTAGCGTCACCGCAGCATTTCGCCACAATGTTGAAACTTGCATCAGCGTGACAAGAGCACGCGGCTGGCAAGAAGGCGTTTCAGGAGGTTACGGGTGGTGAAAAAAGCAACAGATGCTTTTGCCGCCGCTTGTCATTCTCTCAGTTCTGCGAGCAACTTGCACGCCAACTTAAATACCCCGAGAGGAAAGCAATCATGAAAACCACCAAAATCGCGGTGCTGGTACTGACGATCGCGGTCGCTCTGTTCGTTCTGATTCCGAGTCTGTCCTGGGCCGATGACGGCGCCACGCTGTATAAGGCGAAATGCGCCGCGTGCCATGGTGCAGATGGAGCTGGCAAACCGGCAGCCAAGATCCCCGCAATCGCCGGGAAAGCGGAAGCAGACACGACCAAGGGCATCACAGATACAGCGAAGCACCCGGCCCCGGTAAAAGGTCTGTCGGCTGACGACGTGAAAGCGATCGCCGCCTTCGTAAAAGGCCTGAAGTAGTTTGGGATTGCTGTTTCGTAGTTGCGTTGATGCCGGAAATGCCTTCCCCACCGGTTCTGCAACGCAGGAGAGGCGCGATGCCGGTATCCAGCAAAACTGGATGCACCAACGGGATTGCCGGCAGCTCCCCGAAATTGGGTGAGATCCGAAATCCGTACGCGCCAGAGTACGAAACAGCCCGCTCGGGTTCTGCAAAAACGTGCGGAACCCGGGCTTTTATCTGGCAAACGAGCCGGCCCGCGGTAAAGCCGACTCCTACTTGCCGCTTCGCCACAGCCCACGCATCCGCGCACTCCCATGCCGTGCACGCGCGGAGAGTCCTGTCCCGAAGTGGCCCGGAGATCAACTCATGAGCAAAGCCATCCTGTACGACGCAACAATGTGCATCGGCTGCAAGCAGTGCGAAGGCGCCTGCGCACAACAGAACAAACTGCCATACGACGACGCGGTCGCTGCAGAACCAGTGCAGTCGGCGCACAAATACACAGTCGTTCTCACGAAAGAAGACAAATTCATGCGGCGGCTGTGCATGCATTGCGAGAAGCCCGCTTGCGCATCGGTGTGTCCGGTTGGCGCCCTCCACAAGACTGCCGAGGGTCCCGTCGTGTACGACGTCTGGAAGTGCATTGGCTGCCGCTATTGCATGGTGGCTTGCGCCTTTGGGCAACCCAAGTACGAATGGCAGGCGCTGAATCCGCGGGTTCGGAAGTGCGTCATGTGCCCCGACCGCGTAATTGCGGGCAAACAGACGGCATGCGCGGAAATCTGTCCGACAGGAGCGACCAAGTTCGGAGAGCGCGAAGATCTGATTCGAGAGGCGAAGGATCGTATTCGTCAGAACCCGTCGAATTACAAGCCGCGCATTTATGGCATTGACGAAATTGGCGGAACGTCGGTGTTCATCATCGCAGCCACAGATGTTGAAGACTACGGGTATCCGGCTTCGGCAAAACTCGGCGAGACTCCACTGCCGGAATACACCGGGCGCGTCATGGAGAGAATCCCAGACTTCATTCCGGTATGGACGCTGGTGTTGGGAGGCATTTATTGGGTATCGCATCGCCGCGATGAGGTCGCCGCCGCGGAAGCACTGCACAAGAATGGGGGCAAGCAATGAAATTCAAATTGACCTTTTGGAGAGTCGTTTTCCTTGTCATCATGGTGCTGGGCCTCTATTCCTCATTTGTCCGCTATTTTCGCGGATTGGGAGCGGTTTCCAACATGACCGACCAGTTCCCATGGGGCTTGTGGATCGGCTTCGATTGCTTGTGCGGCGTGATGCTGGCGGCGGGCGGCTTTTGTATGGTAGGAGCCGTCTATCTGTTCAACGTCGAGCGGCTGCACCCGGTTGTCCGACCCGCCGTTCTGACTGCATTCCTGGGTTACCTGCTTTTTATCGTGGGTCTGCTGTTTGACCTCGGCCGCCCATGGTTCATCTGGCACCAGATGATCTACCGGAACCTGCATTCGGTGATGTTCGAAGTCGGCATGTGCGTGATGTTCTACACCACGGTACTGTTCTTCGAGTTTCTTCCGAATGTCTTTGAGCGGCTCCATTGGAAGACACCCATTAAGTACATCAACAAGATCTACCCGTTGCTGATCGTGGCCGGCATTTTGCTTTCCACGTTGCACCAGAGTTCGCTCGGATCCTTGTATCTGATCATGCCTACCAAGTTGCACCCATTTTGGTACACACCGGCTCTACCTTTCTTCTTCTTTGGCTCGGCGGTTGCGGTTGGCCTGGCCATGACGATCTTTGAATCGACGCAGAGCGCGAAAGCATTCGGCCGGCAACTTGAACTACCGGTCCTGGTGACGCTGGGCGGCGGCTTGCTGGTGGCACTATGGGTCAACCTGCTTCTGCGTGTGGAAGACTTTTTTCATCGCGGACTGCTCCGGCAGGTCTTTACCCCAAGTTACGAAGCGTACTTTCTGTGGCTGGAACTGGTGCTCACCTTCGCGGTTCCGATGACGATTCTCAGCTTCAAGAAGGCGCGCCTGTCGCCGCAGTGGCTATATCTGGCCTCGATCTTCACGGTACTGGGATTTATCACCAACCGGCTGAATATTGCGCTCATCGGATTTGAGACTTATGTCGGCCATCACTACGCGCCGAAGTGGACCGAGTTCTCGATCACTCTGATGATCATCGCAATTGGCTTTGCGCTCTTTGGATTGGCGGTGAAATATCTGCCGATCTTCGAGGCCGAAACCGAACACAAGCTCGAACAACCGGAACACATCCGTGTCGGAACCGGGGTTTTGAGCCATGCAGGAGACTGACAAAAATCCGACGGCTAGCTGGCTCGACCGCGTTCACTACGGGATTGGAACCAAGCTGATCGCGCTCCTGTTGAGCTCGATGCTGGCAATTTTTGCGATCCTCGGATACCTGACGATCCGATTGCAGCGCAAACATCTGGAAGCGGCGACACTGCTGAGTGCGGAACGAATCAGCGACGTGATTCGTCGCAACACCTCAGAGTACATGCTGCGCAACGACCAGCAGGGCCTGCACCATGCCATTGCGACGATGGCGAGCGAACCGGGCATGGTACGCGTCCGGGTATTCGATCGCGAAGGTCATATCAGCTATTCCTCCGATCCTTCAGAAACGGGCCGTGTGGTGGATAAGGATGGGGAGGCCTGCTATGGGTGCCACGCCCATGGCCAGGCCCTTGCGGCACTCAACCGTCCAGATCGCTTTCGCGTTTATCGGGCGCAGGGCGAGCGCGTGCTCGCCATCATTACGCCCATTGAGAACCAGGCCGATTGCTCGAACGCAGTCTGCCACGCGCATCCCGCCAGCCAGCAGATTCTGGGCGTGCTCGACACTCATCTGTCTCTGGCCCGGACCGACCAGCAACTGGCCCAGTTGTCCTGGAGGATCATCGCCTGCGATGTGCTGGCTATCCTCTGGATTGCAGGCCTGAGTTGGCTTTTTGTGGGGCGGGTTGTAGACCGGCCGCTCAAGCAACTACAGGCCGGAACCCGCAAGTTGAGCGCGGGCTCACTCGGTTACCAAATCGAATTGTCTTCGCGTGATGAAATCGGGGATCTTGCCGGATCCTTCAACTCTATGAGCCTGCAACTGCGGGGGGCTAATCAGCAGTTGGTCTCCTGGGCGCGCAATTTGGAGGAACGAGTCGAGGAAAAGACCAGCGAACTGCGGCGCGTGCACGAACAGGTTCTGCATAGCGAGACCATGGCCTCGGTCGGCAAGATGGCCGCCGTGGTCGCCCATGAAGTCAACAATCCCCTGTCGGGCATCCTCACCTACTCGAAGCTGCTGACGAAATGGGTGGACAGCGGTCAGGTCAGCAATGAGAAAAAGCAGGAAGCCCGGCAATGCCTTGAGCTGATTGCGTCGGAAAGCCGCCGCTGCGGGGAACTGGTAAAGAATCTGCTCACATTTTCGCGCCAGGCGCCGCCCATGAATGTACAGGCGACCGACGTAAACCGGGTTGCGGATCAGTGCTTGCTTCTGGTGCGGCACAATCTGCTGAATGCCGGCATCGAGCTGCACCCTTCGTTGGCCGAGGGGCTGCCGCGATTGCAATGCGATCCTTCGCAGATTGAGCAAGTGCTGCTGGCCATCATCGTGAACGCTGCCGACGCTATGCCCAGAGGCGGGAATCTCTGGGTCGAAAGCCGATTGGGCGAGCACGGCGATTTCATCGTCCTCAAGGTTCGCGACGACGGCGCGGGAATCCCTCCCGAAATCATGCCCAAGATTTTCGAGCCGTTTGTCACGACCAAGGACCTGAATCACGGGACCGGCCTCGGCCTCGCCGTCAGCCAGGGCATTGTGGAGCGTCATGGCGGCAAGATTTCGATTGAGTCGGAAGTTGGAAAAGGAACAACCGTAACCATTACATTGCCCGTTGCCAGCGCCTCTGGGCCAAAGCCTGAGGTCTCCCTTGCCGGCACGGACGCGAGAACGAGGTGACTGTCTTGACGCAACAAGCAAAACTGCTGATTGTGGACGACGAGTTGAGCGTGCGGGACTCGCTTGCCAAGTGGTTTCACGAAGAAGGATACGAGGTGGGAACCGCCGAAGATGCAAGCACCGCCCTGACCAAGCTGGCGGAAAAATCCTGGGACGCGGCGCTGTGCGACATCAAGATGCGCGGTACCGACGGCATCGAATTGCAACGGCGCATGCACGAGATCGATCCCAATCTCATCGTGATCATGATGACCGGATACGCCTCGGTGGAGACGGCCGTAACGGCTCTCAAGAATGGGGCGTACGATTACGTCACCAAGCCGCTCGATCCGGACGAGATCGCGCACCTGGTCAAGAAAGCGCTCGCGCACAAACACACCGAAGAGGAGAACGTGCGCCTGCGCGAGACGGTGGCCGAAGTTGCCCGCCCGGAGGAAATTATCGGCGAGAGCGAGGCGATGCAGAAGGTCTACCACGCCATCGAGACGGTGGGGCCGACCGACGCGACGGTTCTGGTCACCGGCGAAAGCGGCACCGGAAAAGAACTGGTGACGCGCGCCATCCACCATGCCAGCCCGCGGCGCTTCCATCCGCTGGTGGTGATTCATTGCGGAGCCCTCACCGAAACGTTGCTGGAAAGCGAACTCTTCGGGCACGAAAAGGGAGCCTTCACCGGAGCCCAATACCGCAAGAAAGGCAAGTTTGAGATTGCGGAGGGCGGGACTGTTTTTCTTGATGAAATCGGCGACATCAGTCTCAAGACCCAGACCGATCTCCTCCGGGTGCTGCAGGAACACGAAATCGTCCGTGTCGGGAGCACACAACAAATCAAGGTCGATTTTCGGTGTGTGGCGGCCACCAACAAGAATCTGGAGCAACTCATTGAAGAAGGCAAGTTCCGGCCCGACCTGTTCTATAGGCTCAATGTTTTTCATATCGAGCTTCCACCCCTGCGCGATCGCCGGGATGATATCCCCGCGCTCGTCAATCACTTCGTGCGCAAGTTCTCACTCCAGATGAACAAGAAGATCAACCGCGTGAACTCGGCCGCCATGGACCTGCTCCAACAGCAGCCCTGGCCTGGTAATATCCGTGAACTCGAGAACGCGGTTGAGAGAGCCATGGTGGTAGCACAGGAACCGGAGATCCGGGAGCAAGACTTCGCCTTTAAGTCTCATAACGGCACCACCCCGAACGGAGGCCCTAAATCCCTCGAGGACATGGAAAAGACGCACATCATGCGCGTACTCGAACAATGCGGCTGGAATCAAACTCGGGCTGCGGAAACACTTGAGATCGACCGCGTCACCTTGCATCACAAGTTGAAGAAGTACGGTTGGAGCCGGCCCCTCGAAACGCGATGAAGACGCTCGACCTGCTGCCGATCGGGGATCTTGACCCGCGACTGCTCGTGCGCCTGGCTCCCACGCTCGCGGATTCTTTTCGGGTCCCGTGCCGCATTCTTGATCGGGCTCTGGATCCACGTTTCGCGTTCCATCCGGAGCGAGGACAATTCCACTCCTCGGAACTGCTCCAAGCGATGCAGCGCTACGCGGCCGATGGGGCTTGGCGCGTACTCGGCGTCACTTCGGTCGACCTGTACATTCCGATCTTGACATTCGTTTTCGGCGAAGCCCAGATGGGTGGTCCCTGTGCAATCGTTTCTTTGCACCGGCTCAACCAACAACTCTACGGCCTTCCGGAGGACCCCAACCTGACGATGGAGCGACTCGTGAAGGAATCAGTCCATGAGGTTGGGCACACTTTTGATCTGACACACTGCGAAGACTTCTCCTGTGCAATGGCACCCTCGCATGCCGTGGAGTGGATTGACCTGAAAGAAGCGGCCCTTTGCCCGGTATGCCAGACGCGCGCGCTCGACGCGGCCGGATAGGCTCGGGGCAAACACAAAGCATCGACGCTTTCCCGACCCTATTTGAGATTCTGTTGGGGGCCGATTCCCGATTTGGTTCTTGCAGGGGTGTCAATCAGGACCCTTTACTTTCTCTCTGAAAGCCCGCTCTTGTTCCTCGATCACAGATCTTTTGTGCGATTGCCAAACACCCGTCGCACGGGACTGCTTTTCGTCAATGTTTTCTAATCCGTTTGTAAGCTTCACACTTATAACGTTTCTAAGTCGTTGTAATGTAGATAGAAAGGCCACAATAACTGGCGAGATTCGGCCAGACACGTGCAGGGTGGAAATTTCTCCCTGCCGGAAGTTATTCCGTGGAGAAGACTGGACCCAGCAATGTTACAAAAATGCGCCAACCCTGGATGTACCGTTCCCTTCCGATCCCTGCATGAAGGCAAACTATTCCTGGCGGAAACATTCGCGCCAGACTCCGATACCAATGTGGACGGCAGCCGGCGCCGAATTCGAAGGCGGGAACATTTCTGGCTATGCGCAGCCTGCTCAACGCATTTCACTTTGCACTTTGATTCGGCCAGCGGCATGCTGACCGTACCCATCCGCAACGCAGGAGGCCGTCATTCCCTGGCGCAAACCGCATGCCCGAGCACAGCGTGAGGAACGCCATGGGTCGTGCCGCCACAAAACGATTGCCCTGCTCCGTCTGTGGCCTGGACGCGGTGCGACGCGAGGGTTGGTATGTTGTCCTCGAGAACCGCTGGTTGGATCGGCTCAGTATCTTCACCTGGGATAGATCCCTGGCGTTACAACAGGGTTACAAGAGCGCATGCGGCCGTCAACATCTCAAGGTTCTGATCGGTTACTGGCTTGAGCAAGCCAGCTTCCGGAATCTT
>Ga0335080_10003983_pt1 | contig 15006 bp, 16 predicted proteins | sample Lox_Sample_34_FD_206720 | JGI IMG/M metagenome (GOLD analysis project Ga0335080, IMG submission 206720) | Soil microbial communities from Loxahatchee National Wildlife Refuge, Florida, United States - Lox_Sample_3.4 | ecosystem: Environmental > Terrestrial > Soil > Wetlands | place: USA... | reverse complement strand
CGCATTGTGTGGGCGTGGATCTTCACCATTCCGGCCTCCGCGCTTATCGCCGGAGCGACGTACTTCATCATGAACAAGCTGGCGTAAGCCTGATTCTGGACGTCATATCCCCGACGCAACCTCGATCGCTAAACCGGCGACGTACTGTCCGTAAGATGATGGGGCAGGAAGAAGGGAAGGCGAGGCTCCAAACCTCGCCTTTCTTGTCGATGAGAACGCCGACTGAAACCGGCGGACTAGGGCTCGCGAATTGAACTTGGAACACCCGCCTTGCGGGCTTGCTCCTGCGTTTCCTCGAGCCTCGCCTTAGCATCTTCTAACGCCTTCTGTTTGTCGGCAATTTGCTGTTTGTACTGTGTGTCCTGCTTGTCCCACTCCGCGGAGTTGCGCAGGCGGTTGCCTACGTCGCCGTACATGGCGGCGGCGCGGACCTGGTACTCGCGCTGCAGCACGTCGAGTTCACGCTGCAGAAGATCAATCTGTTTCTGCTGCTCGGCGATCCTGTCGCCCCACTGTTTCCACGCAGCTTCCTTCGCTGCCGTGTCCATTTTGCTAGTGTCCGTGGGTGGATTCGTGCTCTGCGCCTTGGCTTCATTGCCACCAGCCATAGCGGCATTGGTAGGCTCGGCTGCCTTCTCTTCGGCCGCAGGCTCGGATGCGGGAGTCGTTGCATTGCCTACGATGGAGAGTTTGTCGTTTTTTGGCAGATTGTCGTTGTCAAAAACCTTTGGCTTGGACTTGCTGTCCGGTTCCTTGCGTACCTGACGTGCGTAGTCGCCCAGCGATTGACCTGCGGGCGCGCTGGATCCGGTCTGACCCTGCATCCGGCAGCTGAGACCCGTCACACCAAGAAATAGGGCAATCCCGATTCGGAACGCTGCGTTATGTTTCATGGTCCCCACCTCGTTTCCCTGAACTTGAATTCCTGCGGGCATGCGCCCGCTCACTCCTCTACTTCGAACCAGCGAACGATGCCTTTGTTACCGGCCGCCTGGTCAAGAATCCACCGATGGTCCGGTCGAGCTGTGCTGCTTCATGAGCGATGTCGGTTGCGATCTCCTTCGCCAGATCGGGATCGCGGTTATCGGCCAACTGCTGCGCGTAGCCAGAGATCGTGGTCAGTGAAGTGCGCAATTGCAGGGCCATCTCGGCCGAAATCTCTCCCTGCAATTCCTGCTGGCGACGGATATTCTCGAGTTCCGTCAGATCGTTGATCAGGCATGTAACTCCCAGCAAGCGGTCGTCGGCCGCCGGTACTTGCGATATGGTCATCGACAGGAAGCGCTTCTCCCCCGATGGAGTTTTGTAGTCGGCTTCGATCTGCCGCCGCTTGACCCCTTCATGCAGCACAGTATGAATCTCGTCCGAAATCCGGATCGCCGAAAGACTGGTTTCATCGGGAAAAGTGCTGCTGATGGACCTTGCGCCGCAAACCTCGGCAGCGCGGAAAATGTCTTCCGCACCCATGCCGGTCGTTGACGCGAATCCGAGAATCGCCTTGGCCGCAGGATTCGCCGTCTTGACCAGCCCGTTCGCCCCGAAAACCAGCACTCCGCAGGAGAGATTCGAAAGCACTGCATGGCTGAAATTCTCGCTGGTGCGCGCCCGTTGCTGCTCAGCCTGCGACTGCACCAGTAATTCATGCTTCTGCTGCTTCAACTGCTGGATCACCGTGTTGTACAGATGCAAAGGCAAGGAATCGACGGAAGGGGCCTTTCCCCCTGGAATGTCGCATTCGTCCGCAATGCGGCGGCGCATCCGGCGCATCAGAAGCAACACCAGGAAAAAGGCAAAGCCGGCGCAGAACAGCACGATGGCTGCGCGCAGCAAGATCGGATTGGCGAGGATCTTCAGAAGAACCTCCCATACCAGTGCAGAAACCGGTCACCGAAAAACAATGTCACCAGGGCCATGCCGCCAAGAAAGACACCAAAGGGCATCTGATAATTGCGGTATACCACCTGCGCCGACTGCCATGCCCGCCGCCGGGCCGCTGCGGCATCGGCAAAGCGCTTCGCGAAACGACGCGTGCGCTTCAGCCATACGAACAATACGGTGGTCAAACCGAATATCGATCCGGCCAGCGATGCAGCAAAGATAGTAAGAACCGTGAGCTTGAGGCCAAGGAATGCTCCTATCATTGCCATTAGCTTCACGTCGCCGAATCCCATGCCTTCCGTGCCGCGCCATCGTAAATAGATTGCCCCCGCACCGTAGATAAACGATGCCCCGATGGCCGCTCCCAGCAAGGAATCGAGCAGCGAGAACAGTCTTTGAGAGATGTCTCCGCTGAACGGCAGATTCACCATGCTAGGCAGAAACTGAGAGACCAGATCGTTTACCGGCACCAAAAGGCTGAACGCAAGTCCCAGAGTTAATCCCGGCAGCGTAAGCTTGTCGGGAAGCAGCTTCCTGTCAGCGTCCGTGAAGATCAGCCCCAGCAGAAGAAATCCAAAGGCACAGTACTTCAACGTGGAAAGCGTGAACCCGAAATTCCAGTAGCAGACGAGAAACAGCAACCCTGTCATCAATTCAATGATCAGGTAGCGCGCCGAGATGCTTGCTCTGCAATAACGGCATCGCCCACGCAAGAACAGCCAACTCAACACCGGCATGTTGTCGTAAAGCGCGATGCCGTGCCCGCACTTGGGGCAGGCCGAGCGCGGCGTCACGACAGAGATTCCCAGCGGCAGCCGATAGACACACACATTTAGAAAGCTGCCGAAACACAGCCCGAGGACAAAAATCGTCGCTGCCAAAACAGGATCCACGCCGTCTCGAAATGCGCCTGGCGGAATGGCTTACGAAGGCGCAAGCCTCTCCGAAGGAACGCAGCAATCTCAGTTCTTGATGGAATTATAAGTTGACAATCCGGGTGGGGACTAAGGTACTGAAGTCACTGGCCATGCGGCCAAGGGCTGGTAAGCGATTGGACTGTCGGAGCTTACCACGTAACCGGATCGCAGAGCACAGTTTGGAGACTATGACTCTCCAGGCAGAATCTCCGGTGGCAACATAGCGCCAGTGAATCTTTTGGCGAAGTTGGTGACCGCTTTGCTCTGTTGTCATGGTCGCCGCTTGGATGGGCGCGCTGGGAAGGACCGTGGACGATGCTGCGCCTTCTGGGCTCGCGCTCATCCTGATTGGGCTTGGGGTGTTGACGCTCGCGCGCATTCAGTTCGAGAGGCAGTAGGGAGAATATCCCGGACTGGTGACTCATGACGTGTACAGCCTCATCCGCCACCCCGATCTACTTATTCTCTTCGATTGCATTGGCCGACTTCTGCTCTACCTCGATGAGGGGCTGGGAATCCTTGGTCTAGCGCCTTTAAATTCTTCTTGTTTTACCTCGCTCGCCGCGAGGAACACGGTCTCGAGGCTCTCCACGGGGAGCAATATCGTCGGTGCAAGCAGCAGACGTGGCTCTGAACCCTACGAGTGAACCGCGCGCAAATCGGACGACGGCGTTTTCCGGACCTCAGACCAGACGCCAGGAATGATTCGCTTCTGCAGAGCTTCTATCAGTGCCTGTGGCATGTGCACGTTCAGCTGCGTTGAGGCTGATTCCGCCGCAATTTCGCCGCAATCCAGATTCGAAGGACAATCAAAAAGCCGCTGGGGAGGCGGGAGGCCAATAGCCCAGCGGCTTACATAACTCACCGATTTCAGCGGCAAACGACTCCTGACAAGCGTCCCATGTGGGGAAGGATACCTGGTTTATACCCATCCTCACTTAGGAAGACGCGGAAGTTCCGCCTTACTTCGCCTGCAATCCCTCGACGTACTCGACAAGATTCGCAATCCGCTGTTGCACCTGAGGCTCATGCCCCTGGCTGATGCTGGAAAACAGCGGTCCCCACACCGGCATGTCCTGGCTGCCGTGAGCTGGGGTGGTCGCCTGACCGCGAATCACCGACGCGACATGCGAAGCCGGATACTTTCCTCCCGCATTCTTGGCCAGAGCGGAAAGATCGGTCGGCGGAGTTTTCAACGCCGAGGCGGCGGGCCCGCTACCCTTGCCATCTTTCCCGTGGCATACCGCGCAATAGTTGTTGTACATGTCTTTGCCCGAGTTCGAGGGCGTATTGGCAATCGGAACATGCTTGATCGTCGTGCCGCTTTGCGTTGGGGCCGCCTGCTGGGCGATGGCGAATGCCAGCAACATCGCGAGGGCGATGGCCACACTGATGAATTTCATTACACGCATGGGGTTCCTCCAAGGGCTTCCTTAGCCCGTACAGCCACAACACCGCAGTCTAGGCGCAGCGTTATGAGAGGAATGTGATTGAAATCACAACCGGGTGTGATGGATGAGCCGAGTTGTTATGCACCACGCGCCTGTCTGCAGAATCAATGAATTGCAGCGGCAGCTTCCATGAAAAGCGGTTTGATACGGCAACCGAGTCTCATGGGAACACAAACAGCAGCAACTCGCCTTCGAGCGCGACAGCGGAGGCATCTGGCTCGGGAAAGTTCCCCGCCCAGCGATTCCAGTTGGCACGCACCAGGCGCGTGTGCGCGAGGGGATTTTTGATCCAACCGTCAACCGTCTCGTCGCGGCGGTAGACCGAGAATGCGCGTACGCTTGTCGGAATCGGTTCCAACTTCCATTCGTAGAGGCTCGCAGCTAGCGCCTCCGTGATCGACTCACGGGGATCGAGAGTGAAGATCCATTCTCCCCGGGCGATGGATGCATACGACAGACTGTCGTCAGCCTGCAGGACTCGTGCGCCATACTGCCGCGCAACGGAGCGAGTTTGGTCGCTCGAATCATGATCGATGATCAGGATCTCGTCACAGGGAACTAGCATTTCCAGCGCGCGTCCCAACCTCAGCGAGTCATTATGCGTGTGCAGCAGTGCCGTGATGCCGGGCATAGGCTGCCACAGTCTACGCGATTCCCGTGCTGGTGGGGATCAGCAAAACCCTGACACGCAAAAGACAGGAAGGATGGCGAAGGAACGTAACTTAGCTTCTATTCCTGCGCGGGAAAAAGCAGACATTATGGCTGAGCCTGCAGTTTCTGCCGACTGCCGTTTGCCGATTCAGCGTGGACCACTGTGATCGCCTGCTGCAGTGTAAAGTTCAGCACAGTCTCAGAGGGCAGCTTGATCTGCTGGCCCTTCGTCGCAGCTTGCACCCCGCCACCGACACCGGCTCCCGCGGCCGCGCCGATTGCAGCTCCCTTGCCGCCACCGGCCAACGCTCCGATAATGCCTCCGATCGCCGCGCCTGCCCCCACTTTCTCGGCCGTGTTCTTCCCGCGCGAACCGCCCTTCTTGGAATATTGATCGGTCTGCAGGTTATACGTGCGCCCGCCAAAGCTGAGGCTGTCGAGTTGCAGGACTACATCCGACTGCCCGGCGAATTTGCCCGCACTCTTGACCTCCGCCAGATGTCCAACAACTTCCGCTCCCGCCGGCACCGCTTCTTCGCCGTCAGAAGTCAGGGGCGCGTTCAGAGTGGCGTGAAACGTATCTCCGGTCTGATTCTTCTCGCTGTCGATGGGATCGACCAGACGCACCGTGAGCTGCGTTCCCTGATCAATGATGTATTTTTGGGGAGCCGGAGGCGGAGGCGGCGGGGGAGGAGCGGTGGCAGCGACTGGCGGAGGCGCCGTGTTGTTATTCGCACTCTGGTATGAAGCGTCCCCAGCAGAACTCGACTGCTCCGCCGAATCGGCGGATTTATGACTTGTCCCCGAATCATGGCGGGACTTGCTCGCCTTCGTGGTCTTTGCCGGCTTAGTCGGCGGAGGGGCATTCTCAGGAGAGCTGGCGGCTTGCGGCATATCCGCTGGAGGAGTCGCCTCCGCGACCGCCGTTGGTTTGCCAACATTAGTGACTTCTAGATTGTTGATCACGGTCTTCACGCCGGCGACACTGGCAGCTTGCTTGCCCGCGGCTTCACGCTGCGCGTCGTTCTCGACGGTACCCGAAAGCGTCACCACACCCGCATCGGCCTTCACAGCGAGTTGCTTGCTGCTCAGGCCGGAATCCTGGCTGAACTTGTCTTGAATCTCGCTGATGACCTTGGCGTCGTCTGGCTTTTTGGCGCAGCCAACTCCCAGCCCCAGAATGATGGCAAACAGAAAAGAAAGAACAAGCGGAGATTTTTTTCTCATACTTCGACTCCCGTCGTCAGGACGCTAAGAAAATCCGTATACCCCATAGTTTAGATGCTGCGCGACTTCCATGCAGATGTAAATGCAGGTACGAAGGTGGCTCCCCTTTGTGGTTCGCAGGGGGCCTGCCGGTACCTTCGTGTCCTTGATGGTTCCGGGCATTGGCAGTTGGATGTGCAAGGCTGGTGCCGCGAAGTTGAGCGCCGTTAGTCTCGTTTGACTCTGCAGCGCGTCAATCGCAAACAGACTTGGGTTACACTGGCTTCACGGTGAGGGCCCGTAGCTCAAGCGGATAGAGCATCGGATTTCTAATCCGAGGGTTGCAGGTTCGATTCCTGCCGGGCCTACCAGATGAACCACCTGCCCCATGCCTTAAGTAGTCGCGCTTCCTACTCCTGCGGTTTCTCGAGTTTAACCTCCACAGTCTTGCGATCGTTTTCCGAAAGCGTGATGGCCTGCGGCTCTGCCCTGTAAGTGGCTTTCTCGGAGGACTGCATGGGCTTCGCAGTGAGCTTGTACTTCCCCGGCGCGATGTCGGTCACGGAGAAATGCCCCAACTGGTCGGTCGTGGTGCGCTGGACGCGCAAATGGTTATAAGGCGTCAGTGGGTCCGGTGAAAGACGCACACGTGCTCCGACTACCGGGCCGTCGTCATCGATCACCGAGCCGTCCAGTTTTGCGCCGTCCGAGCCGATCGTTATCTCCAGCCTGCTAGATGAGATGCCTTCCACTTGCAAGCCTTTCTCCAGTACATCATCCGGACCTCGGCGTAAGGATTTGACGTAGGCATCGGGATCCAGTCCCCATAACCTGATTGCATAATTCCCATCGTGGACCGACCTGACCTCAAAGCTGCCGTCCTTCTTGACTTCGCCCCGTCCACCGAAAAAGGTGTCCTCGTCGACTGAGAGCAGCACCAGTTGAAGTCGGTCGAGAACACCGGATTTTACGCCATCAACCTTGACTCTCCCTTGAATCGTGACACCGCCCCCGAGCGAAAGGGTGAGCGCATCGATATTGTCGCCGGTAACCTCAATCTTCTGGTGCGCCCGCAACTCGTACACATGCGTCCCCTCCTGCCTTTGCTCCGCAAGAATGTAGTAGGTACCTTGGGGAACGTTTCGCAGTCGAAAATTGCCTTTTTCGTCGGTAGTGTCCTCGCGATAAAAGTCAGACAGGCCATCCGCGGCTTCCAGACGGACCATGACCTTGGCGGCGGGTCCAGTTGTGCCAATTACTCGTCCAGCGATTTCGACAGTTTTCACCCGCCGCATTGTGATGTCAGCCTGTACCTCATCGCCAGCTTTGACCGGTACGACTTCTGCCTGCGAAACCTGGTTTGCGCCGGGATAGAACACCGGGGCATACTCGCTTCCCAGTGATTGTTGCGCCCAGAAGCTTTCGTCGACGGGAATGTTACGGGGTGGATCAGAAGAATCCTCAGCCTTAATGTAGTACTCACCAGGCTTGAGGCCAAAGAGACGATACTGGCCGCGATCGTCAGACTCTGCGGCTTTGACAGGTTGCATTTGTATCTTTCGTGGACGAGATACGTCGTCGTCTTCATTCTCATCGTCAGTCGGGCGGCGCAATGCTACAACCTCGGTACCTTCCATGGGTTCGCCGTCTTCATTGCTCACAAGGCCTGTGATCACAGCAGCTGCAATGAGACGAAACAACACGTCAATGGCCTTCTCGCCGGGCTTAAGTGAAAAGAGTGGAGCAGTGTCGTTCACCCCGGCCTTGTAGTGCTGCTCCACGAATCCGCTGCGCGCAGCGAAAAACTGGTATTGGCCGGGCGGAATTCCCTTCAGACTGAAGTGGCCGTCACTGTCGGATGAAGTGCCGAATATCTGATCCGAGCGATTATTCGCAGGAACAAGCGCAACGCGGGCCGACTTCAACGGGGTGCCGTCGGCCGCTGCAACAACTCGTCCCGACACCATGCAAAGTGCGGATCCAGGATGTTGGCTAGACTTGCTGTCAGAAGGAGCCGTATTCTGGGCGAGCAACGCCGCGGCAACAGCGAGCACCGCAGGCATGACGAGAAAATGCCGCATCGGGACCTCTGATGCTTGGGGTAGAGGCGCCAATTATAGCTCGCCCACGACCATGCGACGCCCCAGCGAGCCACTGGTGGAAGGCTCGGAGCAGGATATTCGTCGAACGCAGTCAAAGATGACGGGAGGACAGCGATCGAGGTTTGGTCCTTGCGTAATGGTGTTCTGTATGGGATCCGTCGCCTGCTATCCCGATGGGACGCAAGCGACGGATCCTCACCATTTCCCCGTTACTCAGATAAACGGAAAGCGAGTCAAAAAGGCGACAACCAGAGAAACAATGGAGTTGGTCTTCCTGGCGCACTCGTCGCCCGCCCTTCTTTGTGGAATCAACACACGAACGCTCTATTCCGACCATGAGCCACGAGTCCTGATATCTGTCTATATTTGAATTGGAACCTAGTGGATGAACTTGTAGTCCACGATCGACGCTGCCAGTCCGACCTTACCCTCTTCCAGCTCTGGCGTGTCTTTCGCGCGCATGACGCGGCCCTGGCAGACGACGTTCGAGTTCCTCTGTCCGGAGATTTCCTCCGGCATCTCGAACACCATCTCGATGAGTGCATTCACCGGCAGCCCCTGCGGCCCGATGAACAGCACGCCGCTCTGGCTGATATTCGCAATGATTCCCTCATACCACGAACTGGTCTTGTTGACGCGGTAACGCAAAGGGATATCGAGCCTCAACCGTCGCGCACGCGGCACCCACGACGGACGCTTTTCGCGCGTATGCGCGCGGCGAATGCCCGTCTCGGGCTTGTGCTCCACGCGCTCGGTACGGCGCATGGTGGCCCAGTCATATTTGTATTCCGCGGCGCATAGCAGGCAGACCTGGTAATAGTTCCCGTCTGCTCCGCGGCGCGGCCAGGAGAATTCGTGGGAGCAGCGCCCAAGCATAAGCACATCCATCAGTTTTTGCGGCATGATGTTTACTTCCGGGTCAGACGAAACAGCCTCGGACGCAGGGACATGATCGCGCGAAGCCTGCACTTTGGGTAGGTTACTTTCGTGCACGGCGCCTGCCTGCGGAACCGTTCTCAGGAAAGACTTCAACCACCAGGAACACCCTTCGCTTGGCCAGAGCCCGCGCAGGGTAACCGCCGTAGGCTCAAGGGCTTACTAACCTGTATGATCGCACCATGGACTCGGCGTCTGACGTTTCCACCTTCATCCTCGCCGGTGGCAAGAGCACGCGCATGGGTTCGGACAAAGCTTTTCTTCAGCTTAACGGACGCACCCTGCTCGCTCGCATGCTCGAGGCGGCACGTTCGCTTACCTCTAACGTGCGCATTGTTGGCGATCAATCGAAATACGAGGCATTTGCGTCTGTGGTTGAAGACGTTTTCCCGGGTTGTGGTCCTCTGGGTGGGATCCATGCCGCGTTGCGCTCTTCGACCACGGACCTAAATGTCATCCTCGCGGTCGATACACCATTCGTTTCCCTGGCCCTGCTGCAGTTCCTTGTGAGCCGCGCGCGCAACTCCCCTGGATCGTTGGTGATCGTGGCGCAGGTTAACGGCGGGCTTCAGCCGCTATGTGCCGTGTATCGCCGCCAATTTGCCGATGCTGCGGAAGAGGCGCTGGGCGCCGGGCGTTACAAGATTGACGCTCTGTTCGGTCCGGAGACCACACAGGTGATTGGCGAAGACGAACTGGAATCCGCAGGGTTCTCCGCCAACATGTTCCGCAATCTGAACACACCCGAAGAATTAGTCCGGGCGCAGCAGTAGGAGACCGGATCCCCCCAGAATTGAAACAGCGATTCTTGCCCGAGCGCCAGAATTGCGCCGATGAGCCGGCGTCCCACTGCTACGGGCGCCGGTTCCATCCTCGGAGCTCGTAGTATTTCTCTTTGGGCTCGGCGGTCAGTCCATTGACGCCGTAACGATGTGGAAGCCACCAAAGGTGAACTACCACAAAACCGACCAGCATCAGCCCAATTGGAAACAATCCCCACCAGGGTCCAAATCGCGCGGCGAGGGCAGCCACCAGCCCGAGTACCAGCACGACCTTCGCCACGCGCCGCCACTTTGGTGTCCGTTCTTCGAAGTGGCCGAACACGATATTCCCAATCGCGAAGATGATCGCCGTGATTGCAACCGCTATCCACATAACGACCCAATGTATCGTGCTATTCCCGCTCGCGCCAGCAGGCGCCAATCCGCTATTCCATCAGCGGCAGGATCGCGCCCGCCCAGGCACCCAGAATGACCAGAATCAGTCCCGGAATAATCTGCAACGCAAAGCGCCGCCCGCCACTCATGATGGCTAGCACCATCTTCGTGAAAGTATTAGTGGTCAGGCCGGCAAGGATGGCAACGATACTTGCATGCGCATCCAGTTTGCCGGACGCTGCCAGGGACGCAATCGAGACTGCGGGCGCATGTGAATCCGCGAAGCCGGCGAGTGCGGCGCCCAGAATTGCTCCGGCACTCCCGTATCTCGCATTAAGTGCGGCCGCGAGCAACTGCACAAAAGCAATCATTGCGGCAAAAACCAGAGTTGTCTTGAGACTAAAAGCTCTGCCGACCTGCATGGAGCCGGGAGCTGGTTCGCGGAGGCTTCTGAGCGTAAGCAGGCCACCATAGATCACCGCCATCACACCTGCCCCCACCATCGACATCCTGAGGATTGAGAACGTTTGCCAGTTGGTGGCCACCAGCACCACTCCCAGTTGAATCAGGGAAGCGACCGTCGAAAGCACGGCACCTGCAACGGCAGGTCGCGAGATCTGCGGGTTCTTGCGGGCCTGCTCGCCCATGGAGGCTGTGGTAGCCGCGCTCGATACAAATCCCGACGCAAACCCTACCACCGGTAACCCAAATCGAGCTCCGAGTGACCGAACCGCAATATGACCGGCGGCGCCGATCGACATAATCAGAATCACGATCTTCCAGACCGTCCGAGGATTGATTCCGCTGAACGGGCCAACGTATCGGTCGGGAACCAACGGGAGCACAACCAGGGCTGCAGCCGCGAAGATGAGAGCATCGGCGAGTTCGTCCGCACTTAAGACTTCGCGTATGAAATGGTGAATCCCGGTTCGAGCCATGAGCGCAATCGTTACGGTGACGGCCAGCGCCGAAGCCGTGACCGGGTCCTTCAAGGCGAATCCGCCCAGCAGGACAGCCAGCATCAGCGCCGCCTCGGTGGTGAAGCCAGGATCCTCGTCCCCGGTACGCACATACCCGATGGCACACAAGGCTGCTACCCCAACAAACGTGATGCCCAGCAGCGGCACACCGCCAACTGCCCAACTCACGGCACCCGCCAGGGAAACGATCGTGAACGTCCGGACCCCCGCCGGGGAACGCGATGGCCCTTCCCCTTTCCGTCGTTCCCGCTCTGCACCAATGAGTAGCCCAATACCCAGAGCTGCGGCGAATTTGTACGCGAGCGTGTAGATGTCCGGCGTGCCTGGAATGTTCATCCGCTATATATTGTCGGGCAGATGACTCGGCGTCGCCAGTTACTTAATGCGGAACCTGAATTGGAAATTTAGACGCTACCCCCCTCATCCGCCATTCGTTTGCGTTCCGCCGTCTACCGCTTGCTCCCGTACGTTCGATGACGCTAGTAATCATGAATTGTCGGAAGTTCTCAAGGACAATTGAGAGTCGGAATTTTCGTCCCCTGGGAGTCAGAATTCAATGAGAACGATTCGCCAACTGTGCGCACTCTTCTTGTTTGTGTGGTCGATGGCGCTTGTGTTCCCAGCATCCGCGCAGGAGCCGGATTCCGGCCAAAGCCTGGCCGATGTAGCCCGCAAGCTGCGGAAGGACACCAGCGAGGAAGTCAAAATGACCGATGCCGATGCGAAGCGGCTCTTCAAGTCGGTGGACACGATTTTTGACTTCGCGGCCGAGGACTCCGGGATGGAGAAACACGCCGTCGTCAAGCGCCGCATGGTGAGCAAGTCCGATGTCGAGAAGTACGTCCAGGGCAACCTCGCCAAAGAGGAATATGCCCAGCGCTTCGTGCAGGAAGAGATGAGCATGAAGAAGCTGGGATTCATCCCGCGTGATTTCAATCTGAAGGAATTCCTGACGAAATCGTCGGCCCAGGGCATTGCCGGCTACTACGACCCGGAGAGCAAGACGATCTCGCTGCTGACCTGGGTACCGGCCGATCGCCAGGAACCGATTCTGGCGCACGAGTTGACCCATGCCCTCCAGGATCAAAATTACGACCTCACGAACTGGATGAAGTCCGCGGAAAAAGCAAAAAGCGGTGCAGAGGATGAGAGCGCAGTAGCCCGCAAGGCCGTGGTCGAAGGCCAGGCCATGGTCGTCTATGTCGATTACATACTTAAGCCGGTCGGACGAACCCTGCAGAACACTCCCGACCTTCTCTATTCGATGGAAGACCCGGCGGTTAAGGGAATGATCGACTCTCAGCTCGCCCACGACTCTCCCATGGTCATGCGCGAAGCTGGAGCATTCGCGTACAAGGAAGGTCTGATCTTCGAAGGCGAACTGCTGCACAAAGGCGGCAAGGAGATGGCGTTTGCCGGTGCGTTTGCGCGTCCTCCTCGCAATTCGCATGAGGTGCTGCATCCGGAAACCTACATCAACGGGGAGAAGTTGCCTCCGTTGCGTATCCCAGACATGAAGAGCGTACTGAACGATCAATACGGCGTCTACGACTCCGGCAGCATCGGCGAACTGGATGTGCGAGCTCTGTTGAAGCAGTATGGGGCACGCAAAATCGCCGATGACCTTTCCTCTGAATGGCAAGGCGGATCATATGTCCTCTATCAGAAAAAGGGCGATTCGACGGCACAGACGCCAGTGACCACGGCCGATTTGGCACTGTTGTATATCTCGCGTTGGAAGAGTTCGCATTCGGCGGCTCGCTTCGCGAAATTCTACGCGGGCGCGGTTTCGCAGCGATATCGCACGGCGACGGCGGAGCAAGTTGCGGCCTGCACGGGAGACAATTGCCCTGTTTCTACTTCACAGATCGCGACTGACGAGGGCCCAGTCATCGTCGAACAATGGAACGACAATACTGTGATGGTCTCAGAAAGCTTCGACGTCCCCACCGCAGGCAAGTTGCGCACTGCGATGCGCCGCGGCGCTGGCGCCACCCAGGCAGAAAACCGGCCGCAGGAAGAGATCGGACTACGGTTGCTCGACATTCCAGCGTTTGAAGGCTTGGAGAATAAAATTGCCGATACTGTAGCGACGGAGATCTTGAAGGAACTTTGTCTGCAATCGCAGGCGGCCTCAACACCCTCTCGCTAAATCCAATCCCAAATTGCTGCGCTCGGAGCGATTTTGGGAAGGCACAGCTTTCAGCCGCTGAGGAGGCCGTAATTTCCGGACTGCCGCACTCATGCAGGAAAACGACCACACAGCGCCGCATCCATCGGCTGCCGATAGGATCACCGCCGCGCTCTTAGCTCTCTTGCTTGGGCATCTTTTTGCGCTTGGACCTATTCGGCAAGTGTGGAAAGATCACTGGCTCGTGAAAGATGGACAACGGGGAACCGCTACCCTCATAAAGAACCATTGGAGTGGTCACCGCGTTGTCATCTATGAATACGAGGTGGGTCAGAAGGTCTATCCGGCCAAGACCGCAGAAGGCCGCACCCACATTTCGATCTGGTGATCAAGGGAGAAAAGACGGTGGTTTACTTTTCCTCCTCTCATCCGTGGCTTTCGGCGCTAGACATGCCCCGCCATGTCGGGATCGATGGCTTGCCAGTGGTGCTTCTTGTCTGGTTTTTCGAACTCGGGCTTATTAATACCGTCGTGAATCCGAAAAACCGCTGGGCTTTCGGGTCTCGTAACTATCCGCGTCTCTCTGCGACAACTCAAGGCAGCAACTCAGGAAACACGGACTCCACAACCAAAAACGCAGATGTCACGAGCGGCACCCGACAAGCGGCTCCGCAATTCGGCTATTGGGAATTTCTGAAAGATAAACTGCGACTTGTCAGCTGCGGATTCCTTGTTGTGCTGGCCATGGCTGCAATCGAACTTGGTATCAATGCCATTTTCGGTCGCCCGTAAAGTCTCGCGTTCGCTTGCCTTCCCTGCTCGCTCTCCTTCACTATGGAGCGAATGGGAGCGTGTGAATGCCCAAAGAAATTCTGGTTGCCAAGGGAACCCAATATCTTTCCGTAGTCCCCAAGATGTCGAACCGCCATGGCCTTATCGCTGGCGCCACGGGCACAGGCAAGACCGTCACGTTGCAGACCATGGCCGAGGGGTTCAGCCGCATCGGGGTTCCCGTCTTCATGGCGGACGTCAAAGGAGACCTCGCCGGCATCAGCCAGTCCGGTGGCAATAACCCGAATGTAGTCGAGCGCGCCAAGAAGCTCGGACTCCCGCTCATGCCGCAAGCCATGCCAGTTGTCTTCTGGGACGTATTCGGCCAGCAGGGACATCCCGTACGAGCCACCATCAGCGAAATGGGGCCGCTGTTGCTCGCGCGAATGCTCGGACTGAATGACACCCAGGAAGGCGTTCTGACTCTGGTCTTCAAAATCGCCGACGACCAGGGACTGCTTCTGCTTGATATGAAGGACCTGCGCGCCATCTTGCAGCACGTGGGCGACAACGCCGGCGATTTCCAGACCGAGTACGGACACATCTCGGCGGCGAGCATCGGTGCGATCCAGCGCAACTTGCTTGCCCTCGAACAGCAGGGCGGTGACAGCCTCTTCGGCGAACCGGCACTCGATCTCGCCGATCTGATCCAGACGGACGCGCGCGGCAACGGTGTAGTGAACATCCTTGCCGCGGACAGACTGATGGCCGCGCCGCAGGTTTATGCGACGCTTCTACTCTGGCTCCTCTCGGAACTGTTCGAGCA
>Ga0335080_10003981_pt1 | contig 15007 bp, 14 predicted proteins | sample Lox_Sample_34_FD_206720 | JGI IMG/M metagenome (GOLD analysis project Ga0335080, IMG submission 206720) | Soil microbial communities from Loxahatchee National Wildlife Refuge, Florida, United States - Lox_Sample_3.4 | ecosystem: Environmental > Terrestrial > Soil > Wetlands | place: USA... | reverse complement strand
TGCGCCAGCGAGATCTCGCCGGGCTTTGCCCGCATGCCGCCGCCGGTCAGGGCCGCCATGCTGGCGGAATGATGCGGCGAACGGAACGGCCGCTGCGAGGTCAGCGCACCGCCCTCGATCTCTCCGGCGACGGAGGCGATCATCGACACTTCCAGAAGTTCGGCCGGCGAGAGCGGTGGCAGGATCGAGGGCAGGCGGGCGGCCAGCATGGATTTGCCCGCGCCGGGCGAGCCGATCATCAACAGGTGATGTCCGCCGGCTGCGGCGATCTCCAGCGCGCGCTTGGCGCTCTCCTGTCCCTTGATGTCGCGCAGATCGAGCTGATTTGCGGGTGCCTGGCGCACCTTTGGTTGTGGGCGCGAGAGCACCTGGGTGCCTCGAAAATGGTTGGCGATCTGGATCAGCGAGTTGGCCGCGATGATCTCGATGTCGGGGCTGGCCCAGGCTGCCTCCGCGCCGCAGGCGGCCGGGCAGATCAATCCCTCCTCGCGCGAATTGGCGCCGATCGCGGCCGGCAGCACGCCCGCGACAGGCGCGATCGACCCGTCAAGACCGAGCTCGCCGAGCACCGTGAAGCCCGTCAGCGCGTCGGGTGGGATCGCGCCGATCGCGGCCATCAGCCCGAGCGCGATCGGAAGGTCGTAGTGGCTGCCTTCCTTCGGCAGATCGGCGGGCGCGAGATTAACGGTGATGCGTCGTGCCGGCAGCGCGAGCCCCGAGGCGATCAGCGCCGAGCGTACGCGCTCGCGCGCTTCCGAGACCGCCTTGTCGGCGAGCCCCACAACATGGAAGGCCGGCAAGCCGGGAGAGACCTGGACCTGCACGTCCACCGTACGCGTCTCGATCCCCTCAAAGGCTACGGTCGATACCCGTTGAACCATGCCGTCCTGCCGCCCTCATTCGCAAATCCAAGGTAGCGGAATAGGGTGGCGAATTCAAGAACATTACAGGAACGGTCGAAAGACTGGCTGGGGGTGATCTTCGGCCACCCCCAGCGCACCGCATCAAAGCAGCATCACCATCGGCTCGGGGAGGTAGTGAAAACCCTCGCCGGTTTTGACGACATGGCCATAGCCCGGCCAGGGATAGTGGTAGGACAGGACCGGGACCTTGTTGGCCGCCACCATATCGAGCAGGCGCACCCGGCTGTCCGCCGCCTGCGCCGGGTCGGTGTCATAGGAGAACTGCATCCGCGGCCTCTCCATCAAGAGAATCTGGTGATGGGTGAGGTCGCCAAGGAAGGCAAAGGATTTGCCTTCGGATGAGATCATGAAGATGTGGTGGCCGACGGTGTGGCCCGGTGCCGCGATCGCCTGAACGCCGGGCAAGAATTCCTGGCCGTCCTTGATGAACACCAGCCGGTCCTTGACCGGCATCAGGTTCTTGCGGGCGTGGAGCACGAAGTCCTTCAGCGGACCGCCGAGCTTGCCCTCGTCGGTCCAGAAATCGAAATCGCTTTGGGCGATATAGAACTGGGCGTTCGGGAACAGGACCTTGTCCTTGCCGTCGACGACGCCGCCGATGTGATCGATATGGGCGTGCGTGAACACCACGGCATCGATGTCTTCGGGCTTGATGCCGGCTTCCATCATGCTCTTCTGCTGCCGTCCCGTGGTCGGACCAAAGGCGTTTGCCGTGCCCATGCCGGTGTCGAACAGCACCAGCTTGTCGCCCATGTTGACGATCGGCGAGTTCTGCTCGAGCACGATATTGTCTGGCGACAGGAAGTTGTCGGTCAGCATTTTCCTGATTTCGTCATCGGATGCACCGATGAAGGTGCCCTTGGGGGGACCGAGCGGCAGTGGGCCGTCGGATACGACCGTCACCTCGGCGGCGCCAATGATGAAGCGATGGAAGTAGGGCGATTGGGTGCCGAGTTTCGGCGCCCGTGCCACGGCGCTGCCGCCGAGCATGGTCGATGCGGTCAGCCCGGCGCCAAGCGCAAGCAAGGACCGCCGCGAAACGGCTGTTGTCATGGGTCTCCTCCGCTCTTTGATGAGCATTCAAATGGGTTTGCCCGCGCCAGGCGATAGCATGCGCTGGCAACGACAGGTTGCGACCGCTTGGGGCCTTTGGAAGGCGCACCGGCCTTTTTGCTTTCGCCGCCGGGCCCCTGTGCCGCATTAATCCGATCGATAAAATGCGCGCGAAAAGGATCGATAGATTGCGAGGCTTGCCGCTCAGCATATCCCAAGGATTGTTCTGTAAGCCTTGGACCTGGTGCCGCATGCGTGGGCATCGAAGGGGTGAGATCGACATGTTGGCAGCGAACCGTCGTAGAAGCGAACGTCGTATTTGCAGGAGCCTTGCAAAGATTCAATTCGGGACAGGCGGTTTGCCGCGCGATTGCGTGGTCACCGACATTTCGGATGGCGGTGTGAAGGTTGTCGCCGAATATCTCGAACCGCCTCCGGAATTCACGCTGATCTTCTCGGAAGGCCGCCCGCGCCAATGCCGGCTGGTCTGGCGCATCGGCTGCGAGTTCGGCGCCGAGTTCATCGCTTAGCACGCGCCTCTTTGCGGACATCAAGACGCCGCGCCACGGCCGCCTCGGCGGCGAAAGCGCGGCCGCAGTTAACCGGAATTTAGGGTTAACCTGTAAGCATTTCCTGGCCAGTCGTCGACCACAGGCCAAGGTAAATGTTTCGGCAATCCCTTCGACAAGGTCGGCCCCTGGTCGTTCCTTCCCTATTGTCCCTGATATTCGCGCTCTGCCTCAGCCTCTGCGGCTGCCAGACCACGGACCCGACCGAAATCACGGGGTCGCTCGGCGGGAAGCCAGCGAACCGCGCGACCGATCCGCGGCGCGATGTCGAGGCGCTTCGCGATCGGTATCGTGCCAATCCGAAGGATCCGGACCTCGCGCTGAACTACGCCAAGGCGCTGCGCGCCGCCGGCGAGCGATCGCAGGCCGTTGCCGTGCTTGAACAGGCAACCATTGCCGATCCATCCAACAAGGCACTGTTGGCCGGCTACGGCCGGGCGCTGATGGACAACGGCAACTTCCAGCAAGCTTTCGACGTGCTGAGCCGGGCGCACTCGCCGGAAGATCCGGACTGGCGGATTCTTTCGGTGCAGGGCGCGGCGCTCGACCAGCTCGGCCGCTACGAGGAAGCGCGGCAGTATTATGCGAGCGCGCTCAGGATAGCGCCGGACGAACCATCGGTGCTTTCCAATCTTGGCCTGTCCTATGTGCTGTCAAAGGACCTCGGCAAGGCCGAAGAGGTCCTGCGCAAGGCCTACGGCAACCCGGACAAGGATCCACGCGTACGGATGAATCTCGCGGTCGTGCTGGGTCTGGAGGGCCGCCAGGCCGAAGCCGAAGCCATTGCGAAAGCCGACCTGCCGGTGGAGGAAGCGAACGCGAATGTCGCCGAGCTGAAGCGCTTGCTGGCCCACAAGGAAGCCGCGCGCGGGTCGGGCGATCGCATGCCCGCCGCGCCTCCCCCACGTCTCAACTGATTCTTGACTGAACGGCCTTGTCGCGCCGGTCAGGCGCGGGCCGATTTCGTCCGGAACCTGCCAAGGAGTGGCGCCAGCAGCGAGCTGCGCTGCTTCTTCCTGGTATCGCCGAGGCCGGTCAGCCGTTGCGCGATCTCCGAAAACATCCTGCTGACGCGGTGGTTGGCGGACAGTTCGGCGATCATCTGCCCGTTATTGGCAGCGGTGCCGAACAGGCGCGAATCGAAGGGAAGGGCGGCGACCGGCTGGCTTTCCAACGTCTTGGCAAAGCTGCGCCTGTCGATTTCCGGGCGCTTGGGCATCCCGACCTGGTTGAGACAATAGAGCGGGGGGCGGTCGTTGGGCCGCGACGCCTTCAGCACGCCGAGCATGTTCTTGGCGTTGCGCAGGTTGGCGAGGTCGGGTTCGGCGACGATCAGGATGTCGTCGGCGCCTTCCAGCGCGCGCCTGGTCCAGGCCGACCATTGGTGGGGCAGGTCGAGCACGATGCAGGGCGTCGTCATGCGCAGCGTATCGAAGATCGCGTCGAATGCGTTGGCGCCGAAGTCATAGACCTTGTCGAGCGCGGCCGGCGCCGCGAGCAGGCTGAGGTGATCGGTGCATTTCGCAAGCAGGCGGTCGATGAACGCGCTGTCCGGTCGGTCGGGCTGAAACACCGCGTTGGCAATGCCCTGCATCGGGTCCTGATTGAAGTCGAGACCGGCGGTGCCGAAGGCGAGGTCGAGATCGATCACGACCGAATCGAGCTTCAGATCGCGGGCGATCGCCCAGGCGACGTTGTGGGCGACGGTGGAGGCGCCGACGCCGCCCTTGGCGCCGACCACGGCAATGACGCGGCCGACGGTGATGGCTTCAGATGCCGCAAACAGGCTGCAGATCGAACGCACTACGTCGATCGGGTTGACAGGTCCCATCACATAGTCGTTGACGCCGCGGCGCACGAGTTCGCGATAGGGCACCTCGTCGGACTCGCTTCCGATGAGGATGACGCGCGTGCCGGGATCGCAGACGCTTGCGAGCTCGTCGAGGCCCGCAAGGATTTCGCCGCGGCCATCGCTCTCGATCACGATGACGTTTGGCGTGGGCGCATTCTGATACGCCTCGGCGGCGGCCGCCATGCCGCCCATCTTGACCGTGAGATGAGCCTTGCCAAGACGGCGGTCGTCGCCCGCCGACCGCACGGCGGCAGCGGTGTCCTCGGTCTCGCAGAACGCCTGCACCGAAATGCGGGGGGCTGCGGCGATGTAGTCGTTCGCCTGCGGCGGCGCGGCGTCCGACAGCTCTTCGGGATCCTTCTGGGACTGGCTGCTCATTTGCCTGTGTCGCTGAGTTTGGCCTTTTCGGCTTCCGGGTAGTTGGTCGTGGTCGATTCGCCCTTGCGGTACTTCTCGTACGCTTCGCTGCGCCGCGGCGTGTAGGCCGGCGTCTCCGAGCGCGGCTGCACCAGATCGGATGGATTGTCGATCATCGCCGCGAGGTTGCGCTGGGTCGCGCAGCCGAGATTGTAGTACGGCTTGTTCTCGTTATAGGCGGGATTGTAGATCGAGGGACCGAGATCCTCGGGCCACAGGCCGCAGGGGCCGGCGACGGCCGCGATCCTGCTGTAGGTCAGCTTGATGGTCGCAAGCGTCTGCGGATCGTCCGGACGATAGCGATGCATCGTGATGCCGCGCGCGGGCACACCTCCGGCCAGCAGCAGGCTGCGGATTTCCGCGTAGGTGGCTGCGGCAGCCCTCGCATTCGGCGTGTCGACCGGCACCTCCGCGGTGATCGCGCCGGTCCCTTCATTGAGCCAGGTATGCGCCAGTCCCAACACGTCCGAACGCTGCGCGACATTCAACCCTCCGCGTGCGTGACCGACGAAGATGACGACCGAGCGGTTGGCTTCCGTGATCGCGATCGGGTGACGCAGACGGTAATCGTCGGGAGTGCCGCCCGTGATGATGGCGTCCGGCGCGTAGCTGCAGGCACCGAGCGCGACCGAAAGGCCGACGAGCGCGCCGCCCAGGCGCAAGTGCCGGTGCCGATCGACTGTCTGTCCCATTGTCATCGTAATGTCCCCGTCCCCGCAAAATGCCGTCTTTAGTCGATGATGAAGCCGAAGTTGCCCTGATAGCCGCCGATCGTTTCGATGCGGGCCGCCACGCCGTAGATGCGGTTGATGCGGGCGAGCAGCGCCGATTGGGCGTCGGAGGACGGCGCGAAGCCGTCATCGGGACGCGACAGCTCTTTCTGGGCGACCGCGCGCACGACATAGGGCGTCACCAGGACCATCAGCTCGGTCTCGTTGTTGACGAAGTCCTGGCTGCGGAACAGCTGTCCCAGCACAGGCAGCTGATCGAGGCCTGGCAGGCCGTTCACCGCCTGCTTGGTCTGCTGATGGATCAGGCCGGCCATCGCCATCGAGCCGCCGGAGGGAATTTCCAGCGTGGTTTCGGCGCGGCGGGTTTTGACAGACGGGATGATAAGGTTGTTCAGGTTGATCGAATTGTCGTTGGAGACTTCGGACACCTCCGTCATCACCCTCAGGCTGATCCGGCCTTCCGTCAGCACAAGCGGTGTGAAATTGAGCGAAATGCCGAATTTCTTGAAAGTGATTGACGGCGCGCACTGCCCGATCACGCCGGTTTGCGTCGTCGTACAGGTCACGCCCGTGGGAACCGGAAACTCGCCGCCGGCGATGAAGGTCGCCGATTCGCCGGAAATCGCCGTCAGGTTCGGCTCGGCCAGCATGTGCATCACGCCGGCGTTTTCCATCGCGCGGATGGTGGCGGTGACAGTCGGCAATCCCTTGACGATCGACGAGGCGGAAAACGCGTTGCCGGAGACCAGCGGAGCACCCAACGCGGTGAACGGGTTGACGTTGTTGAAATTCACAACCGCAGTCCCGTAGTTCATGCTGGCAGAGAGATCGACGCCCATCTGCTTGATGATGTCGCGCCGCACTTCCGCAACATGGACCTTCAGCATCACCTGGTCGCGGCCGCGCACCACGATCGCGTTGACGACCTTGTCGGCGTTGCCGACGAGCCTTGCGGCGATGTCGCCGGCCTGCTGCGCTTCGACGGGACTCGAGACCGAGCCGGTCAGAACGACACCTTCGCCGACGCCTTCGATCTGGACGCCCGGCAGCGCCTGCCGCAACGCGACGCGAATGCCGTTGAGGTCGCGCTTGACCGCAATGTCATAGGAGGCGACTTGATTGCCCACGGCATCAAAGAACACGACGTTGGTCTGTCCGACACCCGAGCCGATGATGTAGGCGCGCTGCGGCGAACGAATCACGGCATTGGCGATCTTCGGGTCCGCGACAAGCACGTCCTTGACGTCGCGCGGCAGGTCGACGACGGCCGACTTGCCGATGCCGAGCGGGAGAAAGCGGGTCTTCACCGGGATGCTACCGGTATAGGCCGGAGCGTCCACGGGAGCCGAAGCGGCTGGCGCCGAGGTAGCCGGAGCGGCAGCAGCAACCGCGCCAGCCGGCGCCAAAGGGGCCGTTGCGATCGCAGGTACAGCGGCGGCGGCGCTCGCGGGCGCGATAGACGGATCATCGGCGGCGAGCACCGGCAGGCTTGCAGGCTCGAGGATCGAGGCAAGGACGGCCGAAAACGTCAGCGCACGGACCAGAGACACCCGCGTTGTTGTTGTTTTTGCCCAGCATTTCATGTGGGTATCCTCATCGTCACTTCTGTGCGGTGGACTGGCTCGGGATGCCGTAGCGAACGACATTGACGGCTACGCCGCGTCTGGCCTGTTCATCCTGGCTCGTCTCGACGGCGTTGGCATCGGCGATGGAGCGCAATGCCAGCGACAGCGTGCCGGCCTGGCGCGCGGCAGCGAGGTCGGTCGCCTGTTGGGGCCGCAATTCCAGCGTCACGGTCCTGCCAAGCACGGCGTTCTGGCCGTCCTTTTCCTTCGGCGTCTGATCGATCGCGAGCACGCGGACATTGGCCAGCGCAACCTCGGACAGTACGACTTCCGGCATCGAAGGACGCTCCGGGTTCTTCACGCGCCGGGTCAGGATGACGTCGACCCGATCGTTCGGCAGGATGAAGCCGCCGGCGCCGGTTTCGGCGGAGATTTCGGTCGAGACCGCACGCATGCCGGTCGGCAGGATTGCGGCCATGAAGCCTGAGCCATCGGCCTTCACCAGCTTTTGCTCGCGGATCGGCTCGCCGGCAATGAAGGCGCCGCGCGCGATCGAACCTGCGATCTGGGTCACGGCGTCCGGGCGCTCGCTGCGGCGGATGAAGCTCGAACTTGCGGTCGCCGCCGGCCAGGTCTGCCATTGCAGATCCTCAGGCTTGACGGTCTGGCCAAGACCGATCTCGGATTTCGCGATCAGCACATCAACCGTCGGCAATTGCGCGACGGGCTGAACCGGGGCGGGCCTGTTGTCGGATCCGCTCACCAGGTACGCGGCAACGCCGCCCGCAGCCAGAGCAATGATCAGCACCACAATTCGGGCGGTATACATACGCTTACTGCTACCTTTACTCCCTACCCCCCAGCAGGACTAAAGCAGCAAAGGTATAAGCCGGCTTGAAGCGGCGGCGGGATTGCGGACGCGGGCAAGGGATTCGTCCGCATGGTGAACGGGGCGTTATCGTTCGCGTGACAAACCTGCGTATTCTTCCAGAGATCGACTTGCCGTCGCGCAGGCGTCGAGGCCGCCTTACCGGCGCCACTAAAGCGCGATCGCTTTAGGTCGAATCGCCGTCGCCTTTGGCTCATCCGTTTGAGCATGATCCCCCGGGTCAAGCCCGAGGCCACGCTTGTCGGAAAACCGCTGCGCACTCATCGGGTCGTGGCCCGAGGGCATGCTTTGCGGATCATGCGCTATTGCGCTTCTTCTCGATCGTGTCCCATATCCTTGCGGCAACATCCGGTCCGCCGAGCCGCGCGATGGCGCGGATGCCGGTCGGCGAAGTGACGTTGATCTCGGTCAGGTTTCCGTCGATCACGTCGATGCCGACAAACAGCAAGCCGCGCTCGCGCAGCGCGGGCCCGATGGTCGTGCAGATCTCGCGCTCGCGCGGCGTCAGGTCGGTTGCCTGCGCCGCACCGCCGCGCACCATGTTGGAGCGCAGGTCGTCAGGTGCCGGCACGCGATTGACCGCGCCGGCAAATTCGCCATCGACCAGGATGATGCGCTTGTCGCCATGCTTGACCTCGGGAAGGAAGCGCTGGACCACCCAGGGCTCCCTGAAGGTCACCGAAAACATGTCGAACAGCGAGCCGAAATTCATGTCCTGCGGCATGACGCGGAACACGGCCGCGCCGCCATGCCCGTGCAGCGGCTTCATCACGACGGCACCGTGGGTATCGCGGAAAGCGTTGATTTCCTCGAGATCGCGCGAGATCAGGGTTGGCGGCATGAGCTGCGGGAAATTCATCACGAACAGTTTTTCCGGCGCGTTGCGCACGCTTGCCGGATCGTTCACGACCAGCGTCTTGGGTTGAACGCGCTCGAGAAAATGCGTCGAGGTGATATAGGCGAGATCGAACGGCGGGTCCTGGCGCAACAGCACGACGTCGAAAGACGAAATCGGCTCTCGCTTGGGTTCGCCGAGCGTGAAGTGGTCGCCGGGCTCGTCGCGGACGGTGAGCAGTTGAACCGGCGCGACCAGCTCGTCGCCGACCAGCGAAAGCCTTTCGGGCGTATAGTAGGACAGTCCATGCCCGCGCTTCTGCGCCTCCAGCAAGAGCGCGAAGGTCGAATCGCCTCGGATGTTGATGCGCGCGATGGGGTCCATCTGGACGGCGACGTTCAATTTCATCTGGAAGGTCCGGGGTGTGAGGAATCTCTCAAGAGCTTGCGTCGAACGCAGCTAACAGGTGGCGTGGCAGATGACGCGGCGCAATCAGGACCGCGTCGAACCGCAATTCAAATTCCGCATGCTCGGGATGCGCCATGAGCCAGGCTTGCGCGGCATCGACGATGCGCGCTTGCTGGCGAGGCGTGACCGCGAAGGCGGCATCATCCAGCGTCGCGCGCGCCTTGACCTCGACAAAGGCCAACAAATTGCGCCGCTTCGCGACAATGTCGATCTCGCCATGCGGGGTGCGAAAACGCTTTGCGAGAATCCGATAGCCCTTGGCGATCAGATAGGCCGCCGCGCGGGCCTCCGCCGAAAGACCGGTGCGGAACGCCGCCACGCGCTCGGGCGCGGCTTGCTTTGCAGGCGTTGTGCGATCGGTTTTGGCGTCAGTCTTGCCATCAGTCTTGCCATCGGTCTTGGCGTCGGTCTTGGCATCAGCCCTGGCCATCGCAATCCCCTGCATTGGTTTTTCTCGCAAGCTCGAGTGCGCGCGCATAGACCTCGCGGCGCGGCCGGCCCGACAACGCGACTGCATGCGCCACGGCGTCCTTGACGCTGCCATGGACGAGAGAATCGCGCAGGATCGCGTCGAGCGCGTCTGCCGACCACACTTGCTCATCCGCGTGCGGCGGACCGACCACCAGCACAAACTCGCCGCGGGTCTCGAGCGCGCCGGCCTGCGCCGCAAGTTCAGGCAGCCTCGCGCGCAAGACTTCCTCATGAAGCTTGGTCAGCTCGCGGCAGATGGCGGCCTCGCGCGAACCGAGAATTTCGGCGAGGTCGACCAGCGCCTCCTGCACGCGGTTGCCGGACTCGAACAGAACCAGGGTTGCATCGGTTCGGGCGAGTTCGGACAATCGCGCGCGCCTCGCAGCCTGCTTGGCCGGCAGAAACCCCTCGAAGAAAAACCGGTCGGTCGGAAGGGCTGCGACCGAAAGCGCCGTCAGCACCGAGGATGGTCCCGGCAGCGCCACCACCTTGTGCCCGGCGGAGGCGGCCTCGCGCACCAGCTTGAAGCCGGGGTCCGAGATCAGCGGCGTGCCGGCGTCCGACACCAGCGCAACCGAACGACCCTCGGCCAGCCGCTGGATAATCTTCGGTCGCACCGTCGCTGCGTTATGCTCGTGATAGGTCATCAGCTCTGCTGCAATGCCGTAACGCTCCATCAGCCGCCGGGTGATGCGGGTATCCTCACAGGCGATGATGTCGACGCCGGCGAGCGTTTCGAGCGCGCGCAGGGTGATGTCGCCGAGATTGCCGATCGGGGTCGCGACCAGATGCAGGCCGGCGGCGGCCTTGGGCGCGGTCACGAGGTGACCGGCCAGGGAAAAGCTGCGATCAACCGCTTTCCGCTCGCCTTCGGTATTTATCGGGGCGGGTTTTGTGCGCATAATGTCACCTTAAGGGGGAGACAGCCCCGGCGCCACCATTGCAAGCCGGCGTTCATGCGGCGTACAGCATCAAGGTGGTGCAACTCTGGGCCGATCGGCGGCGGCCACAATCCTTTGTTTCCGTTAACCATCCGCCGACAACAGGCTGAATTCGCCCTCCTGATTCCTTATCTAAGGGGGGCATCCTGACCGACCGCGGTTGGTCAAGCGACGAGAGATGGATGGTGGACCCGATCAAACCCAGGTCCGGAACTGCAGGTCCAGGCTCCCCGGCTTTGCAAAATCTGGCCACCACGCGGCGGGCGGCGATCGGACTGTTGCTCGGCGCGCCGCTCTTGTCGGCTTGCGCGAGCGTCCAGCAGAGCCTTAGCCAGTTCTCGAGTTCTTTCGCGGGCTCGGAGGCGCCCGGTCCCACAGGACCCGCGCAGCAACCAATGGTCGCCGGCAGCGGCCAGAACAAGGTCGGGCTGATCCTGCCGCTTTCGGCGTCGGGCAATGCCGGAGTTGCCGCGCAATCGATGAAGAACGCCGCCGAGATGGCGCTCGCGGAGTTTCAGAACCCCAACATCCAGCTCCTGATCAAGGACGATGGTGGCAGCCCGCAAGGCGCGAGCCAGAGCGCCCAGCAGGCGCTCGACGAGGGCGCCGAGATCATCCTGGGCCCGCTGTTTGCGCTGTCGGTGCCATCGACCGCGCAGGTCGCGCGCACGCGCAGCGTCTCCGTTATCGCGTTCTCGACCGATTCCAGCATCGCCGGCCGCGGCGTCTATCTCCTGAGCTTCCTGCCGGAGTCCGACGTCAACCGCGTCGTCGAATATTCGGCGAGCATCGGCAAGAAATCCTTCGCCGCGCTGTTGCCGGAAAATGCCTATGGCAATGTTGTGGAGGCTTCGTTCAAATCCGCGGTCGCCCGCAGGGGCGGACGGATTGTCGCGTTCGAGAAATACGGTGCCGACCGCGCGACACCGGCGCGCAACGTAGCGCAGGCGCTGGGGCAGGCCGATGCGCTGTTGATCGCCGATGACGGCGATTCCGTCGTAGCGACCGCCGATGCGCTCACCGCAGCCGGCGCCAATTTGCGCAACATCCAGCTCCTGGGCACCGGGCTGTGGGACAATCCGCGCGTGTTCGCGAGCGCCTCCTTGCAGGGTGGCCTCTATGCCGCGCCGGATCCGGCCGGCTTCCGTGCGTTCGCCGGCCGCTACCGTACGCGCTATGGCGGCGAGCCGGTCCGAACCGCGACCCTTGCCTATGACGCGGTGGCGCTGATTGCGGCGCTGTCGCGGACGCAAGGTCCCCAACGCTTCGCGCCTGATGTGCTGACCAATCCGTCCGGCTTCGCGGGCATCGACGGGCTGTTCCGCTTCCGCCCAGACGGCACCAACGAGCGCGGGCTTGCGGTCATGCGGGTGGGCAGCGGCGGCGGCGTAGCGGTTGCAGGCTCGCCAAAGAGTTTTGGCGCGTGATCTCGCCAGGTTGGCGGCGCACGCCGGGGCAAATTGGCTGACTCCGCCGCCGCCGCAGGCAAAATCCCGGACAGCCAAAAGATCGATCTGCCGCCAGGCAAGTACAAGGTCAGCTTCAAGGTGGCGAGCTTCGCCGCGCAGACCCGGGAGTTCGAGGTCTGCTGCCGACGAGACCTGGGGCCTGACACCAGAGCACAGCGATTCTAAAGCTGCGGACCGGATAGTCTGAGCTCGCGCTCAGCTCGAAAGACATTGCTGTACAGGTTTGATATCCATTGCCGTCCGCTTGAGGTCACATTGAGATAACGAACAGCTGCTTGAATCTGCGGCGCAACGTTGGTCCAGTAGAACTGGGGGTATTTGTAGACGACGTCTGCTGGCGTGCTGTAACCAAGTGTTTTGTTTAGCCCAATTTCCTCAAATTCGTGGAACAGCGCGTTCGACTTTTTCATATAATTGGGATCGCCGAGTTGCCCGATGAGATCGGCCGCGCGCAGCAGCAAACCCTCCTCCTCGTCCAAGTCATCTGCGTCCTGCCTTGGCGGAGTTGTGTAGGGAAAGCGGGTGTATTCGATCGCGCGCGCAACGCGGGCTGCGTCGATTTCGTCTATTGGATCAAGGCGCTCGGCAGCGAAGATCTTGGAGCGATCGACATGATACGGCGCCAGCGCGGCGTCGGAAGAGCCGACCGGCAATTGAATCGTTCGGCCGCTGACATCAGCTATAAAAGATCCATCTTCGTCTCCATAGACGATTCCGCGAACGTAGCCGATATCGTGTATCAGGCACGCAAGGATGAAATGAGCATAGTCGCTCGCCGTCGTATGTCGCTGGAACGCGCGCCCCATCAGTATGTCGTGCCCGACAAGCGTGACGAGCATCGTGTGTTCGATGTTGTGATACAAGGCGTCGCTGTTGCCGATGCATTCAAGGGCGAGTTTTGCCGCATAGGGCAGCAATTCGGGCAGGCTGGCGTGAGAGGCGCCAAATCGGCCTTTCGTCTCGGACGTCAGAAACGCGCCCAACGCCTGGGCTGTCAGTTGTGGAATCGTTATCATGATCGAGTTCCTCGTCGGCCATAGACTTCGTCGTGGTTGGACGCCCAGCACTCAGCAGCACGTGCGGGAACGGCGGCGGATGGAAGCGAAGGAACACCCGCGCTGCGTCGGAACCGTGTTGATGCAAGTCAACGAGAGAAAAAACGAGGTCACAGAACTCAATCCGTATCGACGAGCGAACGGCGGAAGTGGAGAAGGCCAGTAGAGGGCCGCCGTTCTTGCGTTTTTGCCGGACTTCGACCCTGCTGATCGGACAATGACGCTGTCGCAATTCGTGCATTCTCCGTGCTTCGCTCGAGGAATAACCTTGCGCCAGCTTTGAGCCGATCGCTAATTCTTTGGCCAGCGCCGCCTTGAAAGTATGCCGCGCAACAGGCTTTTGATAGCGGAGTGTGTCGGCGATGAAAAAGAAGGATCGAGTTGGCGAACTCCGTCTCGAAAGCTTGCTGAAGAACGCCTTCAATACGCAACTGCAGCCGCTGAAATCACTCAAGACTGCGACCAAAAGGCGGAGAGCCCTGAAAAGGGCCACAAACAATTCCGGGCTCACGAAGTCGGGCGCGTCCCCTTCGGGTCGATGATGCGCCCGGGCACCCTCGAATGAGGCAAGAACGCACGTGCGCCCGAACGATGGGAAGCGTACTTGTCGAGGGCTTTGCGACGCGCGCCAGTGACTGCAGGAGCGAAATCCCTGTCGATCGGTCGACCGGCTAGCTTACAAACACAACACGCGTTTCCAATGGAACGCGCCGATATAAATCTTCAACGTCGTCGTTTACAAGTCTGATGCACCCGGAAGCAACGAGATGGCCGATCGTCATGGGCGAATTGGTCCCATGAATGAACAGCCCCGGCTTGTCCAGCAACAGAGCGCGTGCACCCAGCAGACTCCCAGGACGGCCAGCTGCGGCCAGCAACGTCTCGCTGCCCCTGGTATCCGCATTCGAAGATCGCCAATCGGGCCATTCAAGCTTGCTCGTAACGCGAAAGAAGCTGCCTCCCTTGAGACATTCCTGTGCAATTCCGATCCCATAGCGACGCGCGGAATTGTTGCCATCGATCAGGTACAGAAAGCGATTCTCCCGATCGACGACAATCGATCCAGGAACGATTGTGGTACGGTAGAAAACCACCTGCCGCTGCAAGGCAAACGCCAATCCTTCGCTCGACGAGCCCCCATCAATGCCGGGCTTGAGGTCGGCGACGACGACGTCTTCGCCTGCGCGCCTCGATTTTGACGACGAGGCGGTGACGCCGGCCAGGCCTGGTGCCCTGGGTGCGACATATCCATACAGCAAAGCCGAAAGAGCGGCGGCGACGACGAGCGCGCAGGCTCCGATGATGAACGACTTCCAGTTCCGGCCGGTCGATAGCACCTGGCTGATTTCCGCTGCGGATTTCTGTCCGCGCGTCTCCCGGTCCGCCACGCCGTTTTCGATACGCCGGATGGCGTCTTCCAGAGCGGCAATATGCGATGCGCTGACCTCTCGTGTCAGGTTGGACCTCGCGATGACGCCATAAGCGTCCCTGTAAATCCTGTCTCGCTCTGCCGCGTCCTTGCCTGCAACCGCTTTCGTCAGTAACGAAAAATAATCCACTGTCATGGTCTTTTCCTTGGAAAACTACCTGACGGGAGGAGCGTATTGAATACCGCCCTGTGTCCAGAGCGCATTTAGTCCGCGCGGGATGCTCAACCTGGACTGCGTTCCGACGTTTCTCTCATAGATCTCTCCGTAGTTGCCGACCGCGCGGACAGCCCGTGCCGCCCAGTCATTTGTCAGGCCCAATTGCTTGCCAAATTCACCTTC
>Ga0335080_10003980_pt1 | contig 15011 bp, 14 predicted proteins | sample Lox_Sample_34_FD_206720 | JGI IMG/M metagenome (GOLD analysis project Ga0335080, IMG submission 206720) | Soil microbial communities from Loxahatchee National Wildlife Refuge, Florida, United States - Lox_Sample_3.4 | ecosystem: Environmental > Terrestrial > Soil > Wetlands | place: USA... | reverse complement strand
ACTACGGGATCGTCGCGCAAATCCTTCCCGCCGGGTCCATGATCGGCCATCCGGACATCGCTTACGTGATCGACCGGGCCGGGCGCGTCCGCGAGGAGCTGAACACCGATCCCGGGCCCGGAACCACTGCCACCAAATCCTCGTTCGCCGTCCTACTCGCCAACGCCGCCCGGAACGCGCTGAGGTCCTCATGAACCGCCGCATCCGCCTCGTCTCAGTGCTGACGGCCGGGCTGCTGGCCGCAGGCTGCGGTAGCGCCGCCAGCCAGGCCGCTACCCCGGCCGTCCCAGCCGCCCCACCATCGCTGGACACCTCGCTGGTCACCACGACCGGGACCTGGGCAGTCGCCGTCATGGGCGGCTCGGCCGCCAACCACAACAACTTCTGGCAGCTGTTCGTCCGCCCCACCGGGTCGGCCACCTGGCGGCTGGCCACCCCACCGGGCGTGGCCAGCAACGGCGGCCTGGTTCTGGCCGGGCTTTCTGCCGGAACCGTACTGGCCGGGTTCCGGCCCAGCCAGGACCTGTCCTACTCCCCGCTCGCCACCACCAAGGACACGGGGAAAGTCTGGTCACCTGGCCTGCTCGACGCCGCCCTGGCCGATGTCCCGGGCGCACTCGCCGCCGACCCCGGCACCGGTCACCTGCTGGCCCTGCTCAGCGACGGCACCGCCGAGACCTCCGGCCCCGGCGGCACGTCCTGGACCCGGCTCACCACCCGCCAAGCCATCGCCGCTTCCCCGGCTGGCGCGCGGTGCCGACCGGACAGCCTCACCGCAGTGGCGTTCAGCCCATCCGGGAAGCCCATGCTGGCCGCTAGCTGCAGCCATCCTGGCACTGCCGGGATCTTCTCCCACGCCCGCGGGTCATGGCAGTTGGCCGCGCCCGAACTGCCTGCCAGCTACGCCCGCCAGCCCATCACCGTGCTCCGCTTGACCACTACCGGCGGAACAACGACGGCGCTGCTCGCCGCAGGAAATGCCCCAGCAACCCGACTGCTCGCGGCCTGGTCCAGTGACGGTGGCAGCCGCTGGAGTCTGTCGGCCCCCCTGCCTCTGGACGACGCGACGCTCAGGGCGGCATCGGCCGGACCAGGCGGCAGCTTTGGGGTCATGCTGAGCAACCACCACGCGGCGGCAATCAGCAGAACCGCGCATTCGTGGCAGGAACTCCCTGTCCTTCCCCCTGGGACCGCGACGCTCGCGGCGAGCCCATCCGGCGGGTGGAATGCCCTGGCCGTCCACCGCACCCAGCTCACCATCTGGCAAGCCGCCCCGGGTGCCGACACATGGTCTGGCGAACAGGTGCTCAGGGTTCCTGTCCAGTTCGGGTCATCCGGCTAGGTAAGGGGCGGGAACTAACCGTGACTTTCCATTCGGGCCTGCGGCGGGGCGGCGTGCCGACATAGAAAAGTGCTCCTGACCTGGAACGATAAGGGTGTCGAAGTCCTTATTGAGCCCAGATCGAGGAGCACCTTCGGGGTGAACGTTACCGGGTGGCCGAGGGGCCTGGGAGTCACTGCTGGCGGGCGGGGCATCGTGTCGCACGCCGGGCTGGCGCTGGTGCGGGCGCTGGGCCCACGATTCTCCTGGCGTTGGCGGGTTGACTGGCCTAGCGGGTTCGGCTGTTGGTAGATCGTGCCCCCGCCCAGCAGCACCTTCGGCGCAACTCGCAGCACCTGCACGGTACGACTGTGTCACCTTCGCCGCCTTCGTAGTCCTCAATTTCGGGCAGCTCTGTCTAAATCACCCTCTACCGGTCATTGCAGACATGCGCTCTACAGCAGCCTTCCCACGTAGAGGGACGCCGAGCCCAACTCGCTTCGCCAAGTGGTCCCTGAGGAACTTCTGAACCTCGCCGTAGGCCTTCCTGTCGCGCGACTTCAGGCCATCGAGGTCCTCGCGGGCCGGCTCAGCTAGGTCGATGATTCGTCGTACTCCCAGCGGGTCACCCCCGCGTCGGGGTACCAGCGCGGCAGGCGATCGCTCCCAGTCTTTGGGAACCGATGGCCGGCACGGTACGTATCTCAGGATGATAACTGTGCCTGCAGGTAGCTGTGCTTCAGCGGCGACAGCTAGCTGCGGCGTTGCGGTCGGCCCGACTTCTGGTGCGCAAGATCGTTATACCCCTTGACCTGGTATGACGTGGCTCAGATCGGAGCGTGTCGAGGGCAAGGACCCGCCCCGGGGGCCGTGTCACGGAAATCCCGATTTCCCGGACATGATTCATCGACAGGGCTACTGTGATCCGCCGGGGCTAACCGAAGCCATAGGGAACAGTGGCGTGTCATACCGGAGAAGCAGAATCTTCAGCCGTGATCGTAGGTTCGAGCCAAAGTCACGGGCCACGCTGGTAGCGATCGCTTGCGGCCGTGTTCTGCCCCTGGAGCAACTACCAGGCGCCGCTGGCCGGTACCGGGCTGATCACCTACCAGCCGGCCAGCCGCTTCTGGACGTTCCAGCCCATCGAGGGAAGCTGGCTCCTGCTGCTCTCCAGCGCACTCGTCGCGGTTACCGTCTGGCTCATCCGGCACCGGGCCGCAGAGCCCAGCGGGCCAGCAACTGACGGCCACAGTGAAGAACACAGGCCCGGGGATGTCTGGGTTGGCTACTGATCGGGCCACCGATAGCAGAGCCACACGTCCCGGCACGCTGGACGGGACGGGCCCGCGGGGCGTCCCGGCTGTTCCGGCCGGCCGTGGTGGGCGGGTGCACCGGAAGGAGCCCACGGGCGGCATAGGCAGGCTGCGTGGTTCGGTGGCGGCGGCCCGCACGCAAACCCGTCGGCACTGGCTGTTCACGATCGTGTTCTGCGCCGGCCTGTCGCTGCGGGTCCTGACTCAGGTCGCCTATAGCCCGGCATTGGTCTACATCGACTCGTACCGGTACCTGCACGGCGACTCAAGCCTGGATCCTCTTGGGTACCTAGTCTTGCTGTGGCCGTTGCAGCACGCTGGTGGGCTGGCTGCGGTCGCCGTGGCCCAGCACTTGCTGGGCCTGGGAATGGCGTTGTCGCTCTATTCGGTCCTGCTCCGCTGTGGCATGTGGCGCTGGGCGGCCGCGCTGGCCAGCGCGCCCGTGCTGCTGGATGGCTATCAGCTGCAGGCTGAGCAGACGATCATGCCGGATGTGCTGTTCGAGGCGCTCATCGTGGCCGGGCTCACGCTGCTGCTATGGCGCCGTAACCCGCGGGCCTGGCAGGTGGGTCTGGCGGGCCTGGCCCTGGGCGTGGCCGTTGACGTCCGGCAGGTGGGTGCAGTCCTGATCGTCCCTGCGCTCGTCTTCCTGGCCGTCCGGGTGACGCGGTGGCAGCGGCTGGCCGGCTGCGCGCTGCTGGCGGCCGGCTACGCGGTTCCGGTGCTGGTATACATGCTGGTCCAGTTCGCGGTGGCGGGTCATTTCACATTCACCCAGCGGAATTCGTACGCCTTCTACGGGCGCGCGGCCGCGGCAGCCAATTGCGCCACGCTCAGGCTGCCACCGGACGAGCAAAGTCTGTGCCCATCGCCGCAGGTGGTGGCCATCCTGGGCATCGATGGCCTGAACGGGGATCCGTCGGGCCCGCTGCTGAGTTACCAGCCGCCACCGGGCATGACGACCGGGGCCATGGCGGACCGTTTCGAGCGCGCAGCCGTCGTGCAGCAGCCGATGGCAGTGGTGAGCGCCATCCACCGGGATTTCATCAAATTGTTCGCCCTCACCAGGAACACCGCTCCCGGGGATATGCCGATCAGCCGCTGGCAATTCCAGGCCACCTATCCCACCTATCCGCCCCTGGTAACGCTGCGCTATGTCGCCTCGATCAGGCCTGGCGGCGGCCAGCCATCGGTCATCAGGCCGTTGGCCGAAGCGCTCCGCGATTACCAGCTTCACGGCGGCTACACACCGGGGCCCCTGCTCGCGATCACCGTGCTAACGGGCCTGGCTGGCAGCTGCATGCTCGGCGGCCGCCGCCGGGAGCACACGGCCACGGCGACTGCCTGCCTGCTGACCACGGCCACGGGAATCATCCTCCTGCTCGCCTCGGACGCGTACGAATTCTCCTGGCGCTACCAGCTCCCAGCCCTCGTCTTGCTGCCGCCCGCGGGCATTCTCGGCGCCGCGGCCCTCGGCACCTGCCTGCGCAGCTGCTGGGCCGACGCGGGCCCGGCCACCAAGGCTGAACCCCAGGCCGGCGCGTCAGGACGGCCCGCCTAGGCACGCGGCCACACGCTCAAGATGCAGGCCGAATTTTCCGGCCGACCGGTGCCCAGCAGAGCCTGTGCCCGGGTTGCCGGGCCTGTCGAGCGGGGATGACCTTCGCCTCTGTGATGGCGCTGGAGGGGTGTGCATCGTTGGCTCAGGAACTCGCAGGAGGTGGGGCATCATGCCCGACGGCGCTGTCGGTGTGTTGCCGGGGCTGGCCCGGCGGCAGGGGATCAGCGACATGCTGCACCGCACTGCGTCACGGGTCCCGGGCAAGCTGGCCATCGTCTCTGGGGCTACCCGGCTGACGTTCGCGGAACTGGAGGCGGCGGTGTCGCGGACGGCCGCGGCCCTGGCGGCTGAGGGCCTGAAGAAAGGTGACCGGCTGGCGCTGTTGTCCCACAATTGCTGGCAGTTCGCCGTCTTGTCGTTTGCCACCGCCCGGCTCGGCGTGATCTTGGTGCCGCTCGGTCCGGGGGAGATCGGCTACATCCTTGGCCACAGCGAGGCGGCAGCGTTCGTGGCCGAGAACGGCTTGGCCGCCACTGCTGACCAGGCCATCGCGGCGGCCGGGCTGGACATCCCGGTGCGCACGGTGATCCGGCAGGCCGGGGGTGAGGTACCGGCCGGGTGGGCCGATGTTCAGCAATGGATCGATCGTGAGGGTACGCCGCCGGAGGTCGATGTCGGCGACGATGACCCGCTGCGGCTGATGTACACCTCCGGCACCGAGTCCCGGCCCAAGGGCGCCATGCTGTCGAGCCGCTCGCTGATGTGGCAGTACGTTTCCTGCATCATCGACGGCGGCATGGATGGCGATGACGTCGAGGTGCACGCCATGCCGCTGTACCACTGCGCGCAGCTGGACTGCTTCCTGGGGCCGGACATATACCTCGGTGCCACCAGCATCGTGCTGCCGGCGCCTGACCCGTCCGCGATCTTGACCGCGATCGAGTCGCAGCGTGCGACGAAGCTGTTCTGCCCGCCGACGGTGTGGATCGCTCTCCTGCGGTCACCGCAGTTCAGCCAGGCTGACCTCAGCTCGCTGCGCAAGGGCTACTACGGCGCCTCGGCCATGCCGGTCGAGGTCCTGCGTGAGCTGCAGGAGCGGCTTCCCGGCATCCGCCTGTGGAACTTCTACGGCCAGACCGAGATGGCCCCGCTCGCGACGATCCTCGGGCCGGACGAGCAGGTCAGCCGGGCCGGCTCAGCAGGGCGGGCGGCACTCAACGTGGAAACCAGGCTGGTCGACGACGACGACAGGCCGGTGCCGCCGGGCACAGTCGGCGAGATCGTCCATCGCAGCCCGCACGCGACGCTGGGCTACTACAAGGATGCGGCGATGACCGCCACGGCGTTCAGCAGCGGGTGGTTCCACTCCGGTGACCTGGGGGTCATGACCGAGGACGGCTACCTCACCGTGGTCGACCGCAAGAAGGACATGATCAAGACCGGTGGGGAGAACGTAGCGAGCCGCGAGGTCGAGGAAGCCATTTACCAGATGGACGAAGTGGCCGAAGTCGCGGTCTTCGGCGTGGCCCACCCGCGGTGGGTCGAGGCGGTCGTCGCCGTGGTCGTCCCCAGGCCAGGCGCCGCGCTCACCGAGGAAGCCGTAATCAGGCACACCCGCGGGCTGATGGCCGGGTACAAGACACCCAAGCGCGTCGTCATCGCCGGCGCCGTGCCCAAAAACCCCAGCGGCAAAATCCTCAAGCGGCAACTCCGGGAAGAGCACAAGGATGCCGCCGCCGACATGTGATTTCCCGTCCATCCGGGCTGCGCCCTGCGCACCGGCGCAGGCGCAGGCCTGCCCCATTCACCCGGCACTTGTCATCGAGGGGTCAGGACGTACTTTCCTGCCACCCTGCGTTCACCGAAGCTCTTCAGCAGCCGCCCGGCCTCGGCGAGCGGCACGGGTTGCGGCGCGGGCGGGTGTATCTCGCCTCTGCTGATCCGGGCGAGGACGTCGGCCAGCAGGTCACGGCAGGCGTGCGGGCCGCCGCTGCCACGCGACCAGTCCCCCCAGTCGACACCGATGATGCTGCGGTTGCGCAGCAGGACGACATTCATGGGCAATCGCGGGATCTCACCGGAGGCGAACCCGAGCACGCAAAGCCGCCCGCCCGCGGCGAGTGCCCGCAGGGCTGACTCGGTCGGCGGGCCACCGACCGGATCGATGACGACATCCGCGCCGCCCTCGGTCGCGGCGCGGATGGCGTCCTTAAGGCTGTCGTAGCCGATGGCGACGTCGGATCCCGCGGCCAGCGCCGCGGCCCTCTTCTCGGCCGTGGACGCCACGGCCACGACCCGTGCGCCGAGGCCATGAGCGACGTCGACGGCGGCCAGCCCGATGCTCCCGCCAGCGCCGAGAACGACGACATGCTCGCCGGGTTCGATCGCGACCCGCCTGGTGACGGCGAAGATCATTGCCGAGTAGTTCTCAGCTGCGCTGGCCGCGACCGCCATATCGACGCCATCGGGAACCGGGACGACCGCGGCCGCGGGGCGCACGGCGTGTGAGGTGTAGCAGCCGAAGTCCATGTCGATGCACGCAACCCGGGTACCGACCGCCGGCGTGCCGGTGCCGGCCCCCCGCCCGGCGACGCGCCCGGCGAATACCGAGCCGGGAGTGAACGGGAGTTCGGGCCGGATCTGGTATTTCCCCCTGACAATCAGGCCATCGACGAACGACGCCCCGGCGGCCTCCACCTCGACCAGGACGTCGTCCGGGCCCACCTCGGGAGTGGGCTCGCCGACCAGTTCGAGCATCTCGGGGCGGCCGAAACCCCGGCACACGATGCGCTGCATCGATGGACCTCCTGCCTGCCGGAACGCTGCTACCAGTTTGACCTGAAGCCTGCCCCGCCCGGCCTGACTGGTCCTGGGTCCTTAGCGGTCTGGCCGCGGCCGGACAAAGCCAGCCAGCATCTTCCCGACTTCAATCGTGCCCGTGCCGGTCGTCACCACTGGATCCTGAGCGGCGAAAGCCCGCAGCTCCTCCTCGTCGTCAGCCTCCACGACGCCCAGGCCCCACGAGCCGCCGCTGTCGAGCACGGGACCGAAGATCACCATCTGGCCTGACTCGACCAGCGGCCGCCAGTGATCGGCATGGCGGGCCATGATCTCCCGCTCCCCGTCGCTCATATCCAGCGCGAACGTTGGACGTGGCGCATGGAGCCTGAACACGTAGGTAGTCATGAGCCAAGGATGCCAAGGCCCTGGATGGCTGAGCCGGTGGGAGCCACTCACCGGCTCTCACCTACGCTAGGAGACGGTGCTGGAGCCAGCGCCCTCGGGCGGGATTCGCCCATGGCCGGCATGCTGGGCCAGAACCGGCACAGGGGGTGGCGAATGTGAGTGCGGCCGAATATCCGGTTCCCCAGCCAGTGGCCGGGCGTGGTGCGCTGTTCGTGGAGCACCGGCTGAAGACTCCGCAGGTATCGGAATCGGCTTACATCGCGCCGTCGGCCGTGCTGGCCGGCGATGTCACTATCGGCCCGCACAGCCGGGTGCTATTCGGCGCCGTGATCACCGCCGAGGGTGGCCCGGTGGAGATCGGGCGGGACTGCGTCATCATGGAGAACGCGGTCGTCCGGGGTGTGCCAGGCCAGGAAACCCGCTTCGGTGACGAGGTACTCGTTGGCCCGCACGCTCACCTCACCGGCTGCGTGATCGAGGGCGGCTCGCGCATCGCGACCGGCGCCATGGTGTTCAACGGCGCCCGCGTCGAAACCGGCGCGGAGGTCGAGTTCAATGCGGTGGTCTACGTCAATACGGTCGTCCCGGCCGGTACGGTGGTACCGATGGGCTGGTTCGCCGGCGGGCAGCCCGCCGAACTGGTGGCACCGGGAGACTGGGACCGCATCCGCGCCATCATGGGCCCGCTGGACTATCCAGGCACCGTTTTCGGCGTGGGTGCCAGCTCACTAATGCCCGACATTGCCCGCCGCTACGCCCGGGGACTAGCCCTGCATCACCGAGATCACATTCTCCCCGACGAGCGCCACCTGCTTACCCAGGAGGACGCGCACTAGCGCAAACCCAGCGACCCCGATGCCGGAGGATTAGGTATCGGTGCGTCGTTCAGCTGCTGGTCAATGTCCACCAGGATGGCGTCGTCCTCGATCCTGCAGGCGTACACCGGGATAGGGCCGCAGGCAAACACGCCGACGGCCTCGCCGGTGGTCAGGTCATAGCGTGACGCGTGAGCCGCGCAGACCAGCGTGTCATCGTCCTGCAGGGTTCCCTCGTGAAGGGGCTGCTGCTGGTGGGTGCAGGTGTTGTGGATCGCCCTGACATCGTCATCGTCGAGGCGGATGAGGCAGATCGGTTCGCGCAGCTCGTCAACGAGCATGGTGTCACCAACCTCCAGGTCGTCGAGGTTCGCGACGACTACGAACGTCATGGCTGTCTCCTCCCACTTGCGGGCCGCCGGGGGGCCGGCTGGCTGCCACGAACTTCGATCCAGCCATTACGGATCCGGGTCGGCAGCACGGGCTGCGGCTGGCTGGCCGGACCGCGGCTGACGCAGCCGTCGGCGAGCGCGAAACGTGACCCGTGCAGCGGGCAAGTCACGGTCAGGTCTGCGACTGGGCCGCGGCTGAGCAGGCCACCAGCGTGGCTGCAGATGTTGTCGATGGCGTACAGGCGGCCCCGGTGCCGGTACAGCATGATCTGACGTCCCTCGGCCTCGACGGCGGCCGGCGAGTCGTCTGGCAGGTTCGCTTCCTGCAGCGCGCGGGTCCACCGCCGCGGCCCGATGGCCCACGCAACCCGGTTGACCATCACACCTTTGGTGAATACGAGGTGACCACCGAGGTAACCGGCCGTGGCCGTGACCGTGAGGCTAGCCGCACCCAGAGCGCGTGCCGTGCTCCGGTGGCCGGCCACCCGGGTGCCCAGGGAGGCGCCTTGCAGCCCCAGGCCCAGCGTGTTGAGCAGCCCGTGGAACAGCCCGACGCGGCGGTCCTGCTCGTCGCTGACGGTCCAGTCGCTCAGCCCGGTCAGCGCGGTAGCGCCCGCGGCGAGGATGCCAGCCGCGCTGAGCATGCCTGCAGCGTCCATCCCGCGCCGCGGAACCCGGTCGCGGTCCATAGCGACCAGCACCGTGACACCTGTCCACAGCCCGATGTGCAGATCGCTGAGGGCCGGGTGCAGCGGGTGGCCGACCCACCGGCCGCCATGCATCAGCTCAAGGACCAGATTGTCTTGATGCCGTTCGCGGACCGGCCCCAGCACCCCGGTCAGCCAGTCGCTCAGGCCCCGGAGCCAGCCGAGCTGGTCGATCCGGGCCGCGACATCGCCATGCCACGTGACCGGCCGGGTACCAGCGGACGGGGCACGGCCAGCCTGCCCGGCCTGCTGGCTAGCTGCCGGCGGATCGTCGGGCTGGCCGGTGCCTGGTCGCATCACGTTCCCCCACAGCCGTCAGCTTGTGGCTCGATCCTGAAGAGAATCTTCCGGCTCTCCGCCCGCCCTGCTTGTCTCACCTTGCGGCACATGCCTGGCCGCCAGCGGCACGGCGATGACCACCAGCAGCCTGAGCGGGTCAGGACTCGAGGTAAGCCAGGACGGCGAGGACGCGCCGGTGGTCGGTGTCGGAGGGTGGCAGGCCGAGCTTGCTGAAGATGTTGCTGATCTGTTTCTCGACCGCCCGTTCCGAGACGGTGAGCTGGCTGGCGATCGCGCTGTTGGAGCGGCCCTCGGCCATCAGGCGGAGCACGTCGTGCTCGCGTGCGGTCAGCGTGGCGAGCGCGCCGGCGTGGCGGCTGGCGCCCAGCAGCTCGGTGACGACCTCGGGGTCGAGCGCGGTGCCGCCCGCTGCGACCCGGGCCAGCGCGCCGGCGAACTCGGTGACGTTGGCCACCCGGTCCTTGAGCAGGTAGCCGACCCCGCCCGGGCGGCCGCCGGAGCGCATGCCGAGCAGGTCGGCGGCGTACCGGGTCTCGACGTACTGGGAGAAGACCAGGATCCCCAGGCCCGGATGGCCGCGGCGGATCGCGATTGCCGCACGCAGTCCTTCGTCGGTGTGGCCGGGCGGCATCCGCACGTCGACCACCGCGACGTCTGGCCCGTGCTCGTCCACCGCGGCCCGCAGCGCGTCGGCGTCGCCCACCGCCGCGACGACCTCGTGCCCGCGATCGGCCAGGATCTCGGCCAGGCCGGCCCTGATCACGGCGGAGTCCTCGGCGATGACCACCCGCATGGCTGAGCGCGCCTCAGGCATGGGAGGGCAGCTCCACGGTCACCACCGTGGGGCCGCCGCGGGCTGTCGATCTCCAGCTGGCCGTCGACGGTCCTGATCCGGTCGGCCAGCCCGTGCAGCCCGCCGCCCGCCCCCGGGTCGGCGCCGCCCGCGCCGTCGTCGGTGACGCGGATCCGCAGCAGGCCAAGGACGTGCACCGCCTCGAGGCTAGCGCGCCGGGCGCCGCTATGCTTAGCCACGTTGGCGAGCAGTTCGGCCGCGCAGAAGTAGGCCATGGTCTCGATCGCCGCCGACGGCCGGTCGCCGATGTCGGTGATCAGCTCGACCGGGACCGCGCTGCGCGCGGCCAGCGTGGCCAGCGCGTCGGCCAGCCCGTTGTCGAGCACCGGCGGGTGGATGCCGCGGGCCAGGATCCGCAGTTCGGCGATGGCCTCGATGGCGCTGCGGTGTGCGGCTCCGACCAGCTCGGCGGCCCGGTCCAGATCGGCCGGCGCCACCGCGCCGCCTGCGTCCCGGGTGAGCTTCTCGCTGGCCAGGCCCAGCTTCATGGCCAGCCCGACCAGCTGGGCCTGGGCCCCGTCGTGCAGGTCGCGTTCAATGGTGCGCAGCCGCGCCGCGGAATCGTCCACCGCGTGCGCCCGGGTCTGCTCCAGGTCGCGCACCCGCTCGGCCGAACCCGGGCCAAGCAGCCCCCGGATCAGCGCCCGGTCGGCGGCGGGCACGGCGTGGGTCAGCCACGGGGCCGCGAGCAGCATGGCCGCGCCGAGCGGGATCGCGGCGAACGAGTAGGCCAGGGTTACCCCCATCAGGGCGCCGAGCCCGAACGGGGTGCCCGGGGCCACGGACGGAACATGGTGCGCGATCTCCCACAGGACCGGGTAGGCCAGGTAGCCCAGGCCGAACATCCAGCAGCATCCCGAGACGAACAGGCCGACCACGCTGACCGGCAGCTTCAGCGCCAGGTAGGCACGGGCCCGCCAGCCTGGCTTGTCGGTCAAGGCGGCCCTGAGCCAGCCGGAATGAGACCGGATGTCGCTGACCGCGATGCCCTCCGCCGTGGCCAGCCCGACGAGTCGCGGCACGGGCATGCCGGTGACCCTGAGGCGGCCGCCATGCTGCCGCACCCGGCCGCCGTGTGCCCTGGCCAGCACGCTGAGCCGCGCCGGGTCCGGCGTCCGCAGGCGGATATGCGGCCTGACCCGCATCGGCGGCGGCGGGGGCACCCGCTCGCCGGTCAGCCGGCCGGCCAGCAGGCGGTTGGCCTCACCCAGCCTCCGCATGGCGGGCATGGACACGGCGATCAGGATGACGGGCACGAACGTGAACGCGTTGGCGGCGAAGCCGGCCACGGCCAGCGGGAGGCCGGCTATCACGTACCCCAGGTCGGCCCAGACCCGCCGGGTGAACGTCGCCCGGAGGATGCGCAGGGACACCGGGGCGAGCCGGGGCCGGTTAGCCGCTACCACGCTCATGTTCCTATGCATACCTCGATGCTGCCGGCGCTGGCCATGCCCGTCGATCGTGTGGGCACGCCGCGCCGGGTACGGCTAGCACGCTGGCCCTGGCTCAGGAACAGTACCGGCCGGGGCCGGGGCTGAGGCTTACGACCGGGCCGGCCCGGTGGCGTTAGGGAAGATTCCACGGCCGGGCGCTGGGCGGCACCAGGTGTGCGGGTACGGTGAGGGCGCCGGGGTAGGTAACCGGCGCGGGCAAAGTCGCGCGGGCCAAGGTAAGCGATTCCGGTCACTGGTGGGTTAACAGGTGTGAGCCAAGACGACGCCGAGTTCGCCGAGTTCTTCGCGGCCAGCTGGGGTCCCTGCCTGCGGGCGGTGGCCGCCGTCACCGGCGACATGACGCTGGCCGAGGACCAGCTCGCGGAGGCGTTCGCCCGGGCGTGGGCGTGCTGGCCCAAGGTCAGCCATCATCCGGCGCCCCGGGCCTGGGTAGTCCGCACCGCGCTCAACGCCGGGGCGTCCGCGTGGCACCGGCGCAGCAGGGAAACCGCGCTGACCAGTCATGACATCGCGGCGGCCGACAGCCAGGGAACGGGCCTGGACAGTGCCGTGCTCACCGCGCTGCGCCACCTGCCGGCCCGCCAGCGGGAGGTGATCGTGCTACGGGTCTTCCTCGACCTGGACATCGACACGACCGCCAGGCAGCTCGGCATCGCGCCGGGAACGGTCCGGGCTCACCTGTCGCGGGCCATGACGGCCCTGCGCGGCGAACTCGTGCCCGCCATGACGACGGAGATCGGACGATGAGCGACGACGAGCGCCCGACCGACGGCGAGCTGACCCAGGAGCTGCGCGATTCGCTGTCTGAGCTGGCCGTGCCCGAGCGGCCATCGCTGGCCGCGATCGCCGGCCGGGGGCGGGTGCACCGGCGGCGCCGGCGCGCCGCTTTTGCGGGGCTCGGCGGCGCCACGTCCGCTGTGGTCATCGCGCTGGCACTTGGCCTGACCGGTGTTTTCGGTACCGCGCCTGGCCGCGGCAGCGGCACGGTGCAAACCGCGGACTTCACCCTCACCAGCTATGTCAACGGCACGGTCGCGCTGAGACTGGGGCAGGTGTTCGACCCCGCCGCGCTGCAGCGGGCGCTCGCCCAACACCACATCGCGGCCCTGGTCAGGACCGACACCTACTGCTCGTCCAACCCCGCGGTCCCCGCCCCGGTCAGCCGTCACGTACTGAACCTCCCGGACCCCGGCGGGACGCGGCAGCAGCGAGCCACGCCGCCGAACATCCTGCTGACCGGCAACTTCCCGGTGATGCCCAGTCAGCTGGCCCCGTCCGTGGACCCAGTAACGATAGTGCTCAGCCCCGCGGCCATGCCTTCCGGGACCGAGCTGTTCATCGGCAACTACGACCTCGGCCACACCATCCTGGTCAGCGTCGTCCACACCGGCTCGCACACCTGCCAGTACAGCCAGGAACCGCCCGGAGCCCCGTGGGACAAACACTCCCCGGGCCGAAGGTAAGCGTTTCTGGGCACTGGCCGGTTAACGGGTGTGAGCCAAGACAACGCCGCGCTGGCCGCTGCCCACGGCGCACCTGATGCTGGCCAGCCGCCGCAGGTCCTGGTGGCGGTGGATGATATTTCCCGGACTTTCGGTAGCGGGCACACGGCCGTGCACGCCCTGCGCGGGGTGTCGTTCACGATAGGCCGGGGCCAGCTCAGTGCCTTGCGCGGGCGATCGGGCTCCGGCAAGACCACGCTGCTGAACATCATCGGCGGCCTGGACAGCCCGACGGCAGGCCAGGTGTGGGTGGACGGCCGCGAGGTGGGCGCGATGACCGAGCGGGACCGGCTGGCGCTGCGCCGGGACACGGTCGCGTTCATCTTCCAGTCCTTCGGGCTCATCCCGATGCTGTCCGCGGCCGAGAACGTGGGGATTCCGCTGCGCATCGCGGGCACCCGGCCCAGCCAGCGCCGCGAGCGGATCGCGGCCATGCTGGCCCTGACCGGCTTGTCCAGCCATGCCGCGCACCGGCCGAACGAGCTCTCCGGTGGCCAGCAGCAGCGGGTGGCCATCGCCCGCGCGCTGGCCAGCCGGCCCGCCCTGCTGATCGCGGACGAGCCAACCAGCCAGCTCGACCTGGAGACGGGCCGGCAGATCATGCAGCTGCTGCTGAGCGTGGTGCGCTCCGAGGGCATCACCGCCCTGGTCGCCACGCATGACGAGGCGCTCATCGACCTGGCCGACAAGGTCATCGTGCTGGAGGACGGCTGCGTCGTGACCGGGCACGCGGCCGGGCAGCAGGCCCTGGCCGCGGACGCCGGGAGCTGATCTGTGCCTGGTCTGGGAGTCTCCTTCCTGGCCCGCCGGGCCAGATCCTCGTGGCTGCTGCTGGCCTGCGTCGCGGTTACCGTGCTGCTCGCCACCGGGCTGGCCACCGTGCTGTGGACGTTCGCCGCCGCGGCGATCCCGGCCGGAGCGGAGCGCATCCTCGCCCCGGCGCCGGGCCGGGTGATCGGGCTCAGCGGCGTGGTCGACGACGCCGCGGGCGTTGCCACCGACTCGCGACAGGTCCGGGCCACGCTGCGGAAGGCCTGGCCCGGCATCGGTTATCAGATGCAGAGCGCGGTGTGGGCGAACCCGGTCCCGCTCTCGCCGCCCCGGGCGGTGCGTGCCGAGGCCAGCCCGGTTCCGGGCACTCCGCAACCGGTCGAATGGCAGCTCCAGCCCGCGGTGCTGGACGGGATCCGTGCCCAGGCGGTGCTGGCCGCCGGGACGTGGCCGGGCCCGCCGCACCGCGGTGAGCCGCTGCCGGTGGCGCTGCCAGCGGCCGTGGCCCGTCGGCTGCACGCGGTACCCGGCTCGGTGCTGAAAGCCGCCACCCGCACTGGGCCGGCCGCGGCCGGGCTGCGCGTCACCGGCCTGTTCCGGGCCAGGAACCCGGCCGCCCCGTACTGGGCGATGGATCTGGTGGGCGTCTCCGGGTTCATGGCTAGCATCCTTCCCGGGCAGGGCCCCCCGGGATCGCTGGTCGTCTACGGCCCGGCGGTGGTGAACCCGGCGGCGTTCCATGGTGGCCTGGCCGCGAGCCAGGGCTCGTGGTTCGTGCTCCCGCAGGCGGCGGCCCTGGCCCGGGGCAACATCGGCGTGCTCGCCCCGAAGACGAG
>Ga0335080_10003979_pt1 | contig 15011 bp, 12 predicted proteins | sample Lox_Sample_34_FD_206720 | JGI IMG/M metagenome (GOLD analysis project Ga0335080, IMG submission 206720) | Soil microbial communities from Loxahatchee National Wildlife Refuge, Florida, United States - Lox_Sample_3.4 | ecosystem: Environmental > Terrestrial > Soil > Wetlands | place: USA... | reverse complement strand
GACCACTCGCGCCCACCGCAGTGGCGACGGCGCGCTCGCACTGATCGACCCGCGTGACGTCGGTCTCGATCGCCTTCACGGTACCCGCTCCGCCAGTGAGATCGCCTACGGCGTCGTCGAGCGAGCGCCGGTTGATGTCGCAGAGGAAGACCGTCGCGCCCTCGCCGACGAAGCGGCGCGCGATCGCCCGGCCCATGCCGCCCGATCCGCCGGAAATCACGATCGTCCGCTCCCGCCACACGCTCGTCATGCGCCATCCCCTCGCGACGTTCGTCAGTAGTAGCCCTCGCTCGGGCCCTTGTATTCCTGGATGCAGTTGCCGCCGTCGATGACGATGGCCTCGCCGGTGATGTAACTGGCCGCTTCCGAGGCCAGGAACGCCACCAGCTCCGCGACCTCCGCGGGCGTGCCCGAGCGGCCGATCGGCGTGTGCTGCCCGCCGACGTTCTCCGCCTCGGTCGACGAGCCCGTGAGGATCCATCCCGGCAGCACCGCGTTGACGGTGATGCCCCTGCGGCCGACATCGAGCGCCACGCTGCGGGTCAGCCCGACCATGCCGGCCTTGGCGGCGCTGTAGAAGCTGGAGCGGGGGTTGCTGACCACCGGCCCGGTGACCGAGGCGATGTTGACGACCCGGCCGTAGCCCGCAGCGATCATCCCGGGCAGCACGGCCCGCGTCACGTTGAACGCCGTCGTCAGGCTGATGTCGAGGCCGTGCCGCCATTCGGCGTCACTGAGGTCGGCGAGCTCCTTGTGGATCTCGCTCTCGCCCACGCTCACCATGCCGGCGTTGTTGACCAGCACGTCGATGCGCCCGAACGCGGCCACGGCGCCGGCGGCCACCGCTGCGGTCTGGCCGCTGTCGACGAGGTCGGCAACGAAGGCAGCGGCGGGAACGCCCATGGCCTTCAGCTCCGCGGCCCGCTGGTGGATCCGCTCCGTCGTCGAGGTCAAGGCGACGCTCGCCCCTTCGCGGCCCAACAAGCATGCACAGGCGAAGCCGATGCCGCCGGGACCGCCGGCACCGGTGACGAGGGCGACCCTGCCGCCGAGGCGGCCACGGCCACCGTTCTGTACGCCGTCGCCGGATGTCATTGCGGGATCGCCAGCGAGAAGCGGCCCTCGGGCACGAACCGCTCGATCGTCGGCGTGACGCCCCGCACCTCGACGTCGACGCGCCAGCCGTCGCCGTCGCGTTCGACGCGATAGAGGTGATACTGGCTGTGGCCCTTGCCGTGATAATCGACTTTGGCCGACGCCGAGGGTACGCCGATCACCGGCACGGCCCCATGCGGAGTCGGGAGCTTGGTCAGGCCGGACCGGTGCGTGTGCCCGTGCAGGATCAGCTCGGCGCCGGCCTCGGCGATGACGGCGCGGAACGCGGCGCTGTCGACCAGGCGGTCGCGGCGCCGGCCGCGGGAGTCGAACGGCGGATGGTGAATCAGCACGACGCGGAACATCCCGTCGGCCGCCAGCTCGACGAGGCGGGCCCGCAGGGCGTCCAGCTGCCGCCGGCCGGCGCGTCCGGAGGCGTAGAAGGGCGGCATGGGACAGGCGGTGGAGACGCCGACGATCGCCACGGGACCGCGGCGGCGCACGAACGGGAAATCGGCATCGGAGCGGACAGGCGACTCCGGCGACGCGTCGCCGGATGCCGATCCCGTCATGAAGTCGGCCCACAGCCCGATCGAGCGCTCCCACGCCATCGGCACGTAGGCGTCGTGGTTGCCGGGGATCACCGAGACCCGCTCCGGTTCGCCCAGGCTCTGGAGCCAGGTCGTCGCCTGCGTGTATTCGCCGGGCAGCGCGATATTGATGATGTCGCCGGTGACGACGACGTGGTCGGGCGCCGTGTCCCGCAGATCGGCCGCCAGCGAGCGCAGCACGCCCTCGCCATGCACGGCCTTGCGCCGGAACGTCCAGGTGAGGAATCCGGTCGCGCGCTTGCCGGCGAGCTCGAGCGGAGCCGGCCGCGGCAGCGGGCTGACATGCGGATCGGACAGATGGGCGAGGGTGAACATTCCGTCGAGGCTGGTCGCGATGGGCTTCGTTCATCTCCCGCCGGCCGCGCGCGGTCAAGGACTCTCTGCCACGCGTCGGCAAGCTTGAACGGCCCGCGGCGCACGGATATTTCTCGCCCACGCCTTCGTGCGCCCACGCCCTCTCGGCAAGGATTCGATGATCGCAACTTCGCCTGCCGCCGGCGCGCCGGCTTCGTCGCCCGACAAATCGAGGGCCGCCGTTCTCGTCGGCCGCTGCGACGTCCGGCTGTGGGGCCTCACGCCGCACGAACGGTGCCGCCGCGCGCTGGCCCGCTGCGGCATCGATGACATCCGCATCGACGGCGCGCCGCCGCCCGACGCCGCATCGGTCGTGATGCTGCGGACCGATTTCGTCATCGATGAAGCCCTGATCAAGGCGTTGGCGGCGACGCCGGAAACGCTGCTGATGCCGGCCCTGCATGACGGCCGGCGCGCCGCCGTCGCCGCCCATGTCGCCGGCCCACCGGCGCCCGAGCTGGCCGCGCTGCTGCGCCGCGAGTCCGCGACCGCCGCCGAGGCCGCCGCCTTCGGCCTGGAGCTGGTGGGTCCGGCAGAGCTCGGCGGCACCTACAACCAGTCGCTGCACAAGCAGGCCGTGCCCTACGTGCTGCCCCTCGTCGACCAGCCGGCGCGCGCGATCGAGCGGCAGATGTTCGATGCCGCCTCCGAGGGCATCACCGATTTCATGACCCGATGGCTGTGGCCGTGGCCGGCCTTCTGGGCGAGCCGCTGGTTCGCCGCGCGCCGCGTCGCCCCCATCCTCGTGACGGTCGCCAGCATCGTCCTGGTGCTGCTGGCGATCCTGCTCTTCGAGGCACGCCTGTTCGGCATGGGACTCGTCGCCGCCTGGCTGACGGCGTTTCTCGATTCCGTCGACGGCCGGCTCGCGCGCGTCACGCTCGCCACCTCCCGGATCGGTCGCATCTTCCACGACGGCATCCACCTGCTGCATCCGCCGCTCTGGTATCTCGCTTGGTTCTATGGCCTGGCGGCTGCGGCCGCGCCGGGGCAGACGCTGCTCCTGGCCGGCAGCGCCTGGGTCTGCATCGCCGGCTATGTGATCGCGCACCTGCTGGAAGTCGTGTTCCGCTGGCGCTTCGGCTTCGACCTGCAGGCGTGGCGCCGCCTCGATTCCGCCTTCCGCCTGTTCGCGGCAGGGCACAATCCCAGCCTGGCTCTGTTGACTCTTTGTACCGTCTTCGGCCGGCCCGATAACGGTCTTCATGTGGTCGCCGCCTGGACCCTGCTGTCGCTGGCGTTCCACACCGTCCGCATCGGCCAAGCCTTCCGCCGGCGACGGGCCGGGTTGCCGGTGGAATCCTGGCTGGCAGCGGCATGACGCGCATCGGTCTGATCAGCAACCCGCACAGCCAGCGCAACCGGCGCGACATGGCCGACCTGCGGGCGGCCGCGCGTCGCCATCGCGACCTGCTGCACCTCGAGCTCGCGAGCATCGACGGCATGGCCGAGGCGCTGCGGGAATTCGCGCGCCGCGAAGTGGGCCTGGTTGCCGTCGCCGGCGGCGACGGCACCGTGCAGAAGGCGATCACGGAGCTACTGAACGCAGGCGCGGCCGCGGTGCCGCATGTGGCCGTCCTGCCCGCCGGTATGACCAACCTGATCGCGGCCGACGTCGGGATGCGCGGCCGCCCGGCGCAGGCCCTGGATCGTCTGTGCGCCAACGAGCCGATCCTCGCCGGCGAAACCCTCGCGCGTCCCGTGATCTCGCTCCGGCGCGTGCCGGGCGAACCGCCGATCCACGGCATGTTCCTCGGAGCCGCCGCCTTCTATCAGGGCATCATGCTGGCCCGCGAGAAGGTGCACCCGCTGGGCGCCGAGCGCCACGTCGCAACGGCGATGGGCCTGGGGCTCTCGCTGCTGCGCCTGCTGACGTGCCGTGACGCGGCGCATAGCGAGCGCCTCTCGCTCGGTCTCGACGGCGCCCCGCCGCAGGAGGGCGACTACCTCCTGCTCATGGCGACGACGCTGCGCCGGCTGGTCTTTGACCTCAAGCCGTTCTGGGGCGAGGGGGAGGGGGCGCTCCGTCTCACGACCATCACCCATCCGCCGCGGCGGCTGGGCCGCGCCCTCCTGCCCATTCTGCGCGGCCGGCCGCGCCCCTGGATGACGGCGAATGGCTACCGCAGCGGCCGTGTCCGCGAATGCCGCCTCGCGCTCGACGGCCCGCTGGTGTTCGACGGCGAGGTGATCAGGCCCAATCCGGCGGTGCCGGTCGTCCTCAGCAGCGATCGCCAGATCGCCTTCTGGCGGTGCTGATCCCGTGACATCGCCGCGCGACGCCCTGCGCACGCTCGTGGCGGCGGAGGCCCTGCAGCCGGTCGCCGCCCCGGTCACCGCGCTGGTCGAGGCGCTGCACCGCCGCCACGGCGACGCTGTCGCCGCCGTCCTCTTCTACGGCGCCTGCCTGCGCGTTGCCGATCTGCCGGCGGACGACGATCCCCTGTTCGATTTCTATCTGCTCGTCGACGATTATCGGCAGGTCTATGGGCGCCGGCTCGCCGCGCTGGCCAACGCCGTCCTGCCGCCCAACGTGTTCTATCTCGAGCTCCCGTGGCAGGATCGCCGGCTGCGGGCCAAGTATGCCGTCGTCGCGATGGCGACGTTTCGTCGCCTGCTGTCGGCGCGCGCCTTCCACTCGTATTTCTGGGGCCGCTTCGCGCAGCCGGTCCGCCTCGTCCATGCGCGCAACGATGCTGTCCGCGCCGTGGTCTTCGACGCGCTCGTCGACGCCGTGGTGACGCTCGTGCAGCGGACCGCCGCCCTGACCGGCGCTGGCGCCGCCCCGGAAGCGCTGTGGACGCGGGCGTTTCGCGAGACCTATCGCGCCGAGCTGCGGGCCGAGAACAGCGACCGTGCGCGTCTGCTCTATGAAGCCGACCGCGCGCGCTATGACCGGCTGGCGCCGCTCGCCATTGCCGCCGGCGATCCAATCGACCGGCGGCCGCGTCGCGCGCGCCTGGCCTGGTGGCAGCGCCGCCTCCTCGGCAAGACGCTCTCGGTGCTGCGGCTCGCGAAAGGCGCCTTTACCTTCGATGGCGGGCTCGACTACATCCTGTGGAAGATCGCGCGCCACAGCGGCGTGACGACGGCGGTGGCGCCCTGGCAGCGCCGCCATCCGCTGCTGGCGGCGCCGGGTCTGGCTTGGCGCCTCTATCGCCGCGGCGCCTTTCGTTAATCGGCGCCGCAAGGACGGGGCAGGGGACCGAATGAAAATCGTCGAAGGCGGGTTGGCGCCGGTTCGCGAGATCGAGAACCTGTGGATCCCGACGGGCGACGGCGTACGGCTGGCGGCGCGCGTGTGGCTTCCCGTCGACGCCGAGCGGACACCTGTCCCCGCCATCGTCGAGTGTATCCCCTACCGCAAGCGCGACGGCACCGCCTGGCGCGACGGCATCATGCAGCCCTACATCGCCGGCCACGGCTATGCCGTGTTGCGCATCGACCTGCGCGGCAGCGGCGAATCCGACGGCCTGCTGACCGACGAATACACGCGCCAGGAGCATGACGACATCGTGGCGGCCATCGCCTGGGTCGCGGCGCAGCCCTGGTGCACCGGCCGCATCGGCATGATCGGCGTCTCCTGGGGCGGCTTCAACGCGCTGCAGGTGGCCGCGCGGCAGCCGCCGGCGCTCGCGGCGATCGTCACGATCTGCGCCGCCGACGACCGCTATGCCGACGACGCCCACTACATGGGCGGCTGCGTGCTGAACGAGCACGTCGTCTGGGGCGTCGCGATCCTGGCGCAGGCGGCGCTGCCTCCTGACCCGGCGCTGGTCGGCGAGCGCTGGCGCGAGATCTGGCTCGAGCGGCTGCGGCACACGCCGGAATGGGTGGCGGAGTGGCTCGCGCATCAGCGTCGCGACGCCTACTGGCGACACGGCTCGGTCAGCGAGGACTACGCGGCGATCCGCTGCCCGGTCTACGCCGTCGGCGGCTGGGCCGATGCCTACCGCAATGCCGTCCCGCGCCTGCTCGCCAACCTGACGGTGCCGAGCAAAGGGCTGATCGGGCCGTGGGCGCATGGCTGGCCGCAGGCGGGCGAACCGGGCCCGGCCATCGGCTTCCTGCAGGAGGCGCTGCGCTGGTGGGACAAATGGCTGAAGGGGATCGACACCGGGATCATGGACGAGCCGCGCTACCGCGTGTGGATGCCGGAATCTATTCCGCACACGGCGGACCGCGCGGAGCAGCCGGGGCGCTGGGTCGCCGAGGAGACCTGGCCGTCGCCGAACATCCGGCCGCGGCGTCTGCATCTCAATCCGGGACGACTGTCGCCGGCCGCCGAGCCGGAGACGGCGCTCGGCCACTGCTCGCGGCAGTACAACGGCCGCGCCGCCGGCGCCTGGTGCCCCTACGCCATGGGCGATCTCGACGGCGACCAGCAGATCGACGACGGCCTGTCGCTGCTCTTCGACTCCGCCCCGCTGGCGGCCGGCTTCGAGATCCTCGGCGCGCCGGTGGTCGAGCTCGACCTCGCGGTCGATCGCCCGCTCGCGCTCATCGCGGCGCGGCTCTGCGACGTCGACGGGCGCGGCTATTCCTCGCGCGTGACCTACGGCGTGCTCAATTTGACGCACCGGGAGTCGCATGCGGAACCGACGCCCCTCGAGCCGGGCCGGCGCTACCGCGTGCGGCTGCAGCTCAACGACATCGCCCACGCGTTTCCGGCCGGGCATCGCCTGCGCCTGGCGCTGTCGACGAGCTACTGGCCGATCGTCTGGCCGTCGCCGCAGCCGGTCACCGTGACAGTCTTCACGGGCGCCAGCCTGCTCGTCCTGCCGGAGCGCCCGCCGCGCGCCGAAGACGCGGCGCTGCAGCCGTTCGGCGAGCCCGAAGGGGCCGCGCCGCCGGCGATGACGACCCTGGCGGAAGGCAACGGCACCAGCGTCTGGCGCCACGACCTGGCGACGGACACCGCCGAGCTGGCGACCGACCACGACGCCGGCATGGAGCGTTTCGATGCCATCGGCATCGCCGCCGGCCTCAAGATCAGCGAGTACTACCGCATCGCTGCCGACGATCCGCTGTCGGCCAATACGGCGTTCGCCTGGACGATCCGGCGCGAGCGCGGAGATTGGCGCGTGCGCGTCGAGGCCAAGCTCGAGCTCAGCTCGACGGCCGACGATTTTCTCGTGCGCCAATCGCTGAACGCCTTCGAAGGCGAGAACAGTTTGTTCGCGCAGCACTGGGAGCGCCGCATCTCGCGCGATCTCGTCTGATCCGCCGCTACAGCGAGGCGCGGGGACCGAAGCCGCTCAGCGTCGCGAACGCCTTCCGCAGCGCCGCCGCGTCGTACGGCTTGCCGACGAACACGATGTTGCCCGTGGATGCCAGATCGAAGCGCAGGGCCGCCGCCGTATAGCCGGTCGTCACGACGATGCCGAGAAGGGGGCGCCGGCGCCGGATCTCCGCGATCAGGTCTTCGCCGCGAATGCCCGGCAGGCCGACATCGACGAGCGCCGCATCGAAGTCGGCGATGCGGTCGACGAGGGCCAGGGCTGCCGCGCCGTCGCCGGCCTCTTCGGCCACGTGGCCGAGGTCGAGCAGCATGTCCACCGTCGACAGCCGCAACAGCGCGTCATCCTCGACGACGAGCAGGCGAAGCTTCCGCTCCGCCTCCGTCGGCGGCTGGCTCTCCGCTTTCGGCGCGGGCGGCTGGTCGAGGAGCAGGCGTAGCTTGCGCGCCAGCTCGTCCTTGCCATAGGGCTTGCTCAGCAGCGCCACGTCGTCGTCCAGGCGGCCGTGATGGATGATGGCGTTCTCGGTGTAGCCGGAGGTGTAGAGGACGGCGATGTGCGGCTGCAGCGCCGTCGCCCGGCGGGCCAGCTCGCGGCTGCCGATCGGGCCGGGCATGACCACGTCGGTGAACAGCATGTCCACCCGCGCGCCGTCCGCCAGCAGCGCCAGCGCGCCTTCCGCCTCGGATGCCTGGCGGACGCTGTAGCCGAGGTCCGTCAGCATGTCGACCGCCGCTTGCCGGACGGCGGCATCGTCCTCGACGACGAGCACGGTCTCCTTGCCGCCCACGGCGGGTGGCGGGATGACGACCTCGCCGCGTTCCTCCGGCCTGGTGGTGCGCGGGAGATAGATGCGGACCGTGGTGCCCTGGCCGGCCTCGCTGTAGATCTTGATGTGGCCGCCGGACTGCTTCACGAAGCCGTAGACCATGCTGAGGCCGAGGCCGGTGCCCTGGCCCTCGGGCTTCGTCGTGAAGAACGGCTCGAATGCGCGCATGGCGACCTCGGGCGGCATGCCGCTTCCCGTGTCGGTGACGGCGAGCAGCACGTACTGGCCGGGCACGGCCTCGATGTTGGCGCTCGCGTAGGCGTCGTCGAGCGTCGCGTTGCCGAGTTCGATCGTCAGCTTGCCGCCGTCCGGCATCGCGTCGCGCGCGTTGACGGCGAGGTTGACCAGCGCGTTCTCCAGCTGGCTGGGATCGACCAGCGTGTTCCACAGCCCGCCGGCAGCTACCGTCTCGATCTCGATCGTTTCGCCGAGCGTCCGGCGCAGCAGCTGCGCCATGTCGCCGACGAGCCGGCTCAGGCTGACCGCGATCGGCTCCAGCGGCTGGCGGCGCGCGAATGCCAGCAGCTGCCTTGTCAGGGTGGCGCCGCGGTCGGCGCTCGCCCGCACATGGGCGAGCCGCTGCCTGGCGCGCGGATTGTCCGCCAGGTCGCGGTCGAGGAGGTCGAGATTGGCCTTGATGATCTGCAGCACGTTGTTGAAGTCGTGCGCGACGCCGCCGGTCAGGTGGCCGATCGCCTCCATCTTCTGCGCCTGCCGCGCGATCATCTCCGAACGCACCCGCCGCGTGACGTCGGCGCAGGTGATCAGGATGCCGCCGCTCGGCATGCGCTTGCGGTAGCACTCGAGCTGGCGCCCGCCGACGGTCAGCGGCATGACCAGGCCCTGATCCACGGCGGCGTCGGGCATCGCCTCGAAAATCTGCGCATAGCCCCGCGGGCGCGCGGCCTCCATGAAGGCCGACAGCGGACTGGCTTTCCGCATCAGGTCCGCCGACAGGTCGAAGAACTCCGCAGCGCGGTCGTTCCAGGCGCTGAGACGGTTGCCGGTGTCGAAGGCAAGAACGCCGTCGCGGGTATTGCCGAGCACGGCGCGCAGCATGGCGGCTTCCTCGGCGCGGATCTGCTCGGCCCTCTGCAGGCGCATATTGTTGCGGATCAGCAGCAGGATGGTGATCACGAGCGCCAGGGTGGCCGTGATGCCGCCGATCGCCGCGGCTGTGAGGGCGCGCTTCTCGTAGGCGAGGATCTGCGTGCGGCGCAGGTCGAGCAGCGTCGATTCGGCCGCTTCCACCTCGCCGATGCGCCAGCGGATCTCGTCCATGGCCGACTTGCCGATGTCCTGCAGCACGATCGCCCGCGCCGCGTCGAAGCCTTGCGACCGCCGGGCCTCGACGGTCTGCGCCATCTCGTCGAGCTTGGTCTTCAGCAGCGGCCGGATGGCCGCGATGCGCCGCGCCTGCTCGGCATTGCCGGCGACGAGCCGCTCGAGGGCGTTCAGATGGTCCTCGGCCGCGGCGCTGCCGGAACGATACGGCTCGAGATAGCGATCCTCGCCGGTGATGACATAGCCGCGCTGGCCGGTCTCGGCGTCTCCGATACTGCGGAGCAGCGACTCCGCGGTGTCGATCACGTCGCGCATCTGCAGCGCCAGGACGCGGTTCGCGTTCGTCTCGCTGGCAAAGACGTAAGCGAGATAGAAGGCGGCGACCAGGATCACCGCCACCGGGAGCGCGACCGCGGCAAGTAGGCGCAAGGTCAAACGCATATCGATCCTTTGGGATGGCCCGACACTGAACGCCCGCACGCTGCCGCCGCAAGGCGCAGCGCGGCATCATATCGCCGATCGCACGCCCGCAAATTCACGTCCGGCGAAAGGCGCAACATTGACACTTGACGCCATCGGGTCAACCCGAGGCGCGGCGGCCGGAGAGGCCTTGGTCCAGGTCATGCACTCTTAGGGGAGCGGCCGTTTCAACCTCGACCCTTCAGTGTTCCCTCTACGATGGTCAGCCGCGTTGGTTGCGGTGACCGCTCTAGACGTCCTGGCCGCTGCGGCTGCTGTAGAAGACCAGCGCCATCAATCCGACGGCGAGCAGGACCGTAAAGGTGACGCCCGCCACGATGGCAACGACGCCGTGCCCGCTGAGGCCGGCGGTCGTAAATCCGTTGGCGGCCCATCCGAGAACAAGGACGACGGCAATCGCCGCGAGGCATACCGCGGAAAAGGTGAGTATCCATTTCATGGAGGCGCTCCCGCACTCTCGAACTTGAACGTTCCGATGAAGCGGGAACTTAGGCAGGATCGGGAAGAATCGCTTGCACGATCGTGCGACGATTGGGACGCTTCGCGCCGATCATCCTCGACACCGGCACGCCGAGCGTGCGGCCGGGCGGCGCATCTCAGAGTATGCGCCCAACGCCCTTCAGCCGGCGCTCAGCCGGCTGACTGGGGTATTTCCTGCCGGTAGGACGCGTCTCAGCCGACGGCGGCGCGGGCCGGTACCGTCAGCACGCCGATGCGGTAGGCGACCTCGGTCAAGCTGTGGATCACCCGCTCCAGCTGGTGGCGGCTGTGCGCCGCGCAGACGCTGCAGCGGAGGAGGGCGGTGCCGTTCGGCGTCGCCGGCGGCAGCGCCAGATTGACGTAGACGCCGCTCCCCAGCAGCTGCTGCCAGGCATGCACGGCGATTTCCGGGTTCGGCAGCTGCACCGCCACGACCGGGCCCCGCTGCGGCCCCAGCGTAAAGCCGCGGCGCTTGAGGCCGTCATAGAGCGTCCGCACGTTGGCCCACAGGCGCGTGCGCAGTTCCGGGCGGTTCTCGACCACTTTGAGCGCCGCCGTGACCGAAGCGATGATCGAGGGCGGCAGCGAGGCCGTGAACATGTAGGGCCGGCAGCGGATGCGCAGGATGTCGAACTCCGGGTGATCGGAGACGCAATAGCCGCCGATGGCGCCGAGGCTCTTGCTGAAGGTGCCGATGATGAAGTCGACCTCGGACTCGACGCCGGCGGCTTCCGCCAGCCCGCGCCCCTTGTCGCCGAGCACGCCCATCGAGTGCGCCTCGTCGACGATCAGGTAGGCGCCATGCTTGCGCTTGACGGCGACGATGTCGGCGAGCGGGGCCTGGTCGCCCAGCATGCTGTAGATGCCTTCGACGACGATGACCTTGTTGCCTTCCGTGCCCGCCAGCCGCTGCAGGCGCTTGTCGAGGTCGGCCGCGTCGTTGTGCTTGAAGCGGATGACGGTCGCCGAGCCCATGCGGCAGGCGTCGTAGATGCTGGCATGGGAGTCGGCGTCGATGATCAGGTAGTCCTTCGGCCCGGCGATCGTCGAGATGATGCCGAGGTTGGCCTGGTAGCCGGTCGTGAACACCATGGCGCTGCGGCGCCCGTAGAAGCGCGCGAGGGCCTCTTCCAGGTCGTTGTGGCCGCCATAGCTGCCGTTGGCGATGCGCGAGCCCGTCGTGCCGGTGCCCTGGGTCTCGATGGCCTCGCCGGCCGCGGCGATGCAGGAGGGCTCGAAGGTCAGGCCCAGATAGTTGTTGGTCCCCACCAGGATGGTCGGCCGGCCCTCGATGACGGCCTCGGTCGGCGACAGGACGCGCTCCATCTTGATGCCGAACGGATCGGCGCCGACGGCCTTCACGGCCGCGTGCGAACGGATGAGGTCCTGGAACTGGTCGAACAGAGCCATGCGCGGTCAACCCTCTTTCAGTTTGCGGATGGTGGCCGTGAGATCGCCGACCGTCCGGACTTCCGGCAACAGATTGAGCGGGATCGAGACGTCGAACTTCTCTTCCAGCTCCATCATCAAATCCATCACCGCCAGCGAATCGAGGTTTAGGTCCTCGGATATGTCGGTGGCAGTAGTTATCTCGGCGCCGCCCTTGCGGAACGGCTGCAGCGCGGCGGCGATGGTCTGCAGGACGTCGTCTTCAGTATCGACCACGCGCTCCCCATCGGCTGCGGGTTACACACTTGCAGCCGCTGGTCGAATTCCGAACTTGCGGAAGCCACCAGCTACCCCGTTCCAACGCCATTTCTGGTTAAGTCAGGCGATTCGGTGAAATGACAAATTGTATCAGTTTGTTACAGCCACCCATTTTTCCTATACCAGGCAATCGTTTCGGCGACTCCCTCGTCGAGCCCGATGCGCGGCTGCCAGCCGGTCGCCGCGGCCAAGCGGCCGTCGCGGCACACCCAGTCCCGATGCAATATTTCCCGCGCTTTTCCCGGCGTCAGCATCGCCGGCGAACCCGTCAGCCGATGGCCCGCGGCGGACGCATGGGCGAGGGCGACGAGGAGCGGCGGCGGCACCCGGATCCGCAGCGGCCGGACGGCAAGATGGCGCGCCGCCATATCGGCCATCTCCTCCCAGCGGTAGCCGCCGGGGCGGCCGTCGTCGACCTCGTACACCTCGCCCGCCGGGCCCGGTGATTCGGCCAGGGCGGTGGCGGCGGCCGCCAGGTCGGCGGCGTGGATGAGCGACAGCCGGCCGTCGCGAGGCGTCGGCAGCAAGGCGATGCCGCGCCACAGCGCCCGGAAGAAGGTCAGGATCTCGCGGTCGCCGGGGCCGTAGACCGCCGGCGGTCGCAGGATTGACCAAAGCAGCCCGTCGCCGCATCGCGCCAACTCGGTCTCGCCCGCACGCTTGCTCGCGGCGTAGTCCGACAGCTGCGGTTCGCGGGCGGCGAGGGACGACACCAGGACGAAGCGCGGACTTCGCCCACCCTGCCGCGCCGCTGTCGCCAGGTTGCCAGTACCCGTGGCATTGGCGGCGAAGAACTCGGCCCGGGAGCGCGCCTTCACGAGGCCGGCCACATGGACGATGGCATCGGCGCCGTCGACGAGGCGCGCGAGCGCGCGGTTGTCATCGAGCGCGCCGACCACGGCCTCGACGGCGACATCCGGGAACTGCGGCAGGCGCCGCGTCAGCACGCGGACGCGCCAGCCGGCCCGCCCCAGATGCTCGACGACGTGCCTGCCGATGAACCCTGTCGCCCCGGTGACGGCGACCGTCCGCGTCACGGCCGCTAGCCGGGCGGTGCGGCCGGGGCGGCTCGGCGCGGGCGCGGGTCCGCCCCGGCGTCGGCCGGCGGGTCGTAGACTCCGTTGAGGTAGTTGGTCTTGGCGCGCGCGCGGCTGAGCTTGCCCGATGAGGTCTGCGGCAGGCCCTTTGGGTCGACCAGGCACACCGTGCAGTCGATGGCGGCGGTGCGCTGGATCACGCCCTTGGCCTCGCGGGCCAGTGTTTCGCGCGCCGCCGGATCGGTGGTCCGGCACTGCACGAGCAGGACGACCTGCTCCTCGTCCTTCGCGCCGTCGATCGAGAACGCCGCGGCGTCGCCGCGCCGGAGCCCGGGAATCTCCTCGACCGCCCATTCCAGGTCCTGCGGCCAGATGTTGCGGCCGTTGATGATGATGAGGTCCTTGGCGCGGCCGGTGATGACCAGCTGCTCGCCGAGCCGGTAGCCGAGGTCGCCGGTGTCGAGCCAGCCGGAAGCGTCGAGAACGAGTGCCGTCGCCTCGGGCTGGCGGAAGTAGCCGGCCATGACGCTCGGGCCCTTCACGAAGATGCGCCCGATGCGCCGCTCCGGTAGCAGCTTGCCGTCGTCGTCGCGGATCTCCGCCGTATGCCCGATGAGCGGCCGGCCGCAGGCGACAAAGGCGCGGCCCTGCGCCGGGTCACCGGCCGGCGCCGGCACGGCGACGCCCTCGTCGGCCATGCTCCGGCGGTCGATGACGTCGACTTGCATGCCGGTGTCGAGCGGCGCGAAGCTGACCGCGAGCGATGTCTCGGCCATACCGTAGCTCGGCACGAAGGCGGTGCGGCGGAAACCATAGGGACCGAAGGCCTCGACGAAGCGCGTGAGCACGCCGGGCTGCACCATGTCGCCGCCGATCCCGGCCGCCCGCCAGCTGCTGAGGTCGATGGCGAGATCGGCGGCCGAACCCGCGCGGCGGCAGCAGAGGTCGTAGCCGAAGCTCGGGCTGTAGGAGAGGGTGCCGCGGTTGCGCGTGATCAGCTGCAGCCAGGTCAGCGGGCGGCGCGCGAAGTCGCGCGTGGTCATGTAGTCCACCGATATCTGACACATCATCGGCGTCAGCAGGAAACCGACCAGCCCCATGTCGTGATAGAGCGGCAGCCACGACGTGCAGCGGTCGTGCGGCCGGGCCTCGAGTCCGTCGTTGATGATGGCGTTGCAGTTGGCCGTGATCGCGCGCTGCGGGATGTCGACGCCGAGCGGGTCGCGCGTGCTGCCGGAGGAATACTGCAGATAGCAGGGTCCGTCGGCGCCGAAGGGGCGCGGATCGGCGTTTCCCGCCGGCAGCGCATAGAAGGCCTGCGGATCGCCGACCAGCACGAGCCCGAGGCCGTCGCCGGCCTCCTGCGCATAGGACAGCAGCTCGGCCGGTGCCATGGCGGCGCTGGCGTCGCAGCCGGTGAGCTGGCGCCGGAGGCTGGCGATATAGGCCTCCTTGCCGCCGAGCGTCGTCGGCAGCGCGACCGGCACCGGCAGCAGGCCGGCATACTGGCAGGCGAAGAAGAGGATCACGAAATCGGCGTCGGTGTCGGCCAGCAGCACGACGCGGGCCCCCACGGGGAAGCCGGCATTGACGAGTCCGCGCCCCGCTTCGATCGCGCGCTCGCGCAGCTCCGCATAGGGCAGGGCGCGCACCAGTTCGCCGCGCGCGCTATGGAAGTTGAGGCCGCACTCGCCGCGCGCCGCATAGTCGAGGGCCTCCACCAGCGTGGTGAAGCCGCCGGCACGCAGGGGGAGGGTCTCGTTCTCGGTCGGGGTCAGTGTCATGAACGATGGTGGCAACAAGCCCGACACGTCGCACGGGGCGCCGCCGTTGGCGGGCCGGGTCTTATCAAATCGATCCGTAGGCTACAAGGCATTTGGCGGCACTGTCTCAG
>Ga0335080_10003977_pt1 | contig 15014 bp, 13 predicted proteins | sample Lox_Sample_34_FD_206720 | JGI IMG/M metagenome (GOLD analysis project Ga0335080, IMG submission 206720) | Soil microbial communities from Loxahatchee National Wildlife Refuge, Florida, United States - Lox_Sample_3.4 | ecosystem: Environmental > Terrestrial > Soil > Wetlands | place: USA... | reverse complement strand
GATCGCCAGCAGCGGCAGGGTCAGCGCCAGCCGCGCGCCGAACACCCGCAACTGCTGCTTGAACAGCGCATCGCGGTAGGCGCTGTCGGCGGCTTCGAGCAGTTGGCTCTCTGCGCGGTGTTGCTGCGCCAGCGCCTGGCGCACGCCGAGCAGTTGCGCCTCGAGCGCCTCGACGGCGCTCTGCGCCTCGCGTTCGCGCGCCTTCAGCTGGTCGAGGCTGCGCGTGCGCTGGATCACCTCGGGGTCCTGCTGCGGATCGGTGGTTGCCGTGCGGGTGGAGATCCAGTTGCCGTACGACGCGCGCGCCGACTGGTATGCGTTGGCCGCCGCGGTGTGTGCCAGCCGGGCGCGTGCCTGCTCGTCGTCGAGCTGGCGCTGCTGGTCGCCCAGCGTGCGGATCTGTTCGCGCGCGGCGCGCAGCGCGACCGGGTCGGCGAACTGGTCCTGCGACAGGTGCTCTTCGAGGCGCGGTAGGTCGGCGACGATCTTGCCGCCCAGGCCGATCAGGAAGCCGGCGAATACCAACGACACGATCCACATCACCAGGCCGAACAGCCGGTCGGGCACGCGCAGGAACTTGAGCATGCCTCAGCCTCCGCCTCGCGGAATCGGCCGTGGCTGGCCGCCGCCGTCGATCGCGACGTAGGTCAGGTTGGCGTCGGTCACCTTGGCCAGGTGCTTGCGCTGGTTGTTGGGCTCGGCGAACACCTCGACGTGCACGGTGATCGACGTGGTGCCGACACGCACCACGCGCGCATAGAAGCTCAGCAGGTCGCCCATCGACACCGGCTGCTTGAACACGAACTGGTTGACGGCCACGGTGGCGATGCGGCCGCGCGCGATGCGTGACGGCAGGATCGCGCCGGCGATGTCGACCTGCGCCATGATCCAGCCGCCGAAGATGTCGCCGTTGCCGTTCACGTCGGCCGGCATCGGCACCACCCGCAAGACCAGTTCCGATCCCTCAGGCAAACTGCTCGGGCGGGCCAAGTGCGGGGTCGGGCTTGAGGACTCGGTCATCGTCTCCACCTGCGCTTGCGGGTCTGTTCTTCGTCCAGCCATTCTTCCACGATCGATGCGCCGCTCCGCCGTCAGCCTGCCAGTCGCACAGCCCGCGCCCGCCGGTACCGCGCGGTCGGACTGGAGCGTGCTGCAGCGCATCGGGCCGTACCTGTGGCGCTACCGCTGGCGCGTTGCGGCGGCGCTGGCTTTCCTCATCGCGGCCAAGATGGCCAACGTCGGTGTGCCGGTGCTGCTCAAGCACCTGGTCGACGCGCTCGACCTCAAGCCCGGCGACCCGCGCGCCGTCCTGGTGGTGCCGATCGGCCTGCTGATCGCCTACGCCGCGTTGCGCCTGTCGACCTCGGTGTTCACCGAGCTGCGCGAGCTGATCTTCGCCAAGGCATCGTTCGGCGCGTCCAAGCAGATCGCGCTCGAGGTGTTCGGCCACCTGCATGCGCTGAGCCTGCGCTTTCACCTCGAGCGCCAGACCGGTGGCCTGTCGCGCGACATCGAGCGCGGCACCCGCGCGCTGCAGTCGCTGCTGTCGTACTCGCTGTACACGATCGCGCCGACGATCGTCGAGGTCGCGCTGGTGCTCGGCTACCTCGGCTGGCGCTTCGACTGGGGCTACGTCGGCATCACCGCGGTGGCGCTGGTCGTCTACGTGACCTTCAGCGTCTGGATCACCGAGTGGCGCACGCAGTTCCGGCGCACGATGAACGAGCTCGACTCCAAGGCCCACACCCGGGCCATCGATGCGCTGCTCAACTACGAGACCGTCAAGTACTTCAACAACGAGGCGTTCGAGAGCCGGCGCTACGAGCAGGGCCTGGAGTCGTTCCGCCAGGCGCAGGTGAAGTCGCAGGCGACGCTGTCGATGCTCAACACCGGGCAGCAGCTGATCATCGCGGCGAGCCTGGTGGCGATGCTGTGGCGCGCCACGCAGGGCGTGGTCGACGGCCGCCTGACGCTGGGCGACCTGGTGATGGTCAACGCGTTCCTGATCCAGCTGTACATCCCGCTGAACTTCCTCGGGGTGCTGTACCGCGAGGTCAAGCAGAGCATCACCGACCTCGACCGCATGTTCGCGCTGCTCGAACGCGAGCGCGAGGTCGCCGACGCGCCCGATGCCAAGCCGCTGCAGGTGGGCGCGGGCGTCGTGCGCTTCGAGCACGTGTCGTTCGCCTACGAAGCGTCACGCCCGATCCTGCATGACGTGAGCTTCGAGATCCCGGCCGGCAAGACGGTCGCGGTGGTCGGCGCGTCGGGCGCCGGCAAGAGCACGCTGGGGCGGCTGCTTTACCGCTTCTACGACGTCAGCGGCGGACGCATCACCATCGATGGCCAGGACATCCGCAGCGTCACGCAGGACAGCCTGCGCCGTGCGATCGGCATCGTGCCGCAGGACACCGTGCTGTTCAACGACACCGTCGGCTACAACATCGCCTACGGCCGCACCGGCGCGAGCGACGCCGACGTGCAGGCGGCGGCCGCGGCCGCCCACATCCACAACTTCATCGCCGCCACGCCGCGAGGCTACGACACGACGGTCGGCGAGCGCGGTCTCAAGCTCTCCGGCGGCGAGAAGCAGCGCGTCGCGATCGCGCGCACGCTGCTGAAGAACCCGCCGCTGCTGATCTTCGACGAGGCGACGTCGGCGCTCGACTCGGCCAACGAACGCGCGATCCAGGCCGAGCTGAAGAGCGCCGCACAGGGCAAGACGGCACTCGTCATCGCGCACCGCCTGTCGACGATCGCCGACGCGCATGCGATCGTCGTGCTCGACGGCGGGCGCGTCGTCGAATGCGGCAGCCACGCCGAGCTGCTGGCGCTCGACGGCCGCTACGCGCAGATGTGGCGCCTGCAGCAGGTGGAGGAGGTCGAGGTGGCCGCGGCGAAGTGATGCGAGGCGGACGTCCGCGACGGGCGATGCGAGAGAATCCGCCGCATGCCGTCGCAGACCTTGACGATCACCCGCCCCGACGACTGGCACCTGCACCTGCGCGACGGTGCCGCGATGGCGTCGGTGTTGCCGGCCAGCGCACGCCAGTTCGCGCGCGCGATCGTGATGCCGAATCTGAAGCCACCGGTGGTCACCACCGCGCAGGCGCTGGCGTACCGCGAGCGCATCGTCGCCGCGTTGCCGCGCGAAGGGCCGGGCAGCCGCTTCCAGCCGCTGATGACGCTGTACCTGACCGACCAGACGGCGCCCGCGGAAGTGCAGCGCGCCAAGGCGGCCGGGGTCGTCGCGTTCAAGCTCTACCCGGCCGGCGCCACGACCAACAGCGACTCCGGCGTCACCGACATCCGCAAGACGTATGCGGTGCTCGAAGCGATGCAGCGCGAGGGCGTGCTGCTCCTGGTGCACGGCGAGGTGACGGACCCGGCGGTCGACGTGTTCGACCGCGAGGCGGTGTTCATCGACCGCGTGATGCGGCCACTGCGGCGCGACTTCCCCGCGCTGAAGGTGGTGTTCGAGCACATCACGACGCAGGAGGCGGCTCAGTACGTGACGGGGAGCGACGCCAACACCGCGGCGACGATCACCGCGCACCACCTGCTGTACAACCGCAACGCGATCTTCCTGGGTGGCCTGCGCCCGCACTACTACTGCTTGCCGGTGCTCAAGCGTGAAGTGCACCGCATCGCGCTCGTGCGGGCCGCCACGTCGGGCAGCGCCAAGTTCTTTCTCGGCACCGACAGCGCGCCGCACGCCGCCGTGCTGAAGGAAGCGTCGGTCTGCGGCGCCGGCTGCTACACCGCACCGGCCGCCCTGGAGCTGTACGCCGAGGCGTTCGACGCTGCGCATGCGCTCGATCGCCTCGAAGCATTCGCCAGCCACCACGGCCCTGACTTTTACGGCTTGCCGCGCAACGAGACGCGCATCACGTTGCGCCGTGAGCCTTGGACCCTGCCCGAGACGGTGCCGTTCGGCGGTGCTCAACTCAAGCCACTGCGCGGTGGCGAAACGCTGAACTGGCGGCTCGTCTGACCCGTTGGGTCCCACGCACTGCGCCGCACTGAGGAACATCCCATGGAACACAAGCCTCGCGTCGCGCTGCTGATCGACGCCGACAACTCGCCGGCGTCGAAGATCGACCTGATCCTCAACGAGCTGTCGACCTTCGGCGAGACCAGCATCCGGCGTGCCTACGGCAACTGGAAGAAGCAGGAGCTGAAAGGCTGGGAAGACCAGCTGCACGAGCACGCGATCCGCCCGATGCAGCAGTACGACTACAGCAAGGGCAAGAACGCCAGCGACATGGCGATGGTGATCGACGCGATGGCGCTGCTCTACACCGACCGGCCCGACGCCTTCGGCATCGTGTCGTCCGACGCCGACTTCACGCCGCTGGTGATGCACCTGCGAGAGAAAGGCGCCGCGGTCTACGGCTTCGGCGCGCGCAAGACGCCCGAGCCGTTCGTCAACGCCTGTTCGCGCTTTCTGTTCCTTGACAAGCTCGCTGCTGCGCCCGACATCGACCTCACCGCCAACGGCACCGACGATCGCGAGGCGCCGACCAGCAGCGCGCCGCTGCGGGTGTCGCCCGCGCAGCTCAAGCGCGACGCGAAGCTCGTCACGCTGCTGCGAAACGCGGTGGCCGCGGCACAAGACGACGATGGCTGGGCGCGCGTCGGCGCCGTGGGCCAGCAGATCGGCAACCAGGCGTCGTTCGATCCGCGCAACTACGGCTACGCGACTTTGACCAAACTGCTGGCGGCGACCCAGCTGTTCGACATGGCCAACGAAGGCACCAGCCAGGTCTCGGTGCGCGACAGGAAGCTGACCCGGGCCGCCAAGAGCTGATCGCGGGCCGTCACCTAGGCGGGCAGGAAGCCCTCGATCGATAGATAGCGCTCGCCAGTGTCGTAGTTGAAGCCGAGCACGCGGGCACCGGCCGGCAGCTCGGGCAGCTTCTGCGCGATCGCTGCCAGCGCGGCGCCGCTGGAGATGCCCACCAGGATGCCCTCTTCACGGGCGCAGCGCCGTGCCATCTCGCGCGAGGCCTCGGCCTCGACCTGGATCACGCCGTCGAGCAGGTCGGTGTGCAGGTTGGTCGGGATGAAGCCGGCGCCAATGCCCTGGATCGGGTGCGGGCTCGGTTGGCCGCCGCTGATCACCGGTGACGCCGTCGGCTCGACCGCGAAGACCTTGAGTGTTGGCCATCGCTTCTTCAGCACCATGGCGCAGCCGGTGATGTGCCCACCGGTGCCCACGCCGGTGATCAGCGCATCGAGCCCTTCGGGGAAGTCGGCGGCAATTTCTTCGGCCGTGGTGCGCACGTGCACGTCGACGTTGGCCGGGTTGTCGAACTGCTGCGGCATCCACGAACCGGGCGTGCTCTGCAGCAGCTCCATCGCGCGTGCGATGCAGCCCTTCATGCCTTTCTCGCGCGGCGTCAGCTCGAACTTGGCGCCGTAGGCGCGCATCAGCCGGCGGCGCTCGACACTCATGCTGTCTGGCATCACCAGGATCAGCGGGTAGCCCTTCACCGCGGCCACCATCGCCAGTCCGATGCCGGTGTTGCCCGACGTGGGCTCGATGATCGTGCCGCCGGGCTTGAGCGCGCCGCTGCGTTCGGCGCCTTCGACCATCGACAGCGCGATGCGGTCCTTGATCGAGCCGCCGGGGTTCGCGCGCTCGCTCTTGATCCACACCTCGCGGCCCGGAAAAAGGCGGTTGATGCGGATGTGCGGCGTGTTGCCGATGGTGCTCAGGATGTTGTCGGCTCTCACGGTCGGGTTCACCTGGGGACGTACGCACGGGATAATCGCACGGTGGAGCAAGCCAGGCCGCCGCTGGTGCAAGGGCCGAAAGGCCGCACTGGAGGAAGGTCCGGACTGCACAGGGCAGCGCAGGAGGTAACGCCTCCCCACCGCAAGGTGCGAATCAGAGCCACAGAGACGAGCCGGTTTAGTCCGGAGTGAAACGCGGCAATCTTTGCGCGCAGCAACACCAAATAGGCCGGCGATGAGGTGGCCCGCGGAGCCGGCGGGTAGGTGGCATCGAGCCGGGTGAGCGATCACCCGGCCCAGACGAATGGCGGTCACGGTCGCGGTGTCGCAAGACACCGCGGCTGCACAGAATCCGGCCTATCGGCTTGCTTCACACTTTTCCGAGGGTGGCCGCGTTTCACGCGGGCACCACCAGGTCGTGGCGCACCAGCCAGCGCAGCCCGCTGCCGGGCGCGGCCGCCTGCAGGCGCATCTCCAGCGCCGGGCGCTCGTCGGCGGACAGCGCGCGCCACAGGAAGTCGCGCGCGTTGCCGGCGTCGCCGGCCACGAACAGCTGTGACGTCACCTCGCCGAAGCTGGCGTGCCTGAGCTTCACGTGGATGTGCGGCGTGCGCCCGGGGTAGGGCACGGGCCGGATGGTGCGGAAGCGAAACGCCCCGTCGGCCGCACTGCGCATCGCGCCGAAGCCCTGGAACGCGGAATCGGCCGCGTCGAGCGCGGGCTCGGTGCTGGGGTGCCGGTAGTGCCCCAGCGCGTCGCATTGCCAGATCTCGACCGTGGCGCCGTCGATCGCGCGCTCGGCGGTGTCGACGAGACGGCCCTCGAGGCCGAGGTGCTCGCCCTTGGCCAGCCGGTTGCCGGCGATGTCCTCCACGCGGGTGAGGTCGGCATCCCAGTCGCTCCAACGCTCGCGCCAGGCACGCGGCGGGTAGAACGGCCCGTCGGTCATGCGCGCGATCGCGCGCCGCGACGACGCCAGCGCCGGCAGCGCGAGTGCCGCGGCGCTGGCCGTCAACGCGCGCAGCACCCGGCGCCGCCCTGTCGGTGTCGCGAGGGGCTTTCTCGACGCAGCCATGGCCGGCAGCATGGCACGGACCCGATGCGCATGACCGCGGCAGGGTCTGGCGTTGCCGCAGCGGGCTCAAGTCTGCTCCGTCGATGCCGAAACCGAGGAACCGCGGGTCATCGCCCGTTGCCGATCCGCCATGCCGACCCTCAGACCCATCCTGCTGGCCCTCGCGCTGGCCGCATCCTGCGCATCGCGCGCCGCGGAGTCCGTCGTGCCAGCCGAGGCCGCGCCCGAGGTCAAGGCCGAGCCGTCCGCGCCGAAGGCCAAGAAGGCCGCTCGCGGCCCGATCGCGGTCGACCCGATGCAGGACCTGCGCGAGCGCCTCGCCGCCAAGCTCGGCGCTTCCAAGGGCGAGGCCAAGGGCGAACCGGTGGTCCGCGTCAGCACGCAGCCCGATGGGGAGCTGCAGTTGACCACGCCGCCGGAGGCCGCGCGCAAGCCGCGTCCTTCCAAGCCGGCACCCGCGAAGGCACCGCACGAGTGGTCGTACGAAGGCGACGCGGGTCCGCAGGCCTGGGCCCGCCTGAAGCCTGAGTACGGCAAGTGCGGAAACGGCTCGCGCCAGAGCCCGATCGACATCCGCGACGGCATCCGCGTCGACCTCGAGCCGGTGCAGTTCGACTACCGGCCGAGCGCGTATCGCGTGCTCGACAACGGCCACACCGTGCAGGTGAACGTGGCGGCGGGCAATTCGATCGAGGTGATGGGCCGCCGCTTCGAGCTGGTGCAGTTCCACTTCCATCGGCCGTCGGAGGAGCGCATCGACGGCAAGCAGTTCGACATGGTCGCGCACCTCGTGCACAAGGACGCCGACGGACGCCTCGCGGTGGTGGCCGTGCTGCTCGAGCGCGGCAGCGCACATCCGCTGGTGCAGTCGGTGTGGAACAACCTGCCGCTGGAGAAGGGCGACGAGGTCAGCGCGCGCGCCGACCTCGACTTGAGCCAGCTGCTGCCGAAGGACACGCGCTACTACACGTACATGGGCTCGCTGACGACGCCGCCGTGCAGCGAAGGCGTGCTGTGGATGGTGATGCAGCAACCGGTCACCCTCTCCGCGGAGCAGATCGACGTGTTCGCCCGCCTGTACCCGATGAACGCACGGCCGCTCCAGCAGGCCTCGGGTCGTTTGATCAAGCAGTCGAACTGACGCGCCCGTCCGCAGCGGCGCGGCCGCCGCGATGCGGCGTAGCATGCCGCGCATGCCATCGACGCCTTGGTTGTCCAGCGTGGCCTTCGTCACCGGCGCCGCACGCGGCATCGGCCTGGCGATCGCGCAGTGGTTTCACACCCGCGGCTGGCGCGTCGTGCTGATCGACATCGATCGCGAGACGCTCGCACGCGCCCACGCGCAGTGGGGCGACGACGAGCGCGTGCTCGCGCTGCCGTGCGACGTGTCGCGGCACGAGCAGGTGTCGGCCGCGGTGCAGGCCACCGTCGAGCGCTTCGGCCGCATCGACGCCCTGGTCAACAACGCCGGCGTCGCGGTGTTCAAGCCGCTGCTGCAGACCACGCACGACGAGTGGCGGCACGTGATGGCCACCAACCTCGACGGACCCTTCATCTGCACGCAGGCGATCGCCCCGGTGATGCTGCGCCAGGCCGCGCTGGGCCGCCCGGAGCGGCCTGATTCCCCTCGGGGGGACGCGAGCGAAGCGAGCCAGGGGGTGAGGTCACGCGGCAGCATCGTGCACATCGCGTCGATCTCGGGCCTGCGGGCCAGCACGCTGCGCGTGGCCTACGGCACCAGCAAGGCGGCGCTGATCCATCTGATGCGACAGCAGGCGGCCGAGCTCGGCGCGCAGGGCGTGCGCGTCAACGCGGTGGCCCCGGGACCCGTCGAAACCGCGATGGCGGCCCAGGTGCACACACCTGCCATCCGCGCCGGCTACCACGCGGCGATTCCGCTCGGTCGCTACGGTACGCCGCAGGAGATCGCCGAGGCGGTGGGGTTCCTCTGCAGCGACGCGGCCGGCTATGTCAACGGCCAGGTGCTGGCGGTCGATGGTGGCTTCGACGCCACGGGCATCGGGCTCAACGATCTCGCGGTGCGCGGCGGCAATGCCTAGCGAGGGGCGGGATTTCCCCAATGTTGCGCAGGCATCTTTCGAGCGTCATTGAATCCAAAACTTCCACATAGTCCTGCAAGTCGTTATTTTTGAACTGTTTTTGATGGATCTATGAAGGTGCTCGAACGAAGGCAACTAAGTATTTGATTTCATTGATTTTTTGATCCGAAACTGGTTGACCTGACCACTTTCGGTCCGGTACAGTGCCGCACGGTGGATGAAGGTGGGGCAGAGTGCCGGAGAGTCTGTTTCAGGGAACGTCAGCGCTCACGTTGGATGCGAAGGGGCGCATTGCAGTCCCGTCACGCCACCGCGACGTGCTGATGGCGTCGGCCGGCGGCCAGCTGACCCTCACCAAGCACCCCACCGACTGCCTGCTGGTGCTGCCGCGTCCGGCCTGGGCGCAACTGCGCGAACGCCTGCTCGGCCTGCCGATGGAGGCCGATGGCTGGCGCCGCATCTTCCTCGGCAGCGCGGTCGACGTCGACATCGACTCGGGCTCGCGCATCCACATCTCGCCGGAGTTGCGGCGCGACGCCGGCCTGATCCGCGACGTGCTGCTCATCGGCGTCGGCCCTCGGCTCGAGTTGTGGGACACCGCGCGCTATGCGGCGCACGAGGCCGCGGTCAAGCAGAGCCCGATGCCCGAAGCGATCAAGAGCTTCGTCTTTTGATGCCCACCAGCGCATGGCCACACACACCCGTCCTGTTGCACGAAGCGATCGACGCGATCGTCGGCAACCCGGACGGGGTCTACGTCGACGGCACGTTCGGCCGCGGCGGGCATGCGCGCGCGCTGCTGGCACGCCTGTCGGCGCACGGGCGATTGATCGCGTTCGACAAGGACCCGCAGGCGGTGCGCGCCGCGCTCGAGGGGCCCGAGCGCATCGACGACCCGCGCTTCGTGATCGAGCATGCGAGCTTCGCCGCGATGCGCGAACGGCTGCGCGCGCGCGGCTTCTCGGCGTTGCATGGCGTGCTGCTCGATCTGGGCGTCAGCTCGCCGCAGATCGACGACCCTTCGCGCGGCTTCAGCTTCCGCTTCGACGCGCCGCTGGACATGCGCATGGACTCGAGCCGCGGCGAGACCGCGGCGCAGTTTCTGCAGCGCGCCGATGAGCGCGAGATCGCCGAGGTGATCCGTGAGTATGGAGAAGAACGGTTTGCTGTTCCGATTGCAAAGGCGATTGTTGCTCGCCGCCAGGGCGGGCGTCCGCTTGGACGCACCGTCGAACTGGCCGAAGTCGTGGCTCGTGCGGTCAAGACCCGCGAGCCGGGCCAGGACCCTGCAACGCGCACGTTTCAAGCTCTTCGGATTTTCGTCAACGCTGAACTCGAGGACCTCCAACAGGGGTTGAGCGCCGCGATGGAGTTGTTGGTACCCCAGGGGCGTCTCGTGGTGATCAGCTTCCATTCGCTGGAAGACCGCATCGTCAAGCGGTTCATCGCCCGCGAGAGCAAGAGCGAGCCCGATCGGCGGGCGCCGTTCGCGCCGCCGGTGCCCGTGCGCCTGCGTGCGCTGGCGCGCGTGCGGCCCGGCGTGGCCGAGATCGACGCCAACCCACGCGCGCGCTCGGCGGTGATGCGGGTGGCCGAGCGCACGGAGACTCCCGCATGACGCGCACGCATTTCGTGTTGCTGGTGGCGCTGATCTTCAGCTGCCTGGCGCTGGTGCAGACGCAGTACGAGTCGCGCCGCCTGTTCGACGAGACCAACCGCGCGCGCGACGAACTGGCGCGCCTCGATGCCGAGGCGCAGCGGCTGGAGGCCGAACGTCAGGCGCAGGCCACGCACCTGCGCGTCGAGAAGGTGGCGCGCGAGAAGCTGGCGATGCGCACGGTGACACCGGCCGTGACGCAATACGTGGTCGACACCGCGGCGTCGGGGGTGGGCAAGTGATCGGCACCAAGCGTCGCACGTCCAGCGCGGTGAGCGCGCGCAGCCTCGCCTACGCCAGCAGCCCGCTGCTGGCGTCGAAGACGCCGCCTTGGCGCAGCCGCCTCCTGGTGGTGCTGGTGGCGCTGGGCTTCCTGGGGCTGCTCGGGCGTGCGGTCTACGTGCAGATCGTCGCCTCCGACTTCTACCTGGCGCAGGGCGAGCGCCGTTTCGTCCACACCGTCGACCTGCCGGCCAGCCGCGGGCGCATCATCGACCGCAACGGGTTGATCCTCGCCACCAGCGTGGCGTCGAACACGGTGTACGTCAACCTCAAGCAGTACGTCGCCACGCCGTCGCAACGGCGCGAGTTGCTGCGGCTGCTCGGCATGACCCCGGCCGAGTTCAACGAGCGGTTCGACAGCAAGCTGACCGAGGTGGTGCTGAAGCGCCAGTTGCCCGACGATGCGTGGCGCCAGATCCGCACGCTGGGCGTCAAGGGGCTGCGCGCCGAGGCCGGCTATACGCGCAGCTATCCAGAGGGCGAGGCCGCAGCCCACGTGGTGGGCTTCACCGATGTGCGCGAGCGCGGCCAGGAGGGTCTCGAGCTCGCCTTCGAGAAGGACCTCGAAGGGCGCGACGGACAGCGCGGCATCGTGCGCGACGGCGTCGGCCGCGTGATCGACGACTACATCGAGGCGATCGACCCCGAGCACGGCCGCGAGATCCAGCTGTCGATCGACACCAAGGTGCAGTTCTTCGCCTACCAGCGCGTGCGCGACGCCGTGCTCGAGCACAAGGCGAAGGCCGGCAGCGCGGTGGTGATCGACGTCGTCACCGGCGAGGTGCTGGCGCTGGCCAACTACCCGAGCTACCACCCGGCGCAGCGCGGCAGCCTGACCAAGGAGCAGTTCAGCGAGGCGGCGCGCAACCGTGCGCTGACCGACGTCTTCGAGCCCGGCTCGGTGGTCAAGCCTTTTGTCGCGGCGTGGGCGCTCGAGACCGGCCGCGTGAAGCCGAACACCGTGATCAACACCGCCTCGTTCTCGGTCGGCGGCAAGCCGATCCGCGACACCCATCCGCACGACGCGATGACGGTGGCCGAGATCATCCAGCGCTCCAGCAACATCGGCGCCGCCAAGCTGGCGATGCAGATGGAGCCGCGCGAGCTGTGGGAGCTGTACAGCAACGTCGGCTTCGGCCAGCGGCCGCAGATCGAGTTTCCTGGTGCCGTCAGCGGACGCCTGCGGCCCTACAAGCACTGGAAGCCGGTGGATCAGTCGCGACTGGCGTTCGGCTACGGGCTGTCGGCGTCGCTGCTGCAGATGGCGCGCGCCTACACGGTGTTCGCCCGCGACGGCGAACTGGTGCCGATCACGATGCTGCGCCAGGATCAACCGGCGGCCGGCGTGCGCGTGCTGTCGCCGCAGGTCGCGCGCGACGTGCGCAAGATGCTCCAGCTCGTCACCGAGGCCGGCGGCACTGCCACCCGCGCCCAGGCCATGGGCTATAGCGTGGGCGGCAAGACCGGCACGGCGTACGCGCAGGACGGCGCGGACTACGCCGGCAACAAGTACCGCGCCTGGTTCGTCGGCATGGCGCCGATGAGCAGCCCGCGCATCGTGATGGCGGTGATGATCGACCAGCCCAGCGCCGGCAGCCACTACGGCGGCGACGTCGCGGCGCCGGTGTTCAGCTCGGTGGTGCAGCAGACGCTGCGCCTGCTCAACGTGCCGCCCGATCTCGAGGTGCGGCGCCAGATCATGGCGCAGGCGGTGGCGCAGGCCGCCGTGGCGGGAGCCCGCTGAATGGCGATCGCCGAGCTGCGCGACCCCGGTGCCGCCGTCTCGTGGCTGCGCGTCGCCGGGGCGCGCGCTCTGGCCACCGACAGCCGGCGCGTGCGTGCCGGCGACGCGTTTCTCGCCTGGCGCGGGGTGCGCGACGACGGCCGCGCGCACGTCGCGGGGGCGCTCGCCGCGGGCGCTGCCGCTTGCCTGGTCGACGCCGATGGCGCCGACGCCTTTGCCTTCGACCAGCACCGCGTGGCCAGTGTGCCGGCGCTGAAGGCGATGGCCGGCTCGATCGCCGACGCCTGGTACGACCTGCCGAGCGCCAACCTCGACGTGGTCGCCGTCACCGGCACCAACGGCAAGACCTCGGTCGCGTGGTGGACCGCGCAGGCGCTGAGCGCGCTGGGCCGTCGCTGCGGCGTGATCGGCACGCTGGGGGTCGGCGAGCCGCCCTCTGCGGGGCGCGCCGACGACCGGGCCGCGCTGCGCGACACCGGGCTGACGACGCCCGATGCGGTGATGCTGCAGGCGACGCTGGCCGACTTCGTCGCGCAAGGCTTCGCCGCCTGCGCGATGGAGGCGTCGTCGATCGGATTGGTCGACCATCGGCTCACCGGCACGCGCATCGCGGTGGCGCAGTTCACCAACTTCACGCAGGACCACCTCGACTACCACGGTGACATGCCCACCTACTGGGCGGCCAAGCGCACGCTGTTCGGGTGGCCCGGCTTGCGCGCGGCGGTGATCAACATCGACGACGAGCAGGGCGCCGCCCTGGCCGCCGAGCTCGCCGCGGCGGGCTCGCCGGCCGACCTGTGGACGTACTCGTTGCACGGCGACGCGCGGCTCGTCGCGGGCGACCTTCGCTACGAGGGCAGCGGGTTGGCGTTCGATCTCGTCGAAGGCGGCGCGGCGGTGCCGGTGCGTTGTGCGCTGATCGGACGCTACAACGCCAGCAACCTGTTGGCGGTGGTGGGCGCGCTGCGCGCGCTCGGCGTCGGGTTGGCGGCGGCCGCACGCGTGCTGCCGGCGCTGGCGCCGGTGCCCGGCCGCATGCAACGGGTGGACCAGGCCAGCGCCGCTCTGCCTCTGGTGGTGGTGGACTATGCGCACACGCCCGACGCGCTCGAGCAGGCGCTGCAGGCGCTGCTGCCGCTGGCGCGCTCGCGCAACGGCAAGCTGTGGTGCGTGTTCGGCTGCGGCGGCAACCGCGACGCCACCAAGCGCCCGCTGATGGGCGCGATTGCCCGGCAGGGCGCGGACCACGTGGTCCTGACCAGCGACAACCCGCGCAACGAGACGCCGTCGCTGATCCTGGCGCAGATCCTGGCCGGTATTCCGGACGGCGACGGCATCGACGTGATCGAGGACCGCGCTGCGGCGATCCACGAGGCCGTCGAGCGCGCCGGGCCGCTCGACGTGGTGCTGATCGCCGGCAAGGGCCACGAGCAGACGCAGGAGGTGGCCGGCGTCAAGCGCGCATTCAGCGACGTCGCGGTGGCGTCGCAGGCACTGCGCCTGCGCGGCGGCACCTCGGAGGCGATCGCATGAGCGGTGCCGAGACGTTCCCAAGCCGCTCGTTCCCCTTCGAGGGGACGGCGCATGGCGCCAAGGGGGCCTCGTGAGCGCCGTGATGATGTCGCTCGCGCAGGCGCAGGCGATGGTGCCCGGCGCGATGCTGCTCGGCGACGGCGCGGTGGCGCTGCAGCGCGTGCACACCGACACGCGCACGCTGCGCAGCGGGGACCTTTTCGTCGCGCTGCGCGGCGAACGCTTCGACGGCCACAGCTTCCTCCCGCAGGCCAAGGCGGCAGGCGCCGCTGCGGCGATCGCCGAGCACGGACTTGCCGAGAGCCGGTTGCCCGGGCTGCTGGTCGGCGACAGCCTGCGCGCGCTGCAGGAGCTGGCCGCGTCGTGGCGCGCGCGCATGAACCTGCCGCTGATCGCGGTCGCGGGCAGCAACGGCAAGACTACCGTGACGCAGATGCTGGCGAGCATCCTGCGCGCCTGGTGCGGCGACTCGAGCCTGGCCACCGCCGGCAACTTCAACAACCACATCGGCGTGCCGCTCACCGTGTTGCGCCTGCGCGCCGAGCATCGCGTGGCGGTGGTCGAACTCGGCATGAACCACCCGGGCGAGATCGAATTGCTGGCGCGCATCGCCGCGCCGACCGTGAGTCTCGTCAACAACGCGCAGCGCGAGCACCAGGAGTTCATGGCCAGCGTCGAGGCGGTGGCGCGCGAGAACGGCAGCGCGATCGAGGCGCTGCCGGCGTCGGGCGTCGCGGTGTTCCCGGCCGACGACGCGATGGCGTCGATCTGGCGCACGCTGGCGGGCGCGCGCCGGCAGTTGACCTTCGCCACGCGCGGCGACGACGCCGACGTCACGGCGCACGCCGACTGGGCCGGTGAACGTTGGGCACTGCGGGTGCGCACGCCCGTGGGTGAGGTCGACCTCGCGGTGCACGCCGCCGG
>Ga0335080_10003976_pt1 | contig 15014 bp, 14 predicted proteins | sample Lox_Sample_34_FD_206720 | JGI IMG/M metagenome (GOLD analysis project Ga0335080, IMG submission 206720) | Soil microbial communities from Loxahatchee National Wildlife Refuge, Florida, United States - Lox_Sample_3.4 | ecosystem: Environmental > Terrestrial > Soil > Wetlands | place: USA... | reverse complement strand
TTCGCGGGTGCAGGAAGCGATCAAAGCCTTGCTCGCCGCCCGCGAGTTAAGCTTCCTCCGCGTGGGAAGCCGGACTCTGATCCAGATCACACCCGCCAAGACGCAGTCGGACAAAGCCGTCGTAGGGACGGACGACTCGCGAACCAAGCACCACGTGGGGACGGGCGCCTCGCCCGTCCGAACCAGGCGCGCGTAACATCCCCGTAGAGACGCGGCTGGCCGCGTCCCGGGTGGCATGCGCCAGGGCAAACCCTTGGAGCCTGCATTGTTTCCATCGCACAAGGCCTTGCCGCTCCACGCCAGACGCGGGTGCCGCGCCTCTACAGGGATTGCGGGGACGTGTACAATCATCTCTTTTCAAGATGAATCAACCTCCGCCCCGCAAGCTGATCATCGCCATCGACGGCCCCGCTGGAGCTGGCAAGAGCACCATCGCCTCGCGCCTTGCCCGCAAGCTGGGCTACGTGAATCTGGAGAGCGGCGCCATGTATCGCGCGCTGGCGCTCAAAGCCATTGAATGGGACGCCTCTTTTGAAGACGAAGCCGCGCTGGTGAAGCTGGCCGGCAACTCCCGCATTCAACTCGAACCAAGCCTCGGAGGCAACCGCGTTCTGCTCGATGGCCGCGACGTTTCCGCCCGCGTGCGTGAAGCCGATGTCACTCAAGCCGCCTCGCGCGTCTCCGTACATCCCAAAGTTCGCGAGTGGATGGTAGCCCACCAGCGCCAGATGGGCATAGGCGGCGGCGTAGTAATGGAAGGCCGCGACATCGGAACCAAAGTCTTCCCCGACGCCGACGTAAAAATCTTCCTCGATGCCGACCCCGTGGTCCGCGAGCAACGCCGTTTGCAGCAGCAACATATCAATGGACCCCTTGCCGAAGCCGCCAAAGCCGAACTCCGCGACCGCGACCGCCGCGACCGCACCCGCGCCACCTCCCCGCTGGAGCCGGCGAAAGATGCGGTGGTGCTCGACTCCACGAATCTGTCGGAGGATGAAGTTCTGCAGAAAGCAGAAGAGTTAGTGAAGAAGAAATTAGATCACGCCGGGTAAGTCGCGGCAGTTGTGGACAACTTTTCCTTGACTTCTCCTTCCCCCGACTTGACATATACTGCGCCCTGTTTTTTTTGAGGGAGAAAAACCTGGACCATGAGAGGTGGGCTTGGTGGGCTCACTGCGTCCTAGTTTGTCTCCTTGCCTGATTTGTCTGATTAGTTGGGCCTCCTTCCCGCGCCAGGCAAAAGACACGCTCGGCTCTCCGCTGGTTCTCAACCTATGGCCAAAGCGTCTGCGCTCGCCGCAGAGAAGAGAGGATTGTGTATGAAATTTGTGGCCTGATCTTCAAGATGACACATAAACCCAGCGGCAAATGGAAGTACAGCGTGCTCTACAAGTTCACCTGGAGCAGTGCGCAGGCCCGAACGGGCTGACCATCGACAGCAAGAGCCACCTCTACGGCACCACCGCCGCCGGCGGCGAGTACAACGTGGGTGTCGCGTTCAAGTTCGCGCCCTAGCTCAGCCCGCGAGTGTAAATACCCCCAAATAGAAAGCGCGGCCCGAAGTGCCGCGCTACTAACCACTGAACACCGACTCCTGACTACCGATTACTGATTACTGATTACTAGCTACTCTTAATTTTCCGTCGGCTCCACGTTCTTATCCTTGGGAGCCGGCAAGCGCGGCGCTTTCGGGGAGTTCGGCGGTGTTGGCGGTGCTGGCGGGATTTCCGCCATTGCCGACCCCTTGCGCACTTCGATGTCGCCGTGTTCGTTGGAGATCACCAGGCGCGGGCCTCCGCCAGCTACCGCGCCGTTGGCGGTGGCTTGACTGTCTCCGTTCTCGATCTTCACTTCGCCGAAGTCGGATTGAATCTCTCCGCCACGGGCGCGGGCCTGCACTTCAAAGCCCGTCTTGTCCGGCAAGAACACTTGTATATCGCCTTTGCGGTTTTCGATCTGCATGCTGCCGGCTTTTCTCACCCGCACTTCGACCGAGCCGTTTGAATCTTCCAGCCGCACATCGCCTGAGGTCCCGCTCAGGCTGATGTCCTTCGACCGGGTCTGCAAACGCATTGGTCCGGTCAGGTCATTGGCGCGAAGATCGCCCGAATCCAGATCCAGGTCGCCCTCCAGGCTGGAGAATTCCATATCCGTTCGCGACGATTTGAAAGTCACCGTCTTGGTGATTTTGGAAAGCTTCACGCCATCGAAGAACTCGCCGGTTAGACGAATGGCTCCCTTCACGTCGGTGACGGAAACGTCTTTGGTGCGACCCTCAATGGTCACGTCGCCTGCCACCTGGGACACTTTTGCGGAGCTCTGCTCCAGGCTCAGGCTGACTTTTCCATTGACGTCGGTGACCGACAGGTCGCCGTGCTGGTTCGAGATCTGCACATCGCCGTCGCGGCCCATGATGCTCACATCGCCGCGCCGGTTCGAGATGACCACCGCCGCCTTACGCGGAACGTAGATATCCAGATCACTCGCCACCCAGTGATCTCCTGCGCCCTGAGTGTTGGCGTTCACCGAAACGGTCTGTCCGCTGACCGAGATCTGCGGCTTGGTGCCGGTGTTCCATTTGTCAGCGTCTTCCTGGTTCTCCGCGCTGATGCGTTTGTGAACCGTGATCTTGATTTGTTTGTCGTCGGAGGCGTTGATGTTGACCGCCCCGTGCAGATTGTCCACGTTGAGGTTGGCGCCGTCGGGAAACGCCTGCTGGAGTTCGTCGTCGTAGGTGTACGAGTGTCCAAACAGGCTGAAATCGCTGTCGTCGATATCGACTTGATCGCGGATCGCGCTCCAGTTGAAGCGCTCCGCCTGGGTAGCCATCAGGCCGAATACCACCAGGCAAATCAGCAGGAACACGCCGCCGGCGCCGATGCCGCGAGGACGCACGCCTTCGCTCTTCGACTGCTGATACTCCATCAGCTTGATTACGCCCCACAGAATGATGAGCAGCGGCCAGTAACGGGCCCAAAGATGGCCCAGCATGTACCACTGCAGCAGGCCCATGGTGCCCATCAGGAACACGATGCCCAGGATGATGAGCACGATGGGTCCGGCGAGGGATCGCCGCCGGTGCTGCCGCGGCGGCAGCGGCGCAGTGCTAGCCATTGCGCACCTCACTCGACGGCGGCTGCACCCCAGCCGGTGGTAATGGAGGTTGAAGCTCGACATGTCCCACCGTCGGCGCGCTGCTTTGCATCAGTTTTACCGCGCCGATCACCAGCAGAATCACCGGCCAGGTGCGGTTGAAGTCGAAGCCATGCACGTCCAGATTGTCGAGCAGGAACAGGACTCCGATCGTAATCAGAATCACCGGCCCCATAATTCCCTTTGCCCGGCAACGCGTACAGTGGCATTCACGGTTAGGTTGATAGGTATCCATAATTGCCTTCCCGGGCTATGAAAACTCCGTCGCTCCTTAGGCGCGATTCCAGCGTTTCGCAAACAACCAGCCGCCAATCACAATCAAGATGATCGGCCACAGCCGGTGTGCCCAGTTGAATTCAAACAGGTTCAGGTTATCGAGCAAAAACAAAACGCCCAGAATGATAAGCACTATGGCGCCGGTGGGCGCACTGGTTCGGGCTGAGCATCGCTCCTCCGCTACGGGCGCGGCACCAGCCGCCCCTACAGGCCGCACCGCGGTGTGAGGTGTTCCCGAGCCGAACATTCGCTCCAGGCCAAAAGGATCCGGCACCGGCTGTCCCAGTTCGATAGCGTGCGCGGTCTTGTACGCATCAAAAACCAGATAAAAGAAATACGCAAAAAATACCGGAACCAGAATCGGTCCAAAGCGATCCGCCATCCAGATCAGGCACACGAACACCAGCACGTGGATGACGCCCTTCATGAATTGCCCGTTGTACATGGCACCCACTCCGGGAATAAAGCCTAAAGCCGCGGCAGCGCCCGGGCTGGGCAGTCGCGCATCCGAGGGCGCCGGAGCCCCAAGGCCCTGATCCATCCCCGGCGAGTAGACGGTAGGCAACGGCTGCACGCCCTGCAGCCGGTCTGCCAGGCAGCCCTCGCAGTAGATCACTCCGCGAACATCGCGGCCGCAGCTCGCACATAGAGGTTTTCCGCAAGTGCGGCAATAGACGGTCGCCGCAACTTCGGGGTGGTTGGCGCAGTTCATACAAGCCTCCTGTAAGTGGTCACTCCTACAGGCGGATTTTCGGGAGCGGAGGCCAGCACTGGCTGGCTCTCGCTCTGACTGTAGTTGCGTTCCTGTTTCTGATCAGGTTGTCCACTGGTATCGTTCTTTCGATTTCGCTCTCTTGGTTCCGGGGCCGGTTCCGCGGGGGTGGTGGCGCGCTTAAATTCGCGCACCCGCGACTCGATCTCATACACAAAGCGAATATTCTCGTAATACTTCACCACGCGCCCGGAAGTTTCGTAGTAGCTGCGCTGCAGAGCGCTGGGCCGCAAGTCCACATGCCGCAGATCGCCCAGCTTCACGCCGCCCACGCTCAGTCCAATGGAGAGAGAGAAGAACGCCATGCCAAACGACATCGCGAAGCGCGGCTGCCGCGCCATCGCGGTCACCGGCGCGGCGAGCGCCGCAAACCACTCGCGCACCCGTCCCCCCAGAGAATGCTGCACTCGCGGTACACCGGCAGCGGCTGCCACGCGCTTGCTCTCCACACCGCTGGTCACGACCAGGATGTTGTGCACCAGGTGCACCGGAGGCTCGACTTCCGCCAATGACTTCATCCAGCGCTGCCCGGCCTCCGCTTCTGCCAGCAGCGGCCCGCACGCCGGGCACACCCTGGAATGGGCCTGGAAGCTGGCCAGGGTTTCCCCGGTTAAGGTCTGGTCCAGGGCCTCCGCCAGCAGCGCGTCAAACTCCGCGCATTGCATCCCGTTTTTGCTCTCTTCCGGCATCACATCACCTGTCTATAGGTACGTTGAAGCAGGCGTGCTAGTTCCGCACGCCCGCGGTTTATTCTCGACTTAACCGTGCCTTCAGGAACCCTCAGCACGGCAGCAATTTCCCGATAGTCCATGTCCTGCAGGTCACGCAAGATCACTGCCTCACGCAGCTCCGGAGACAGTTTCTGTAGAGCGTTGTGAACCGTTTCGCCGGTCTCCCGGCTCTTCACCCGCGCGTCCGGAGGCAGCGACTTGTCCTGGATTTGCTCGCTCAACGGCATAGCATCTTCGTGTTCGGAGGGCGCAGCGTCGAGCGAATCGGTCATCCGGTCCTGCTTGCTCTTACGAAAGTGATCGACCAGAAGGTTACGCGTGATCGTGGTCACCCACGTCATGAACGCCCCGCGCTCCATGTCGTAACTGCTCAAGGTCCGGTACATTTTGATGAAGACTTCCTGCGTCAGATCCTGCGCATCATCGGCCGATCCGGCGAACCGGTAGCAGATGTTGTATATCCGCCGATTGTATTTCTGGACAATTTCCTCCCAGGCCACTGCATCGCCGGCAACGCAGCGACGGACCAGCGTGGCAACGACCTGGGCGTCTTCCAACCCGCACTCCCCGGAACTCCCGGCTCTTCAGTCCGAAAAAGCCTGAGCAACACGTGCTCCGGCCCCGAACTTAACACCACATAACAGATACGTTTTTGTGGTCCCAAAAGTTCTTGAAAACTATAAAGCAAGGAATTGTAGCAGGCATGTAAAGTCAGGCGAACAAATAACGAAGATACATGTGAAAAGGCCCCACCTCTCCCATTTCGAGAAGTGGGGCCGGTACAACCAAGTATTTTCTGCCTGAACCCGACCAGCAGCCTTACGGATTGACGGTAAGGATGACCGGCATAGTCATGGCCTCCGTTCCATCATTAGCGCGGAAACTCACCTGTCCAATGTAGGTTCCCACGCCCAGCGAAGTGGCATTGACGGAGACTGTTTCGAGTTGCGGGGTGGTGCAACAGTTTCCTCCCGGCGAAACCGAGAGCCAGTTCCCGCCCTTAGAACTCGTCGCCCCAGCCGTGTAGTTGAAATTGGTCCCTGTACTTGAGACCGTCACCTGCTGCGGTGGCGGATTCTGTCCCTGGGTGGTACTGAAAGTCATGGCACCGAGGGGTACGAACACGGAATCTCCGATAGTGACATTTACCGGAACCGTGACCGTCCCGCTGGCGGTCTGGAAGACCTGCTGTCCTACAAAGCTGCCTTTGATCTGACCCTTGTTCTGCAGCTTTTTCCTGACGATAGTAACGGTCACGACACTGGGTGCCGCGCCCTTCGCCGGTGCGACTTTGAGCCATGCCCGTCCATCCGCCGTGCTGGTCTTCAGCACCCAGTTCAGCGTGCCCGATCCTCCGTTGGCGATCGGAACGATCTGCGAGGGCGGATTCCCGCTACTGCTGGGCGTAAAGGAAAAGCTGGTCTGGCCCGGAACGTTGTCAAAGAACGGCTTGTTCGAGGGTTCGACGGTCAGCGTGACCAGCACGGTGATGGCCTTGGTTCCATCGTTGGCGCGAAACGTCAGTTCACCGCTGTAGCTTCCAACCGGCAGACTGGCCGCGTTCGAAACGCTGGCTGTTTCCACCGATGGAGTTGAGCAACAATTTCCCCCGGGCGATACCGACAACCAGTTTGCTGCCTGGGCGGTCGACGCGGATGCGGTGAAATTGAAATTCACACCCGCGGTCGCGATCAGCAACAACTGCGGCAGGGGATTGTTTCCCCCAAACGGCATGGTGAAGCTGATGGGATTAACCTGCAGAAAGGAGTTTGCGTCCACCGTCACGCTGACTGGGACCGTGAGGTCCCCGCCATTGCTGTGGAACAACAACTGCCCATCGAACCGGCCCGTGAGGGTGCCTCCACCCGGCAGGTCGGCTGGCACGATTTGCACGCTAACGTTCTTCGGGGCCGTGCCCGATAGGGGCGCTGCCGTCAGCCAGGCGCCGCCATCGGCCGTGCTCGTCGTCAGGGTCCACTTCAGTTTCCCGGTACCTCCGTTACGAATTGCGAAGGTTTGCGCCGGCGGTACCGCTCCGTTGGGCTGCATCGAGAAACTCAGCTGGCTGGGTACGCTATCAAAAAAGGCCGTGTTGCTGGCTGCGACCGTCAGCGTCACCGGGACCGTGATGGCTTTCGTTCCATCGTTAGCCCGGAAGGTGACCTCGCCACTGTAACTGCCGATAGGCAGACTACCTGCATTGGACACGCTGACCGTTTCCACTGAAGGAGTCGTGCAGCAGTTGCCTCCCGGCGACACCGACAACCAGTTGCCGCCCTGAGACGTCACCGACGAAGCCGTATAGTTGAAATTCACCCCCGCGCTCGCGACCAGCAACACCTGTGGCAGCGGATTACCTCCGCCGAATGGCATGGTGAAGCTGATGGGATTGACTTGCGCGAAGGCATTCGCGTCCACGGTTACGCTTACCGGCACCGTGATATCGCCCGTGCTACTGTGAAACAGGAATTGCCCGTCGAATCTTCCAGCCAGAGTACCCCCGCCTGGCAATTGGCTGGGCGTAATGCTGGCGCTTAGCTCCGACGGCGCGGTTCCGCTGTTCGCGGACAGGGCCAGCCAGTTACCGCCATCTGCGGTGCTGGTGGTCAGGGTCCAGTCCAGTGCGCCTACACCCCCATTGTGGATGATGAAGGTCTGCGCCGGCGGCGCGGCCCCGTTCGTCACCATCGAGAAACTTAGCTGGCTGGGCACGCTATCGAAGAACGCCGTGTTTTTGGCTGCGACCGTCAAGGTCACTGGCACGGTGATGGCTTTCGTTCCATCATTAGCCCGGAAGGTGACCTCGCCACTGTAGCTGCCGGCAGGCAGACTACCTGCATTGGACACGCTGACCGTTTCCACTGAAGGAGTCGTGCAGCAGTTGCCTCCCGGCGACACCGACAGCCAGTTGCCGCCTTGGGATGTCACGGACGAAGCGGTGTAGTTGAAATTTAGTCCCGTGCTCGCGACCATTAACACCTGTGGCAGCGGATTACCTCCGCCGAATGGCATGGTGAAGCTGATGGGATTGACTTGCGCGAAGGCGTTCGCGTCCACGGTTACGCTTACCGGCACCGTGACATCGCCCGTGCTACTGTGAAACAGCAACTGTCCATCAAACCTACCCGCGACGGTCCCCCCGCCTGGCAGTTTGCCAAGGGTGATGGAAGCCGTTACCTCGGATGGAGCTGTCCCGCTGTTCGCCGAGACTTTCAGCCATTTCCCACCGTCGGCTGTGCTCGCGGTCAGCGTCCACTTTAGCTTTCCAGTGCCTCCGTTGCGAATAGGAAAGATCTGGGCCGGGGGTGCAGTTCCGCTCGTCAGCATGGAAAAACTCAGCTGACTCGGCACGCTATCGAAGAATGCGGTGTTGGTTGCGGCGACCGTCAATGTCACCGGCACATTCAGGGTATTGGTTCCGTCATTCGACTTGAAGGTCACCTGTCCGCTGTAGGTGCCCACTGTTAAACCGGAAGTGTTGGAGATGCTGACCGTCTCCACGCTCGGGGTCGTACAGCAATTTCCCCCCGGCGATACGGACAGCCAGTTCCCCCCTTGAGAGGTCGACGTCGAGGCAGTGTAATTGAAATTTGTGCTGGTGCTCGCGACCACCAGGATCTGCGGCAGGGGATTCCCGCCCCCCAATGGCATCTCGAAGTTGAGCGGAGGAATTGCCTCAAATTGCTGGGCGTGCAGCACTCCGGTGAGAGTGAAGAGGAATACAATCGCCAGAAGCGCCGGCGCTGCAGTTCGTTTCAGCTTTGTTCCCGCAATTCTTAAGCAGTTCATCTCGCTGTTCTCCTGAAGGTGTATTTGTATGATATCGATCGGCGCAGACGGCCAAACATCAGCGGATAACATGTCTGTGGTTAACCTCTGACTCACATTGCGTCAAAATTCAGTAAAAGCCGTCATGCAATAGAAATATTCGAAAGGCAGGGACGGAGCAGTTGCAAATCCGCCGATTGTTCTGGACAATCTCCTCTCCCGCCGCTGCATCTCCGGCAATGCATCCCCCGCGCCAACTCGGCAATCCAAGATTTCCCTTGCTTTGCGGCAAACAAAAAGCGAAGATGGTAGCGCTCCTCGATGACTCCCCGACCTCCCGCCCGCGATGACTCTGAAGCCCGCCGATTCGACTTCCTGGTCGGCGACTGGACCGCCGTCTGCCATTACCCCAACCCAGACGGCACCTGGGGACAAGGCCCCGGAACAATGAAGGCCACCAAGGTCCTGGATGGTGCCTGCTTCCTCGAATTCTTCGAGGGGCCGTACCTGGGAGAAATGATCAAAGGCCTGTCCCTAAGAGCATTTAACCTGGCCACGCGCCAATGGGAACACACCTGGACCGACACCTCCTTGTCCGGCGGCTTTCTGGTCTGGAGAGGGCGCTTCAAAGACGGGAATATCGACCTCTTCAGCGAATGGGACGAGGGTAGCGGACACATCCTCTCACGCCTCACATGGTCCCAGATCACCGATCGCAGCGCCCACTGGGAGAGTCACCGTTCGCCCGACGGCGGCAAAACCTGGACCAAACACTGGGTCATCGATTTCACTAGAAAATAGAATTCACCAGAAAAAACTCCAAATGATCTGTGCAGGGATACACTAGCCCAACTCCAGATGCCAACCCTTTTATAATTTCTACGTCGGCGGCGTTTTAAGCCCGCCTGAACTGAGAAGGCCAAAATGCAGAACTCCAAGTCCTGGCATCGTCGCCGAGTCCGTTACTTGGCCCTTCTCCTGGCCCTTTTCCCCGGCGCTGCTGCCCAGCAGACCGGGCAGGGGTCACGGTTCGATCGAACCACCCTGCCTTTGACATCGTTCTACGACGCTCCTCATCCCCTGCCGCCCGCGAAGCCCGGCAGCCTGATTCGTTTCTCTTCCTTTGAAGGATATGACCTGCCGGATGAAGTATCAGCGGTCCGTCTGCTTTACCATTCTCATTCTCCTCGAGGAGACGATGTCGCGGTTTCCGGGGTGGTGCTGTTGCCGCCGGGCAAGCCTCCAGCAGGGGGCTGGCCCGTCATCGCATGGGCGCACGGTTTTCTCGGCGCGGCGCGCCGCTGCGCGCCATCTTTGAAGCGGAACCTAGGTTACGGATCTCTCTTCTCCATGTATCTGAATCTGGGTTATGCGCTGGTGGTAACCGACTACGTTGGGTTGGGAACCACAGGCCGCGCTGCAGTTATCGACATTCCCTCGAACGCCAACGACGTGATCGATGCGATCGCAGCGGCGCACGCTGCGGTGCCACCACTTGGAGCCCGCTGGGTCATGATGGGACACGCCGGAGGGGCCTGGGCGGCACTCGGCGTGTCCGAAATGCAGGACTCAATCCGGGACCCCGGCTTTCTCGGCAGCATTGCCATCTCCGGCGGCGCGGACTTTGAAGACCTCTACCGGCCTCCGGTCCAGGGAAGTTCCGGCACCATGCTCCTCTACCTGGCCTATGCCATCCAGACCGCATTTCCCGAATTCCAGGCAGAACAAATACTGTCCAAGAAAGCGCTACCGTTCTTTGACCGGATCCAGACCGTCTGTGGTCCGGCCGAGCTCGGGAATTGGCCGGAGAACGAACTGATGATTGCCGGCTGGCGAAACAATCCGTTTGTGCAGAAGTTCTTCCAGCGAAATCGCCTGGGGCAGAAGTCCGCCTACGGCCCGGTCCTGATAATTGATGAGCAAAGCACGCACGTGATCAGCCGCATGTGCCAGCAAGGCGACCGCGTCCAGTCTTACACATATCCCGATACTCAGCCCGGTAACCTCATCGGCGAATCTGTCGGCGACCAGATCTCGTGGGTCGAATCCCGGTTTGCGGGCCGGCCACCGCCGCACAATTGCCGCTGAGGCTGCAGGATGACCCCGTGCGCCGTTGCGATTGGAGGCTATAATGCGACGACTCTATGCCTCTGGCTTCGGGAACGAAACTCGGTTCGTGCGGGATCGTCTCCCCTCTCGCCGCCGGTGGCATGGGCGTGTCTCGCGCGCGCGGCACTCGACCGCCTACCACAATCACGAGTTGGACATCCCGGCTCAATTCAAAATGGTGAAGGCAAAACCGAGAACGTCCCCAGCGATCCCACCGGCCTCCCGGAGTGCGCCGGTGCAAATTACATTTCAGGACTTGACGAGCAAGAGATGGCCTGACCTCGAGACACTGTTTGGCCCCCGAGGCGCCTCTGGCGGCTGTTGGTGCATGTGGTGGCGGCTGCGTCGTTCGGAGTACGAAAAGAGGAAGGGCGCGGGCAACAAGCGCGCCTTTCGACGAATCGTAGTCTCGAAGCTTCCCGCCGGAGTGCTGGCTTACGCAGATGGTACGCCGATTGGCTGGTGCGCGGTCGCGCCGCGTGAAGACTATCCCGTCCTGGCGCGGTCACGCGTCCTGGCTCTCGTGGATGAACAACCGGTATGGTCGCTGACTTGCTTTTATATCGCTCGGGACTGGCGGCGAACCGGGCTTACCACCAAGCTGATCGAAGCTGCCGTACAATACGCCAGAAAAAGAGGAGCGAAGATCGTCGAAGGCTATCCCCAGGATCCGAAATCGGGAGCATTTCCCGACACCTTTGCCTGGACAGGCTTTGCCTCGGCTTTCCGTAAGGCAGGATTTAAAGAAGTCGCAAGACGATCGGCAGGCCGGCCAGTAATGAGAAAAGTCACCAGCTAGTGGCTCGTGCAGGATGGGCTTCCCGCTCGCCGAACCGGAGTTTTCCGCTCATCACCATCATGGATCGCCGCATTCGCTAGCCACCAACCCCCAACCATGATCCACTGAACTAAATCACCATCACTTCCTTGTATTCGCCGAACACCCGCCGCATGGTGTCAGAAATCTCTCCCACCGTGGCGTTGGCTTCAACCGCCGCCAGGATATGCGGCATCAGGTTCGCGCCGTTGCGGGAAGCGTCTTCGATCTGGCGCAGCGCCTCCTGCCAGGGCTTCGGATCGCGGCGCGCGCGTAAGGCCCGCAGACGTTCCACCTGCCGGGGCTCGAGCGCCGGGTCAATGCGCTGGATTGGAATCGGCTTCTCTTCTTCTACCTCGAACCGGTTCACACCGACTACCACGGCTTCCAGGTGATCCACTTGCCGCTGATATTCGTAGGCGGCATTTTGTATTTCCTGCTGCACGTATCCGCGCTCGATGGCCTTCAGCATGCCCCCCAGGGCCTCAACTTTGTCCAGGTAGTCGGTGGCTCGCTTCTCGATCTCGTTGGTCAAGGTCTCCACATAGAAGGACCCGGCCAGCGGATCGATGGTCTGCGGCGCGCCTGACTCGAAGGCGATGATCTGCTGCGTGCGCAGCGCGATGCGGGCGGCCTGTTCGGTGGGCAGCGCCAGAGCTTCATCGTAGGAGTTGGTATGCAGCGACTGAGTTCCGCCCAGCACCGCCGCCATGGCCTGAACCGCGGTGCGCACGATGTTGTTCTCCGGCTGCTGAGCAGTAAGCGTGGAGCCTGCTGTCTGGGTATGAAAGCGGAGCATCCAGGAACGGGGGCTCTTCGCCTTGAAGCGGTCCCGCATGATCGCCGCCCACATGCGCCTTGCCGCCCGGAATTTCGCCACCTCTTCCAGAAAATTGCTGTGCGCGTTGAAAAAGAACGAGAGCCGGGGAGCGAACTTGTCGACGTCCAATCCCGCCTGGATCGCGGCTTGCACATAAGCGATGCCGTTGCCCAGGGTAAACGCGACTTCCTGCACCGCAGTCGATCCCGCCTCGCGCATGTGATAGCCGGAAATCGAAATCGTGTTCCAATCCGGCACCTGCTCGTTGGTCCAGGAAAAGATGTCCGTAATGATGCGCATCGCCTGCTGCGGCGGATAAATGTAGGTGCCACGAGCGATGTACTCCTTCAACACATCATTCTGCACCGTACCGGAGAGCGTCTTGATGTCCGCGCCCTGCCGCTTGGCCACGGCAACGTATAGCGCGAGCAAAATCGAGGCGGTTGCGTTGATGGTCATCGAAGTCGATATTTTGGTGAGATCGATGCCGTCAAAAAGCCGCTGCATGTCTTCGATCGAGTCAATCGCGACACCAACCTTTCCCACTTCTCCCAGGGACATGGGATGGTCGGAATCCATCCCGATCTGCGTCGGCAGGTCGAACGCGACGGAGAGACCGGTGGTGCCGTTGGCCAGTAGATACTTGTAACGCTTGTTGGACTCCTCCGCGTCGCCCATGCCCGCGTACTGTCGCATGGTCCACAGCCGGCCCCGATACATGGTGGCCTGCACACCCCGTGTGTAGGGGAAATCTCCGGGATACCCGACCTGGCGGTCGTATTCCCAGCCTTCAAGGTCGGCCGGGGTATAAAGCGGGCGCACCGAAATGTGGGAGGAAGTCTGCTGCTCGCTAGAGGGTTTGTCGGGGTTCTTGGACGCGGGTTCGACCTTCAGCTTTTCCACCATAAGACCTGCCTCAACCTTCTGCTCTTGCTCAATTCCTCTGGTTCTTCCTGCGGACCCTCCAGAAGGAGCTCACACCGAACCAGGTGAAGCTGAGCGTGAAAACCACAGCCACCACGATGCGGCTCAGGACGGCCTCGCCAGCCTGATACCGGTGCAGTTCGCGCACCAGGGCAAAACCGCCGATCCCCGCTATCACCAGGAAAACAAAGCCGGTCACTTCGAGCCATAACTGGTGCAAAACTTTTCCCAGGGATACGGCCGTTAACTTTCCGGCTCGCCAGAGGGCGCCAAGAGTCCGATTCCGCCCCGCCTGCCGCGCGGCAACCTTGGTGATAATGCCGATTTTGCGCAGGGTGGAGACGCTGGACATGGGTCGATTTTATCAGTGTTCGGCGTTACAATGAGCGCGAGGGGTGTCACGTTTCGGTGTGACGGATGAACACGGTTCCGCCCGGCTTACTGCACCCGGGCTTTCTGTCTGAAGGGGGCTACTTGGACCAACAACTGAAGCAGCTAATGAAAGAACTGGGCGAGGCCATCAACGAATCCCTGGCAGATTCGGACCAGATTGCCGAGGTTGTGTCCAAGATCAAGGAAGGCGGGTACGATATCTTCCTGGTGCTGGAAGCCACGATCGGGGTTAGTAAACAGGGCGAAAAACCTACCGACAAGACCTCCATGGTAACCACCCTGACCACCAATCCGGAATTCAAGATCAGCGAGCAGGATCTCAAGTTCCTGAAGTCGCTGCGGATCAAGTTGGACGACGACGCGGCATAGTAGCTGCTTTCATCGATCCGTTCTTGCGTACTCTAGCACGCTGGTTCTTCCACTGCGCCGCTCGGATATCGTTGGACCTGCGATCCTCCCGCACCCTCGCCCTCCCACTGCTTCGCTAGTTTATTCGGCGGAATTACAGGGTTTACCCTGCTCCCCCGGTTGCGGATCGTCTTCGCCGCTGTGCTAGTATCTCCTGTGCCGCACCAGGAACCGCGATGAAAGATACCTTGGGAGTCCTTTTGGCCGGGGGAGCGGGAGAGCGGCTTTATCCTCTGACCCGGGATCGCGCGAAGCCCGCCGTCACCTTCGGCGGGATATATCGCATTATCGACATCACTCTCTCCAACTGCATCAACTCGGATCTGCGGCGAGTCTATATTCTGACTCAATACAAGGCGCTGTCGCTGAACCGGCACATCCGCGAAGGCTGGAACATCGTGGCCCGCGAATTAGGAGAGTTCATCGAGGTGCTGCCCCCGATGAAGCGCGTTAGTGAGCAGTGGTACCAGGGAACGGCCGATGCCGTGTACCAGAACATCTATTCTATCGGCTCTGAGCAGCCCAAGCACGTGCTGATTCTCTCCGGCGACCACATTTACAAAATGAACTACGGCCGCATGCTAAAGCAGCACGAAGAGTCGGCCGCCGACGTGACCCTGTCCACCATTCAGATCGATCCCGAAGAAGTTTCACGGTTCGGCGTGGTGGCGATCGACCGCGATAACCGCGTCACCGGCTTTCAGGAAAAACCTCGCGAGACCGAACTGCGCTCGCCGTGGAATCCCGAGAAGGTGCCGGCATCGATGGGCGTCTACCTCTTTAATACCGACGTGCTGATTCCCGTGCTGCTGAAAGACGCCGAAGACGAAGGCTCCAGCCACG
>Ga0335080_10003975_pt1 | contig 15014 bp, 17 predicted proteins | sample Lox_Sample_34_FD_206720 | JGI IMG/M metagenome (GOLD analysis project Ga0335080, IMG submission 206720) | Soil microbial communities from Loxahatchee National Wildlife Refuge, Florida, United States - Lox_Sample_3.4 | ecosystem: Environmental > Terrestrial > Soil > Wetlands | place: USA... | reverse complement strand
CATGCGACTCTTTTCCGCCATTTGGGCGCGACGATTGCGTTGATTTTCAAGGCTCCGCTGGACAATGACATGCAGGGTGGATAACTCCGCGGGCTTGGTCAGGAAGTGCTCCGCGCCGAGCTTCACGGTTTGCACCGCGAGGTCAATCGAGCCGTATCCGGTAAGAATAATGACCGGAATCAGCGAGTCGACGGCCTTCAGCCGCGGAATCAGGCTCAAGGCGTTGCCGTCCGGCAGGTTGTAGTCGAGAACCGCGGCATCCGGCCGCGACGCGCGCCAAAGTTGCTCCGCCTCGGCGCAAGTTCCCGCAGTGGTGACCTCATAACCCTTCTCTTCGAGGTATTCGCGCAACACCTGAGAGACATCCTTTTCGTCCTCGACGATCAAAATCCGGTCTTTTTGCATTCGGGGCCCTCGCGAGAAAAAGGACGTGCGTCTGAAGCGTGAAGTGGTTGTGGCGGGCCGTGCTTTGTCTTCCATCCAGGAACGGGCCGGCTGGCTCCTTCCATTGCCGGCAATAGCGCGCTGAACCGAAGCTCCCGAGGCCTGTAAGCCGTTGTGCGGAAGAGGCTTTTTCTGGGACAGAGGGGAAGAATACAAAGAAGGTACAGTTCCCTGGGCAAGAACCTTGCGTGCAGACATAGGGGAAGTTGGCCTGCCTAAACCAGGTCGAAGGTACCTTGTTACCACCGGTGACGGCATTTCGGCACCGTTATCGGCACCTTGTTACAAAAAGCGAACAAATTCGCCCCCGTGGGGCTTGGGTGGGTATCCTGGGCGCGGGGGCGTGCGGCAGCGGTTGAAACGATGCTTAATCGCGGGCTCTCCCTTATGACCGAGGTCATAGGCGGCTGGTTACAGCGGTCTTGGGTCCGCACCAAGGAGCCATTGCCGCCTCCTGGCGCGGCGGTGCAATCTGGTAGCAGCCGGGGCGGGCGTGGTTTCCCGCCGGCAGGAGAACCATATGAAGCGCTTGCTTTTCAGACTCTGGCGCCAGGAGGAAGGACAGGACATCGCTGAATATGCGGTCATGTTGGCCGTCATCCTGGTCATTGTCGTGGGCACCGTTCGTTTGATCGGGTCTAACGCCAACAACGTGTTTTCCAGTGTTGCCAGCTCCATCGGCAGCTAAGCTTTGCAGGAGACCGACAGTCATGAAAAATGTAAGAAGGCTTTCCTTGGATAGAGTTGCGGAAGCGGCGGAATATCTGGTGATGTTCACCGTCACGCTGGTGACCGTGGTCGGCGTGTTGCGGTTCATCGGCCTGGTCGGCTAGTGCGGTACCGCTCTTGCGCGTAGAGCATCCGCCCGCCTGTTGACCGGCCGCGTCCGCCCATAATCGTCGATCCCGCCCCGCCCATCCCCGCACCAGAGTTGATACCTCGAAACCTGACCTCGTACCCGCGATACGAACGCAGGAACAGCTCCATGAGCGCACAAAGCGTCCTCATGCGCTATGATTCGGAAGCTGCACGTAGAGGAGTGCTCCCATGTCCCAGCGGTACCGTCTGATAAGCTGCCTGATCGGCGCGAGTCTAGCTGTGCCGGCACTCGCGCAGGCTCAGGCCGGCGGCGCGACTATTCCTGACACCAGCTCGGCGATCAATTCCTGGAAGCCGCTTTCGCAGCGAGTGGTTCACTATGAAATTGAAGCCCGCTACGACGCCAAGGCGCACTCGCTTGAGGCGACCGAGGTTCTTACGTATCACAATCTCACGGGGCAGCCGCTCGATACTTTTCCGTTTCATCTTTACTTGAACGCTTTTCAGCCGACGTCGACGTGGCTCCGCGAAGGCAAACGCGAGGGCACACGCGGGCAGGATTTCAAGAAGTGGGATCCCAAGAGCTACGGAGCGGACGAGATCAAGAGCTTTGAGGTGGTGGGTCAGGGAGACCTTACCTCGCAGCTACAGTTCATCCATCCAGACGACGACAACAAGGATGATCGGACGGTGGTGCAGGCGCATCTTCCTCAGGCGATTCCGCCCGATGGCTACGTGCAGTTCAGGATCAAGTTCCACGATCAGTTTCCCAAGACCCTGGAGCGGACCGGTTGGGACCGCGAAGCGATCCTGGGAGGGCAATGGTTTCCGAAAGTTGGGGTGTGGTGGCACAACGCATGGAACTGCCATCAATTTCATGCCTACACCGAATTCTTTGCCGATTTCGGCGTGTACGACGTCAAGCTCACGGTGCCGCAGGATGAAGTGGTAGGCGCCACCGGCATCGAAGTCAGCAAAGCGAAAAATCCGGACGGCACTCAGACATTTACCTACCACGGCGAGGACATTCACGATTTCGCCTGGACCGCGAGCCCTCACTACCTCGACTACTATGACACCTTTCAAGGCAGCATGGGACCGGTAAAGGTTCGCATCATGATGCAGCCGGGCCACCTGGGACAGTTGGAGCGCCACCGCATGGCGGTGCTGGAGACCATGCGGCGGTTCGACGAGTGGTACGGACCCTATCCCTACAAGAACCTTACCGTGGTGGATCCGGAACCCGGCTCGCAGAGCTTTGGCATGGAGTATCCGACCTTCATCACCGCTGGAACCACGTGGTGGATGCCGAATGGCCTCTATTCACCGGAGCAGGTGGTGGAACACGAGTTTGGTCACCAGTACTGGTACGGGATGGTGGCTACCAACGAATTCGAAGACGCGTGGATGGACGAAGGAATCAATCAATACACCGAAGTCAAGGTCATGGACTCGCTGTTCGGCCCCTACACGTCATTTCTCAATTTGTGGGGCATCACGGCAGGCGAACGCGAGGGGAACCGTCTGTTCCTGGTCCCGGTCGCCGACCTGGATGCCATGGCGCAAAACGGCTGGCAATATGCCGACGCGAACTCCTATGGCGGCGTGACTTACGGCAAGACTGCGGATATCCTGCTGACGCTGGAGAGCCTGATCGGCGAAGACACGATGCGGCGGGCCATGCACACATATTTCATGCGCTACCGTTTCACCCACCCTACCAAGGAAGACTTCCTTAAGACGGTCGAGGAGGTGTCCGGCAAGGACCTCCGCTGGTATTTCAACCAGGCGGTGTACGGAACCCAGGTGCTGGACTTCGAAGTCCTGAAAATCAGCTCCGTTCCGGTCGACTGGTACAAAGAGAGTCTAAAAGAGGAGAAGGGAAAGACGGAATACATCTCCAACGTCTGGATTCATCGCAAAGAGAACTTCATTCTGCCCGTCGATATCGAAATCAAGTTCGACAACGGTGAAAAGCTGCGCGAGCACTGGGATGGGCAGGATCGCTGGATACGATATGCGTACCAGAAGAAGGCGAAAGTCGAGTCGGTGGAGATCGACCCCGATCACACTCTTCATTTCGACCGGAACAACTTCAACAACAGCCGCAGGGGGGAGCCGAATGGGAAGGCCGCGCGAAAGCTGGCGGATTACTGGATCTTTTGCAGCCAACTCCTGGCCCAGGCGCTTGCCTGGTGGCTGGTGTAGGAGAACGCATGCCTGAAACGCAGAGCCTGGTTTCCGCGGCGACACGAATCGTAAGACGAAACAAGCGCTATGTGGTGTGGTTCTATCTGATGAACCTGCTGTTCGCCTGGTGGGGCGCCACGGCATTTGCCATTCACGCCCATTCGATGTTGGACAACAGCCTGTATGCGGACCGGTTAGTGCGTGGCTTTGACCTGGCGGTGCTGCTGGAAATGCTGGGGCGACCGGAGTTCGGGCCCATGCGGGCCTCTACGGTTCCTGCGATGGTGTTCGCGGTTGTTTTCTTTGTTGCCAGCCTGCTGTTCATGCCGGGGGTGCTCCTAGGATACGCCTCCGATCATCGCATTCCGGGGGAGGAATTCTACCGGGCGTGCGGCCGGAACCTCTGGCGCTTCGTTCGCCTGTTTCTGTTTTTCGCCATCGTTGCGGGGGTTGTGGTGGGAATCCTAGGCGCGGCGGAGGGGGCGCTGGTGGAGGCCGCGGACAAGACGTCCTATGAGCGTTTGCCATTTTTGACGGACGTGATCAGCCTGGCCATCATCGGACTGCTGCTGACGCTGGGGCGGATCTGGTTCGATATCGCACAAACTGACGCCGTGCTACGAGACCAGCCCGCGGCGCGCAAGTCTCTGCTATCCGGGTTTCGCCTGCTGCGCGGCAATGTCGGAAGGCTGCTGGGCGCCTATATTGTGATGGCTGTAGTGGCGCTGTTCGTTCTTGCGGCGGGAGTTTACCTGTGGCACGTCATGGTCCCCTCGAGCAGCGTTTTCGGAGCGTTCCTCGTCAGCCAGGCAACGGTGCTGTTGCTGCTCACCACCCGTTTCTGGCAGCGCGCGGCGGCAGTATCGTTCTATCTGCGTAAGCTGGCTGAGCCCAGCGGGGAATCGGCGACGGCGGAGGCGATGGCGGCTCCGGTCTCTTAGAGGCTTACGGAGATTCCTTGCCTGATCTACAGAGTCGGCAGGATTGTTGATCACTCTGCTGCGAGGTAGGCTCGGCGTATGAGATTTGCCGCTAATTTCCCATCTTTCGAGCAGGTGCCAGCCATCGGAAACAGTTGAGACCGGCACCTGCTTCTCGCCTCTCCTGCAGGATGGGCGTCTGTAATCGAGCAACCAACACTTTCATTGGATAAATCAGCAGCAACACCTAAAAATATTTTCGGAGGCTGTGATGAAAACGACTTCATTGAAGGATTTGTATTTGAAAGAACTGAGAGACCTGTACGACGCGGAACAACAATTGATCAAGGCCTTGCCCAAGATGGCGGAGGCGGCGACCTCGGAACAGCTTCGCGAGGGATTCGAGGAGCATCTGGAACAAACCCGGGGACATGGCACGCGCCTGGAGAGGATTTTCGAGCAACTCCAGGAAAAGCCCAAGGGCGAGAAGTGCAAAGCCATGGAGGGTCTGGTCGAGGAGGGCAGCGAGACGATCAAGTCGGACATGGAGGGAGCACTCAAAGACGCCGCCCTGATTGCCGCCGCCCAGCGCGTGGAGCACTACGAGATTGCCGGATACGGCACCGTGCGCACCTTCGCGACGCTTCTCGGCGAAGAGGAGGCGGCTTCACTGCTGGAAGAAACACTCAACGAAGAAAAGGCAACGAACGAGAAATTGACAGACCTTTCGGAAACCATCAACGTAGAGGCGGAAGAAGGCGCGGCCACGGAGGGAGAGAGGGTCTCTTCCGAGACACGGCGAGCCAAGGCAGTTCCCCGCAACAAGTCCGCCGCTTGAGGATGTGCGCCAATGGGCGAAGCCCCGTGATCTCGTTCAATCCGCCACTTCGTCACGCGGGGCAGAGGCGGAGGCGGAGACCGCGCGCGATCGATTGAGCATCTGGCCGATTACCGCGAGCAGGTGAGGCGGGTCTTCCTCGCCTTTGCGGATCCAGCGGTCGACGGTTCCCACCGATTCGTCGAGAATGGTGTTGAAGGCGGAAAGCACGATGATGGGAATTTTCTGGTTGATCTGCTTGATTTCGCGCGCGGCCGTGAGCCCATTCATTCCGGACATCCAGTAATCGAGCAGGACGAGGTCCACCGGTTCGGAGCGAAAAATGCGCAAGCCTTCTTTTCCCGAGGTGGCAGTCAGGACGCGGTAACCCGCCGACTCCAGCAGCAGCTTGCGAACAAATAAAGCGGGCTCCTCATCGTCGACGCAGAGAACGGTGGCAGTCTGATCGGGCATCCTGAGCACCTGTGACCTTGCCACTTTCGTATCTTCTCAATCAATACAGTAAATCCTGTATGACTGAGGACGGCAACCCGAAGATAGGATCAGGAGGCAAAGAACCAGGTCAAGCGGGCCCATATTGCGGCCCTTGTCTGGTAAGATCGCAGCCATCGACCTTCGACGAGCGCGGACCCATGGCCGAACCATCATCTGGCACGCGAGTTCTATTCGTGGACGACGAGGCCAGCATCCGCATGACCCTGCCGCCGATCCTGGCGAAGGAAGGATTCCAGGTTCAAGTGGCAGGCAGCGTTTCCGAGGCACTGAGCGAGCTCAAATCCAGGCAGTTCGATGTTCTGATTTCCGACCTGAATATTGGCGAAGAGGGCGACGGCTTCGTGGTCACGAATGCCATGCGGCAGACCCAGCCGGGTTGCCTGACGTTTATTCTGACGGGGTATCCGGCGTTTGAAACCGCGCTGCAGGCGATCCGCAATCACATCGACGACTACCTGGTGAAGCCGGTGGACATCAGCTCGCTGGTGAGCGTGCTGCGCGAGAAGCTTCAGGGCCGGGATGATCCTGGCATCGGCGCCAGCCCGGGGCTCACTGATTTTCTCAGGCAGAATCTCGATGTCATCGTCGATCGCGTGAGCGTGGCGGCAAACGGGAACGGCAAACCTGCCGGCGCCAGCAAACGCGAACTGGCGAGTTTCACGAAGCGGTTTCTCGAGGTGCTGATCGTGGAGCTCGAATCGGGTCCTGGCGAGCTGAGCCCGGCGGCATTGCGGCTGGCGCTGCAGTTCGGCGCGCAGAATGCCAAAGATGGACGCCCGGCGAATGCCATCGCCGTCGCCTTCCGGCGGCTGGAGCAGGGAATTTATGGGACGGTGCAGGACAACATGAGCGGGATGGACAACGGGGCTTTGCTGGCCGCCATAGGCAGAATCAACGCCGTGCTGCATTCACTTCTGGAAGTTTCGCTCGATGCCTGGGGAAAGCCGGCGGCCGCCGGCGCCAAACGCTGATCGAATCCTTTCCCAAAATGGGCAGCAGTATCAACTTTTCCTAGGACCGCGCCGTCTGTCGATTCTCTCTTCCGGCCCTCCGGTCCTGAGGCCGAGCGCGGCATCGGCCAGGTCAAGATAGTGGTCGAGACGAGACGGTTCACTGATGCGATCCTCCAGGGGCAGGAGGCGCGGACCCTCATCCCGGGCCGCGGCCGCGGTAGGAGGCAGGCGCCTAACCTTCCGCGCCCGGTGTTTCCTGCGGGTTACAGCCATGAAGTCGCTCCGTAATGTTCAGCCGCGCACTCGCCGGTCGGATTAGCGGGTCTCTTCCTCGCCCGCGCCGGCCAGGGCGCGCCTGCGCGCCTCGATCTCGCGCAGCTCGCGGAAAATCTCGGCCTCCGCCTGCGTGTACTCCGTCTCGGTGATCTCTCCTGAATCCAACTGCAGTTGGAGTTCCAACAGCCGTTCCTTGGCCGGGCCGCTGTCGGTGTACTGCTCTTCCGCGACCTGCTGCAGGGTCCGGAGCACGAACTTGAAGCCGCTAACCGGCAACATCAGAATGTCGTCAAGAAAGAGCATATCGGCAAAATCCTACGAAGGAGCGGAACCCCGCTCCAGCTTGAGGCGGATGTTCACGAAATTGTAGGGCGGCCAGGGACCGGTGTACTTGAACTTCAGCCGCTTGCCATATTTTTTCGCGATCTTGTTCACGACGCTGTCGAACTCCGCTTCGTGATCGCGCTCGACGAGAAAGGCGGCGTTCATAATCATCTTGTCGCCGATCGGCTGGTTGTCGCGAGAGGCGACGCAGACATCGCGCAGAGCCTCGTAAATGTCGCGGACATACTCGGTGGCGCGCTCCGCCAGAGCTTTGTCGATCATGCGCCCGAGCTGCATGCGGGCGAAATAGGTGGATTGCAACTGTTTGCGGACGATTTCACGATGGAAGCGGCGAATCTCCTCATCCTGCTGCTTGAGTTCTTCGATGATCTGGTCGCGTTCCCAGTTCACTTTCAATCCAAACTCCAGTTTGCCGGCCATCTGATTGAGCACGTCCTTCAAGGAGGCGTAGATGCTCTTGAGCACCTCGCGAATATCGTTATCGGTGCGGAACACGGTGCCGAAGCTCATGGGGATGATGGTGTAGTTCTTCATGACCGTCTCGATGACGTGTTCGTGCGCCAGGGCGTTTTCCCGCGTAGGATCGAAAATGGCCATCGCGGTCTTGCTGACGACCGCGGCAATATCGAGATAATTGACGGTATAGACCGGCTCCCCGGCGCCGCCGATTCCGATCTTGCCGAAATTCATGTGCTCCTTGGAGCGGACCATCCCATAGACGTAGCGCCCGCCCTCGCCCGGACCGCTCTCCGCCACTTTCGGGGCGTCTCCAATTCTTACGTGCAAGTCTTCTTTCGACCGGCCCAACTCCTGGTTGGATTTCCGCACGGATACTGTGGCCATCGATTTTTCCCTCTTCATAGTATTGACGATCTATCCGCAGTGCCCGGCGCCACGCGGCCCCGGCCGGCTTTCAACCTCGATTGGGGAAGGTAAGCTGAATCACGGTTCCCTTGCCGACAGTGCTGCGCACCCGGATGCGGCCATTGTGGTTCTCCACAATTCCTTTGACGATCCACAGTCCCAGGCCCGTTCCCCGCGAACCCTTGGTGCTGACGAAGGGTTCAAACATGGATTTCTGCATCTCCCGCGGAATGCCGGTTCCGGAGTCGGAGACCGAGACACTGACCCAGCCGTGGGCGCCAGCGGTGCTGCGAAACTGCTTGGTCCGCAGCGTCAGCTTTCCTCCCGAGGGCATGCTGTCGCGCGAATTAACCACCAGGTTGGATAACAACTGGCGGAACTGGTCAGCGGAGCCCTTGAACCCGGAAATGTTTCCCAGGCGCTTGTCGACGGTGATGCCGGACTTGGCCAGGGGACGGGAGAACAGGGTGAGAGTGTCTTCGACGACCGCGTTCAGATCAAAATTGCTCAGTTGGACGACGTTGCGGTAGAGGCCGAGCATCTGGCGCACGATGCGGGTGACGCGCTCGGTCTCCGCCTTCAGCACGTCATAGACCGGTTGCGACTGAGGCTGCAGATTGTCGCCCAGCAGGTGAATGGCATTCTTAATCGATTCGAGCGGGTTGTTAATCTCGTGGGCGATGGTTCCGGCCAAGCGGCCGGTGGCGGCGAATTTCTCCATCTCCAGCATGCGCCGCTCGAGTTGGAGCTGCTCCAGCTTCTTCCAGGTGGAGAAATCGCGCAGCACAGTCACGGTGAACGCGGTCTGGCCGCGCGCGTCATAAATTTTCCCCGAGCGGGCGGCATATTCGATCTCGCCACCCGAACGCGGATTGAACAGATGCAGAGAACGGTTCTCCTTGTCCGCGAAAGAAAAGGTAAACGAAGTGAGGTAGGCGTCCAGTTTGGCCTGGTTTCGCACCAGCTCGGGGTGCTTCACCGATTCGCTGACCCCGAACAGTTCTTTGGCCAGGGGGTCGAGCAAAACGACTTTGGCGGAATTGTCAGCCACGATGATGGGGTCGCCGACGTTCTCGATGACAAGATTCAGGCGGTCGCGATCCTGGCGGACGACATCCTCGGCGGCACGGAGTTTCTCCAGGTTGGCGCGGACTTCGTCGTCGGCCCGGCGCAGGTCGGTCACGTCGCGCATCACGGTGACCATGCCGGTGCGCACTCCTTCGCCGCTGAAGGTGGGGGCACAGACAGCCTCAAACAAGACCTCTTCGCCATCCATAACGTCGACCAGGGTGAGGTCGCGGGAGCTATCGGTGGCGCTGACCGCCATGGAAGAGAGGGCGGCCGAGAAGAGAAGATTGTTCAGTTCGACGGCCCGCCTTCCGCCCTCGCTCACGCCCTCAGGCACGCGGAAGAAGCGCTCGGCGGCGCGGTTCAGGACCACCACCCGGTGCTGGCTGTCGGTCAGAATGACGGGGTCGGCCATACTCTGCATTACCGCCTGCAGGCGGGAGATGGTGGTACCCATATCGCGCATGCGGTTGTAGTAATGCTCGACTTTGAACAGGCGCGAGAGATAGCCGTTGGCCCACTCCGCCAGAGCCCGTAAATCCTCCAGCTTGCTGTCGCGGGTGTTGCGGCTCAGCTGGGCCACCACGATGTTCGCGTAGGAGCGCATGGCGCACACGGCGCAGACCTGCTGCTCGACCTGAAACTTGCGGGCCAGGTGAAAGTTGCGGACGGCCAGGCAGTCCTGCCGGCGTTCGCGCTCGGCCTCCCAGCAGCGGCTGCGGCTGCGGTATATCAGGGGATAGGCATAGAACGGCTCGGGCGTGAGCATCCCCGGAGGCAGGCGGGCGGGACTCAGATTCTGCACCACGGAAACCAGGGGATTTTCGCTGGCCCACAACGAGGTATGAAACTGGGAGAGATGCTGCTTTTCGCAGTTGATGGAGGCGGTGGGCTTGATGGCGCCGGTATCGAATTCGACTTCCAGGATCAGGGCCCGGGGGAAGCCGAGTTTGACGATCTCTTCCAGAAGAATGGGGAGGATTTCCTCCGAGCGCTCGGCGGCCAGCAGACGCAGCGTGGCCTCACTCGAGGGTGAACGCGCAACCACGAGCTCAGGTTTGGCTTGAATGCTAGGGCTCGCCATGCGGCCGACTCCGCCTGCTCCTCATCACCCGCGGCGGCCGCCACGCCGGGCTGCTGGGACTCGAGTAACACGCCGGGTCGTTTCCACCGCCACCTCGGGCTCCAATTCCCCGCCCAGCTGAGGCCGCGACACCAGTCCGGTGAGGCCGACGGCATCGGCGTACTTGAGATAGGTATCGATGGAAGCTACGACGACGCGCGCCTCGACCGTGATCAGGTCAATACCGACGAGGGAGATTCGTACCCAGGCGTCGATGACGATACCCTTGTCTAATACTCGGTCGAGGACATCGATCAGGCTCGACCCACCCGATATCCGTTCCACCGCCATGAAAAATTCCCTCCTGACTTCTTCGGTTATGCTCTACGCTTGCGGCGTGCAGCTCGAGCCGGCTTCGCCGGATTCCCCGGACGCTTGTCTTGCGGGAGTACCGGGACTCTCGCCGGGCCCTGGAGCGTGAGGTGGGGATCGTACTTCCACCAGTTCAGCCCGATTTGCTCCGCTTTATCCACCGAACAGACCAGAAGCCGGATGCGAATCGTCAGCAGTTCCACATTCGCCAGCGAGATGCGGACATCGCCGGCGATCACCAAGCCTTTATCCAGCACGCGGTCCAGAATGTCTACAAGGTTGGTGGTTCCCGATACAGTCGGCACTCTTTCCATGATCGGATCTTCTTGGGGGAAAAGAAAATCGAGAGGTTAGTCCTCCCCACCGCGACCTGAATCGTACTGAGGCGTGTACCGATATGTCAATGGATACAGGAAGAATAAACGGTTTCTACAGTATTCTCTGTAGGCGAGCTCATCTCCAGGAGTGCTTTTCATTCCAAAAGATTGCCGAGCGGCCCGAGGTCCAGGTTCAATTCCGAGGGCTTCAGACCGAAATGGTCGCACAGTTCTCGTATTTTCGTCTCCAGGATCATCAGCGATTTGCCCATCTCCTCGACCTGGACCTCGGTCAGCGTGCCTCCCTCCATGCGCCGGATGGCCTGCCGCTCCAGCAATTGGCGGAGGAGCTCGATGAGACTGAGGACCAGTTTCGCCAGCCCCTGCTCGATAGTCTCCGGATTGCAGTCGATTCGGCCGGCCACAGCGCCGGTTGAGTTCGGCAATCCGGAGATCGAAGATTGCGCGCTGTCCCCTTTGCTCACTGGTTCTCCATGAATTCCGTGGCAGGCCACGGGCCGCTGACCCGCGCGGTCGTTTGCGGCGGAATCTGCATCTCTCGCGCCAGCGAAAGGAAGCCGGGAACCTGCGAACGCGCTACCAGAGCGTAACAGCGCAAGCCGGCCGGCGTGTCCCGTTGCCGCCAATCGCGAATCAAAGCGCTCAATCTATCACGCATCCGTTCGCCAGTCTGCGCCAAGGTGCGCCGCGCCGCCTGCCTTCTGTGCAGGTAGTCGGCGCCGGATAGCTCTCGTCCGCTGGCCCCTTTCGGCTCCTCGGGTATCGCCAACCTGACCTCCATTTGTACGCCATCGCCCAGGCGGTCCAGGGCTTGCCGGTAGTAATCCGCGCGCTCGCGCAAGTGATTCAGGATCTCCGCCCGGCTATCAAGAATGGTGGGGAAGCGAAATGGAATCAGGCCTGCCTGGCGAAGAATATCCTGCAGCACCCGGTTGAACGCCAGGGCGCTCGTCTTTGCGGCGAAGGTGTCCGTGGCGCTTTTATGAGCATACTCGGATACCAGACACCGCAGGCCCTGGCCCTCAACGGTCGCGATCGGGCTGTTCTCGACGCCCGTGGCGGGAATTTCAATCCCGGCATCGTCTTTGAGAATGCAGTAGGCCAGGAGCGGCATGGCTTAACGCGGCTCCGGGGCCTCTCCGGCGGTTCCGAGCGAAGCCATTTGTATGTGCCGCAGAGCGGTTTCGACTGACGTCAGGATGACGTCCAGACCCAGGTAGATCAGGTCGACTCCAGCCAGGGAGATCACGATCTTTCCACGGATCACGACCCCGGCGTTCAAGACGTGATCGAGAACATCGAGCAAGGTCAGGTCGTCTTCGTCCTGGCTACCGGCGATGACAAGATGGTTGGGATTCTCCGCCATGGGCCGTCTTACCTAGTCTACCCTGCGGGAGACGAAGGAATAGGGCGGCCAGGGGCCGGTGCATTCGATGCGGCGGCTGTCTTTCCATTGGCGGGCGAAACTCTGGACGAGGTTTTCCAGCTTCTTTCTCTGGGCGCGCTTGAGCAACAGCGAGACGTGATACAGCAGATCGCGGCGTCCACCGGCAATCTTGCCGCCCTCGGCGATGGCCACGCAGAGCTTTTCCAGCGCCCCGGCAAAGCGCTGGACGGAGTCATCCGCCTGCCGCGGCGCGCGTTGTTGCAGCAGGGCGGACTTCGCCCGCAGATAGTCTTTTCCCGTCTTTACCGGGCCAAGTTTGACGGCCTCGGGCGCCTTCGCGAATACCTTGACGCCCCATTCCTCACTGCCGGCGATGCGTTTGAAATCGCTGTTGAGCTGGGTCCTGCGGCTCTCCACGTCCGCGCGCAGAGATGATTCAGTCAGAAAAACTGTTGCGAAGCGGGCGGGGAGAAGATCGCGCGAGGCGGCAATCGCCGAGACCGCGGCCTGATGGCGGGTGCTCATCTCCGCCAGCCAATCGAGGTCTTCAATATTTCTGGCCAGGTGATCCGCAAAGTCGGCCTTCGAGACCCGACTCACCCAGCAAATCAAGCCCGCGCAGGGGACGGCTTCAATCAGCGATTCGCCGTCCACACCGGAGATGGCTTCATCTTCTGCGCCGGATGTTTTGGAGATTCCGTACAGGTAGAGAACCGTAGTGGGAGCATTCTTTACGCGAGTTGCCATAGCTCACTGGTGAAAGAAAGCAGCTTGCTCTTTCCCGCGATCTCGGCGGGAAAGTTGCGGCACACGAGAATTCCCATCCCGGAATAACGGCGCTGCGCCTGTGACAGCGTCACCATCTGCCAGGCGCCGGCAAGCCGGCAACGGCGGCAGCCGGCCGCATCCTCGGGAAAGAGGACCCGGTTTACGAACAATGGACCGAGAGGCAAGTCCATGCGGCGGAGATCTGCGATCAGGCGCTCGGTCTCGCGATCGGGCATAGACTCCGCGAGCATCACCACGCAAATCAGAGAGCTGGCGGAATTCCCAAGGACCTCGATGAGCTCCCGCAGCTTGTGTCCCAGCTCCGCCGCCTGCAGACCGGCGTCCTGAACGAAGGCCAGTTTACGGTGGGCGGCGAGACTTTTCAACAGGAGGCGGGTCCAGACCAGAATGCGATCAGGAGTTCGCAGAAGATCGAGGGCATGCCCCGTGGGAGCCATATCGATGACCACGCTCGTGGCGGGAGCCGCCAGCAAGTCGAGCAGACGGAATACGGCCAGAATTTCATCGAGGCCGGGTGGCACGCTTTCCAGCAGCCGCTCGAACAGTTGCCGTTCGAAGCGCAGGTCGACGTGAATCTGGGATCGCTCTGAAGTCATCGAGTGCCGGATCGATTCTTTGGCGCGCTCGGCCCACTTCTGGAAAAATTTCGAAGCGTCCATTTCAGAAGCGCGGAATTTGGTGTCACCAAAAACCGGCCGAGGTTTGTCCCCGACCTCGATCTGGAAGACGTCATCGAGCGAGGGGGCGGGATCGACCGAACAGATCTCCACCGCGCGACGGCCTTTCAATCGGGTATTCAGCGCCGCGGCCGCGGCAATGGTTGTCTTGCCGACTCCACCCTTCCCCAAGAACAGAGTGAGCGGATGCTTCAGCACCGGCCACTGGGCTGGTCGCAGGCGCAGCCTCGCGCTTGCCGGCGGCCTGGGCTTCCAGGCCAGCGGGCGGCCGGAAAAAATGTGGCTGGCGAAAGCCCGCAGTCCGGCCACGCCAAAAATTGGCGCACCGGAGTCTTGGGCGACATGCAAAGGGCTTTCGGGGAAGCTCCGGCGCAACAGAATTCGCGCGTGCTTCGTCGCCGTGAGTCGGCCGCGGCAAACCCGGCAGTTCCCCGCCTTCAAGATGGCGCGATTGAGAATGACGCCGGTGATGTGCGGCGCGGGAGAGAGTTCGCGCAACAGAGTATGAGCGCGCAGCGATTCGTTCAGGGCAAAGTTTTCGGGCGTGGTCACCAGGAATATCCGGGCATTGGCCAGTAAAGCCTCGCGCAGATCAGCCAGCATCCGCTGCCAGTCGGAGAGCAGCTTTTGGCCGACGGGCGTGCCTGCGCCGCCAAAGTGCTCAGCCAGAACCTGGTCGCGGCTGGCGGCGAACTCGAGGAAGTCGAGAAATTTGCGAAAGTGCCCGGGCATGGCAAACAGGCGGAGGGTGTGGCCGAGCGGCGCGGTATCGACGACGATGTGCGAGTACCGGCCGGAGGTGAAGCTGTCATGGATGGCCAGCAGAGCCGCCATCTCCGCCATGCCCGGGAGGGTGGCATCGAGAAACGGAGCCAGCTCTTTCCGCGTAAACAGCGAACCACTTTCGAGGATGGTCAGAATTTCTTCTCTTCGCTGGTCAAGGAAACCGCGAAACCGTTTCTCCGCGTCGATCTGCCACACGCGCAGGCTGGCACGGCCGGCGAGCTTGACGGGGAGCGGCCGGTCGCCAAATCGCTTCTGAAAAACGTCGGCGAGCGAGTGAGCCGGGTCGGTGGAGAGAAGCAAGACCGAGTGCTTGCTGCTCTGCAGGGCCTTGTGTACCCCATAGGCCGCCGAGACGCTGGTTTTGCCGACGCCGCCCTTTCCGATGAACAG
>Ga0335080_10003974_pt1 | contig 15015 bp, 10 predicted proteins | sample Lox_Sample_34_FD_206720 | JGI IMG/M metagenome (GOLD analysis project Ga0335080, IMG submission 206720) | Soil microbial communities from Loxahatchee National Wildlife Refuge, Florida, United States - Lox_Sample_3.4 | ecosystem: Environmental > Terrestrial > Soil > Wetlands | place: USA... | reverse complement strand
ATCGTGATCGCCTACAAGAGCGGGGCTCCGGTCCGGATCCGCGACATTGGCAGGGCGGTAGACGCGGCCGAGAACAATCAGCTCACGGGCTGGCAGAATGGCAAGCTCGGCATCCTGCTGCTGATCTACAAGCAGCCGGGCGCCAACGTGATCGAGACGCAGCAGCGGGTCGTCGAGCATTTACCTAAGGCGCTGCTGTCGGTGCCGCCCTCGATCAAGGTCGACAGCGTTGCCGATCGCACCACGACCATCAAGGCCTCGGTGCACGACGTCGAGGTCACGCTGCTGGTGACGATCGCGCTGGTCGTCATGGTCATCTTCCTGTTTCTGCGCAACGCCTGGGCCACGATCATTCCGGGCATCACGGTGCCGTTGTCGCTGCTGGCGACCGCTGCGCTGATGCTCACCGTGCACTACAGTCTCGACAATCTGTCGCTGATGGCGCTGACGATCGCGGTCGGATTCGTGGTCGATGACGCCATCGTCATGCTCGAGAACATCTACCGGCATCTCGAATCGGGGCTGTCTCCGCTGCAGGCAACGCTCAAGGGGGCCGCCGAGATCGGCTTCACGATCCTGTCGATCAGCATTTCGCTGGTCGCCGTGTTCATTCCGCTGCTGTTGATGGGCGGGATCGTCGGGCGCCTGTTCCGCGAGTTCGCGATCACACTGACGATGACGATTGCGGTGTCGGCATCCGTGGCGCTGACCTTGTCGCCGACCATGTGTGCGATCTTCCTGCGCGACGAGAAGCATGTGCAGCACGGGCGTGCCTACATGATCATCGAGCGGGGTTTCGATCGCCTGCTGGACGGGTATCGGCGCGGCCTGGACTTCGTGCTACGCCACCAGCAGGCGACGCTGGTGACCTTCCTGCTGACCGTGGCCCTCACGGTGGTGCTCTACGTCGTGATCCCGAAGGGCTTCTTTCCACAGCAGGATACCGGCATCATCGTCGGCCTGTCGGATGCACCTCAGGACATCTCGTTCAACGAGATGGTGCGGCGCCAGCACCTGCTGACCGACATTCTGGCACGTGATCCGGACGTCGTCAGTTACGGCGCCTTCATCGGCGGCAACCGCCCGGTCAATACCGGCTTCCTGATTCTCGGACTCAAGCCGCGCAATCAACGCAAGGCCAGCTCCGATCAGATCATCACGCGCCTGCGCAAACAGCTGGCGCAGGTCCCCGGTGCCACCGCGTTCCTGCAATCGGCTCAGGATCTCAACGTCGGCGGCCGCACCACGCGTACGCAGTATCAGTACACGCTGACCGACGCCGACATCGATGAACTGAACACCTGGGCGCCGAAGCTGCTGGCCGAGCTCGGCAAGCTGCCGGAGCTGCGCGATGTGGCCTCCGACCAGCAGGCGCAGGGCACCATGGTCTCGATGTCGATCGATCGCACCCAGGCTGCCCGCTTCGGTATTCAGCCGGCGCTGATCGATCAGACACTCGACGATGCATTCGGCCAGCGGCAGGTGACGCAGTACTTCACCCAGCTCAACAGCTACCACGTCATCCTCGAGGTGAGTCCCGAGCTGCAGTCCGATCCGCAGACGCTGTCGAAGATTTACGTCAAATCCCCGATCACCGGGCAAATGGTGCCGCTATCGAGCTTCGTCCACTACGACACGCAGCACACGACGTTTCTCTCGATCAATCACCAGGGTCAGTTTCCGGCCGTCACGCTCTCGTTCAATCTCGCGCCCGGCGCGGCGCTCGGCGATGCGGTCAAGTCCATCACGCGCGCGGCGGTTGCCATTCGCATGCCCTCGACCATCACGGGCAGTTTCCAGGGCACGGCGCAGGCATTCCAGAGTTCGTTGCGCTCCGAGCCCTACTTGATTCTCGCCGCATTGGTGGCCGTCTACATCATTCTCGGCATGCTCTACGAGAGCTATATTCATCCGTTGACGATTCTCTCGACGCTGCCGTCGGCCGGTGTCGGTGCGCTGCTGGTGCTGCTGATCTTCCATTTCGATCTGTCGGTGATCGCACTGATCGGCATCATCCTGCTGATCGGCATCGTCAAGAAGAACGGCATCATGATGGTCGATTTTGCGATCCAGGCCGAGCGCGATCAGCACCAGTCGCCGGAGGCGGCGATCCGTCAGGCTTGCCTGCTGCGCTTCCGCCCGATCATGATGACGACGATGGCCGCGCTGCTCGGCGCGTTGCCGCTGATGCTCGGGCAGGGGACGGGCTCGGAGCTGCGCCGGCCGCTCGGGTTCACGATGGTCGGGGGCCTGTTGCTGAGCCAGGCAATGACGCTGTTTACGACCCCGGTGATCTACCTCTATCTGGATCGACTGACCGGAGCCCGGCGCAAGGCGCGGGCGGCCGAGAGTGCCCAGCAGACGCACGGGTCCGCAGCGGCGGGCCTGACCCAGGGGGCGTCATGAAGGTCTTGCTGGTGGAGGACAATGAGCGCGTGACTCAGTTCGTGATCAAGGGGCTCAAGGAGTCCGGCCACACAGCCGATCACGCCGCCAATGGGCGCGACGGCATGTTCCTGGCGGCCAGCGAACCCTACGACGTGATCATCATGGATCGCATGCTGCCGGGGGAAATCGACGGGTTGGCGATCATCGAGGCACTGCGCAAATCCGGCAAGCGCACGCCGATTCTGATCCTGAGCGCATTGTCGGACGTCGATGAGCGCATTCGCGGCCTGCGCGCCGGCGGCGACGATTACCTGACCAAGCCGTTCGCGTTCGGCGAACTGCTGGCGCGGCTGGACGCGCTGACGCGGCGCGCGCAGGGCGAGGGTGCACAGACCAAGCTCGAGGTCGGGGATCTGCGTGTCGATCTGCTGACGCGCAAGGTCACGCGCGGCGATCGCAACATCGTGCTGCAGCCACGCGAATTCAAACTGCTCGAATATCTGATGCGCCACGCCGACCAGGTCGTGACGCGGACCATGCTGCTCGAGAACGTCTGGGATTATCACTTCGATCCCCAGACCAACGTGGTCGATGTCCACATCAGCAAGCTGCGGCAGAAGATTGATGCGGATTTCGAGCGACCGCTGCTGCGCACGGTGCGCAATGCCGGTTACACGCTCACCGCGCACGAGTAATCGATGCGCCCATCGACACTGAATCTGGCGGTCGGCTATATCAGTCTCGGGTTGGCTGCATTGGCCCTGTTCGCGACGCCTCTCTGGTATGCGTGGCGTGTCACTGTGCACGAGGGTCTGGGCGAGATCCTGCAGGCCGATGCGCAGCGCCTGAGCGACGTATTCCGGCGGGACGGTGCTCCGGGACTGACCCGCTACATCGAGACGCGGATCAGCCTGAACATACCGAATGAGCGATTCCTGCTGCTGGCCGATTCCGAGCACCGGCCGCTGGCGGGAAATCTGCCCGGATGGCCCGCGGATCTGCCGGCCAGCGCCGGCCGGTACACGCTCGACGTCGAAGCCCGAGGTCATCGCACGAGCGCCGATTTCGTCTCCATGAACCTGCCAGAGGGTTATCACCTGCTGGTCGGGCGTGATCTGGCGCGCAACGTAAAGCTCGAGCACCGATTCTGGTACGCATTGGCCAGCGCGGTCGGCATTCTGTCGATCTTCGGTACGCTCGGTGCAATTCTGATCCGCCGCGCGCTGCTCGACCGCATTCACGGCATCCGCCAGACCGTGTCCGCCATCATCCAGGGCGACTTGAGCCGGCGCCTCACGGTCGATCGCAGCGCCGATGAGCTCAATACGCTGGCGCAGACCTTCAACGGCATGCTCGAGCAGATCGAGCAGCTGATCCACGGCGTGCGCAACGTCTCGAACGCCATCGCGCATGACCTGCGCACACCGCTGGCGGAGTTGCGTTCGCGGCTCGAGGAGCTGACCCTGACCCGACCGCCGGTCGAGCAAACCTACGCGGAGCTCGAGGCCGCGGTCGCCGACGTTGATCGCGTGATCCGTCTGTTCAATGCGTTGCTGCGACTGGCGGAAATCGACAGCGGTACCCGTCGTGCCGGCTTCGTCGGGCTCGATCTGGCGGAAGTGGCGGCCAATGCCGTGGAGTTCTATCAGCCAGCCGCTGAGCTCAAGAATTGCTCGCTGACGATGCAGAGCAACGGGCCCGCGCCCGTGCGTGGCGATCCGGTGCTGTTGGCGCAGGCACTGGGCAACTTGATCGACAATGCCATCAAGTACACACCCGAGGGAGGCGCCATCCACGTCGAAGTACGGCGCGGGCCCAGCCACAGCGTCAGCGTCAGCGTGGCTGACAGCGGTCCTGGAATCCCGGTGAGCCAGCGGGCGAAGGTGGTCGAGCGCTTCTATCGTGGCGATGCCAGCCGCGGCACTCCCGGTGTGGGTCTGGGCCTGAGCCTCGTCGACGCGGTGGCGCGGCTGCATGGCAGCCAGCTGCAGCTCGAGGATAATCGCCCGGGCCTGCGTGCGGTCATCGTGCTGCAGCGGGAGGCGCCGGCGCCCGCGCCGCTGGCCGACGGTACGCGCCGCAGCGAGGCGCTGCTGGCCCATTCGGCCTCCTGAGCACAAACGATCGACTGAATTTCTAGCGCAGACAAGCGCTTGAACGGTAAACTATATGTACCGCCATGGGGCGGGCGAGTAACTAACTGAACGTAAGGACCAAGATGAGCACAAAGTTCAAGCTGACAACCCTTCTGTCGATTCTGCTCGTGACCTTGATGGTGGTGCCGACGGTTTCTTCGGCGGCGTCGAGTTCCGGCAAGAGCCATACGAGCCACCACCACCATCATCATCACCGGCACAAGTCCACGCACTGATCGGACGTGGCGGTAAGGCACCCGCCGCGCGGATGACGACGCGGCGGTGCCTTTGCAGGCTACCCATCCTCATTCTTCGATGAACCGCTCGGACGCCGAGCCCTCCTGGCTGCTCTGGGTGCGGGAGCTACAGGCGATCGCACAGACTGGGCTGGCATTCTCCCAGGATCCCTACGATCTCGAACGCTATGTGAGGCTGCGCAGTCTTGCGGCTGAGATGTTTGCCGCCGGAGCTGGCGCGGAATTCGGACGCGTGCAGCAGATGTTCGAACTCGAGTCCGGCTATGCAACGCCCAAGGTCGATGTCCGCGGCGCGGTGTTCCGCGGCGATCGGATACTCCTGGTGCAGGAAGCGACGGACGGCGGCTGGACGCTACCGGGCGGTTGGGCCGACGTGAACCAGTCGGCGCGTGAGTGCGTCGAGCGGGAAATCCGCGAAGAATCGGGGTTCGAGGCGCGTGCGCTGAAGCTGGCGGCCGTCCATGATTATCGGCGTCAGGGCCATGCGCGTCCTCTTCCATACTCCATCTACAAACTGTTCTTCCTGTGTGAGCTGACGGGCGGAGAGGCACGCACGAGCCTCGAGACCAGTGCCGTCGATTTCTTCGAGCTCGGCGCACTGCCGGCGCTCTCGCAGGGGCGCACGAACCGGGGTCAGATCGAGCTCATGTTCGCGCATCGGCGCGATCCGCAGCTGCCCACGGAATTTCACTGAAGTTACGCTGCGCGTGCTACGGCGCGTGGGGCTCCCGCTGCGCGCAGCGCCGTGCCGATCTGACTCCAGTGCCAGAGCTCGAGCTCGCCGCTGCGATCCTCGATGAGTGCCGAGCAGCTATCGACCCAGTCACCGTCGTTGCAGTAGAGGATGCCGTTGAGCTCGATGATTTCGGGCCGATGGATGTGGCCGCAAACGATGCCGTCGACACCGTGCCGCCGCGCCGCTTCCGCGGCCGCCTGCTCGAAGCTCTGCACATACCGCTTGGCGTTGCCGACGCGGTTCTTCAGGTAGCCGGCCAATGACCAATACGGGTAGCCGAAGCGACGGCGGAACGCGTTCAGGAGCCGATTGGCCCCGAGCGTGACGTCGTAGAGACCGGAGCCGAGCGCGGCGAGCCAGCGGCTGCACTGAACGGCCCCGTCGAATTCGTCGCCGTGCATGACGATGAGCCGCAGATCGCGCAGCGTCGTGTGCACGTACTCGCGATGAATCTCCAGGTTGCCGAAGCTCGTGCCGCATATCTCGCGCAGCTGCTCGTCGTGATTCCCGGGAACGTAGATGACGCGCGTGCCGTGCTTGGTCTTGCCCAGGATGGTCCGCAGCACGTCATTGTGCAGCTGCGGCCAGTAGAAGCTGCGGCGCAGGCTCCAGATATCGACGATATCGCCGACCAGGAACAGTTGCTCCATCTGCACGTGACGCAGGAAATCCAGTACCAGATCGGCACGACACTCGCGCGAACCCAGATGGATGTCGGACAGGAACGCGCTGCGGACGTGGATGATGGGACCTGAGGTACCAACCATGGCGCCATCCTGCCCAATGTGCATGACAGCAATATGGCTGATCTGTGACGACTCAATGACTCAAACTTAACGTGATTTCTCAGGTGGCGGGGCGTGACCACCGAGCGCCTGGAACAGTGCGGCAGCATCGGAGTATTGATTCATGAGGGCCTGGGTGCGACCGATGATGGCCTGCTGGTAGCCCTGCTGAGCGGCGAGCAGCGCCTGATAGCCCACGGCACCGAGTGCGTATTGCTGCCGCGTGATCTCGAGACTGGACTGCGCGGCATCGGAAGCGCGCTGTTGCAGGCGCACCGCGTCGGCATCCGCCGTCAGCGCGCGCAGCGCGTCCGCGACGTTCTGAAAGGCCGTCAGCACCGCCTGTCGGTATTGCGCCCCGGCGACGTCGAGACCGGCACGCGCGGCGCGCTCTCTGTGATAGAGCATGCCTCCTGCAAACAGCGTCTGTGTCAGCGAGGCGCCGGCCGACCAGAACTCGTTCATGCCGGCAAAGATCTGCGAGCTGTCGGTGGCGACATCGCCGAGCTGCCCCGTGATCGTGATCTGCGGCAGCATGTTCGCGATGGCGACGCCGACGGCGGCGGTGGCCGCATGGAGCTGCGCTGCGGAGGCGCGTACATCGGGCCGGCGCTCGACCAGTCGTGAGGGCACCCCGATCGGGATCGCAGTTGGGAGCCTCAGCTGCCCAAGCTCGAGGGATTCCTCGGAGACTTCACCCGGAAACCGGCCCGTCAGTGCCGCCAGCAGATCATGCTGCTGATCGAGCGCCTTCTGCAGCGGGGGGAGCGAGGCCTCGATCTGGGCTAGCGCGGCATCCTGCGCCAGCACGTCGGCTTCGGCAATGGCGCCGAGACCGAGCTGCGAGCGCATCACGCTCAGCGATTCGCGCTGCAGGTTGATGACCTGTCGTGTGGCGCCGATCTGCGTGCGCAGCCCGGCCCCCTGGATCGCTGCGCTGACAACGTTCGCGATCAGCGTCAGGTAGGCGGCGTCGTACTGATCGCGGCTCGCCTCGGCGAGTGCCTGCAGCGACTCTACTTGGCGGCGATTGCCGCCGAACACATCCGGGACGAAGCTGACGGTGAGCTCGGGCGTGTAGAGCGAGTAGCTCGCCGCCCCGGAGGTGAGGGTCGGCGAGAGCACCTGCGTCGCGTCCCGATTGCGCGTGGCACTGGCCTGCGCCAGGAGAGTCGGAAAGTAGCTGCCGCGCTGAGCGGCGACGGTCTCGAGCGACTGGCGCAGCGTCGCCTCGGCCGCATCGAGCGTCGGGTTGGCTCGCAGCGCCTGCTGCACCAGCTCATCGATGGTGTTCGAGCCGAAGCCCTGCCACCAATCCAGCGGTGGTTCCTGACCCAGGAGGAAGCCGTCGTCGAGCGATTGCGTCGTATAGCGATCGGTCTGCGGTGCAGTCGGTCGGTGAAAATCGGGACCTACTGCGCACCCGCTCAGCGCGAATCCGGCGAGCAGCGCCAGCGCACGGGGCGACAGTACGAGGAGGGGCTGCATCAGCTGCTCCTCGATCTCGAGAAGGTGTCGATGAGCACGGGCAGCACGAGCAGGATCAGTACCGGCGCAAACAGCATGCCGCCGACGACGACCTGTGCCAGTGGGCGCTGCACCTGCGAGCCGATCCCGGTCGAGAGTGCCGCGGGGATCAAGCCGACGCAGGCAACGATGCAGGTCATCATGACCGGCCGCAGCTGCGTGCGGCAGGTGGCACGAATGGCACTGCGCCGATCCGCGCCGTATTCGAGGCTCAGGTTGAAGTAGGAGATCACCAGGATGCCGTCCATGGCGGCGATGCCGAACAGCGCCACGAAGCCGATGGCCGCCGACACACTGAATGCAGTTCCGGTCAGGAACAGCGCGAAGATGCCGCCGACCATCGCCATGGGAATCACGCTCGCGGCCAGCAGCACGTCGCTGAGCCGCCCGAAATTCAGGAACAGCAGCACGCAGATCAGCAGGATCGCAATGGGAACGACGATCTCGAGACGTCCAAGCGCCTCCTGCAGGTTGCCAAATTCGCCGACCCACTCCAGCCGGTAGCCGCCGGGCACGCTCACCTGCTCTTCGATGCGCCGCTGTGCATCGAGCACCGTGGTACCGAGATCCCGACCTCGCACGCTGAATTTGATCGGGACGTAACGTTCCTGCTGCTCCCGGTAGATGAAGGAGGCGCCCGAAACGAGCTTGATGTCGGCCAGGTCCGCGAGTGCCACGGGAATCGTGCCCGAACCCGCGGGCGAGGGCACCGCGATCGGGATCAGACGGATCGCATCGAGGCTCTGACGGAAAGGCTGCGCCAGGCGCACCAGGATCGGAAAGTGCCGGTCGCTGCCCGGCTCGTACAGGTCGCCGGGTGACTGGCCGCCGATCGCGGCCTGCACGACGGCATTGACATCGCCGGACGCCAGCCCGTAGCGCGCCGCACGCTCCCGATCGACGTCGATGCGGATCGTCGGCTGACCGAGCGAGCGCAGCACCGCCAGATCGGTGACACCCGGCACCTCCGCCATGATCTTGGCGATCTGATTGGCGGTGCGCTCGAGTGTCTCGAGGTCGTTGCCATAGATCTTGACGGAGTTCTCGCCCTTGACGCCGGAGGCGGCCTCTTCGACGTTGTCCTCGATGTATTGCGAGAAGTTGAAGTCGACGCCAGGGAACTGCTGCGTCAGTGCCTGGGTCATGGTCTGGGTCAGCTTTTCCTTGTCGACGCCCGACGGCCAGGTATCGAAGGGCTTGAGTGGCACGAAGAACTCGGCGTTGAAGAAACCCGTGGCGTCGGTGCCGTCGTCGGGCCGTCCGTGCTGGGAGACGACCGTCTGCACCTCCGGGTAGGAGCCGATCAGGTGGCGCATGCGGTTCACGTAGCCATTGCCCTCCTCGATCGAGATCGAGGTCGGCAAGGTGGCGCGGATCCAGAAATTGCCTTCCTCGAGCTTCGGCAGAAACTCGAGGCCGAGTGTGCGCAGGGCCAGCAGAGCCAGCACGATCACGAGTGTGCCCGCGCCCAGGGTCAGGATGCGGTTGGCGAGCGCGAACTCGACGACGGGATCGTAGATTCGGCGCAGGCAGCGGATCAGCGCGGTTTCGGTCTCCTCGATCTGGCCGCGCAGCAGTAGCGCGCTCAGCGCCGGTGCGACGGTGAAGGTCGCGAGCAGGCCACCGGCAATCGCGTAGCCGTAGGTCTTGGCCATGGGCCCGAAGATATGGCCTTCGATGCCCGACAGCGTGAATAACGGCACGAAGCCGGCGATGATGATGGCGGCGGCGAAGAAGATCGATCGGCTGACCTCGGCCGCTGCCAGCGCAACGACCGCGAATCGGCCGCTGAACCCGCTTGGCACCCGCATGCGGTCCAGTCCGGAGGCACGCTCATCCCGGTGCCCCGCGGCGGCCTCGGCGAGGTGGCGGAAGATGTTCTCGACCATGATCACCGTGGCGTCGACGATCAGTCCGAAATCGATCGCGCCGACCGACAGCAGATTCGCCGATTCGCCGCGCACGACCATGAGCCCGATGGCGAACGACAGCGCGAATGGAATGGTCGTGCCCACGATCAGCGCGCTGCGCAGGTCGCCGAGGAACAGCCACTGCAAGATGAAGATCAGCAATACGCCGACGAGCATGTTGTGCAGCACCGTGTGGGTCGTGATTGCGATCAGATCGCTGCGATCGTAGATGCGTTCGATCCGTACCCCGGGCGGCAGTACGCCTGCGGCGTTGATCGCCTCGACCTTGGCTTCGACCCGCTTGATCGTGGGCACCGACTGCGCGCCACGGCGCATGAGCACGATGCCCTGGACGATGTCGTCGTCGGCATCATTCCCGGCGATGCCGAGCCGGGGCAGGTGATCGACATGGACGTCGGCGACATCGCCGATGTAGATGGGGGCGCCGCCGTTGGCGACGATGACGGTGTGCCGGATCGCATCCATCGAACTGATGAGTCCGACGCCGCGTACCACGACCGACTGTGGCCCGATGTTGACCGTCTGGCCGCCGACATTGATGTCGGCATTCGACAGCGCCTGCAGCACCTGCGGGATCGACAGTCCGTAGTCGACCAGACGTCGCTGATCGACCGTGACCTCGTAGGTTTTGGTCTTCCCGCCCCAACCCGTGACATCGATGACGCCGGGCACGGCCTTGAAACGGCGCTCGAGCATCCAATCCTCGATGGTCTTGAGATCCTCGACCGAGTAGTTCGGCGGACCGACCACGCGGTAACGGAAGATCTCGCCGATCGGGCTGGTCGGCGAGATCTGCGGCTGCGCGTTGTTCGGCAGGCCTTGCAGTTGTGCAAGCCGATTGATGACCCACTGTTCGGCCTGTATGTAGGTGAAGTCGTAGGTGAACTGGATCTTGACGTCCGACAGGCCGAACAGCGAGATGGTGCGGATGGCCTGCACGTTCGGAATGCCGGCCATCTGCACTTCGATCGGGATCGTAATGTATCGCTCGATCTCCTCGGCCGACTGGCCTTGGCTCTGCGTGACGATGTCCACGAGCGGCGGGACCGGGTCCGGATAGGCTTCGATGTTGAGGAGCCTGAAGCTGACGACGCCGCCGGCCAGCACGAGCACCAGCAGGATCACGATCAGGACGCGCTGCCGCAGCGCGAACCCCACCATGGCGTTCAAGGCTCAGCCCGCCGCGGCCCGATCGATGAACAGGCTGCCCTTCGTGACTACGCGCTCGCCGGTCTTGACGCCGTCGAGCACCTCGACGAAGCCGTCGTTGGTGCGTCCGGCGTGTATCGCCCGAATCACCAGCGTACCGTCCGGCTGCAGCACCCAGATGTGCGCCGCCTCGCCTTCGTGGACTACCGCGCCTGTCGGTACCGCAGGCGCTTGTTCCGAGGCACTGGTCAGGATCACGAAGCTCGCAAACATTTCGGGCTTGAGTGCGCCATCGCCATTGTCGATGGCGGCTCGTACCGTCAGCCGGTGCGTGTTCGGGTCGATGGTCGGCGCCACATAGACCACGCGCGCCGAGAAGACTCGGTCCGGGTAGGCCAGCACGTGTACCTCGACCGTCTGTCCGCGCTGCACACGGGCCGCATCCGCCTCACGCACGTTTGCGACGAGCCAGACGCTCGACAGATCGGCGATCGTGAACACCGGTGTCGAGGCACCCGACTGCGCATACTGGCCCGGACCGACCTGGCGATCGACGACGACGCCGTGTATGGGTGCCGCGATGGTCGTGGCCGGCTCGAACTGCTCGGCCGTGGCCAGCTGATCGATCTGCGCGTCGCTGTAGCCGAGGATGCGCAGGCGGCTGCGGGCCGTGCTCAGCGCGGTCTCAGCCGCAGTCAGATCGGCCTGAGCCTGCTGCCAGTCGGCGAGCGAGCCGCCCTTGATGTCGTATAGAGCGTGCTTGCGAGACTCGGCGAGCCGCGCGAGCTTCACCTGCGCGCTTCCGGTGCGCAGGTCATTGAGGCTCTGTGTGAATTCGCTGGCATCGATGGTTGCGAGCGGCGCACCCTGGGCGACGGTATCGCCCAGATTGGCGATCACGCGCGTGATGCGGCCCGAGAAGGGCGAGTAAACCGGCGTGGCACGATCGGCATTGACCGCGATCTTGCCTTCGGTGCGCTCCTCGCTGACGAAGGGACGCATGGCGACAGGTTCGACCGTCAGCGTCTTGAGCTGCTGAACGCTCGGCCGAAACGTACCCGCGATCGGCGGCGGGGCGGGTGACCCCGACCCACGATGGCCGAAGGTGCGCTCGAACAGCCAATAGCCGAGTGCGATCAGCAGCACCACCCCGAGAGCGCTCGCCAGCGTCGATAGCTGACGGTGCTGGGTCCAGCCCGATGCTTCGGCGTGGCCGGTTGAATCAGCGGGGTTCATCGTGTTTGCGGGGACTCAACTCGATGCGCGCGGCCTCAGGCCGCGCCGACGTGCGGATGGACGCTTGGGCGCGCGCTCGACATCGCAGCGCGTGGCAGCCGCACCGTGAAGGTGGAACCGAAACCCTCGCGGCTGGCAACATCGATGCTGCCCCCATGCAGTGTCAGCACCATGGCCACCAGATGCAGGCCCACGCCGCTACCGGCAACCCCGGCGGCGTTCGTGCCCCGAAAATAGCGCTCGAATAAGTGGGCCCGATCGCGCTCTGGAATGCCGATGCCGCTGTCGCGCACACTGACGACCCAGCAGTCCGGCTCGGCGGCAGCCGTGAGATGAATCGGGCTGCCGGCACGCGAGTATTTGACGGCGTTGGACAACAGATTGCTGAACATGGCGAACAGCAGCTTGCGGTCGCCGGTCACGCGCGCGGGCAGCTCGCCGGGATCGAAACGGATATCCGCGCCGCGCGTGGTATCCCGATGCAGCTGGCAGACCTCGTGCAGCAGTAACGCCGGCTCGAATTCGTCAGGATGGTAGACCGCCTGGCCATCGAACAGTCGGGAGGCATCGAGCAGGCTGTCCATGATGCCGGTCAGGCGCAGCACGGCGCTGCGGATGCGCCGCGACCGCTCGAGCAGATCCTCCGGGTTGATGCGATCCTTGAGTTTGATCAGCCGCTGGGCCTGAGCGTCGATGACGGTCAGCGGTGTACGAAACTCGTGCGAAGTCATGGTAACGAAATTGCGCTGCTGCGCGTTCAGGCGTCGCTCGCTGTCCAGCGTTTCTTCCAGTGCTGCGGCCTGCTCAATCAGGCGTTGTTGACTCGCCACCAGTGCAATCGCGTTCTCGCGGAACACCGAAACCGAGCGTGCCATCTCGCCGATTTCGTCCTCGCGACGCGTGCCGGGTATTTGCACATCGGTGGCGTGAGCGGCCAGCAGTTGCATGCGGCGTGCGAGGCCGAGCAACGGACTGGAGACCGAGCGCGTTATATAGATGATCGTGGCGGCGACCAGGCAGGCAGCCAGGATCATAGCGGCCACGATCAATTGCCGATCGCGCAGATAGGCGCTCTCGGCGCGCTCACTGGCGTCGCGGGCCTTGGCCACCGTCAGATCGGTCAGGCGGCCGAGCGTATCGCTGGCGCCGTCAAACGCGTGGCGCGAAGTGGTCATGTACAGGTCGACGGCCGCCCGCTTGTCGCCGGCGTGCGAGAGTGCCAGAGCCTGCTGCGCCAGCTGCTTGTAGGCAGTCCACTGCCGCGCGAAGCCCTGATACAGCTGCAGTTCGGCAGCCTCGTGCGACAGCGCCTCGTAGGAGCGCTGCGCCCCGGAAACGGCGGCGTCGAGCGCGGCGATTTCCTGTTCGCTGGCGCCGAGTTCCGACGGCGTGGCCGAGAGCAGGTGTGTGCCTTCCTCGGCCCGATAGTCGGACATGTAGTTGTTCAGGTCCCCGAGCAATCGCATATCCTGGAGCCACTGATTGCGGATCTCGTTCGAGACTCCATTGACGTCGCTGAGCCGCTGGATGCTGAAGAAGCCGAGCCCGATCACCTGCAGCAGAAATACCAACGAGGCCGCAGACAACAACACTCGAATCGATCGGCGCTTGAGCGATTGGATGGCGCGGGCGACCGATGCACGGATCGACGACACCTCACGGGTCAATCAAGCCTCCGGAAACGGCCTTTACGGCTGCCTGAATGCGCGTGGCGACGTCCAGCTTGCGGCAGGCAGTTTCGACGTGGAAGTCGACGTTGCGCTTGCTGGTGCCGACGATCTGGGCAATCTCAGCAGAGGTCTTGCCCCGGGCCGACCAGGTCAGGCACTCGAGTTCTCGCTCGCTGAGGTCGAGCTCGCGCGACCAGATCTCGGCTCGAACCGCTCTGGCGAGCCGTGTGTCGATGATCGAGGCCAGGAGTTCGAAGTCGATTGGCTTGAGGACGTAGTCATCGGCACCCAGACGCCGACCCTTGAGCTCGTTGTCGCGATCACCGAGCGCCGTCAAAAACAGGAACGGCATGCGCGCGAAGCGCGGCGCCAGAGCCGTGAGCCGGTCGAGCATCTCGAATCCGCTCATGCCAGGCATGCTGACGTCGCACAGCACCAGGTCGGGGCGTTCCTTGAGAATCGCCGTCAGACCGGCCTGACCGTCGTGCGCCAGAGCCACATCGAAACCGCGCTCGCGGAATTCCTCGGCGATCAGGTCCGCGGTTTCGCGGTCGTCCTCGATGCACAGCAGCTTTCGGCGCGCTGTCGCCATCCGTGAGATCTTATCCGCTTCCGCCATCGCGCCAGGCATGATCTGGCGCGCGCGCGAGGGTGTCTACTGTGATTCGTGACAGTGGCGGCCATGCGGGCCGCCACTCCTAGAACTGACCATCACCCCAGCGGCCCAGACCAGTTCGCGCGTGTGAAGATCCGGAGAATGTGGAGAACCCCAACGCAATTAAGGGCTTGTACGACAAGGGTGCGCACTCCCCAATCGGGTTTGCTCACTTGTTAAGCTAGCTCTTTTGGGGGTACTCAGAGCATGAGTGTCGCTGCAAGCGCTACCGACGCGGGCCAATGGCGCGCACGTGCCCAATCGCTGCGACCCGCCGATCAGGCACTGATCGATGGCCGGTTGACCGCGGCACTTTCCGGTCAGCGCTTCGATTGCCGCAGTCCAATCGACGGCACGAGTCTGGCGCAGGTGGCCGCGTGCGATGCCGCCGACGTCGATGCCGCCGTGCGCGGCGCCCGGCGCGCCTTCGAGCGCGGTGACTGGGCGGCGCAAGCGCCCGCCGCGCGCAAGCGCGTGCTGCTGCGCTTTGCGGATTGCATCGAGGCCGCCACCGAAGAGTTGGCACTGCTCGAGACGCTCGATGTC
>Ga0335080_10003973_pt1 | contig 15016 bp, 9 predicted proteins | sample Lox_Sample_34_FD_206720 | JGI IMG/M metagenome (GOLD analysis project Ga0335080, IMG submission 206720) | Soil microbial communities from Loxahatchee National Wildlife Refuge, Florida, United States - Lox_Sample_3.4 | ecosystem: Environmental > Terrestrial > Soil > Wetlands | place: USA: Florida... | reverse complement strand
AATGAGCTCTGCCGGGGCCCTGTTCGGCCTGGCGAACGTTCAAGGACGAAGCAAACGCATGCCTCCTGAAATTCAAGCCATTTTTTTCGATGTCGGAAATACCCTCTTGTTTCCCAACCGCGAACGTATTCATGCGCCGCTGGTGGCGCGAGGCGTTACTGTGGCCTCTGCGCAGCTCCGTGACCTGGAACGGCGTATGAAGCGCGAGTTCGATTCCGTGGTGACAGAAAACGGCAGCCGGGACCACAGCTTCTGGTGGATGTTTTACTCGCAATTGTTAATGGAAATCGAGCTCGAGGACGGTGCTCTGCGGGACCAACTTGTAACGAATATCCGCGATTCCGGGAATTGGGATCAAATTCGGCCCGGGACGCGCCAACAATTGGACCAGATTGCCCAGCGCTACCGGATCGGGGTGATTTCAAACGCCGATGGAAGGATCCGGGACGTGCTGCATCGTTGCGGCATAGCGGATTGCTTCTTAAGCATCACCGATTCCGGGCTGGTCGGATATGAGAAGCCGCATCCGGAGATCTTCCGGCGGGCCCTTCAGTCTCTGAAGGTCATGCCAGAAGAGAGCCTTTATGTAGGCGATGTCTACTCGGTGGATTATCTGGGCGCGACCAGCGCTGGAATGCAGGCCGTTCTAATGGATGTATCTGGCACCTACGTTGACAAGAAGGTGGCGCGGGTGGAATCGCTTGAACAATTGCAGAGCTCGCTGGCGTGCGCGTAGGCAGACATCCTGACGGATTCTCTACTGAATCGGAACCACCTGGTGATCGTGGCAATTGATATCAATCAGATCGTAGAGGTTCGTCGGAAGGCTCGAACCGTAGCGCGCCACGAAGCTTATCCCCGCAATTTCGCGTTCCTGCAAGGTCTTATGGGGAAAAAGCGAATTACAGAGGGCATCGGCATGACGGGTAACGACTTCGTTGCGAAACATTTCTGCCCGTGCAGCCTGCCGCTGCAACCGGTCGATTTGATACCAGGTGCGCATGCGAGCGCGGTCCGCGGCCCGGATGAGCGTGGAATCGAGTGTCCCGATGGCATCGCGAAGCGCAATCATTGACTCTTCCGCGCCAGTGAAGGCTTCCTTAAATCGGGCCTGGAGCGCGGGTGACAGCGAGCGCGCCGCAATCGCTTCCCGCACTCTGTCCGATCCGTGGAAAAGGTCGGGAAGTTGTAACTGGTAGCGCTTCAGAATACGCTCGGCCTTGGGATCAACGAGCGTGGCGGAAAACCGCGGAATAACCGGCGTGATTCGTCCGAGCAGCCTCTCATAAACGACGGCGACCTGCGAAAAATACGCGACCTCGGCTGCCCCTCCTGTGTAGACCAAAGTGGGCAAGAGATAGTCCTGTACAACGGGGCGCAAGAGCACGTTGGGATTGAAATTCCCGGGAACAGCCTCGATTTTATCGAGCAGCTGCCGTTGCGAGAGCTTCTCGCCGCCGACCTGAAATTCGCCTCCGCCCGACCCGTTCCCTTTCCGCCGGACCACTGTACGCGCGCCATCCATCACCTCAAAAAGCAACGTGGTCGCCGCCGTTACTTTCACCTGCTGGTGATAGCCGGCTGCCTCCAGAGCCTTGCCGCGGGCCAAGAGCGCTTCGTCCAATTCCGGGGCTCGTTCAATAGCCGCGCGGAACAGCGGCCTGGCCACTTGATGAAACTCCCTGTCCGCAGGGTCCAGCAAGATCACGCCCCAATCGGCAAACAGCCTCGCAAACAAACGGGCAAAAGCGCTGCCCAGTGTTTCATCCCGGCGATATGACTCGCGAAGCCACGTTGTTATCTGGGACTCGCCAAGAAGCGCCGCGGCGCGCTCAGTCACCGGTTCGATCTCCGCCCCGAACCTGACCGTGCCCACCGGTGCGTCTGGAATTCCCCGGCTTTCTAGTGTGACGCGTTCGGGAAGGCCCTGAGGGGAAACGAAAGACGCGTGGTTAACCTCGGCAAGATCGTGATCCTCAGTCGCCAGCCAGAACACCGGAACACAATCCACGCCGGCGGCTACGGCCTCCTGCGCCAGTTTGACCGCGGTCAGCGCCTTGAAGATCGAAAATAAAGGACCGCCAAACAGTCCAACCTGCTGTCCCGTCACAACGGTCAGCGCACCGCGCTGGAAGCGCGCGAGATTGGACATGGTTGTAGCGGAAGCACCCCACGATTCATTCTGTGCTTTAAGAATCGCGCTAACTTTTTGGCGGCGATCGGGATCGTAGTCGACCAGCGCGGCTTCTTTCCTTATCCACTCCGCGAAATCAGGGGAGCGCGGGTAGAATCCACGAACCGAAGGAGCATAGGAGAGGAAGTCCAAGAAAATACGGGTGGTGTGTGGTATTTGCCGAAACGGCACGCAGCGCGCATTCACCGGCACATCTCCCGACTTCCGTGGTCCATTTTCTTCTGCATGCGTTGTTCTTTCTTGAAGGCTCTACTGATCTGCGCGCTTCCGCCTGATTCGCCACATTGCCCAGTGGTGGAACACTCGCCCCTTTGGCGCCGCAAAACCCAACTACATCAGATGTCGCTCCATGGCATAGGGTGCAGAGAGTGACAACAAATGCGGTTCCCGGCGCGGATACTAACGTACACGTCTCTCAAACACGACGGCAAGCTGGTCCTCATATGTCACGGACCACTCCTGCGGAACCTGGCGCAACAAGTTCGCCAGCGTTGAGTCGGACGGTAACAGGGCGGTGCGAACCTGCAACTGGTTGAGCACGTCGTTCCAGCCCGGCTCACCCTGCATCACAACGAGGATCTGACGAACACGAGAGGAGCCATACAAGTCGTGGCGATCGTCAACAACCACCTGCCGCCGCGGATACAGGCGGTAGATGAGATATCCCCCCCAGCTATCGGTGGAAAACACGGGTTCAGAACTTTGTTCTTTTTCCAGAAAATTGGTGGCTGCGATCGGAATTGACTTTGATTCGAAATGAGCATGAATCAGATGGCGCGAGCCGAGCCACCCGCCTTCCAAACATATAACCAGGGAGGCAAGTACGCATACCACCGGCCATAAATGTCCTCGCAATCGCAATTCCAGCGCGCCCATGCGCTCGGAGAACTCGACGATAGCGGCGATGCGAGTTTGCACCCATCGCCAGGCGCCCGGCCTTGCCGAGAGAGCGGCAAGGCCATCCCACAGAGAGGGGCCAATTGCGAGGGCCAGCAGCATCGTTGAAACCGGGAGGTTGCGGGCCGAGATCAAACCCATGTACACGGCGAGGAGTGCGACCATAAGATGGCTTAACCTTAGCGGGCGTCGACGACCCGCGAAGGCGACCAGCGTGAGCACAAGAATCAGCCCAAAACATCGGGGCGGCCATTGGTGAAAATTCGGCGAACGAAATTCAGAGATACGGCTCATCAGATAACGGTCCGCAAGATATGCATAGATATGCTTATGGAGGTTCCAGCCGAATGGGTTGACAAAGGTTGCCAACGCGGAGGCTCCCAGATAGCAGGCCATAAGTCGCGCGCGGTGCGCGGTTCTGACTGCGGCGAATGGATCGTGGGAACGCCAGCTCTCGACCCGGGCCGCCACGAGGTAAACGATCAGCAGGCATAGACCGAGCATCCATTCGCCATGCAAATTCACCCACAAAATCATAGAGAGGGGGAAGAACCACGGGAGCCAATGTGGCGCACTGCCGTTTTCCCACCGATCCAGTGCGATAAACCACAGGAGCACGAACAGCCAACTGGCAATATGGGGGCGCGCGTAAAGGTGTATGGTGGCGGCGCATTCGACGAGCAACATCAGAATGATCGCGAGCAGCAGACTCGTACCCTCTTTAATCAACTGAGTGAGGAGAATCGTGAAAGTCGAAGCGACAATCACTGCACATAGCCAAACCACCCCATTCAAACCGCAAGAGTGGTGAACAATACCCAGCAACAGGTCATAAAGCCATTCCCAGGCGAACCAGGGTTGGCCCTGCATAGTTGAGGAATAAGGATCGACGCGAGGCAACGTATGGGTGAACAACACCTGCTCGCCGGTGCGGATGTGCCATCCGATGTCGGGATCCGCGAGTGGGAGGTTGGACAGGGATCCCGAAAGCAAGGACCAGAACAGAAAAATGAAAATAAAATCCCTGACGGAAGGCAGGAGGAAGCGCGAGGCAGCTTCCCGGAACATCGAATGGTCGACAGTCATTAACGTTTGAAAAAAGCAGTGTAAGCGGATGAACCGTTTGAAGCCAGCAGAATCTCCTTTGCTGCCAGATACTTAATTGTTTTGCGCCTCAAGACCCCGTGCAGCGAATCTATATAAGCAGATGAATGGCCGCACAAGAGCGCGAGTTGTGATCGTGGGCTCAGGTTTTGGGGGTTTAACAGCAGCGCGAACTGTCGCTCGACTCCCTGTTCAGGTCACAGTCCTTGACCGCCGGAACCATCACGTTTTCCAACCGCTGCTTTATCAGGTGGCAACCGCCGGGCTTTCTCCCGGAGAAATAACCGCGCCCATACGGTGGATACTTCGCGGCTTCAAGAATGTGGAAGTATTACTTGAAGAAGTGGTGGATTTCAACGTGGATGCACATCAAGTTGTCACGAAGGATCGCGAGATCGGATACGACTATCTGATCGTTGCGTCGGGCGCGACTCATGCCTACTTCGGACATGAAGATTGGGAGCCGTCTGCGCCCGGTCTGAAGTCGATCGAAGATGCTCTGGAAATCAGGCGCCGGGTATTCCTGGCTTTCGAATTAGCCGAACGGCGGGCTGTAGCCGGACTGGACACGAAGCCCCTGCAATTCGTGGTGGTAGGAGCGGGGCCAACGGGCGTGGAACTGGCCGGCACCTTGGCCGAGATTGCACGTCACGCAATGAAGCATCAATTTCGCAACGTCAGGCCAGAACAAAGCGGCATCCTGCTGATCGAGGGCGGACCCAGAGTCTTGCCGACGTATTCCGCAAAACTCTCGATAGCTGCGCGGGAACAACTCCGGCACTTGGGTGTTGAAGTGAGAACTTCCAGCGTCGTGACTCGCGTCGAGCCCGGGGCGGTGTGGGTGGGAGAGGAAAAAATCGCGGCCGCCGTTGTGTTGTGGGCTGCCGGCGTTGCGGCTTCGCCCTTGGGCCGAAAACTGGGCGTACCAGTCGACCGTGCCGGGCGCGTACTGGTGCAACCCGACCTTAGCATCCCGGGACATCCGGAAGTCTTCGTCATCGGCGATCTGGCTTCACTCCGCGACGAGCATGGCCACATGCTGCCAGGGGTTGCTCCGGTCGCAATCCAGCAAGGCAAATGGGTGGGCGAAACGATCGGACGCGATCTTGATGGCCAACAACGGGGCCGTTTCCACTACCGTGACAAGGGCAATTTGGCCACCATCGGTCGCGCGGCGGCTGTGGCGCAAATCGGCGGCTTTGAATTGTCCGGATATTTTGCCTGGCTGGCGTGGCTGTTTATCCACATCCTCTTCCTCATCGGATTTCGCAATCGTATCGTGGTACTCATCAATTGGGCTTGGGCTTATATGACGTATGAGCGTGGCGCCCGCTTGATCACCGGCAGTGACCAACTGCCAGGATGGCATGAAGCTGCGGGTGACCCACAGGCTGCGCACGAAACGGATGCGGCAACCGGGAAGCCACTGGGCCAACGGAGCGCCTGACCTCCACTTGCCTGCCGATATCCGCGCTTGTGCCCATATAATGAATACGCCGTGAGACGCACCGGTTACCTATTCGTTGTTGCCGTGCTTTTCGCCATCGCAGCTCACGCTCAGCCTACCTCATCCTGGGGCCGCACGCTGGTCGTGATTCCCTTCGATAACTCCTCTCCAGTCCCTCGCATGGAATGGCTGGGAGAGGGTTTGGCCGCGGCCTTGCGCTCGCAGTTGAACTCTCCCGTCTTATACGTTGCCACACGCGAAGAGCGGCTGCGTGCATACGATCGTCTGGGCATTCCGATTGGAATCCATCCCTCACGTGCAACTGTTTTCCGTCTCGCCGAGCAGATGGACGTCGATTATGCGCTGATCGGCTCGTATGGCCTCGATGGAGACCACCTTACTACGACCGCGCAATTGATCGACATGCGCGCCCCGAAATTGCTGGCGAAGCTTACCGAGTCCGCACCACTGGGTGAGTTTGGCAATCTGCAATCGGCGCTCGCCTGGGATCTGCTGCACCTCATCGGGCCGGACTTTAGCGTGCCGAAAGAGAAATACGTGGCTGGCGGTCCGCCCCTGCGTCTGGATGCGCTGGAGAGTTACACCCGCGGCATCCTCGCCTCCACTGCCGACGAACGCGTGCGCCGCTTTCGCGAGTCAACCAGTCTGAATCCAGCATTTGCCGAAGCCTGGCTTGAATTGGGCAAAGCCTATTACGATCAGAAGGCAGACGAGGCAGCCATGGCCTCGTTTGCCAGAATTCCTCCATCTTCCCCGATTGCCCGCGAGGCGAACTTCTATCTCGGCCTGAGCGCGTACGGGCATGGCGACTTCGAGACCGCGGACAAAGCATTTGAGTTCGTAGCGGCGCGCCTCCCGCTGGCCGAAGTCTATAACAATCTGGGCGTGGTCGCGGCTCGCCGTGGCCAGAAGAAAGCTCTCGCCGACTTTGAGAGGGCGGTCCGCAGCGATCCGAGCGATCCCGACTATCGCTTCAACCTGGCTGTCGTGCTCAGCGAAGCTGGCGACAAAGCGCGGGCCAACCGCGAACTGCACATCGCGCTCGAGGAGCGTCCTGATGATGTCGAGGCAAGAGCGCTCTCTGATTCTCGCCCGTCACCGGCGGGCAGTGTCGTCAACAGCGCGAGCACCGCAAAGTTCCTGCCAGAGCGCCTCAAGCGCAGTTACCAGGAGGACGCCTTTCGAGAAATGACCGTCCAAATGCAGAGTTGGGCCGAACAGCAGTTCGCCCGTTCCGATCCTCGCACGCACGCGCGCTATCACATCGAACTCGGCAAGGAACTGTTAGCGCACGGATTCATAGCGGAAGCCGAAGGCGAGCTCCGGCATGCGGCCACAGTGGATCCCGCAAATCCGGCTCCCCTCGCTGCTCTGGCGCGCGTCTACGACGAGCGCGGGGATGCACGACAGGCTCGCGCGCAAGCAGAAGCATCGTTGCGAGTGCACGAGTCGGTCGAGGCCTATTTATTTCTGACGCAACTGGATCTGCGCGAAGATCGGACCGAAGCAGCCCAGCAAAATATCAACCGCGTCCTGCAAATCGAGCCAGCCAATGCCGCTGCGCTCGAACTGAAACGCACCCTGGCCGCCAGGTTCGGGCAGAGAGGACAGCCGTGATGACACTTCCCGGTTTCCATGCATTTCAAAGCTCTTCATTCTCCGGTCTGAGAACTCGGCCGGCGAATCGCCGGTGTCGCTTCCCAAGTTATGTTGGCAAGCTGGCCCGGCACCTGGGTTGGGCGCTGCTGTCAGTATTTGTTGTTTACGTTCCATGCCGGGCCGACGTGCTGAGAGTCGTTGTTGACGATGCCATTCAGCCAGTTACTGCGGAATACATCAGCCGGGCGCTCAACCATGCACAGCTCAATCATGATCAAGCCGTGCTGATCGAAATCAACACTCCGGGGGGATTGGTCGATTCGACCCGCGACATCATCGAAAACATCGTTGCCTCCGTGGTACCAATCATCATCTATGTGACTCCGAGCGGAAGCCGCGCGGCATCCGCCGGTTTTTTCATTCTTGAATCGGCCGATATTGCCGCCATGGCGCCCGGTACCAACACAGGCGCTGCACATCCCGTCATCCTCGGCGGAAAGATGGATGACATCATGAAGCAGAAGATGGAGAACGACGCGGCGGCTCTGATGCGTTCGGTCGTCGCCAAGCGGGGCCGCAATGTCGAACTGGCGGAGAGCGCAGTGCGGGAATCGAAGTCGTTCACCGAGCAGGAAGCGCTGGACAAGAAACTGATCGAGTATGTTGCCTCGAACGATCAGGATCTTCTTCGCCAGATCAGCGGAAAAAGCTTTAAACGCTTCGACGGCACGTCCGTCACGCTCAACGTCGCCGGCGAACCCGTGCGCGACTATCGCATGACGTTAAAGCAGCGCATCCTTACGTACATCATGGATCCCAATGTTGCCTTCATCCTGCTGGCGATTGGCGCGCTCGCGCTCTATGCCGAGTTTAACCATCCCGGGGCGGTCATCCCCGGCACGGTCGGAGTGGTCTTCATCCTGATGGCACTGTTCGCGCTCAATCTTCTCCCGGTGCGATACGCGGCGCTTGCCTTGATCGGCGGGGCGTTCGTGCTCTTCGCGCTGGAGGCGAAGTTTGCCACGCACGGCGTCCTGACCATCGGCGGTATCGCTCTGCTCGTCATCGGCGGGTTGCTGCTGGTGGATGGGCCAATACCTGAAATGCGCGTCCGCTTTGTTACAGCCCTTGGTGTGAGCATTCCTCTGGGAATCATCACGGCGTTCCTGATGGGCATTGCACTGCGCGCGCGGCGCAACAAGATCGTCACCGGCGAGCAAGGCCTGGTGGGGGAAATCGGAGTTGCCGAAACCCCGCTCGTGCCTGCAGGTAAGGTCTTTATCCACGGTGAAATCTGGAACGCTGTCTCCGCGACGGACATTGCGGCCGGAGAACGGGTGGTGGTCAGCAAGGTCGATGGGCTCAGGTTGCGCGTCGATCGGGTGAGCACGACGAAGAACGCGGTGCCACAAGAAGCCCCATAGCGCCCCAGCATTCCGTTGAAAAGGAACGTCCGAAGGGGATGCGAACTGGCAAGCCGCATCTCGCTCAATAACGGCGATTGGCTTCCCTCACGGTCTGTAAAGGCTCCCTTGCGCTACAATCCGCAGAGGCACTGCAGGTCTCGATCTTGAAGTAGACGCTCTCTGGAGGCACTTATGCCGGATTTGGGGTTTCCTGTAATTGCGGTTGCGGTCGTCATATTTCTGATCTATATCCTCAGCTCCATCAAGATTCTGGCGGAGTATGAGCGAGGCGTGATTTTTCGGCTGGGACGGTTGCTGGGGCAGGCCAAAGGACCCGGCGTGATCCTGGTATTCGCGCCGATTGATCGGATCGTACGAGTCTCCTTGCGGCAGGAAGCGCTGGAAGTGCCGCCGCAAGACATCATCACGCGCGACAACGTGACGCTGAAGGTGAACGCGGTGATCTTTCTGCGGGTGATTGACCCGAACAAGGCGGTAGTCGAGGTTTCCAATTATGTGTACCAGACCTCGCAGTTTGCGCAGACTACGCTGCGGTCGGTGCTGGGGGAACAGGAACTGGATGAATTGCTGGCGCACCGGGAAAAAATCAATTTGCGGCTGCAGAGCATTCTCGACACGCATACCGCGCCTTGGGGTGTGAAAGTGGCGAACGTAGAGGTGAAGCAGGTCGATCTGCCGGAATCGATGCTACGAGCCATGGCCAAACAAGCGGAAGCGGAACGCGAGAAGCGTTCGAAGATCATCCACGCAGAGGGAGAATTTTCAGCGGCCCAGCGGTTGGTGGATGCCGCACGGCTGCTGGCAACCGAACCGGTGAGCGTGCAGTTGCGGTACCTGCAGACGCTTACGGAAATCGGCGTGGAGAAGAACACTACCGTGGTGTTCCCGGTTCCCGTAGACTTTTTCTCAGGAATTCAGAAGTTGCTTGGAAGCCAGCCCGCAGCAGCTCCCGCGGGGGGATCCGGGAGCTGAGGTCGCGGTCGACGGCGGGAATAACAGTTGCACATGCGCACTTCGCAAAAGGACACTGAAATCACGCTCGGCACCGGCAGGATGCTGGCTGTCTTTTTCACATTTGTGTTGGTGTGTGCGGTCTTTTTCGCGATTGGCTTCTCTCTCGGACGAAAGACCACGATGGCCGGAACGGGCGCATCCAACCCAGCGACGGCAACTCCGGCAGCTACCATGCGACCTTCCCCCGGAAAAGATGCGACTGCGAAGACCGGGGGCCAGCCGGACGATTTCAGCTTTTATAAATCCGTGGGATCGGCCGGTACCAATACCGAATTGACGCCGCCGGACGGAAAGGCTTCGCCGCCGGCTTCCGCGGGGACGAATGGCGCTACGCCGGCGGCGGCCTCGGCTCCGTCAAGCGGCGGCGCGCCTGCAAATGGCGGCTACTTTGTCCAGGTCGCCGCGGTACGCCGCCAGGAAGACGCCGAGTCTCTGGTGGATGCGTTGAAGAAAAAACAATATCCGGCATTTGCGGCCAACAACTCGACGGCAGACAAGTACTTCCACATCCAGGTAGGACCATACGCGGACCTGAAAGAAGCCGAGGCGATGCGGGCCAAGCTGATCGCCGATGGCTACAATCCGATCTTGAAGAAATAGAACAAGGGGGTTCCAGAGAGAACGAATTGAAGGAACCCCAGGAAGACAACACCGGGCAGCTTTTAGACCCTCACGCCCGGGTCTGCTAACCTTTTTCTATGACGCACTCTCCCACTCTGGACCGGTTCCTTCAGGCCATTGCCGATCCTACCCGCCGGCGCATTTTGCGAGCATTGAAAGAGAACGCGGGCCCTGCGATCGGAAAGAAAGCTGGACGGTGCGCTTTCGAAATCGAACAACTCGTAAAGCTCGCGCAGCCGACCGTTTCTCATCATATGCGGGTACTGGTGAAAGCCAATCTGGTGGAAGCGCAGCGCGACCGGCATTGGCGACGGTACCGGCGCAACGAGAAGCTCATTGCCGAGCTGACGAAGGGATTGAAGGAACAGCTTTAGCGGTATGTTCCGAATTTTTTGAAAACGTTGGTGAAGGCGGGTCACACGCCCGCGCTTGCGGAGTTCGCCTGCCCGGCTGTTTGCGAACTGGATTTATCCTGCCGGCGAGCAAGACTGCGGACTTGAGAAATCAGGTCGGCGACCTCAAAGGGCTTCGCCAAGGAGGGAGTGTTATGCTCCCGCAGGAATGCGCGCGTCTCCGTGTCGGTGTCGCTCGAAAAAGTGAATAGGAGAGCTCTTTCCATTCCAGGACAGTTGTCGCTGATCCAGCGGTACACTTCCTGCAGGTTGCAACCGCCGGGCATCCGGCCATTCATGACGATAACGTCGAAGCCGCCGCTGCGAAGACGATCCTTTGCATCCAACACGCTCATCGAAGTAACGACGACGGCACCGGCACCGATCAGGAGATCGCGTTCGAACTCGAGCACTGCTTCCTCGTCGTCGACTACCAGTACACGTTCCGTGAGGACGGATTCCCGGCGGGGAGTGGAGGCGATTTCGCCAGCCACCGCGCTTTCGCTTGCCGGCAGGCGAACCTCGATCGATGCTCCGCCCTCCTCCCGGTTGCGAGCCGATATTTGGCCATGATGTTCGGTGACGATGCCATAGCAGATACTCAAGCCCAGGCCAGTGCCCTTGCCGACCGACTTGGTTGTATAGAAAGGATCGAAGATCCGGTTGGGCTCCTTAAGTCCGGGCCCGCTGTCGGCAAATTCGATACACACGAAAGCGTCCTTGGTAGAAACACGGATCTTCAGAACGCCGGCTCCGTTTCCTTCCACCATGGCATCGAGAGCGTTGTTGATAATGTTGAGGAAGACCTGCTCGAGTTGATGAGGGTCGGCGACGACCGACGGGACACCCTCGGCAAACTCGCGATCGAGAGCAATGTTGTTGACCTTGAGGTCATACTCGCGCAAGGCGATGGTTTCCTCAAGGACGCGGACCAAATCGACGACCAGCTTCTGCGGTTTCCGCTGCCGAGCGAATGAAAGCAGGTTCTGGACCACGCGATGAGTCCGCTGTGCCTGCTTGGACAGTTTGCGCACGTACTCGGCGGCGTTATCCTCGAGGCTGGCGCCTTCCAACAGTTCCGCATAACCGAGGATGGCGGTCAGCGGATTGTTTAATTCATGGGCGACACCAGAGATTAACTGGCCTACCGCGGACATTTTTTCGCTCTGCAGGAGCTGCTCCTGAGTATGGCGCAGGTCCTCGTAAGCGCGGCAGGTTTCTTCGTAGAGTTGAACCTTTTCGATCGCAGTGGCCAGCTGGCGACTGATGGCGACCAGAAGATTCTCGTCATTGCTCGAATAGCGCCGGTCCTCCTTGCTGGCGATGCCCATGATGCCGATAGGCTTATCCTTGCTCCAGAGAAGAACCCATATCCAATAGGGCAAGCGGTCAGCGCAAACAAACTCGACCAGGGCGGGTGGAAGATGTGGCAAAAAATCATGCGTGATCACTTCCGCACGGGAGCGCATCACCAGGTCGCCCATACCATCCGGAAACATGACTTCGGACATTCGCATCCGGGCCTCGCTTCGCGGCCCCCAGGCAGCACGCCGACGGTAGGTTCCGTCGGATTCCGCAGCCAGATACACCGATCCGGTTTCCGCCCCGAATAAAGAGACTACCTGGCGCAGGGTGAGATTGAGAATCTCGTCGAGGTCAAATGACTGGGTCGCAATCACGGCCATCGCGTTGAGGGCGTTCAGTTCGCGATTGCGCCTCCTCATCTCGTCTTCGGAATGTTTCTTCTCGGTAACGTCGAGGACAAAGCCCTGGTAGCGTTCAATGTCCCCCGACGAATCGCGGGTGGCAAAACAGCTCTGGGCAACGGTGAGAATGGCTCCGTCTTTGCGCCGGACCGACATTTCAAAATTGCGCACGTAATTGTGAGCTTCAAGTTCCTGACGAAAGGCGTCACGCTCCTCCGGGGTTCCCCCGAACACACCGGAGAGATCGAGGGCCATCAACTCATGGCGGCTGCCGTAACCGAGCATGGTGACAAAAGCGTCATTACAATCAAGTAGGTCGCCTTCGAGGGTCGCGACAAAAACGCCCTCCTGCACCTGCTCGAACAGCATGCGGTATTTCTCTTCGGCGGCATGGCGGTCGGTGGCGTCATGCACCACATGGATTGTGCCCCCCAGTTCTCCTGCTCGTTCCATGTACGAGGAAGTGGAGACCACTGAGAGGCCGTCGAAGCAGGGATCCAACCCTTCCGTCAGCCCCGAACCGCGATGGCAGTACGGGCACCCGTCCCAGGAGCGCTTTCGCGGGAGGACCGATTCGCAGAGGTGACCAAGAACCTGGGCTGTTGTCTTGTCCAGGCGCAGCAGCAGAGCCTGATTCATCTTGAGGATTCGAAATTCCGAGTCGTGTACAAGGATCGGATCCTGGATGGAATCGAAGGTATTCATCCACTGGTGATGGGAACGAACGACCTGTTCCAGCAGGCGCAGGTTCTCAACCGCGATCCCCAGTTTCAGCGCAGCGGTTTCAAGAAACTCGAGTTCCTCGTGGCGATATCGCCGAAGCCCGGAACAGCCCAGCGAAAGCAGCCCGATCACGGACTTCTTGCCCAGTACCGGGACAAGGATGACATGCTGAAGAGCGTACTTGCGAAATTGTTCGTGAATCGCCTCCGGCGCTTGTGCGGCACCCACAACCGATGCCCGTTTTTCTTCGAGAACGCTCGCGAGGATGTCATCCATGCCGACCTGCCCGATGGCACGCAGGAAATCGGGGGACAGCCCCACATGTTGCGTGGGCACCAGATGGTCGTCTTCCATGAGGCGAAACCAAGCCGCCTTGCAGTCCATGGCAGCGTTGAGTTTTTCAAGCGCAACCTGAATCATGGCCCCGTGGCTTTGGCCGCGAGCAATGGTAGCCGCCAATTCATCCAGCACCGCCAGACGCCGCGTCCGTGCGCGGGCGTCGTCTAGCGCGACCAGCAACATGCTCGAGCCCAGCAGGATCTCCCCGAGCAGTTTCCCTTCAGAAGGAATGTAGGCCATAAAAGGAGGCCAATTCAAATTGAGGGTTAGCAGTCCGGCAGAGAACAGAAATGGGCCGAAACCGATCCTTCCAAGCCGGGATCGCACCAACTCGAAAGCCGCGATGGCCGCAAGCAGGCGACAGGCGATCTCGAACCCCGGGTGGTCAGAACCAGATTCAGGAAAGTAAAAAGGTCGCATCACCGCACAGGTCAATACAATCCAGCACGTGGCGCCCACAATCGTTAGAACGCGCCAGGAGCGGGCCGCAATCAGCGCTGCCGATGCCAGGACCGCAAGCGAAAGAATGAAGACCGAATGGATAACAGCCGCCATGACCTGCGAGGCGGGGTGGGGCTCGCGAGCCAGTGCCAGATAGGCACCGTAGGATGCCCAACCGGCAGCCCAAGCCAGCAGAAAACGCTCGCGAAATGCGTGGAAAAGGAGCAAACTCACAGCCACCAGAATCAGGGCGGCGGTTTCCCTCTCCGTCAGCCAAGGGACGGCCAGCGTGCCCACCGAATTTCTGAAGAGCGCGGCAGGACTCATAAAAGGCGCAGGAATGCCGAACTTTCTACATATCATGAGCCGCTGCCACCATTACGCGGATTCCGCCTTCAATTGGTTACTTTCGGAACGTGCAATGACGGCATAAGATAGGCGATACATTCATCAGGGGCAATGGCAAACGACCGAATACTCGTAGTGGATGACGAGGAGACAATCCGCGAGATTGTCAGCTCGATGCTAAGCGGTGCGCATTTCCAGTCGCGTCAGGCAGCCAGCGGCGCTGAGGCGCTGTCGATACTTGAATCGGGCGAGGAATTCGACCTGGTTCTTTCCGATCTGATGATGGCCGAAATGGATGGCATCGCTCTTCTGGAACGCTCGAAGGAACGCTTCCCCGACGTGCCGGTGGTTATGGTCACAGCGGTGCACGACATATCAATCGCACTGCAAGCGATTCGTAACGGGGCATATGACTATTTACCGAAGCCTTTCGAACGAGAGCAATTGCTGGCGACGGTGCGTCGCGCGCTCGAACACCGGCGACTGAAGCGCGAGAACGACGCCTACCGCACTAACCTGGAAACCCTGGTCGCCGCCCGGACACAGCAATGGAAGGACGCTCTGGGCGATCTGGAACGGTCTTATGACATTACGCTCGCGGCGCTGTGCGATGCGTTGAACGCGAAGGACGCGGAAACCTTGTTGCACACCAACCGGGTCACCGCTTATACGATCGCGATTGCGCGAAAACTGGGTTTGCAACATGAGAAGCTTCGCGTCATCGCCCGCGGAGCCCTATTGCA